>Ga0209517_10001745_pt1 | contig 31977 bp, 28 predicted proteins | sample PeaSoiMetSII2010_FD_187695 | JGI IMG/M metagenome (GOLD analysis project Ga0209517, IMG submission 187695) | Peat soil microbial communities from Weissenstadt, Germany - SII-2010 (SPAdes) (version 2) | ecosystem: Environmental > Terrestrial > Soil > Wetlands > Peat | place: Germany... | reverse complement strand
GTCATCCCGGCCTGGCGGAGGTCCAGCTCGATACCGCCGAAGATGGTTGCGATCTCTCCGCCCTGAAAATCCTGGGTGTTCATGACGCGTTTGCCGCCGCTGAAGATGGCGTCGATTTTGACGGTGTTGGCGTTGCTCGCGGTGTTGGCTCTGAAGGTGAGCGTGACTGGTCCGTTCGCCAGACGGGCGTGCAAATGGGCCCGTTGAAACAGCATCAGCAGGCCGAGACCGATCAGGATCAGGGGCCACATATCACGCATACGGATCTGCCAGAAGCCGAGCGACTGGGCGAGAAAGATCGCGCCCAATCCGAGCAGAACTCCGCCGGCAACACGGCCGCCGGTGAAGTTGGAATCGACCAGCTTGACGATGCCGATGGCGATCAGAATCACCGGCCAGTAGGCCATCCACTCCTGGATATAAATAATGTGGAGGTTGTTGAGGAAGAAGAGCGCTCCGATGCCGACCAGGATGAGGCCGGGGATCAGACCCGCATTGGTGTGAACCGTATGGGAATGCGCTCGATAGTTACGATCAAACTCTGGTTCCATGAACTCAGCGTACGGCGGGGCGTGGAGGAAATCCCGCGCGAATCGGCGAACGCCCGAGGGTTACCGGCAAACGGCGGGATGGGGCCGGGGGGCGCGGCCGCACCGGCTTGGTGATCGAATATCTCGAGGAAGGCATGCCGCCAACACCGCACCAAGGGCAGACCGTGGAGGTCAAGTGATAGCCAAGGGTGCGAAAGGCTGAGGGCTGAAAGCCGACCGCCGACAAGCCGATCGCTGAAAGCTTGCGGCGAAGCCGCATTGTGATACACTCCCGCTATGAAATTGCTGTCCGCCGCGTTGCTTATTTCCATGGCTGTTTTCGCGCAGGACGATGCCCCCCCTGCCGCTCCCGCCAGGCCCGCCGCCCCGCAACCGCCACCGCGCGAGCAGGCGCGCTCCATGATCGTGACGCGTTTTGGCATCGTCGCCACGTCCCAGTTTCTGGCTTCGCAAGCCGGCGCCAAGATGCTGGAATCGGGAGGCAACGCCATCGATGCCGCGATCGCGGCCAACGCGGTGCTGGGCCTCACCCAGCCCTACGTCAACGGAATGGGCGGCGACCTCTTCGCCATCGTTTACGAGGCGAAGACGGGGAAGGTCTACGGGCTGAACTCGAGCGGCTGGACACCCAAGGCGCTCACCATCGACTACCTGAAGAGCAAGGGGATCGACAAGCTCGACCGGATCGGCGTGCATGCCATCACGGTGCCGGGTTGCGTGGCCGGATGGGACGCGCTGCGCCGCCGCTTCGGCACCAAGACGTTTCCGGAGCTGCTGGCATCCGCCACCTTCTACGCGGAGAACGGATTTCCGCTGCCCGAGATCGGGTCGCGCGCCTGGATCAGCCAGGCCCTGCTCAAGCAGCCGGGATACAAGGAGACCTACATGCCGGGCGGCACCCGGCCGCAATTGGGCGACGTCTTCAAGAATCCGGCGCTCGGCGAATCGTTTCGGCAGGTAGCCGCCAAGGGCCGCGACGGCTACTACAAGGGCAAGATGGCCGAGACGCTGGTCAAGTTCCTGCAGGCGCAGGGAGGCGCGCACACTCTCGAGGACTTCGCGGAGTTCGAGCCGGAGTGGGTCGAGCCGATCTCGACTACCTACCGCGGCTGGCAGGTTTACGAGCTGCCTCCCAACGGGCAAGGCGTCGCGGCACTCTCGATGCTCAACATCATGGAGAACTTTCCGCTCAAGGACTACGGCCACAACTCCGCCGCCGCGCTGCACGTGATGATCGAAGCCAAGAAACTGGCCTACGCGGACATGGCGCGCTATGTGGGCGATCCGCGGTTCGGCCCAGTGCCGGTGGCGGAGATGCTTTCGAAAGATCTGGCCAAAAACCGCGCCGCGCTGATCGACATGAATAAGGCGTCCTGCAAGGTTCTGCCCTCCGAGATCAACCAGACTCTGGACGCGCACGGCCACGAGACCATTTATATGTCGACCATCGATAAAGACGGGAACATCGTCTCTTTGATCCAGAGCAACTACGCGGGGTACGGAACCGGCATGGTGGCGCCCGGCGCGGGCTTCTCGTTTCACAATCGCGGGTCGGGTTTCGACCTCGAACCTGGCAAGCCGAACTCGCTCGCCGGGCGCAAGCGGCCGCTGCACACGATCATTCCCGCGTTCATGCGCAAGGGAGACATCTCGATCGGTTTCGGCATCATGGGCGGATGGAACCAGTCGCAGGCTCACGCGCAGTTCGTGGCCAATATCGTCGATTTCAATATGAACGTCCAGATGGCGCTGGAATCGGCGCGTTTCACCAAGGCGACGTTCGATGGCTGCGACGTCTCGATGGAGACGCGCATCGCGGAAGCGGTGCGGCAGGAGCTGGCGCGGCGCGGCCACGTTATCACGCCGTTGGGCGGCTTCGCGGGCGCGGTGGGCAACGGCGAGGCGGTCATGCGCGACGCGAAGAGGGGGGTCAACTTCGCGGGCTCGGATCCGCGCACGGATGGCGCGGCGATTCCGGAACAGCCGGTGCTGCCGGCGCTGAGCGCGCAGAGGTAGACGAGTTTTACGACTTCGCCGCGCGTCCCGCGCCCGGCCGTATTTGTGCCGTGCCGATCGTTTGACCGGATCCGTACACGACTTACTTAATTTTGAAATTGCCCCCCGACCCCTCGCGATGGGCCATGTGGCAGGCGCCGCAAGCACCGTTGACCGCTTGAAGGGAAGACTGCATTTTGGCCTCGTCTCCAGCCTTTGCAGCGGCGGCTAGGTCGTTGGCCGCTGTTTCAGCGTTCGTCGCAATGGTCTCGGCATCACTGACTTTTCGCCCTGCCCAGAAGGCGCCCACCTGCTTGAACAGATCGGCAAGATGGGCGGCGTCTGTGGCGACATCAGTGTTCTGCTTGGCCGCGATCCCCTTCGTTACTTTGCCTCTGGTGGCAGCAATGTCCTTCATCCATCCAGGGTAGTCAGCTTCGTTTTGAGCAACCAGGCAGAGCGCAAAGCCCAATGCCAGCACACCAGGTAAAACAATCTTCTTCGTCATAGCGGTAGTCCTTTCCTTTCCTTTCAGATTCATCACAGAGGTCTTCAACGAGATGCCGCCGAGTACTCCCGAGCCGTTTGTATGCGGCCATACTGGTCATTTGACCGACTCTTCGTAACGGGCCGTGACGAAGTTCCAATCGATCACGTTTAGAATCGCCTTCAGGTAGTCGGCGCGACGGTTCTGGTATTTGAGGTAGTAGGCGTGCTCCCAGACGTCGATGCCCAGCAGCGGGCGCTTGCCGGCCAGCAGCGGGCTGTCTTGGTTGGGGGCGGAATCGAGAACGAGATTTTTTCCCTGGTCCACGGATAGCCATGCCCAGCCGCTTCCGAAAACGCCCATTGCCGCAGCCTGGAGCTTTTCCTCGAACTTCTCCTGGCCGCCGAACGACCGGTCTAAAGCCGCGGCGAGCCGGCCGCCCGCTTTGCCGCTCTTCGATGCGGGGCAGAGCGTCTGCCAGAACAGCGAGTGATTGGCGTGCCCGCCGCCCTGGTTTCTGACCTGCGTTCGAATGGCCGCGGGCAGTGTATCCAGGCGCTGCAGCAACTCTTCCACGCTCAGTTTGGCGAGCGCCGGATCGGTCCCAACCGCCTTATTGAGGTTGTCGACGTATGCCTGGTGATGCTTGTCGTGATGAATCTGCATCGTCTGCGCGTCGATGTAAGGCTCCAGCGCATCGTAGGCGTAAGGGAGCTTGGGCAATACGAATGGCGTCTCGGCGGCCCGCGCCGCGGCGGCTGCCGCGCCAAGGGTCGCCAGTTCCAGTAACGTTCGTCGTGTAATCATTGGGTCTTCCCTCCTTTTTCTGCCAGTTCTTTGCGTTTCTGAATCGCGAGCTGCCGTGCCTCGGTGAGTTGTGCGGGAGTCATCTCCTTGGCGATCGCGTCCCGCACCTGGGCAGCCTTCGGCACCTCTGCCGCGGCGATGTCGAGCCAGGCGTACGCCCTGATGTAATCGCGCTTGACGGCTTCGCCATTGGCATACATCAAAGCAAGGTTATTCTGGGCCACGGCATAACCGCGCCCGGCAGCCTTCGCGAAGAGTTGAAATGCCTGAGCGGTGTCGCGCCCCACGCCTCGGCCTTCGAGGTACATGGAAGCGAGGTTGGTCAGTCCTTCCAAGTCGTCCTGCGCCGCCGCCAGGCGATACAGCCGGACAGCTTCCGCCTCATCCAGGGGCACGCCCTGGCCCGTGGAATAGAGAACGCCGAGATTGTTCTGAGACTCCGGGTCGCCCTGTTCCGCGGCTTTGCGATACCAGGCCGCGGCCTGGGCAAAATCCTGCTGGACGCCCAGCCCGTTCTCATAGAGGAACGCCAGGTTGTACTGCGCCGGGACGTAACCACTCTCGGCCGCTTTTCGGTAGTATCTCGCCGCCACAACATAGTCGCGCGGCCCGTCAATTCCATCGGCCGCCTGCAAACCACGCCGATAGTCTTCCTCCGCCTGACGCAACTGGATGCTCACCGGTGGCGCCTCTGCCGCCCCTTTTTGCGGCTGTTGCACTGGGGGGCGATCCGCCCGTCCCATCCCCGCAACAACGAGCAGAGTCCCGATCACTCGCAAGCGCTCCGCATAAAGTCGTGTCATCGTTCTCCTTTCTTCGCCGGGAGGTTAGCCGCGGCCGGCTCCGCCCGCACATTGTACAGAACGTAATCGGCGCCTTGACGGCGCACGAAGCCGGCTACGGTTTGTCCCGGCTTCAGCTCCTTCAGGCGTTCCTTGTCAAGGACCAGAAACTCCATCGTGTACGGCGCTTTCATGGCCCGAATCAAGCCCGGAACTTCGTCGTGGTAAAGGGTGACCGCGCCGGCCTCGAGGTAGACGTGGACCACTTGGCCGTGCAGGGTGTAACGAGGTGGTTGCGGCGCGGACCGCGCCGTGGCCGCAACGAAGGGGTCGGAAAGGCTGGGGTCTGTCAGGAGCGTACGGTCCGTCAGCGATCTCAGGAGGGCAAGCACATCCGCCCTCTCCTGGGCGCTGAGCTCGAAGCCTTTGACAAACTCGCTCTTGTTCAGATTCTCCGAGCCGACGCCGGCGTTGGGGCCGGTCTTGATGGTGCGGCCGCCGAAGCGATAGTGGTCTACCGCTTCCTCCAGCGTTTTGACGCTGCCGTCGTGCATGTACGGCGCGGTAACCGCGATGTTGCGCAGGGTGGGCGCTTTGAACTTGCCGATGTCTTCCTCCTGGCGGGTGAATTCGTAGAGCCCCAGGTTGGGCGGCGGGTAGGAGAATTTCCCCTTCAGGTTGTAGAGGCCGGTATTGTGAAATTCGACCTCGGCAAAGCCTTTGTCCAGGTAGTCGACCGTGCCGGTCAGGTTGAAACCGCCGTGGCAGTGAAAGCATTCGAGGCGCTCGCTGAAGAACAGCGCTTCGCCGCGCCTCGCCGATTCGGAGATGGCCTGGGGGTCGTCGCCATTGCGGTAACGGTCATACGGCGAATCGCCCGAAAGGATGGTCCGTTCGAAGCTGGCGACGGCTTGGGTGACGGCAAGAACGGTGAACGGTTTGGGGTCCAGCGGGAAGGCCGCCGCGAACAGCCTGCGGTAGCGCGCGTCGGACGCGAGGCGCTGCAGCAGCAGATCCTCTTTGCCGGTCATGCCCAGCTCGATGGGATTGTCGCCGAACATCGGGACGAGCGCCTGCGCCTCGAGCGTACGCAGCAGCGGGTTGGCCCAGGTGAGCGCGGGGCTGTAGGCGACGTTCACCAGGCTCATAGGTCCGCGCGGATGAAGCTGGCCGGTAGAGCCCAGCCCGCGCGCACGGCCGTCGGTAAAGGCCCGCTCCTGGCGGTGGCAGGTGGCGCACGATTGGGTCTGGTTGAGAGAGAGCCGCTTGTCGTAGAAGAGGTAACGGCCCAGCTCCACCTTCTCTTTGGTCATGGGATTATCGGGCGGAACGTTGGGCAGCGGAAAGCCGGGCGGCAGGTTCCACTCGTAGGGTCCGAGCTTTTCCTTCTCCACGGATCTCTGATGCAGCCTGAGCCGGCGGACATACTGGACGAGTTGCCAGCGCTGGGTCTCGTCGAGTTGTGCGGCGAAGGGCGGCATGATCTGCCCCGCGCCGTTGCCGATGATCCAGAAGATTTCGCCGTCGCGCATGGATTCCATCATGTAGCCGGCAAGGTCGGTGGGCCGTACCGGCAGTCTGCCGGCTGCAGGAGTTCGCGCTTTGCCATCGGCGCCGTGGCAGGAAGCGCAGAGCCGTTGGTAGATGGGCTGCGCGGCGCCGGCGTTCTCATCGTTCGCGGGAATGGGCGATTTCAACAACCGCGCCTCGGGCGGCGCATTGGAGTGTCCATGGGCATCGTGAGCATGGCACAGCATGCGCGCGAAACAGACCAAGATCATCACAGCCCGCATCGCCGCTCTCAGTTCCCCGCCGCCGCGGAGCGGCTGGATTCGGACGAAGAGCCGGCACGGAAGAAGGACTGCTTGCCGCCCGGACTCCCGGCAAAGGGCAATCCCAGGTTGGCGAACACCGGCGCGCAATCGGCATCATCCGGACTGGACATGCATCCGGCGGCGGTCCCCGCTTGATTGGTGTCGATATTGGAATCCTTGAGCAGCGCCGCCAGGTCCACGATCACCACCTGCGTTTGTGGATCGAATCCAGGCAGATCGATCTCGGCCCGGTTCGGCTGGCTGCACTGCGCGGGGGGAGCGGTCTTGGTGGCATTGGGTGTGCATCCGGTGCTGCCGAGATGGATGGCGAACCCGCGCGGCATGCCGGTGCTGGAAAAATCCAGGCGGGCGAACTTGCGGCCCGCGTTCCAGACCCAGGCCAGCGCGGTGAGGTTCAGGGGTGGGGGCTGGGCCGTCAGGTCGGTGTGGTTCTTGTTGAATGGAACACCGAGCGTGAAGCGCAGGCCGACGTAGTGGCCCTCGGGAACCGTGCCGGCACTCCGGTCGTTAATCTCGGGCGTGCCATTCACGCAGCCGCCGGTAGCGTCTTCGAAATCGAGCAACGCTACATCGTCTAACTGCCACTTTCCATCCTGATCGAGTAGTACTGGGACGGCTTTGCCGGTGTCATCGATCAGCGTGACGTTGTGAACGTAAAAACGGAAATCGCGCGGGGAGAGCTTCGACGCGGTCGTGCCAATTCCCGAATACGTCCGGCCGCAAGAGAACTTCTCGCTGCCGACCATGGCCTGGAAGCGGACAGCCACCTTTTGGTCGGCCGCCCATGCGCCGCTTCCGACAATCGGAAGAGCGGCCAGCAAAATCGAGAATACCGTATGTTTCATGAGAAATCTCCTTTGACGAATCGAGTGCCACAGGACGCCCGCCGGCGCGCCGCCGGGTCGGGGTTAACGGAACTGCGCGATGGTCAAAGCGAGGGAGGCGGGCGTGCAAAGAGCGCGAGCCCGATCCCGGCTGGATCGGGCCGCGGACCGGAGCAGGGTTCGAGCGGGGCCGTAGACGCAGCGGGACTGATCTTCGCGAGGCCGGCGGCCGCGGTTGCGAGGGGCGGCGTGAGCGAGCCGGGATACTGGCCGCAGCCATTCGGGCAGGCAGGTGCGGCGGTCCAACCAGGTCCGCTCTCACTCTCCGGGAGTCCGGACGGGCGGCGGCAGCGTTGCCCCTTCTTGCAGCAACTCATGCCGCAATCGGAGCGGCCGCCCTGGAGGAGCGGACCGAAGCCGTACAGAAACGGAGTCAGCAGTGCCAACGCGAGCAACGCGCCGACCGCGCTCTTCGTAGCCGAAATGGTCTTGGTGGTGCTCACAAGGCTCAGACTTAGACGCTATGGCAGGCGGCGAATCTGGATGGCGCCGTTTTCCTCCCACGCGGCGAGCGCGCCGCCCTCCGGCAGACTGCCGATCGAGGGGAACGCCGCGGCGCCAGAAAGGACTTCCAACTTGCCGTCATTCCAGGCTTCGAGCTTCGAACCGTCGGTCCACAATGCGTACGCCCGGTTTCCGCTGAGCGCAAGCGCGACATCCTTACCGGTGCCGACTTGACGCTCCGGTTGGCCGGGCTCGGCCAGGAAGATATCTCCATCACGCCGCCACGCGGTCAGGATCTTCGCGGACGATGCGGCGAGTCCGCCCCCGTCCATGGGGCAGGCGTTGAGCTTCCACGAGCCGGTTCCGAGTTTCTCCGGAGCCGAAAAGGTCACGCCATCGCGCGAGGTGGCGAGGTACATGTCGCGCGCACCGCCCAGCGAATTTCGCCACATCACCAGGAGCCTGCCGCCGGAGTCGAACGCTACTGAAGGGTGGCAGCACTCGCAGATGGAGCCCCCGGGCGATTGATAGGCGGGCACGTTCTTCGACCAGGTGGCGCCGTCATCGGTGGAGCGGGCAGCGAACAACTTGGTACCCTTGGCGCCGCGCTTGTCGAGCCACGCGGCGAAGAGCGTACCCTTGCCGTCGGAGGCAAGAGCGTGCAAGCCTTCGGTGGCGGCGCCGGGGACGTCGTTAATCGCTTTCGCCTTGGACCAGGTTTTCCCGCCGTCGCTCGAACGCCACACGAAAAGGTCGCCATCGGAAGGCAGGCCATGGGCGTGGGGGCCATCTTCCGGTTTGTTGCCGGCGACCGCGGTGACGACGATGGTGTTTCCGGAGAGTGCGACGCGGGGGCCGCGGTGACGGCTCAACGGAAGGATGGAGGCATCGGCGACTTTGGCGGGCGGCGAAAACGTCTTGCCGCCATCGCTGGATTGGCTGAAGTAGATCGCCTTGCCCGCGCCAAACGCGAGCGCCACCGTGGACGAGTTAGCCGCGATCTGCGGCTCGCGCGCCGGAGCATCCGGGCCCATGGGGCCCAGGTGCGCGGCAAACATCGCAGAGAGAACGAATGGGATCATGGCCGCTCCTTAGAAACGCAACCGCAGAGCGAGTTGCAGTGATCGGGAATCGTTGACGGCAGTGATCTGGCCGAATGTGGGCGATGGATTGGTTGGGTATGCCCCCGTGCCGAACACGCCGTTCAGGGTCACACCGTTGACGTGATTACCGAGGTTGAAGCCTTCGACCATGCCCTCCAGCTTGAGCCGCTCCGTAATCTGGAAACTGCGGCTCAGCCGGGCGTTCACGTTGAAAGTATCGAACCCGGATCCCGCGTTGCGGTTAATGAAAACCCCATTGATCGTGGGCCGGGCGCCGGTGCCCTGAATGGTGTTGGCCCCCGTCGTGATATTGAACGGCAACGCCGAATAATACTGGAGCATGGCGGTCAGTTGAAAGCCATGGCTGAGGCGCTCCCAGGTGGAGCTTGCCTTGCCCGTCGCGGAATGAATCGTACCTTCGAACACCAGGCGGTGCCGCTGATCGTCATCGGAGCGGCCGTAGTCCTGCCAGATGTTGAAGTTGTTGATCGGAGCGCTGAAGAAGAACTCGCCGACATTATCGAAAGCCTTCGAATAGGTGTAGGAAATGCGGTAACTGCCCCAGGCGACGGGCCGTTCCACAAAAGAGACGTGCAAACCGTCGTAGTGGGAGTCGGCCAGCGAGGAATACTGGCTGTCATTGCCGTAATTCGGATTCGGCCGGCATCCGTTGTTGCTTCCGGCGGCGGTGCAAGTGGGCACGTTCTGGTTGACGGAGGCGATGAGATGAAGTCCGCGCACGTGCTGATAGCCGGCGCTCAGAGTGCTGTGCGCCCCGAGCTGTTGCTCGATTTCAAAACTGCCCTGCTCCGAATACGCGTGCTTCATGTGCCGGTCCATAGTGCTGAAGTTGAATAAGACCCCGGCCGGCAGAGTCAGGCTGCTGAGAATGTTCGGAAACACGGGCGCGCCCGTTTGCGAAGGCGAGAGACTGATGCTGATCTGGCTCAGATCGGCGACATTGGTGGTGTTGCCGGCCGAAAGCAGGGCGTTGGCAAGCGGACGAAGGGCGATGCGGTCGTAGAAGATGCCGTAGCTGCCGCGAATCACGGTTTTCCGCGAATCGAACGGGGTCCAGGCGAAACCGCCGCGCGGCGAAAGGTTGTTGGTTTGCGTGGCGATGGTGCGCAGAAACTGCAGATCGTAGCGGACGCCGAGATTGAAAGTCAGACGCGGGCTGGCTTTCCATTCGTCCTGCGCGTAGAAACCGATATTGGGATTCGTCTGCGCCACTACGCTGTTGTTGAATGTCTGGGTGAAACCCGAGCTGTTATAAGTTCCCGTCAAAAAGTTTGCCAGCGACGAAAAGGCATAGCTGCCTCGAATCGTTCGGGGGAAGGTGATCGTGTCGTCGTTATAGAGGAACTCCGCTCCCACGCGAATCGCATGCGCGCCCGCCTGGTAGGAGAGGTTGTCCACCGCTTCTCCGAGCTTGTTCAGCCGCGCGGTGGGCGATCCGGATAGCGTGCCGAAAGAAGCCACACCGGAGATGCTGACGGCCGGGCCGATCGGGTCGGAAGGCGGAGCCTTTAAACTGCTGTCCGTGAACTGGCCCCTGGTCTCGTTGACCAAATGCGGAGAAAGCGTGGCAATGTTGCTGACAGCCACGGTCTGGTCGGTGTCGTCCAGGTTGGCGGACGCCGTGGGCGCGCTCAGTCCGCCTGCGCCGCGCGAGTTAGTCGCGGTCACATGGTAGAGACTGTACCGGATACTGAATTGGTCTCTGTCGCTGAATTGACGATCGACCTTGGTGAACAGATTGCTATTGTGAACCGGGTTCGAATAGATGCCCGTGGAGATCTGCGGACCCGGGTAACCGACAGCGATCAGCCTGGCGTCGATCGCAGCTACGTTGGCCGGCGAGATGGTCGTGAGGCCGGACTGGTTCAATTCCCGCTGCTCGAAGTTCGCGAAGTAAAACGTGCGATCGTGAACGATAGGGCCGCCGAGGCTCACTCCGTATTGCGCCTGGGTGATCGGGAGCGCGGTCTGGGCAAGTGCGTTAGCGGCATTGAGCCGCTGGTTGCGAAAATAGCCATATAAGTCTCCGTGCACCGTGTTGGTGCCGCTCTTGGTGACCACGTTGATGTATCCGCCCAATGCGCGGCCGAACTCCGCCTGGCCGCCCGAGGTGACCACCTGAAACTCGTTCACCACATCGAGACCATAAAATGCCCCTGTCAGACCGGCCGCATCGTCATTATTGGAAAGACCGTCGACGATGAAGCTGTTGGAGAAGTTCCGCTGGCTTCCGACCGAAATCCCCTGGCCGGGAACCGCCGAGGTCTCGGCGAAAAGCTGGTTGGCCGCGGTGTTGGTGGGAGATACTCCGGGGATCAGCAAAGCCAGGTCGAGGAGGTTGCGTCCGTTGAGCGGCAGGGACCGCACCTCGGCTTGCGAGACCGTACCGGCGACCTGAGTGCGCGCCGTCTCTAGCAAGTCGGCTTGCCCAGTGACAGTGACCTTGCTTTGCGACGATGCCACTCCGAGCACGACCGGAAGGTCATAAGCGGCCCCGACGCCGACGGTAACGGAGCGAACCGCATCCGCAAAGCCCGCCTGTTGAATCCTGATTTCGTATTCCCCAACACTCAGGTAAGGGAAACGAAATCTGCCTTCCTTGTCCGTAACCAGGGCGCTGCCGATGTTGGTGTCGATTTGACGGGCACTGACTTTAGCGCCCTGAATCACCGCTCCGGTCCCATCCTCGACGCGCCCGCTGATGCTCCCATATTGAATGGATTCCTGCGCCGCAGCAGCGATTGCGCCGAGCGCCAGAAACGTAAATGTCGTTAAGAATCGAAAACTCACTCTCTCCTCCTCAATCTTCTCAACTGAACAGCTCGGCCTAACCTGGATGGCTAGCCGAGAAGAGGAGGAGGTCTTTCAAAAAGCGCGAACTCGACGCCGGACGCGCTCCAAGCGGGCCGGAGATAGCAAGGGAACGCGCATTCCGGTAAGGCCAGACCAGCGAGGAACCCGTCAGAGGCCAGGCTCCAGCCCGGTGCACCGGGAAGCCCCGCAGATTGTCCGCAACCTTTTGCGCATTGCGTTTCGGGTGTCCACTGGGGGCCTTGACGATTGTCGCTGTGACCGGATCGGCGGCAGCAGGCCCTGCCTGTTTTGCAGCAGCTCGTCCCGCAGGGCGAGTCTCCGGCTTGCGTCAGGACGACGAAACCCTGCAGGAATGGCGCAAGCAGAGCGAGCGCGAGAATCCCAGCCGCGAATGAACGGACTCCACCCGCCAGAAATTGGAACAGCAAAGACCTCGCCGGATTGTCGCGAGTACGGATCAAAGTTCCTCAATACCCGGGGCGGAAAGCGCCGCAGGCCTAACCCCAGATGGGACACGGAACAGGCAGCTACGCGAGGAAAGAAGCGGGCGGGGGGCGTTGCCGCAGGGCAGGGTCATCGGCGTTGGCTGCCGGAGAGGACTCGCAGACCGGCGCCCTGCCGAGAACCTCTATGGGCTTCGCCCAGGATCGGGAGGAGGACTGTACGAACCCGCTCGATCCGATGTTGCCCAGCATCAGGCGGCCGCAATCGCTGCCGCAGGATCTGCTGGAAAGCGCCGGGCCGGCCGGCTGTTGCGGGCTCTTCTTGTGGCAGCAGCACTGCACGCGGTTCCGGCAACAGGATGAACTAGCGGCGCTAAGCGATCGGGCCGCGAGCGGCACGGGGGAAGCAAACGATAAGACCAGAGCCAGGCATGCAGCCACGATGGCGCGCGCCAAGCAAAAGGTGTCTTTTCTACCTAGCATCCCTTGGTGAACCACTATACCATGCACAAGACCAAGCGCGGGGCCAAAATCTCGCCGGCGACGCCGGGGGGGAGCCAGTAAATTGAGCCGAACCGCGTTCCGGCGCGCTTCACGAAGGCGACGTTCGATGGCTGCGATGTCTCGATGGAGACGCAGATAGCGGACGCGGTCCGGCAGGAACTGGCGCGGCGCGGCCACATCATCACGCCGTTGCGCGGCTTCACGGGCGCGGTGGGCAACGACGAGGCGGTCATGCGCGACGCGAAGAGGGGGGTCAACTTCGCGGGCTCGGATCCGCGCACGGATGGCGCGGCGATTCCGGAACAGCCGGTGCTGCCGTCGCTGAGCGCGCAACGATAACGGGTGCGGCCCTCTGGGCCGGCGCCTTCGACGCTTCAGCGATTCCGCAACCAAGTTCCTTAGTACACGGTTTCGCAAATACGGTCTCGTATCTCCAGAAGACCACTCCCTCACGGTCGTGGCTCTGAACAGAGCCGCGCGCGTCAGCAAGCGGTCCCGCGATACGATGGTGAACTTCTGAAACGGTGTACTAAGCTAGAAACTAGACCGGCAGGGAGGCGGGAAGGTAGCGGCGCTTGTACGGGCAGCGCTTCTTGAACTCCGTGAAATTCACGGCAAGGCCTAAGCCAGGGCCTTCGGGAAGAGCCACCGTACCGTCTTTCTGCACGGGATACTTGCCGTCGGTCAATTCCAGATACAGATCGTCGTCGGCCGATTCCCATTCCTGCACCAGGAAATTGCGGCAGACGGACATGGCGTTGATCGACGCAACGTGGCCAATGGGGCCGCTGCACTGGTGCGGGGCCACTTCGGCGCCATAGGTTTCGGCCAGGTTGGCGATTTTGCGAATCTCGGTGATGCCGCCGGCGTGCATCACGTCGGGCTGGATGATGGCGGCGCCCTTGCGCTCGAGCAGCGCGCCGAACTCGTATCGCGTAAACAGCCCTTCGCCCGTGGCAATCGGCACCGGCGACCTGGCGGCGACGTCACCCAAGCCTCCCGGGGATTCGCGCAGCGTGGGCTCTTCGATCCACAACGGTTTGTAGGGTGCGATGGCCTGGGCCATTTCCACCGCCGAGCGGACGGAAAAGGTCTCGCTGGCTTCCAGGGCGAGGTCCATCGAATTCCCGATGGCGCCGCGCACGGCTTCGAGCTCGCGCATGAGCCTTTGGGTCCGCTCCTTTTCCGGCAGGCCCATGGGGACGGACCATTTCACCGCGGTCCAGCCCCGGGCACTGGTCTGGCGGGCCCATTCGGCGAAAGCCGCGGGCGTGCGCTTGTCGCCCGTGAGAGATGCGTTCCAATGGGTGTAATACACGCGCAGGCGCGGCCTGAGCGGCCCCTGGAGCAGACGCCACACGGGCAGGTTCAGCCGCTTGCCTTCAATGTCCCACAGCGCGATGTCGATGGCCGAGAGCGCGGTCATGGCGGGCGGGCCATTGCGCCAGCGCGAGAGCAGGTAATAAGTGCGGTTCCAGTGCTCCTCGATGCCGCTGGGGTCCCGCCCCAGGTAGCTTTCTTCGAGCCACCGGAGCTCGTTTTCCACGGCGTCCTCGCGGCCTTCCAGAGTACCCTCCCCGAGACCCGTAAGGCCGGCATCGGTTTTGACCTCGACGAACAGCAGGTCGCGCCAGCGCAAACTGACCTTGTGGATCTCAAAGCCGGTGATCTTGATATGGCCGGGAGGAGTTGCCGCCAACATGGGGAGGCAGGCGAGCCCTCCGGCAATTCGCGAGACGCACTCGCGGCGCGTGAAGCGGGTTGTTCGTTCCATCGGGGTCCTATCCTTTCCGCACCGGGGCGGTGGGCCGGTCGTGGGCGGGGACGGTCCTTTGCAGCGGGAAACCGGCCTTGCGGTAATCGAAGACGACATCGGCGATCCGTGCGCCGATCACTTCGACGCGCTTCAAATCGCGCGTCCCGACGCCCAGCTCTTCGGCCAGGCGCAGTGTGCTGTCGCAGAACTCAAAGGGCGCGGCGCCGCGGTCGGCCATGGGGTCGAAGCCCATGACCGCGGCGCCCACGGCATCCACGCACACGGTGTTGGTTCCGGCCACCAGCAGGTGCGGCGTGACGTGACGGGTGTTGCGGCCGATGCCTTCGCCGCCGGTCTGCGATTCGATGCCGTCGATGATGGCGACATGCACGGGCCGGGCGGCCACCAGGTCGGCCACGCATCGCGGCACGCGGTAACCTCCCTGGCGGGGGCTTGTGGGGTCGATCTCCGGGGGCGAACACTTCGAGGGCTGGCGGGAGCCCATGTGGATGGGGAACCGGCCTCCCAGGGGCACCAGGCCCGCCTCGTCCTGGGGCGCGCCATCGCCGTAGATGGTGCATGGCGTGATGCCAAAGCAGTTCTTCATCGACAGCGTGATGCCGGCAGTCAGGTGCTCTTTCATCTTGCCGATAGAGACGAAAACGTCGCACTCTTCGTAGGAGTGGTTGAGGTCGAACGCGGGGAACAGGTGGCCGCCGTGGGGCACCGGGAAGCGGCTGTACTTTTTCCCGGAGCCCAGGAAGTTGGTGTTTTCGAACTCCACGTTGGCGGCGGCGCTGGTGAACATTCCGGGGTCCCAGCCGGCCGCGGACATATATTCCTGGACGGGCTCGGCCGATTTCCAGGGGCTTTCGAGCAGGCGGATTCGCCGCGCCCCGGCTCGCCCCAGCAGGTGCACGGTGGCGGCGATCACGGCGGGGTGCGTCCAGGTGGTGAAGCCGATGGGGATGAACCCCAGACGAGAGTCGGGGTCGCCCGTAAGGTTGATTTTGACCGCCACGGTCTTGCCTTTGACCAGGCGTCCCAACCCGCCGAGCTGATCGAACATGGTGGTCAGCGTCGGCAGGAGCTCCGCACCGTAGGACGAGCAGCGGGCCAGCGCCACGGGAGCCGCCGGCGCCTCGACCGCCCGGCCGGCGCGCGGCAGCAGGCCTACGCCCAGGGCGGCCATTCCGCCGCTGGCCAGCAGCCTGCGGCGAGTCAGCCGGCAATCCATTCTCGGTTCGTTGGTCATAGTGTAACCCTTCATAAGGCTCATGATTGGAACTCCAGGGCTGCGTAATATCGGAACGCGGGCAGATGAAACTCCATCCGGCCCTCCACGCGCACCGGCATCAGCATGGCGGGCTGGTCCGATCCGATGGTGTACATGGCTGCCGAACGCCAGGGCCGGGCCGGCGCCAAACTTACCGACTCGTTGGACCGGCTGGTGAAGCCCACCAATTGGAGCAGGGCGGCGCGGCCATCCGGAGCTGCCGAGTAGTGCCCCCACAACGATCGGGCGTTGAACAACGTGACCGGGTCGTTGCGCCGTCTCACCAGGTTGTGCACGTCGGCGGCGAGGAAGTAGGGATCGTCCCAGTCCCGCGTGGCCGCGGCGACCGAGCCCTTGCCGAAGGACCGCAGCTCATATCCGGCAACCGGGCATGGGACGGTCTTCTCGCCCAGGAACTGAGTAGCCAGCGCGCGGGGCACAATGAGAAGGCCGCCGGACCGGGCGAATCGGGCGAGTTCGTTTTTCAGCTCGGAGGAAGGAGGATCGCTGTCCACGTTCAGGACGGCCGCCAGACCCTCCAGTTTTTGGCTGGCCGGTACGGACCGGACTTCGTCGCGATACAGCACGCGATAGAAGAGGTTTCGCCGGGCCGCGAGATTCAGCACTTCCTGGCCCAGGAACTCGTTCTTCCCGGCGAAGCTGGAAAGGATGCCGATCGACCCCACGGGTTCCCAGCCGGTCCACTGCCGATGCTTTTCGAAAAACGCGAGCGCCTCCAGAATGCCGCTCCACGTCTTCAGGGCATCCTGGTTGCCGGCGGACAATCCCTTGCCGAGGCCGTCATCGAGCGAGACCATCCACCGTGCTCCGCTAGCGGCGGAGTCGGCAATCGCGATAGTGTAGTCTGCCGCGCCCGGCACGGGATCGTCTTTGGCGAGTTGGAAGCCGAGCCAAACGGCGCGGCGTGGCGCACGCACCGAGGCCAGCCTGGCGACCCAGGTATTGGAATCGATCCAGGGAGCGCCGGTGGGGCCCGCATCCGCGGCGCCGCGCGTGCGCGCGGAGAGCTTGATGTGGGGCCAGGCGAGTCCCGTGATGGCGATCTGCGGAGCCGGGGAGTCCCAATCGGCCTCGGCCAAGGGAGCCGCCGCCAGCGCGCTCCACTCCAGTGCGGCGAAGCCCGTAGCGCGGGCCGCATCCACCACCGGCCTGGCGTCGCCCAGGCTCTCGAACAGCAGGCAGTTGATCGGACTTCCCGCAAACAACCGCAACAGCGCCGGGTCGGTCCAGGCGGACGGCCAGCGAAAGGGGACCAGCACTTCAGGCACCTTGCCCTCCCGATAGACGAGAGTAACACCATGAAGCACGGCTGGAGAAAGTGGCCCGGCCAAACGGGTGCCTGACCGATCTGGGGAAGCCGCGGAAGCCGCTCCCGGCGACCACTCCGGGCGGAGGCGGGGGGCGAGAGTATTTCCTGTGTGTCGAGTTATTATTCATGACGTTCTAAGTTCCTCTGTTTCTGCGGGTTGCGGAGGGATGTGGAAATCGGGAGGCGCAAATAGAGGGTCGTTTTTACAATTTGCGCCTCCCGGGAAGGGGCCGGGGGGCCTGAGGCTGGGTGACGCAGGTGACGCAAAATTACGGGTGTGTCGAATTATTATTTGCGGCGTCTTAAGCTCCTCTGTTTCTGTGAGTTGCGGAGAGAGGCGGAAATCGGGTGACGCATCTGGAGGGTCGTTTTTACAATATGCGTCACCCGGATCTTGGCGGACGCCCCTGGTTCTACCGCCTCGTGCCCTTGTTTTGATCGGTTCCATAAATGCTCCCCAAAAGAGAAGAACCGCTCCATGGCGGTGGTGTTCCTCTCCGATTCAGTTCAAGCTACCCGCTACGACTCGGGGCAATCCATCTCTTCCTGATTTAAATCTAGCAGACGGATTTGCGCCGACAGGTCGTGCGGCTCCGGGTGGATGGAAGTAAACGGGTTTAGAATCATGGGGATGGTGGATCGAAAAAATAGATCGTTCCGGCGTGATCGTGAATTTTCGGAGGGCGATTCAATAAGCATCCCCGGCAAACTGCGATATCGTAAACGCAGATGATCAATCGTCGGGAATTCCTCATGACTCCGGCGGCCGTGTCAGCCGCGGCGCCACAAGGCCGGAAACAGCCGAATATTCTCCACTTGCAGTCCGACCAGCAGCAGTGGGCCACGATCGCCGGACGCTCCCCCTGCCGTACGCCGAACCTGAATCGCCTGTCCTCCGCCGGGATGCTGTTCGAGCGGCCTTACACTCCTTCGGCCGTGTGCTGCCCGTCGCGCGCCATGACGCTTTCGGGCGCCTACCACTGGCACAACGGCGTCTACAACCAAGTTCACTCTGCGCCTTCGGTGCACCGCGATCTCGATCCAGATACCGTGCTTTATTCGCAGCGTCTCCGCGATGCTGGCTACCGGCAGGGATACGTCGGCAAATGGCATTGCAGTTGGGTGCGCACGCCCATGGATTTTGGCTTCGATGAAGTGGCCAACGTGTCCGGCTGCGATCCGCGAGCCATCGCGAAGCTGAACAACAATCCCGACCGCGTGGAGAAGCGGCCGGGGCAGTTGAAGACGACCGCCACGCGACTCTTCCGCTGGCCCGGCAGCGAGCCGTTCGCCATGTGGGGCTACCGGGAAGGTCCGGAGGAGGCCACTCCCGAGGCTTACACCGCCGATTGCGCCATCGCCATGATGGACCGATTCGCCAAGGGCTCGCAGCCATGGCATCTGGAGGCGCAGTGGGTGGAGCCGCACGACGCCTACATGCCGCTAAAGAAATACCTCGACCGCTACGATCCGCGCTCCATCCCTGTACCCGGGAATTTCCGCGACACGTTCGCCGCGAAGCCGGGCCTGCACCGCCGGGAAGCGGGAACTTGGGCGGGGGCCACCGAAGAGGACGTGCGCGTCAGCCGGGCGCACTATTATGCGTACACCGAGCAACTGGATGCGCAGATCGGGCGCGTGCTGGATGCGCTGGACCGCACCGGGCAGGCCGACAACACGCTGGTGGTATTCACCACCGATCACGGCGACATGGTGGGCGCCCACCACATGTGGATCAAAGGCTGGATTCCGTACGAAGAATGCTATCGCATCCCGCTGATCGCACGCTGGCCGGCGGCCATCCAAGCCGGCGGACGCTGTGAGCACCTGGTGCAGTTGCAGGACCTGGCCCACACCTACGCGCAGGTGGCCGGGGCGAAAGCCATGCCCTATGCCGATGGCCGCTCGCTGGCGCCGCTATTCGAGGATCCGCAACGCGCCGGCTGGCCGGATGACATCCTCTGCGCCTATTACGGCGGAGAGTTTCTGTACACGCAGCGCATCGCCATCAATCGGCGCTACAAATACGTCTTCAATGGCTTCGATTTCGACGAACTGTACGATCTGGAGCGCGACCCGGAGGAGATGCGCAACGTGGTGGACACGCCGGAGTACCGGCGGCAGACCGACGACATGCGGCAGCGGTTGTGGGCGATGATGAATCGCTTCGAAGATCCGTATGGCGATGTGAAGGCGCGGAATTCGATTGGCAGTCCGCCGGACCGCTACGGCGCCTCGCGGTATCTGCCGCGGGGATGACTACCCTAACCCGGCTAAGCCGGAACCAAACAGGAAAAAACCAAGCTCACCGCAGAGGCGCGGAGGCGCCGAGAAAGCGCGGGGAAAAACAAAGTCAAAACCTGAGAGCGCAGAGTTAGCTGAGCGCGCAGAGAAAACCACGCCCGATGGCGCCGACGGATTCTGCCAATTTCGGCAAGAATTTGACTTGGTAGGTACTGACGGTCGCGGCTCTGTAACTATCTGCAAGCACGCGATACTCGTAACAGAGCCGCGACCGTCAGGGAGCTGTGAAAAAATCGCCCGCAAGCGGGCGAGGCAGGCGAAAGCGCCTGCCCCACCTCTGAGAAAGGCGGTTTTGCGGGAGCACCGAACTACCCGGTCGGAGAACCATGTCCGCGCGCGCTCATGCCGTTCCCCGATCCCCGCGAAGACTCACGGAACTGCGTCTTGCGGCAGACTCGTAAATTGCATCCACCACGCGCAGCGTTTTGAGGTAGTCCTCGCCGCTGGACTCGAATTCCGTCCCGGAGAGGAAGCAGTCCACGAAGTGCCGCTGGGTGGCATAGACACAATCGCTCGCAAAGTTGACGTTGGCGCGAGGGTAGTCGACGTCGCGTCCGGGTTCCCCCAGCCGTTTGACCCGCAGATTCGATTCCGTGTCCATGGTGAGGTGGCCACGCATCGCATCGATCCGCAATTCGCCGAAGGTGAAGCGCGGCGAGGGGGATTCGACTTCGTTGTAGCGGTTGGCGTCCCAGATGGCGGTGGCCCCGTTCTCGAAGCGGAAGAACACCTGCCCCGTCTCTTCGCCGCGAATCGCGGGATTCAGACGGCGGAGGTTGGCGTACACTTCCACCACCTCTCCGAGCAGGTAACGGAAAGTGTCGACGAAGTGCACCCCGGTCTCGTAGACCAGCAGCCGCGGGTAATCGCGGAAGAAGGGCTGGCGGTCCAGATAGGCGCGCTCGCCCCAGCCGTCGCCCATGCGCATGCGGAAGTAAAGGTGCGTGAACTCGCCGATTTCGCCGCTCCGCCGGATGGATTTGATTTTTCGGTACCAGGGCTGCCAGCGCCAATTCTCGTGGACCATGAAGCGGACGCCGGCAACCTTGGCTCTCTCGACGATCCGGCGGCTGGTTTCGAAGTCCGGCGCCAGGGGTTTCTGGCAGATGATGTGAACGCCGCGGCCGGCAAGGAAATCGCACATCTCTTCGTGGGTTTCGGGGGGCGTGATGATGTCGGCAAAATCCGGCTGTTCGCGGTTTGCCATTTCCTTCCAATCGGAAAAGTAGCGCGGGATCCCGTAAGCGGCCATCATGTCGCGAGCTTTCGATTCCGTCCGGTTGTAGATGGCGGCGATCGTCACTTCGGGAATGCGGGTCCAGGCTTCATACTGGAATCGCGAGAAATAGCCGGCGCCCATGGCGACGCCCTTTAGCGGCAGGGTTGGATTCATGATGAGCTGTCCTCACCCAGGAACAGGCGGCAGGCGGTGCCGCTGAGAATACTTCGCTTGTCTTCTTCCGGGATACCGAGCGAGAGGATCTTGCCCATCTCGATATCCAGGCTCTCCGGCAGGTCCGAGCCGATCATCAACCTGTCGCCCGGCACCTCGGAAAGGACTTCCAGGATGTGGTGCGGCATGAGACTCGAGAGCTCCAGGAATATATTGGGGCAGAAGATGGCAGCCAGCATGGCCTCGTGCACAAAGATGCCGCCGCCCGAGTGGGCCACCACGATCCGGAGATCGGGAAAGCGGCGCGCGGGCATCATGAGGAGGGAGGGCAGCGAGAACGGCAGGCCGGAGCCCGTATGGCAAATAACGGCCATGCCGTTTTCAAGCGCCGTCTCAAACAGGAAGCCGGCCCGGCGGGCGAAGGGGTTCAAGCCGTGGTACTGCGGCTGCACCTTCAGCGCGCAGAACCCGTACTTCTCGCGGCAGCGCCGGACTTCCTCGCGAAAGAGGGCCTCCGGCACGTACGGATCCATCGAGGCTGCGCCGCACAGGCGGTCCGGGTGTTCTCGAATTGCTCTTCCGATTTCGTCATGCGCCGCGCGCCAATCTTCCACCACGGGGAAGGGGATCGCCAGAGAGCGCTCGATCCCGAACCGGTCCATGTCGCGCAGGAGGTCTTCGGCCGTGTACACGCGGCCGCTATGGCGCGCCTTGCCGATATGGGTGTGCGCGTCGAAGATCCGGTAACCTTGTTTCATCGGCGAGGGTTTCATCGGCGGGGGTTTCATCGGCGGGGCAGAGCGGCAATGATAGCATCGCCCATCTCGGTGGTAGAGAGCGAGCCTCCCATGTCGCGCGTGCGGCGCTTCCTGTCGGAGAAGACCGAGCGCACGGCCGCGTGGATCATTTGCGCGCCGCGCCGCGTAGCGGATGTGTTGAGCCAATCCAGCATCATCGCCGCGGAGAGAATAGTGGCCACGGGGTTGGCGACGCCCTGCCCCGCGATGTCGGGAGCGGAGCCGTGCGAGGGTTGAAACACCGCATGCCGCTCGCCGATGTCCGCCGACGGGGCCATACCCATGCCACCTACCAGCGCCGCGCCGAGGTCGGAGAGGATGTCGCCGAACATGTTCTCGGTGACCATCACGTCGAACATTTCGGGCCGCTGCAACATGTAGAGCGCGGCGGCGTCGACGTAGACGCGATCGGCTCCCACGCCGGGAAACTCGCCGGCCACTTCGTCGAACACCTGGCGGAAGAACGCCATGGAGGGCAACACGTTGGCCTTGTCGACCAGCGTGACCCGCCGGCGCCGGCCCTCGGCCAGCCGGAAGGCGGCGCGAATGACGCGTTCCGCGGCGGCGCGGGTGATAAGCATGGTGTCGGTGGCCCGATCGGCCGCCAGGTCGCGCGGCGTCTTGCGGCTCGAGAAGAGCCCTTCGGTGCTTTCGCGCACCAGGAGGAAGTCGATGTCGCCCGCCCGCCGGCCGCGCAGCGGAGAGTCCTCGGGGTGGAAGAGGTAGATGGGGCGCAGCCCTTGATAGAGATCCAACCGTTCGCGCAAATCGAGTTGCGGGGTCATTTCGACGCCGCCCGGCCAGCGCACTCCGGGCAGACCCATGGCGCCGAGGAGGATGGCATGGAATTCGGGAAGGCGCCGGAAAACGGTTTCGGGGAGCGGATCGCCGTGCTTGAGGTACTCGCCCGCGCCTATGGAAAACTCTTCGGTTTCCAGGCGCAAGCCGTCCGTTCTTTCTTCCACGGCCCGCAGAACTCGAACGGCTTCCGAGGTGACGTCCGCCCCGATGCCGTCGCCGGGGAGGAGCGCGATGCGAAAGGTCTCGGTCACGCGCCGGTCACCTCTTTGAGTTTTTCGAAGAACTCCATCTTACGTTCCGTATTGATGCCCCAGTTGACCGGCGGGCACTGGTAGCCCTCGATATAGTCGCTCTTGCCGGGGTCGAAAAAGCCCCAGGAGACGTAGAGCCCGAGCGCGGCCATCATGTGGTTGTCGGCGTCATGGAATCGAAAGTGGTCGTCCTCGTTGATGAGTACGGGCATCGGCCGGTATCCCTCAGCACTTCGCGATGTCCGGATCATCTTCCGGATCCGATCGGGGTTGTCGGGACCATTGCCGTGCAACAGGAGGAAGTCGGCGGTCTTGACGACGTTGGACGCCGCCGCGGTGCCACCGCCGTAGCTCGTTCCTACAAGCAATCGCCGCCCGTCCTTCTGCATGCTCTTAACCAGATCGATCAATTCGGGAACGCGCGCCGGCTTCAGGATGTCGTGGTGGTACCCGACGTTGGTTTCGTTGGCGATCTCGACCAGCACGTTGCGGTAGTCGCGGTCGAGAAGCCAGTTGGTGGCGTTACTGACGGCGCGCTTCACGGCCGCCTCGTCTTTCACGCGCCGGTCCTGGCCGAAGTAGAAATAGCCGACGATGGCGGCCATGCCCAGCTCATCCGCGCGGTCGAGGATACTGGCGAGGCGGTCCATGTAAGCCGGACGCAGGCTCCCGTCCGGATCAATGGCGGAGTTTTCCCACGGCTGGCCTTGGGAGTAGCCTTCGGGGCTGCCGCCCTGAAGGTTGATAGTGAAAGCCAGCAGGCCGTGTTTTCGCCATTCGGGCATGGCGGCGATGAACTCCCGGGTGTTGCGGCCGGGGTCCCACTTGCCGGTGTCCGGATATGCCCATCTTCCACGGGTCTCGGGATTGAGATCGTCGAAGATGCCCTGAACGGCGCGAATGTTCATCAGGAGGCCTTCGATCTTCATACCTTTGTAATTGCGGCCGGCATAGGTTGGCTTTCCATTGATGAAGAATCGATCTGCCCGAATGGAGATAGAAGTGCGGCGGCTGGGAGCGGCCTTGGCGGCCAACGGGACCAGGCCTGCGAGATGGAGGAATGTTCGGCGTTTCATAGAGTCAGAAATCATAGAGTCAGAAAAATCGGCAGGTTCCGGAGGTTCCGAAACGACTCGGCCAGCCAACAGCGGTCGGCAGCGATATCGGCGTCGCGGTCGCCAGTGGCGGGAACCCAGTTTTCCAGGAAAAGCGCCGGGTTGGGATCGCGCTCAAACACGTGTTTCAGGAAGGCGACAACGTCGAACTGGCCGGTTCCCAGCGGAGCGCCCGCCACCGTGAACCCCACGTTCCCGCCAGTCACCGTGTAATCCTTCAAGTGATACATCGAGGCGCGCGGCCCGAGCAACTCCCATACCTGTTCCACCGGCTCGAAGCTGCGCAACGAATTCGCGGTGTCCAGGCAGAACATTACCCGGTCGCATGGATATTGCTCGGCCAACTCCGCCAGAAGGCGGCACGGCACGTGGAAGTGGTTCTCAATCGCCAGCCGCGCGCCGGTTCGCTCGGCCGCGGCAACGGCCGCCTCCAGAAACGCCCGCAGCTCGTCGCGAGAGGGCGGCGCATCTTCCTCCAGTACAATCCGCAGCGTACCGCTGGGGATCTCCGCAGCGCGTTCGAGGTATCGCTGGAGCACCGGCACGCGGAGAGTCATGCATCCCAACTCGAGCGCCAGCCCACCCCCCCGCGCATGTTCCACAAGCCGGCTCCATTGACCGTCCGAAAGCGCCAGCGGACGGGCGTTCTCGCAAATCTGAAGGCACTCGAGACCCATCGCCTTGGTTTCATCGACAATGCGCTCCAGAGGCGGCGCCAGGCGCTCGTCCATCAGCCGGTAGCGAAACCCGTAACTCGTCGTTCCGATCATGCGATTACGCTCGGGGGACATAGGCCGAAGGCCGGACCCGCAGCCAGCAGAAGATGGCGGCCACGTTCATGACCGCGGCGATCCAGAAATACGATCTGGCGCTCTGGGTGGCGCGCAGGAGGTACGGGAACGCGATGGAGCTCACGAAGGAGCCGATATTCCCGGCCATATTCATGGCGCCGGTCAACGTCCCGGTGTGTTCGCCCGCCAAGTCCATACAGGCGGTCCAACTGGGGCTCAACGTCAGGTCCACGCCAAAAGTGGCCACCGCAAAACAAAACACCGCGCTGCCGACGGCGCGCATGGAAGCCGCCGCTATCAGCGCGGCGGTAGCCAGCGCAAAACCGAAGATCGCCGGCGCCAGGCGCGACGCCCTGTGCCGGCCGCGGCGGTAGAGCGTGTCCACTACCGCGCCACTCAGCGAATTGGCCGCGGCGCCGAAATACAAAGGAATACCCGCATACATGCCGGCCTGCGCCGTGGTCAGCCCATATTGCAGCTTCAGGTAAGGCAGCAGCCAACTGAAGCACAGGAAGAAGGTGAAGTTAGAGGCGAAATACTGCGCCAGCAGAGCGGGCGCCCCGCGCGAGAGCAACAGCTTGCTCCAGGGCGGAGGCGGCCGCCGGCCTGCCGCGTCCAGGGCGCGCGCCGGCAAGCCTGCTTTTTCCCCGGGGTAATTCCGAAACCACGCGAACCACGCCGCGGCCCACACCAGTCCCACCGCGCCCAACATCAGAAACGAGGTTCGCCATCCGTATCGCGCGATAGCCAGGGACGCGCCGGCCAGACCGAATGCCGCGCCCAGACGCGAGCCGGCGAAGAGCACTCCTTGCGCGACCCCGCGCTGCCTCGGCTCCAGCCAGTTGTAGGTGGCGCGTCCGGCCGCCGGGTACGCGCCCGCCTCGGCCAGCCCGAACGTGAACCGCACCGCGATCAGCACCGCGGCGCCGTTCACCAGTCCCGTGGCCCCGGTCAGCAGCGACCAGCCCACCACGATCGCCGTCAGGAACGCGCGCGGCCCGAAGCGGTCCGCGAGCCGGCCCCCGGGAATCTGAAACACCGCGTAGCCCAGCGCAAACGCGCCGAAGACCAGGCCGAACGTCTGGCCCGAAAGGCCGAGGTCCCGCGACATGTCGCCCTGCGCCGCGGAAATACACACCCGGTCGACAATGGTGAGAAACGAGAGGGAAAACAGAGCCGCCACAACCTGGCAGCGCAGCCCGCTCCATCCCGCGCCATCGCTCACGCCGGGACCACCGCTTCCGCCCGGTCGCCGGCCGTGAACATCGCGCCTTCCAGGATCTTCAACACCGGCATGAACTCGTGATTCTCCAGGCAGCGCCGCACGAAGTCGCGGTCGATCTGGTCCAGCCAGTTCCAAATGCGGTTGGTGAATCGCACATTGAACGCAAACGTCTCCACGGGGTCCTGGCGCACCGGAGAGGTATCCGACGTGATCCATCCGTCGTAGCCGAATTCCTTCAGGTAGAAGAGCGTCTCCACGTACTGCCAGAGGTTGCAGGTCCCCGCCATGAGGTCCCAATCCCACTTTCCGTTGTTGTCGTTGATGTGCACGTAGTACGGCCTGCCGCTCATCGCCACGTGCGCCACGGCCTCGGCGGGAGTCTCTCCGCCGTAGATGGAATGGCCCAGATCCACCGTCACGCCCACGTTGGGCCAGCCCACGGCCGCGCACAGCATCAGGGTTTTCGCGGCGGAGTCCAGCAGGCAGTGCACCCGCGTCTCGGAAGGCTTGTATTCCATGAGCAAGGTGACTTCCGGCAGGTAGGAAGCGGCTTCCCGCACCGCCGCCACCATCCGTTCCCATGCGCGAACGTAGTGCGTTTGGAAAGCGTAATCGTAGCCATCGCTCAACGGGCAGCAGGTGACGCTGTCCACTCCTATGGCGCGCGCGTAGTCCTTCGCGCCGCGCATGAGCTCGATTGCCTTGCGGCGCACTTCCGCGTCCGGCGAAGTGAGCGAGCCGTTGTGGAACAGCGGGTCCATCTTGATGTTGACATTGACGGCCGCCACTTCCAGGCCGAGCCGGTTCAACTGCGCCCGCATGACATCGGGCGGATCCACCTCGTACGGGTACACTACCTCGGCGCCCGACACCCCGGGGATGGACGCCATCCGTTCCAGCTTCTGTTGCAGCGTCAGCGGCTCCTGGTATTCGCAGAACCTGTCCCTCAGTCTGCCCAGGAATGCGGTGATGATCGCGTGTTTCATGTTTCTCCGCGTATGTCGAATGCCGCGACGCGCAGCACGTGTGCCAAGGCCGTCAGGCGCGCTGGCGTTACACGCAATCGCATGATTGAGTTGTACTACACTGCGGCTTGCAAAGCACGCCCTGAAAGCTTCGTGCTCTACAGGGCCGCCACGAGCTGGGAGACCGCGAAGATGGCGTTCTCGAAGGTGTAGTCTCAAATATTGAAACCGCGCGCTGTCTGCGGCGTTTTCCGCGAGGCAAAGCGCCGAGTCGTCGTGGCGAGATCGATACAGAATTCCGTCCGGCTTGTCACTACGCCGTGCCTCCCACCGTCATGCGGTCGATCTTGATAGTCGGAATCCCCACTCCCACAGGCACGCTCTGGCCTTCCTTCCCGCATATTCCGATGCCCTCGTCCAGGCGCAGGTCGTTGCCTACCATGCTCACGTACTTCAGGGCCTCGGGACCGTTGCCGATCAGGGTAGCGTTGCGCACGGGCCGGGTCAGCCTGCCGTCTTCGATGAGGTAACTCTCGGAGGCCGAAAACACGAAGTTGCCGCTGGTGATGTCCACCTGCCCGCCTCCGAAATTCACGCAATACAGCCCCTTCGGAACGGACCGGATAATATCCGCGGGCTCGCTTTCGCCCGCCAGCATGAAGGTGTTGGTCATGCGCGGCATGGGGATGTGGGCGTAGCTCTCGCGGCGCCCGCTGCCGGTGGATTCCGAATTTAGGAGCATGCTCGAAAGCTTGTCCTGCAGATAGCCGCGCAACACTCCGTTCTCGATCAGGACATTGCGCTCGGTGGCATGGCCTTCATCATCCACGTTGAGCGATCCGCGCCGGCTACGGATAGTGCCGTCATCGATTACGGTGCAAAGCTCGCTGGCAACCTTCTGGCCGATGCGGCCGCTGAAGGCGGATACTCCCTTGCGGTTGAAATCGGCTTCCAGCCCGTGGCCGACGGCCTCGTGCAGCAGGATTCCAGGCCAGCCGGGGCCGAGCACCACGGTCATTTCGCCCGCGGGAGCGTCTACGGCATCCAGCATGGTGATGGCTTCGCGCGCCGCTTCGGCGGCGAAGTGCTCGGGCGTCTTCTCCTTGAGGAAGAAGTCGAGCTCCACGCGCCCGCCGCCTCCGGCGTGGCCGCGCTGCGGCATCCCGCCGTCCTGGCGGGCCAGGGCCGAGACGCTCAGGCGGGCCAGCGGCTGGCGGTCGAGCGTCAGGACGCCTTCGCTGGTCGCGACCAGCACGTGACGGAGATTGTCGGCATATGCGGCCTGCACCTGGAAGACCCGCGAGTCGTATGCGCGAGCCGCGCGGTCGGCGCGCTTCACCAGTTCCACGCGTTCGGAAAAGGCGGTTTCGGTGGGCGCGATGAGCACCGGGTAGAGATTGTGACGGGCGCCCTCGGTGAGATCGAACTTGTCCACTTTGGTGGGGCCGGCAGCGATGTGGGCCGCCACCCGCGCCGCTTTGCGGATCTTTTCGGGCGAGAGGTCGTCGGTGTATGCGTAGCCGGTGCGCTCCCCCGAGATGACCCGCACTCCAACCCCCATGGAGACGCCTTGGGCAGCGCTTTTGACGATGGATTCGTCGATGCTGATGGAGCTGGTCAGTAAATATTCGAAGTACAGGTCGGCATAGTCGCCACCCTGGGAAAGCGCTTCGCCCAGGTAGTTTTCGAGGTCCTGCCGGGAGAGGTTGAAGCGTGTGGCAAAAATCGACTCTGAGAACTGCATAATTTCAGGCTACCATCGTAAGGGCCTGGAAAACGGGAAGGGCTTCCGAAGGATCGGCCTTGGGAATTTCCCCGGATTGGGTGGTACCGAGGCGGGACCGTTTTAAAGACTACCGATCCGGTACGGTTTGTAAGTGCCAATCTGTAGAGCATGATGGACGTGCATCTGAAATAATGGTTAACAACGACATGAAGTTTCGAGAGGCGGAAACCACGGACCTGTCACGGCTCCGAAGGACCGTTCCGATAGGATGCGCGGCGCCCGACTCCGGCTTTTGCGTTTCTATCCAAAGCTTTGTAACCTGTCTAGTTGCCGGTACGCCTATGCAAACGGAGCCTACTAAGCTTCCGGATGCCGGCACTCATGGTGCGGCATGCTGGTTGATTTCGAGTTGATCGAGCGCGCCCAGAAGGGCGATAACGCCGCGTTCAACGAAATCGTATTGGCCTACCGGAAGCGGATTCTGGGGACGATCACCCGTTTGATCGCCCGTCCGGAAGATGTCGAGGATGTCGCTCAGGAAGTCTTTTTGCGGCTTTATTTTTCCCTCGATCAGCTCAGGACGGCGCTGGTCTTTGAGCCTTGGTTGCACCGCCTGACGGTGAACGCGGCCTACGATTACCTTCGTAAGCAGCGCCGCCGGCAGGAGTACCGGATGTCCGACTTGTCGGAGCAGCAGGTCATGATGGCGGATGCTTCGGCGAGCGGCAAGGCAGAGCATGATGAGCAGCACCAGAAGAAGATCCGCGAATCGGTGGATTCGCTGCTCGGAGCGGTATCGGAAGCGGATCGTATCTTGCTCATGCTCAAAGAGGTGGAAGGACTTTCGCTGAAGGAGCTTGAAAAGATTTACAAAGTCAACGAAAATGCTCTTAAGGTGAGGTTATTTCGGGCCCGTCAAAGGGTCTTGAAAGCATTTGGAGCAGGTGAAAAAGGGAGGGACCCGGGCAAAACCGGGTGAGGTCGAGGTAATATGGAATCGATGCGCGGCAACGATGAGCAAAGACTGGATGCCCTGTTCCGGGCATACCGCAATGCCTGCCCAAACCCGGAGGCCAGCGCCAATTTCATGCCGAATCTCTGGCAGCGGATCGAGGCTCGTCAAACCTACACGTTTTCTTTCCGGCGGATGGCCAATGCCTTCGTGACGGCGGCTCTAGCCCTGTCGCTCGGCTTGGGCGTGTACATGTCGATCCCTCGCTCCAACCCGTACTCTCCCCAAAGTTATATCGAGGCTCTGGCGGAAGCCAATCCCCTGGATGCGCCCGATATCGTTGGTCCGGTCCACCTGGAGCTAACCGATCCGGGCCGGTGAGTTAACTCATGCCCAAGTCCAAGCTGTCGGCATTCATCTCCCTGTTGCTGGTGTTCTTCAGTGGGGCGGTGCTCGGTGCGTTTGCCACCCGGCTCTACATGGTGAGGACGGTCCTGAGTAACGGGGTTGCTCCCGCTCCGAGCCGCAGACCCGATCCTGAAGAATTCCTCCGACTGCGGCTGGCGGAAATGCGGGACAAGGTCAAAGTGGATGATCAGCAATTGCAACAGATTCAGCAGATCTACCAGGAGACGAGGGAGCAGTTCGGCCAGATTCACAAGAGAATGAGCGAAGAGGGCCGCGCCATCGATGAGAATCAGGTGGCCAAAATCAAGAGCGTCCTGCGTCCCGATCAGATTCCCCTCTACGACCAGCTACGAGCGCAGCACGATGCAGAACGCAAACGCGACGCGGAACGCAAACAGCGCCGCGAATCACCAACCAAATAAGTTTGAATTGGCAGACGACAAAAAACGATCGTCTCGCTCCGTGCAACGGAGTGCCCCACCTACGCCACCGGCTGAGCCCGTTTGTCCTTCTCGCCCCTGGTCGCCTTGTACTTCTTCTCAAACCGATCGATGCGTCCAGCGGTGTCCACCAGCTTCTGGCGGCCGGTGAAGAATGGGTGGCAGGACGAGCAGATTTCCACGCGGATATCGCCTTTGTGAGTGGAGCGGGTCTTGAACGTGTGCCCGCAAGCGCAGATGACGTTGATTTCCTTATAAGCGGGGTGAATACCGGCCTTCATTTTGTTACGGGGATTCCTTTCGAGACTTTCAGTATACCAAACGCACAAACCCCCGTGATCCGCTTTCGGACCACGGGGGCAGGTAGCCTAAGTACAAGACCTGAGGCTTTAAGCTGACGCTTGAGGCAACCGGTCCACAGGAACGTGGCCCCGATACTGGACGGGGCCGGCTACATTAGAGGCTCAACTTCAACAGTCGGCCACCTCTCGCGGTCGTATGTTACTTTCCATTATGCTGGACCACCTCCTTTTCCAGTGATGTATTGATCCTCTCACGAGGCTGCCGGCTTTGTCAATACGGTTTAAGCACTATGTATTGTTCGAGTTACAGGTGACGGGACGCAAAGCGGCACATCGCCAGCCCGTCCATGAGGTTGAAGGGAAACTGGCCCGTGGTGTAATGGCCGCAGGGAAGGGTGAAGACGCGGTGCGGCAGGCTCAACTCGCGGAAGGTTTGCAACACCTGCTGCGAGTAGACCGGTAAGAAACTGCTGTCGTGACGGGCCCAGATCAGCAGGTTCTGCATATCGCGGCCGCGCATGCGCGCCAAATAACTGGCCGGGCTGATCACCGACCAGTAGCGCCGCAAATCGTCCTGGCTGACCTCCCCTCCGAAGCCCTTGCGCACGTGCTGGGTGGAAAGCCCGGTCCAGACGACGTCGGAGAAGTACATCGAGACGTGGTTGAAGATCCCCACCCGAACGCGCGGGTCGTGAGCCGCGGCTATGAAGGCCACGCACGATCCCAGGCTGGTGCCCAGAATTCCCACGCGCCGGTACCCTTGTTCCACGAGCCAGTCGAGGCACGCCCGGACGTCGATGATCGACTGGCGCGAGGCGTGTATGGTGCGACCGATATTGCTGGAGACGTGGTAGTCGGCGCGCTGCAACTCCTCCGGCATGCGCTCCGCGTGGTAGGCCATTGTCATCCGGAGGGCGCTGATCCCAAATCGGTTGAGCATTTTGGCGAGGCCTACGTGGCCGTCGGGGCCAGAGTTCCACTGGGGGAGCACGACGAGGGCCCGTCCCTCGGCCTGGGGCACCGGGAACCAGAGCGCGTGCACCCGGTCGTTCTTGGGATAGAGAGAGCGAACCGGACTGGTAAAGGTCAGCAGGCCGTTGTGCAGTTGGTAGTCGCACACGGGGGCGTAGGCATAGAAGCGCTCGGAATCGCCCAGCGCCTCGGCCACAAAGCGCGACACGCAATCGCGCGCGTTCCCGTTGGCGTCCGCGGGACAGCCGGGGAATCCGACGGTGTGCAGCCACTCGGTTCCCCATTCAAAAGGCCGGACGACGCGGTTGGTGTCGCGCGTGGCGAGCTTACGCTCCCAACGGTCCATCCATCGAGCGTAGAGTCCCGTCATGTAGTATGAAATCCTATTGTATCAGGTCAATCGATGGCGGAAGCAGCGGTAGCAATTCTACAGACCTGCGAAGAGGAGGAGTCCATTTTGCTCATCCGGCGGGCGGAGCGGGAAGGGGATTCCTGGTCGGGAC
>Ga0209517_10001744_pt1 | contig 31981 bp, 19 predicted proteins | sample PeaSoiMetSII2010_FD_187695 | JGI IMG/M metagenome (GOLD analysis project Ga0209517, IMG submission 187695) | Peat soil microbial communities from Weissenstadt, Germany - SII-2010 (SPAdes) (version 2) | ecosystem: Environmental > Terrestrial > Soil > Wetlands > Peat | place: Germany... | reverse complement strand
CTCGCCGACCAGGAAGCGGCCGGCACCCTGGCGCTGATCGAGTCGGCTGAGTTGGCCCTGTGTATCCTGCCGTGGGTCGTCCTCATGCGTGGCGGTGGGGAGTCTCCGCTGATCGAGCGCTGGAAGCAACTGGCGAGCCGTGAGGCGGACGTCGAGAAGCGGGCCGCGTATCGCCACTTCGCCCTGGAGTTCGCGGAGTTGACTCCCGAACTGGTCAACTGGCAGCGTAGTTTGGAGGGCTGGGAAGTGCGTGAATCTCAGTATGGTAAGAGCATTGAGGCCAGGGGCGAGCAGAAGGGCGAGCTGCGCAGGCAGCGGGTGGACCTGCTCCGGGTCCTTCAGTCTCGCCTGGGCTCACCCGCACCCGAGCCGATCCGGCTGGCCATCGAAGGGACCAACGACCTCAGCGTTCTGGACCGCTGGTTCGACGCCGCCCTGACCGCCGCCTCCTGGGCCGACTTCCAGGCGGCGATGCGCCAGGGCTGATCGCACCTGATCGAGGTCTTCCCTACGGGCCGGCAAGGGCTCAGGCACCGTCTCCGGGCAACAGGCGTCAGTCCTGGGGCCGCAGGGCCGGGAAAAGGGGCCGGCGTGAATTGTTCCCCCAAGGCAAGCGAAAAGGTCGGCCAGCTCAGCAGGAGCCGCAATTTGCTACCTGACGAATCGTTTCATTGCCCCCCCGAGGGGTGTCTACCAAAGGCGTGAAACGAATGGCCTCCACCGGCCGTAAGCTGGCAATTGCCAAGGATATGCGGAAACGCGATTCGTTTCACTGAGCGGTGAAACGAATCGGCCGGGGAGGCCGCGCCGCCGTGGCCGGCCCGGTGGTCGGCACCTCACCTCGGGGGGCGCAACAGGAGGCGGAAGCAGGAATCGCGCCACGAACGTGGCGGGCCACCGCGCGGCGCTTACCAGGTGCCGCCGCCGAACTGGTCCCTGTGTTCGTGGGCGATCAGCAGCGTCTGCTGGACGATTTGCGGTTGGATCATCCCACGCGCGTCCGCCGCCAGTGGCGCTCCAGGCCGACGATCACCCGGAGCAGTCCTTCCGGGGGCTCGACCTCGCCATTGACCACTACGTTGGGGAAGACCAGGGCGTAGCGTTGGCCGTGCCGCCGGTGGACCAGGGCTGACACCCGGGCCAGGTCGCGCCCGAGTTGCAGCTCCACAATCAACTGGGCGCCGACCTCCCAACCGAGGTCGGCCTCCCCCGATGGCTCCAGCAGCATTCCGGTGAGGCTGACGTCCACGGCGCGGGCCGGCTGGACCTGCCCCGCCGCGTCCGCCACCGACAGGCGCAACCCGGTGTCGTCGGCGACCTGGACGCGAAAGGCGCGGCGCCGGTTTTCCCCCGGCTCCTCGTCCTCAGCACGAGCCGGCTCCCCGCGGAGGCGGCGCAGCTCCTCGCGGTCGCGCATGGCCTGGCGGCGCAGCAACGCCAACTGCACCCCCTTGCGCAGGCGGGCTGACAGCAGAGCGGGGCCGAAGGGCCGCACCAGGTAATCGTCGGCCCCGGCGTGGAGGGCGGCCACCAGGTGGCCCTCCCCCAACGGGTGAGTGAGTACCAGGAGGTAGGCATTCGCCCCGCCTTCCGTCTTCCGCAGTGCGGCACACACGTCGGGACCGTCGATCCCGGGCGGCGCGTGATCGATGAGGATGACCGGGGGGTCCACCTGTGCCGCCAGGCGGAGGGTTTCCGCCGCCGAAGCCGCGAATAGGACGCGGTGGCCTTCCGCACCGAGGGGCCCGGCCAGGCGCACCCCTTCGGCAGGTGACGTGCTCACGAACAGGGCCGGCGCCGCCTCCGCGGCGTCCCGGGTCGGGGTGATCCGATGACTCATGGTCCTTCGCCAGGGGGACGGGATGACGTTGCCACTGGAGCATTCGCTACAACTTTAGGCCAGGGGCTCAGCCGTGTCAAAGGAGCGGCCTGGTTAGCAGCAGGGCCTGAACGTCGTTGTCGGTCAGCGGCGTGACGAAGGCGCAACCGACGTGCCAGCCGCCGCGTTCGGCCGGCCGGACGTTCAGCACGCGCAGCAGCAGCGGCCGGGAAAAGCGACCCCCCAGCCCTTCCAGCGCCACCACCAGGACGGCGCCCGGCCGGACCTCGCGGCCCATCGCCAGTGCCACCCCGGCGCGCGAAAGATCCTGAATCGTGGCCGGCCACGTCGCCGCCCCCTTGCCGAGCGGCCGGCACGAGGTCCGGAGGGTGTGCGAATAGCGCACGTGGGCTCGCCGCTCCGCTTGGGCGCTTAGGGTCTGTTTGTGCATGACGTGACCTCACGTGGCTCTCCCGGAGGTTCTCCCGGGCCTGGGTGAACCCGAAGGTGCGGGAGCCGTTGTCAAAGCCCGGCAACTCGCCTATCGTCACAAGAGCACGACTCAACGTCAGCCGTCGGGTCGGGGGGAACGCCGGCGCGACCAGCGGGTCACGGCGTGGGGACACGGAGCCGCCCGGAAAGGCCCTGGGCCATGTTAAGCCTCTTCGACGTGCTCGACCGCGCCTTCGACACCCTGGCGCACGCCTTCGACAGCCAACACGCCCCGGAGACGCCGCGCTCGCGCCCGCAAGTCGTCCTGTTCCTCCTGGCGCTGGCGCTGGTGCCCTGTGCCCTGCTCCTGGGCTGGGAGTTGTCCCCCTGGGCGCTGGGCGTCTTGGGGCTGATCGGCGGAGTCGTCTGCGCCGGCCTTTACGCCGTCTGGACGCGCTGAGGCGGCCATTGGGAACGCCCCTCGCCCCTCTGGGGAAAGGGGTTCCGTCCGCCGGCTCACGCCGCGCCCGCCGCCGCCACGAAGACCCGGTTGCGTCCCCCCTGTTTGGCCGCGTACATCGCCTGGTCCGCCGCCTTGAGCAGCTCGGTCGGGCTGGCTGTATCCGCCGTCCGCACTGCGACGCCGATGCTCAGCGTGACGCGCAGCGCGGCCCCCGCCACCTCGATCACCTGTCCCTCGGCCTGGCTGCGCAGCCGCTCGGCACAGACGCGCGCCGAATTCCGGTCCATGCCCGAGCCGATGACGATGAACTCCTCGCCGCCCAGCCGGCAGACCACGTCGCTTTGCCGCAGGGCGCGGCGCAGCACCTTCGCCGTCGCTTCCAGGACGCGGTCCCCCACGTCGTGGCCGTGGCTGTCGTTGACGCGCTTGAAGTGATCGATGTCGAGGACCATGCAGGCCAGCGGCTGGCCGCTACGGGTCACGCCGGCCCACTCCTGCTCGAGTCGCTCCAGGGCGTAGCGGCGGTTGTACAGCCCCGTCAGGGCGTCGGTCAGGGCCGCCTGCTGAAGTTTGCGGTTGGCCACCCCCAACTCGGCCATGCAGCGGCGCAGCTCCTCCTTGTCGCGGCGCGTCTCCTCCTGCAGGCGGACGAGGCGGGCGCAGGCGCGGAGGCGCGCCGCCAGCAGCTTGGGGCTGAACGGCTTGACCATGTAGTCGTCGGCCCCCGCCGCGAAGGCCTCCACCTGGGCGTCCTCCCCCTGGCTCCCCGTGAGCATAATGACGTAGAACTGCCGGCCCATCTTCGTCTGCCGCAGGGCCTTGACGAGGGCCGCACCGTCCATCTCGGGCATCACCCAGTCGGTGATGACCATCTGGGGGTTGACCTCCAGGACCAGCCGCAGCGCCTCGGCGCCGTCGCGGGCCGGGTGGACGTTGTGGCCGGCCGTCCGCAGATAGTCGCTGAGCAGGAGCAATTCCACGGGGTTGTCGTCCGCCACAACGATGCTCAGCGGACCGCCGGCCTCCCCGATCACGACCACCGGCACGGCCTCGACGGCAGGGGCGTCGCTGGCCTCGCGGGCGCGGCCGGCCAGCTCCGCGAAGGGCGGCACCTCTTGCGTCTCGACCTGCAGGATGCGGCCCCAGTCCTGCCACTCGGCGACAACGTGGTCGCACAGCTCGATCAGCTCGTCGGCCGCGATGCCGACCTCCTCGCTGGCGGCGAACAGGCCGAGCACGCGTGGCGCGCGCCCCTCGTCGCCGGCAACGCAGACCGCCGCCATCTCCGAGGCCACGCTCAGCAGGCGCGCCAGTCCCAGGATCCGGTGGCCTTCGGGCAAGCCCGACTCCGCGCAGTTCTCGTGATGCCGGGCCGCCTCGACACACGACTCGGGCAGCCCCCAGTCGCGCAGCATCGCCCCCGTCAGCTCGTTGTGGTCGGTGGCGAAGCGCTCGCGTTCCAGCCGGCACAACTCGCGGGGGTTGTCGGGGCCGGCCCGCTCGAGGACCTCGGTGTACTCGTCGGGGTAGATGCTGGCGAGGGCCAGGCGGCCGACCTGGCCGAGCAGGCCGCAGGTGAACGCCTCGGCGGGGGCGACGTGCCCGCTGTGGTGGGCGACCGACTGGGCGGCGACCGCCATCGCCAGCGACCGCGACCAGAAGCCGCCGTAGTCGAAGCCGCGGCAGGCGCCCCGGCCGCACTGCGACACCAGCGAGAAGCCCAGGGCCACGTTACGCACCGTGCGGACGCCGAGGTGCGTCACCGCCTCGCGCACCGACGTCGCCGGCCGCGAGCGCCCGGAGTAGGCGCTGTTGGCGATCTTGAGGACACGGCCGGAGAGGGCCGGGTCGGTTTGCAGGACGCGGGCGATCTCCTGGGCCGAGGTCGTCTCGGACTCGGCAAGGCGCAGGATCGCCAGGGCCACCCCCGTGGGCGAGGGGAGTTGGTTGCCGGCCTTCAGCTCGTCGAAGCGAGTGGCGTGCAACAGGGGCACCGTGCTGCCCTCTCAGGGGACCGTCGCGGGGCCGCCAGCGGCCCCGCCCGGTGCGAAAGCGCGGAACTCGGGCTCTCTTCAGGCGCCAAACTCTAGCTCACAGGGGAGCGCCGCGCGCAGTTCTCGTTTCGCGCGAAATGTATACCAACTTGCGGCTACGGGGCGGCGGCGCGGCGGCGCCGGGCCTGGAGGAACGAGTTGACGCACAGGGCGACGAAGACAAGGCACAGCAGCGACATCACGGCGGTGCAGGCGTAAGCGATCGGCCGCTGGATCTCGGTCCCCTTGATGAACGGTCGCAGCAGCATGTAGCCCCCGCCGCCGACGCCGGCCAGCCCGACCATCGCGGCCAGGTGCATGGCGTGCTTGCGCCGCCGCTCGTTCAGCGCCAGGGCGCCGAGCAGAGAGAGGACAAGCCCGAGACCTGCGGGGATGAGGGCGGTGTAGTGCTCGCTCCCGGTGCCCACGAAGGCGCCGACACCCAGGGCGATCAGTAGCAGGCCGAAGACGATCGAGATGCGCGCCACCGTCTCTCCTCCCGAGCAGGCCACCGGGCGGGGGCATTCTAGACGCGGCGCGGGGCACGGCCAGCAGGGCAACGGCGGCAAGCTTCGTCGGGCCGGTACCAGGCGCCGGCCCTTTCCGGCCGCGGCAGGATCCCGGGGATCCCGGGGCCGTCCCGAAAAATCCTTGCCGGCGAGCGCTTGCGTCGGCCGGCGACCCGTGGTAGATTCCATCTGTACCGCCGCCCTGCGACGGCACAAAACCTCTGCGGTGTTCGTGACCTGGCGACACTTTTGACGAACCGATACGAGTACCCGCGGGAGCCAACAGTCTGCCCGGCGCTTGCAAGCCCACCCGCCGTTCGCGGCGCGCAGTGGGATCCATAACCCGGACGTGAGGCACCCCTGTACATTGCGGGTTCTCAAAAGCGCCAAAACGGCACAGGCGGAGGTTTTTCCCTGCGCAGGCGCACCGGGGCGCCGATGAGTGGTCCCACACGATTCCAATTCGTTCGCGAGTCAGGAGTTAGGGTGGCGGCCCCTCACTTGTAACAGCATGGAGGTGGACTTTGTCGATAGCTGGGCTCATGGGGAAAACCGTTGCGGTGCAACGGCTTGGGGAGCAATCGGAGCCGCCCGGGAAAATGTGGTTGACACCGGCCACGAAGTCGGTAACCTAGCCGCATGATTCAACCCTCCCGGTTGACCTGACCGGAACAATCGGCACGCCGAGAGGGTCGCAAAGGTGAGCGGCGCTACCTGGGCTCTCCCGGGCGGGGCCGCCCCGAATCGTGTGGTCATCATCCAGGGGCGGTTTCCCTCCGGCCTTCCAGGCCGCCGACGGAAAGAAACCGCCTCCTCTGTTTTCTAACGCTCTTCAACAAGCGTTCGCCCAGGCTTCTTCTTCCGCGCAGGGAGTGCGCGCGGGGGTGCGCGTCGAGTCTGAACGGACCAGACTCCAGCTCTCGGACGGTTTCCGCCCGCGACCAGGACGGCTCGGGGCGCGGCCAGGAAGGCCAGCGTTGGGGGGCGGTGTGCGTGCGGCGTGCCGTCACCTCGAGTGGGGCTGTCCAGAGCTGGATCTCATTCATCCGGGCCAGTTGGCCGGCTCGGGTGATGGCCCACAGGGATGGTAACGGGCCACGCGCCGGGCCGGCTGCGCCAGGGATGGCGCGGACCGGCCCCTTTTTTCTTGGCCGCTTGCGGCTTCGCAAGTCAGACTGCGAAGCCGCAAGCGGCTGCTTCGTTCTCCCCCCGTCTCTCTACAATGGAAAACAACTGGTGACCTTCCGGCGGTATTGGGGATGATTCCCGATGTTGCGATCGGCGCGCCTGACCACGCGAGACCTGCTCGACGACCTGCTCTCCCAGCGCATCCTGCTGCTCGACGGCTCGATGGGCGCCTACATCTTCGCCCGCGAGCCGACCGAGGACGACTACCGCGGCGTGCGCTTCCGCAACCACCCCAAGTCGCTCAAGAACTGCACTGATGCCCTGGTGCTGACGCAGCCGGGGCTGATCGAGGACATCCACCGTGCCTACCTCGACGCCGGCTCGGACATCATCGAAACCTGCACCTTCAACGCCACGCCGCTGGCCCTGACGGAGTTCGGTCTGGAGGAGCACGTTGGCGAAATCAACCGGACCGCCGCCGAGATCGCTCGCCGCGCCGCCGACGACTGGATGCGCCGCGACCCCGACCGGCCGCGCTTCGTCGCCGGCAGCATCGGGCCGACGACCAAGACGCTGTACATCGAGGTCGGCCACGAGGACACCCGCTCCTATTCCTTCGACGACTTCGTGGCGACCTACACCGCCCAGATCGAGGCGCTGGTCGCGGGCGGGGTCGATCTGCTGGCGGCCGAAACCGGAAACGACATCCTGGTTCTCAAGGCGTGCCTGTTCGCCATCGAGAAGTACTTCGCCGAGCACAACGTCCGCTTGCCAGTGATCGTCTCGGGCACGATCTACGCAGACGGGCGCACCCTGTTCTCCGAGACGCCCGAGGCGTTCTACGTCTCGGTAGCGCACTTCGACGCCCTCAGCGTCGGCTTTAACTGCGGCGTGGGCATCGATCAGCTCCGCGGCGCCGTCGAGAGCCTGGCCGGCATTGCGCGCAAGCCCATCCACGTCTACCCCAACGCCGGCAAGCCGGATGGCATGGGCGGCTTCACCGGGGACCGCGACCACACGGCGGCGGCCCTCGGCGAGTTCGCCCGCAACGGCTGGGTGAACCTCGTCGGCGGCTGCTGCGGCACGACGCCCGACTGGATCGCCGCCATCGGCCGCGCCGTCGAGGGGGTCGCGCCGCGCCGCGTGCCCGACCTGCCCGCCTGGTCGTACTATTGCGGTAACGAGGTGCTGGTCGTCCGGCCCGAGACCAACTTCGTGATGGTCGGCGAGCGCTGCAACATCACCGGCTCGCTCAAATTCAAGCGCCTCATCAAGGAGGGCGATTACGACGCCGCCGTGAAGGTGGCGCGCGAGCAGGTGCAGAACGGCGCCAACATCCTCGACGTCAACATGGACGCCGACCTCATCGACTCCGAGGAGGCGATGACGCGCTTCCTGCGGCTGATCGCCAACGAGCCCGACCTCACGCGCGTCCCCATCATGATCGACAGCTCAAAGTGGTCGGTCATCGAGGCGGGCCTCAAGTGCATCCAGGGCAAGCCCATCGTCAACTCGATCAGCCTCAAGGAGGGTGAGGCGAAGTTCCTCGAACAGGCCCGCCTCGTCAAGCGCTACGGGGCGGCGGCCGTCGTCATGGCCTTCGACGAAACCGGCCAGGCCGTCACGAGGGACCGTAAGGTCGAGATCAGCGCCTGCGCTTATCGATTGCTGACCGAGGAGGTCGGCTTCGACCCGTCGGACATCATCTTCGACGTGAACATCCTCATCGTCGGCACCGGCATGGAGGTCGATAACAACAACGCCGTCGAGTTCATCGAGTCTGTGCGCGAACTGAAGCGGCTCTTCCCGAAGGCCAAGACGTCTGGCGGCGTCAGCAATGTCTCCTTTTCCTTCCGCGGGCCGCAGTTCGAGGCGGTGCGCGAGGCGATGAATTCGGCGTTCCTCTACCACGCCATTAACGCCGGGCTCGACATGGGCATCGTCAACGCCGGCCAGCTGCAGGTCTACGAGGAGATCCCGGCCGAATTGCGCGAGCGCGTCGAGGACGTGCTGCTCAACCGCCGTCCCGACGCCACCGACCGCCTCGTCGAGTTCGCAAAATCAGCCTCGTTTAGCGGCCGCTCGCAGAGCGGCGCTCAAGCTCAAGCCTGGCGCGAATTGCCGGTCGAGGAGCGCCTCAAGCACGCCCTCATCAACGGCGTCGTCGATTACATCGACCAGGACGTGGAGGAGGCCCGGCACAGGTACGACCGGCCGCTGGCGCTGATCGAGGGGCCGCTGATGGACGGCATGAACGTCGTCGGCGACCTGTTCGGCGCCGGCAAGATGTTCCTGCCGCAGGTGGTCAAGAGCGCTCGCGTCATGAAGAAGGCCGTCGCCTACCTGCTGCCGTTCCTGGAGGCGGCGAAGGCGGCTGGCCAGGCCGGGCCGCGCCGGGCCCGCGCCAAAATCGTCATGGCCACCGTCAAGGGCGACGTCCACGACATCGGCAAGAACATCGTCGGCGTCGTCCTGGCCTGCAACGATTACGAGGTCATCGACCTGGGCGTGATGGTGCCTTGCGAGAAAATCCTGCAAACGGCCCGCGAACAGGCCGCCGACCTGGTCGGCCTGTCCGGACTCATCACGCCGTCGCTGGACGAGATGGTCCACGTCGCACGCGAGATGGAGCGCCAGGGCTTCACCATGCCGCTGCTCATCGGCGGGGCGACGACCAGTGCCAAGCACACCGCGGTCAAGATCGCGCCGGCCTACAAGGGGACGGTCCTGCACGTCAAGGACGCCTCGCGCTCCGTCGGCGCCCTCGACCGCCTGACCCGGCCCGAGCAGAAAGAATTGCTCGACCGCGACAACCGCGCCGCCCAGCAGCGCGAGCGCGAGGCGTTTGCGAAACGGCGGCAGCGCAAACTGGTTCCCTACGCCGAGGCCCTGCGCCGGCGCTTCACCATCGACTGGACGAAGGAGCCGCCCGCGCGGCCGTCCTTCCTCGGACGGCGCGTGCTGCGCGACTTCCCGCTGGCCGCGGTCCTCCCCTACATCGACTGGTCGCCGTTCTTCATGGCCTGGGAGCTGAACGGCAAGTACCCCGGCATCCTCGACGATCCGAAGGTCGGCACCGAGGCGCGAAAACTTCTCGCGGACGCGCAGGTGCTCTTGAAGCGGATCGTGGACGCGACATTGCTGACGGCGCACGCGGTCTACGGCTTCTGGCCGGCGAACGCCGACGGCGACGACGTGGTGGTCTACGCCGACGAGTCGCGCACGGCCGAGGCGGCGCGCTTCCCGATGCTGCGGCAGCAGTGGGAGCGCGAGGGGCAGACGACGTTCCGCAGCCTGGCCGATTACGTCGCGCCGGTCGGGTCGGGGACCGCCGACTACCTCGGGGCGTTCGCGGTGACGGCCGGCGTCGGGATGGAGTCGCTGGTCGCGAGCTTCAAGGCGGCGCACGACGACTACGGCGCCATCATGGCCGAGGCGCTGGCCGACCGCCTGGCCGAGGCGCTGGCCGAATTGCTGCACCAGCGGGCGCGGCACGATTGGGGTTACGGCAAGGGGGAACGGCTGTCGAAGGACGAGCTGATCGCGGAGAAGTACCGTGGCATCCGCCCGGCGGCGGGCTACCCGTCGTGCCCGGACCACTCGGAGAAGGCGACGTTGTGGCGGCTGCTGGGGGCGGAGGCGTCGGCGGACATTCGCCTGACGGAGAGCTACGCGATGTGGCCGGCGGCGTCGGTCAGCGGGCTGTACTTCAGCCACCCCGAGGCGCGCTACTTCGCGGTGGACCTGGTGACGCGCGACCAGGTGGAGGATTACGCCCGCCGCAAGGGGAGGCCGCTGAAGGAGGTCGAGCGCTGGCTGGCGCCGAACCTGGCTTACGAGGCGGAGTAGTGCCGCTCGTGACCTCACAGATACGTGCCCGGTGCCGGTGTGAGGCGCAACAGGGCCTCACTTGGCGGCCCCGGGGGGCGTGCCCAGCCCCAGGCTATTACCTCCTGTTCCGGTATACGTCGAATGCCCGCCGTTTTCGGTGCTCACGGTGGCGCTAACGCGGACCACGTTGCCCGCGTCCACCCCCAGGTACAGGGCCAGCCCGCCGTTCTTCCATCGATACCAGCTCACCACCCCGACCCGGTTGGCGGTCCCCTCGATCATGGCGGAGGGATCGGGCAGGTTCCCCAGGCGCCCGCGCACCGGCCGCGGGCTGACCAGCGCCGCCTTTACGTCCTCGAGCGTGCAGGTTGTTCCCGGACCGAGGACGGCCTCGATCTCCTTCAGCGGCGTATTGGTCTTCAACTTGTGCAGGTTGTCGTTGGTCAGGTTCCGGCTCTCCCCGCCGCCCAGCAGACCTCCGCCCCCCTTGCCCGCGAAGAACAGGAAGTAACCGCCGATGCCGCAGCCCGCCAGCAGGAGCAGCGCGACGCCGACGACCCCGGCGATGATCAGGCCTATCCCGCCGCCCGATGGCTTCCTCCCCGGCGACTTCTTCTTGCGCCGCGCCGGCCGGTCTTCCTCATCCGGATCGTCGTCCCGGGAACGCTTCCCCCTGCCGCGCGGGCGGTCTTCCTCATCCGGGTCGTCGTCACGGGAGCGCTTCCTCCTGCCGCGCGGGCGGTCGTCCTCCTCGTCGTCCTCGACCTTATCCAGCCGGTCTTCGCCCTCGTCGTCCCGCACCGGAGCCGCGCCCGGCCGGCGGGCCGCCAGCCCGGCGAGGTTGATCGGGGTGCCACAATCGGGACACGCGACGACCTTTTTGCGGCCCTCCTGGCCATCGGGCACCGTGACGGGCGTCTGGCACAACGGGCAGGGCACGGACAGCGGCATGCGTGATCCCTCCGAAGGAGTCATGGCTGCACGGTCGGGGGCGCCGTTGTGGCGCCCACCGGAGGTCGCCTACTTGTTGTTGCTGTTGCGGGCGTTGATGGCGACGATGGCCTCGTCGCAGGCCGTCACGATTTCCAGGTCGCTCTTGGAGCGCACTTTTTGGGTGGTCAGTGGCTTGAGGCTGGTCTTCGTGCCGACGGCGCCCAGGATCTTGATCTGCGCCAGGAGCAGCGCCTTGTTGAGGCCGGGCTCGATCTTCAATACTTCGAGCTCGATGGCGCTCCCGAACTCCGGACCCATGCCCTGGAGTGCCTTACTGACCACTGGGCGGTCGTCGTTGTCAGGCAGGCAGGCGACCAGGTACAGGATCGCCTTCTCAAACTTCTGTTTCCCAAGCCACTCGAGCATGACGTGGCGCGTCTTCCTACAGTGGGACCTGTCCAATTCTTTGACCTTGTCAAGGATCGCAGCCGCGTCCTCCTTCTTGGCCCAAACCACCAACGCCTTGGCGACCTCGACAAGCGGGGCATCGGTCTTGTTAGAGGCGTTGGACATCGCGAACAGGGCGGCCTCGACCACCTCGGCCTGCTTCGCTTCGTCCACGCGGGCAGTCTGCAAGTAACGACCCGTCTCATCCAGCCGCCGGAATTCACCCGACTTCAGATCCTCGATACATCTTACTATCTTGAAATCGCCCTTGCCCCCCCCGATGCTGCCCAAGATGCGCTCGGCTTCCGCGCGCACGAACGCGTCTTTGTGGCTGAGCAATTTCGTCACCTCGTCGCGGCAGGCCGGGCCGATGGCGATGAGCGCGTCGCCGGCCGCCTGGCGGTTGAAGGAGTCCGCCACCAGCTCGACCAGGCCGGGGATGGCGCTGGGGTCCTTCATCTGTCCGAGCAGCGCGATCAACTCCTGACTCCTGAAGTTGCGCCGGGTCTTGAGGTTGCGGATGATGCTGGCCGTGTTCTCCTTCGTCGCCCAGCGCTTCAGTGCGCCGCTGACCGCGTTGTCCCCCCCGAAGGGGGGCGGATTGTCGATGTGCGGGTTGAGGGCCACGGCGACCGCCGTCCGGCGGGCGGGGTCGGCGTTGGCGGCACGCAGCGCGTCGTTGGACTGGTCCGCCGCCAACCAGTCCAACGCGTTCTTCGCCCGATCCTTCTCTGGGGAGCCCAGGTCGCTTACCGTCTGATCCAGGATGGCGACCGACTTGGTACCGTAGCGCGTCAGGAGGCGGCGGCCCTTGTCTCGGCAATCCTGGTTGGGGTGGTGGTAGAGCTTCAGGACTTCCGGCTCCGCCCCCGGCCCGAGTTCGTCCAGCGCCCGTTCGGCGTCGGCCCCCACGAGGAAGTTGGGCAGGAAACGAGTCACCGCATCGGCCCCCGGCGCGTACTTGAGCTTGCCGATGGTCGCCATGAGTTCCTTCGCAGCGTCGAACTGGATGCCCTCGGTCGGTCTCTGGCGGAGGGCCGTGGCCAGGGCCGGGCCGTTATCCTGGGTGCCCCAGACGCGAAGGGCGCGGGCGCCGGCCGCTATGCAGCCCACATCGACTCCCTTGACGAGGGGCTCGACCGCCTGCGCAACTTCCTGCTGGCGCGCGGGGTTGAGCGGCTGTTTCGCCAGCCAATTGGCGGCCCCCCGGCGATAGAACGGCTTGTCCGACTTCAGGCTCGCCAGCGCGTCCTCGAAGTCCTTCGGCTGGCGGTCCATGCCCGGAAGCTCCATGCCGCCGAAGGCATCTCCGACAAGGTCATTCCGGACCGCCATGTCCTGGTCATCGATGGCGTCGCCGGTCGCGTTCACGACCCGGTAGATGCCGTAGATGCCGCCGCCGCACAGCAGCACCAGCAGCGCCACCACGCCGCCGATGATGATGAGCACCTTCCCCGCCCCGCCGCCCGACGACTCGGGAGCACGCTGGCGCGGGCGGTCGTCATCGTCGTCGTCTTCATCGCCGTGATAGACGCGCTTCCGCTTGCGGCCCCCGTCGTCGTCATCGTCGTCATCGTCCCGTCCGGCCCGGGAGCGTTTCCTGCGGGGGCGGTCGTAGTCGTCGTCGCCATCGTCGTCATCCCGGCCGCGCTTGGCGGCCGCGCCCCCCTTGCGCGAGGTGGACCGCTCGTCATCGTCATCCTCGTCGCTCTTCTTCTTCGCGGCGGCGCTGGATTTGGACGAAACGCCCTCGTCCTCGCGAGACTCCCTGGCCTTGTCGCCGCCGACGGTGAAGGCGTGCTCGCACTTCTTGCAGCGCACCTTCTTGCCCAGGTAGTCGGGCTTCAGGTTGAAGACGGCGCCGCAGATGGGACAAAGGACTTCAACGACCATGGCACGACGCTCCAGGAAACGGGGCGAAGGTGCAGCATCCGATGCTGGTCTATTGTGGGGTTTCGGCGCGCGTTTGTCAGTCTTATTTCTTCAGACCGGGCAGGAGTTTTTCAAAATCTTCGCGCGAGCGTAGGGGGGCCAGGTCGGGCTCCCGGGCGAGGCGGTCGGCGTCGGCGAAGCCGGCCTTGACCGCCAGGCCCAGCGTCTCCATCGCCTGGTCGAGGTAGACGGAGCGCTCGGACTGCTCCGCGGGAGTCAGTGCCTTCTTGTCGTGGCCGACCCGCGCCGCCGTGTCCGCCTGTTCACGGGCGATGATGTACAGCTCCTGCGGGTCGTTCGGCCAGAGCTTGCGCCGCTCCAACAGCGCCGCGGCGGAGGCGGCGGGCGTCCCCTGGATGCGCTCCACCTCGGCGAGGGCGCCGTAGGCGATGTTCAGCCCGCGGCGATACTCGGCGGTTTGCCGGGATGCCTCGAAGGCCAGGCGCTTCTGCTCCACCGCCCGGCGCAGCATCGGCAGCGCGTCGTCGGTGTGCCCCGCCAGAGAGTAGGCGTTGCCGAGGTTGATGAGCGTCGTGCCGAGGTCGGCGTGGAAGGGGGCGCTCTCGGGGAAGTCTTTGACCAGTTGCTCGCCGATCTCGCGCGACTTCTCGTAGCCTTGCACCTCCTTGTCGCGCTGCTTGAGGTAGGCATGCATCCGGGCGACGTTGAACCACGCCGTCGCCAACTCGTTGCGGTGCCGCGGCTCCTCACGCCTGAGCCCAACCAGTTTCTCCCAGACATCGCGGGCTTCGGTGAAGGCGGCCAGGGCGTCCTCGTACCGGTGCGGGTTGCGCAACATGCGGCCCCTCTCGCGCAGCAGGTGGCCCATGTTGCCACGGGTCGCCGCCAGGTGGGCCAGGGCCTCGGCGTCGGAACCGGGCTTGGCCAACTCACGGTACAGGTCGGCGGCCTTGGCGTAGGCGAGCAACGCCTCCTCCGCCTTCCCCGCATCAGCGGAGAGCAACAAGCCCTGGTCAGACAGGGTAGCGGCGAGGTCGCGTGTGTACAGGACGGCGGAGGGATCCTGACGCTGGGCCTCGCTCAGCCGGTCGATCGCGATGGCGTACGAGTCGGCGGCCTTCTTCCTTTCCTCGGCGGCTTTCTTGAAGTGGCCAGCCGCTTCCTCCGCGGCCCCGGCGGCCTTCCGTGCTTGCCCCCTGGCTTCCTCGGTGGCTCCCACGGCCTTGTGGGCACGGCCGATCGCCCGGTGGCTGAGGGCCAAGTCCCACCGATACTCGGTAACGCTCGGGTTGGCGGTGGCCAGGTCGTCGATCAGTTTGTGTCCATCCTCCAGGAACTTCAGGCCGGCTTCGAGTTGGTCGTCGCGCACCAGGCGGTCGCCGATTTGCCAGTAGGTTCGGGCCAGATCGTGCTGAACTTCCCGGTCCTTGCCGTGCTCCTTGTGCAGCTGCTCCTGGAGGTCGCGCGCCTTCTGGTGCCAGCGCATGACCTCGTCCTTGTCGCCGCGCGCCGCGTACAGGTCGGCCACGTTGAAGTACACGACCGCCAGCTCGCGCCGGGGGATAGGGTTCTGCGGGTCCTCGCGCCTCCGCCGCTCCTGGACGGCCAGGGCCTTGTTGTAGGCGTTCTGGGCTTCGTTGAGTTGGTTGAGGCGGCGGTGGACGCTGCCGAGATTGTTGTAGACCTTGCCCAAGCGGTCAAGGATGTTCGGCTGTCCCGGACTGGCACGGTCGAGCCCTTCCAGGATATCGCGGGCCAGTTCGTAGGACGCGAGCGCCGCCTGGTGGTCGTTGGTCGCGCCCAAGCTGTTGCCCCGGTCGATGTAGGTCATGGCGAGCCGCTCGCGGTACTCGACGTTCTCGGGGTCGGCGGCCAGCAGTTCCTTGTAGGCGGCCAGGGCCTGATCGTAGGAAGCGAGGGCCTCGCGCTTCGACCCGACCAGGCTGATGAGGAAAGCGGCGCGGTAATGCGCCTTCGCCAACTCGGCCTTCAGGGCGGGGTCGTTGCCGCGCTTGGCGAGGAATTCCGTGTAATACTTGACGCCGATTTCGAGCATCTCCTTACGCAACGGTTGCAGGCCCTGGAAGGCGCTGAGGCGCTCCTCGCCGAGTCGCATGCAGATGCCCTCGACGATCTGGTGGGCCTGCTGGAAGCTCTCCTCAGCCCGTTGGTGTGCGGCGTCGGCCTGAACCAGGGCCTTCTCGGCGCGCTCACGCTCGTCCTCTGTGAGGCGGCGCTGCTTCTCGGCCTCGCGGAAGTTATCCTCGGCGCGCCGCCACTGGAAGGTGACGGCCGCGAGCCCGACGACCAGGGCCAGCGCCAGGACGGCGGACAGAGTGGCGACGACCGGCGAGCGCCGGCACCAGCGCCAGAAGCGCCCCACGGGGCCGGCGGGACGGGTCTGGATCGGCTCCCCGTCGAGGAATCGCTGCAAGTCGTCCGCCAGGGCGTCGGCTGTGGCGTAGCGCCGGGCCGGGTCTTTTTCCAGGCACTTCAGGCAGATGGTTTCGAGGTCGCGCGGCAGCGACGGCACCAGCGACCGCGGCCGCTCCGGCTCCTTCTCCAGCACCTGGACGAGCGTCTCCAACGGCGTCTCGGCCTTGAAGGGCGGCCGGCCGGTGAGCAATTCGTAGAGGATGGCGCCGAGGCTGTAGACATCGGCGGCGACAGTGACGCCTTTCTTCGGCCCGCTGGCCTGCTCGGGGGCCATGTAGCCCGGCGTGCCGACGGCGATGCCCTTTTGGGTCAGCCTGCGGGCCGGCGACGGGGTGCTGACACCGGTCGACGCCGCCGGCAGCCGGGTGGCCAGACCGAAGTCGGTGACGTGAGGGTTGCCCCGCTCGTCGAGGAGGATGTTGGCCGGCTTGAGATCGCGGTGCAGGATGCCGCGCTCGTGGGCGTAGTGGACCGCTCGCGCCACCTTGGCCATCAGCTCGGCGAGCCCAGCCATTGCGACGGGTGGGCTTTGGGTCAGCCGTTGCGCCAGGCTGCAGCCGTCGATCAGCTTCATGCTGAAGTAGGGCTGTCCCTGGTGGGCGCCGACGTCGAAAATGGGAACGATGTTCGGGTGGTCGAGGCGGGCGGCGGCCTCGGCCTCGAAGCGGAAGCGGGCGACGTCCTCCTCCAGCGCCAACTCGCCGGCGCGGATCATCTTCAGGGCCACGACGCGCCCCAGGGTCCGGTGGCGGGCCTTGTAGACGACGCCCATGCCGCCGACGGCGATCTGGTCGAGCAGTTCATAGTCGCCGACCATGCAGCCGGCCGGGAGCGGGGCCGGCAGCTCGAGGGCCAGTTCCCCCAGCGAACGCGAGCGCGACGGCGGCGGGGTGTTGACACAAATGGGAGCGACGAGGGAAGAGAACTGGTCCTGGTCGGCGAAGAAGTCGGACAGCTCGGCGGCGAGGTGCGGGTAGCGCCCCAGCCAGGCGGCGCGGTCGGGAGACTGTCCCGACTCGACGGCCTCGACGTAGGCGAGAATGACCTCGTCCAGTTCTTCTGCCCGGCCGACGGCGTCGGCGCGTTCAGCGGCCATGTCTCATTCTCCGTCGTGCAGGTGTTCGCGCAAGTGCTTGAGTCCGCGTCGCAGCAGGGAAGCGACGGACGCCCGGCTTCGCCCGAGGTGATCGCCGATCTCGGCCACCGACCAGCCCTGGCAGTGCTTCAGCAGCAGGACCTCGCGCATCGCCTCGGGGAGGTCCGACATCGCCTGCGCCAGGCCGAGCAGCTGCTCGTTGCGCTGGGCCAACTCGCAGGGGGTGGCCTGGTCGGCGACGAGCCAGGCCTCGAGTCGGGCGGACGACGCCTCGAGCGACGCGTGCAGGGAGCGCTCGAGGGTGACGTCGCGCTTGGAGCGGGTGAAGTCGCGGATGGCGTTGGCCAGGGTGCGAGCCAGGATCTGTCGCAACCATGCCGCCTGCTCCGCGGGGCTGGTCCCGCGAAACTGACCCTGCGCCTGGTGGGCCTTGAGCAGCGTCTGCTGCACCAGGTCCGAGGGGTCGAGCTTGCCGCGCAGCCGCGCGTCGATCTGCAAGCGCGCCAGCAGGCGCAAGTAGTCGCGAAACTGCTCCAGCGCCAGGGCCCGGTCGTCGGCCGGAGGTCCCATCGCGGCCCCCCTTGAGAACAGACACCGCCACTTGTCTCACGAACCACCCCCGCCGGCGTTTTCCGGGCGCGACGGAGAGGGTTTTCTAGTATACAGGGCCGGGGAGGGGAAACGCAAAGGGGGACGGTGCCGGAAAATCGCCGCCGCCGGGCCAACAATGCGGTTGACGCACAAGACAAGATGTCTTAATCTCGGTGGAGGCGCTAACAGTATGGCGAGCGGGGAGGCGTCAGCCCCCCGGTGTCGTGCCGGGGGGCTGACGCCTCCCCACTCGCCAAATCGGCGAGGGACGAACCATGACGTGGACACGCATCGGCCTGGCGACGCTGCTGGGGCTCGTGTTGATCCCGCTGGCGACGGCGGCGGACCCCCCGGCCAAGCGCACCCCCAGGGAGGCGCTCAAGCCGTTCAACGACCTGATCGGCACCTGGCGCGGCACCGGCACCCCGGAGGGGACGCGCGAGGAGAAGCAAAAGAACTTCTGGAGCGAGACCCTGACCTGGGCCTGGCAGTTCAAGGGCGACGACGCCTGGCTAACCGCGACCATCGACAAGGGGAAATATTTCACCAAGGGAGAGCTTCGCTTCCTCGCCGACAAGGACACGTATCAGCTGACGCTGACCACGGCCGACAAGGACAGCCTCACCTTCACGGGCCAGCTGGACGACGGCCGGCTGACCCTGACGCGCGAGGACGACAAGGCCAAGGAGACGCAGCAGGTCGTCGTCACCCTGCTGCACGCCAACCGCTTCCTGTACCGCTACGAGGTGAAGGCCAAGGGCAAGACGCTCTTCGCCAAGTTGTACCAGGTCGGCTGCACCAAGGAGGGCGAGGAGTTCGCCGCCGGCGACGGCAAACCGGAGTGCATCGTCAGCGGTGGGCTGGGGAAGCAGACGGTGAAGTATAAGGGGGAGACGTACTACGTCTGCTGCGGTGGCTGTGCCGATGCCTTCAAGGAGGATCCCGAGAAGTATATCAAGGAGTTCCAGGCGAAGAAGAAGAACAAGAAGTGACATCGGGGCCGCTTGCGGCTTCGCATGCCCTGCGAAGCCGCAAGCGGCTAGGCGCACAGTTCCTTGTGGTGCGGCACCGTGGCGAACGGTTGCGCCAGGGCCGCAATCGTTTCGCCGAGTTGTTGAATCTCTTCCTCGCGTAACACGCCGAGCTTCTTTCGCTGCCCCAGGACAAGGTAGCCGATCTTCTCCGGCCGCAGCCCCATCATCCGGCAGCAGGTCGCATCGACCGCCAGCGGGTCGCAGCCCATGACCAGTGCCCCGAACGGCTTCGGGGTGCCGTTGATCGGGCCGTCCCCCTCCATGCCGACGATAGCATCGACGATGGCCAGCTCGGGGGTCCGCGTCAGGGCGATGTCCACGATGCTGTTGTCGATGCCGCGCCAGTGCAATTCGTTCTTCGGCCAGCCGTAGCAGATGCCCGGCAGCGTGCCGAACAGGTTCTTGAGCGACAGCGTGGCACCGGCCCAGTGGTGCGTCTTCAGCTTGGGCAGCGAGATCAGCACGTCGGCCGTCGCCACCGTGCGGCTCAGGTACAGGTACTCCAACCCCGTCAGCCGCCCGAGGTTGACCGACTTGATCGGCTCGTCGTGGTTGAGGTCGATGAAAGGGACCTTGTAATGGCGCAACACGTCGCCGAGCCCGCTGGCCCGCACCAGGTGCTCGACGTTGCGCCAGTGGCCCGGCCCCTCGGCGACGATCACCTCGGCGGCCCCTTCGCGCCGGCACAATTCGATGGCCGCGGCGACGACGTGCGGGTGGGTGTTGATGACCTTGTCGCGGTGATATTCCACCAGGTTCGGCTTGAGGACCACGCGCTTGCCGGCCAGCGGCACGCGCGCCCGGAACGCCTCGTACTGCCGTCGCAGGACGTCGGCCAGGTCGGCGTTGTAATCGGCGGCGGGGGCGACATGGACGGCGGCCGGCTGCGGCTGGCGCAGGTTGCCGGCGGCCTGCACCGCGAACCCGCGGAGGAATGAGCGGACGCGCTCCCCAAGCGGCTTGCGTTTCGCGCCCGCCCGGACGGCCACCGGTGCTTCCCCGATGCCTTCGACCTTGTCCAACCGAAACAGTTCCGCTCCGCCGCCCAGGGCCAGCGCCGTCAGCGCCTCGCGCAGCGGCGCCGGCCGCAACCACACTTCGGCGCCCCGCTCGGCCTGGGCGGCGGCGATGCGCTCCTCGATCGCCGGCAGCGCCGCGGTGACGCCAGGTTGGTCCTGGTGCAGTTCCAGCGCGAGTCGTGCCCAGCAGAGGTGTTCGAGGTCGCTGGAGGCGAGCGCCGTTTCAGTCAGGTAGAAAGCGGAAGCGGTGACGCGCGGATGGTCGGCGTGTCCCTGGAGGGCGAGGAGCATCAGCGCCGTCGGACCGGGGATCGGCTCGGTGGCTCGGCCGAGGACCTGGCGGTTGCCGTAGTTGATGCCGCCGGCGTCGAAGGCGCGGTCGAGGAGCAGGTGCAGGCCGTCGGCGACGCGCTCGTGACGGCCGAGGCCGGCGCGGCGCAGGGCCAGGCAGGCCCAGGCGGTCGGCTCGGCCCAGGAGAAGTTGCCGTCGGCCCACGGCCAGCCGACGATCTTCAGGTCGATGTCGTGGACCTCCACGGCCTGCGCCGCGTCCAGCGGCCGCCCGCGCAGCGCCAGCAGCGCCGCCGCCGTACGCCGCGCTTCGACCCAGCCGAGAGCCGCCTGCGTACACAGCACCAGCGCCGTCGGCCACACGGCCTCCTCACGGCCGCGCGCCACGCGATAGACGCCGTCGCCGGTGGTGCAACTCCCCAGCGCTTGCCGGGCCGCTTCCACGACGGGGCCAAAGCGGCCGGCGTCGAGGGACAGGGCGAGCAGGCCGAGGCAGGTCGGCTCGAGGTGAGCAGGCTGCCCGGGGGCGTAGCCCCAGCCGCCGTCGGCGTGAGCCAGGGCGGCCAACGAATCGAGGTAATTGCGGACGTCGCGCACAGGGCGGCTCCGGGAAGGGAGGGGCGATGTCTCTCTGGGAGCGTAGCACAAAAACCAGTCGCGACGGGCCGGGCCTCAGCGCACGGCGATTGGGTTGCCCGGCGAGCCGGTCGCCCCCTTGAGGCGCAGCGGCGCGAAGATAAACGCGAACTCATACACCTTGTCGGCGGCCAGCTGCTCCAGGTCGAGGTTCTCCAGGTGGTAGATGCCGTGGCGCACGAGGTTCCACTGATGGACGGGGTACGCCTTGCCCTTGTCCTCGCCCGGGACGACCTCGATGGCCCAGTTGTCACAGCCGAGTAAGGCGATCTTCTGTTCACTCAGCCACTTCGCCGCCGCCATGCCGATCCCCGGCTCGCCGTCGCCGAAGGCCTTGTTGTCTTTCATCCACAAGACGCCGTGCCCGGTGCGGATCAGGACCACGTCGCCCGGCTCGATCTTCAGTTTAGCCGCTTCCAGGCAGCCACGGAGGTCTTCCGGGCTGACGACGTAGCCGGCCGGCAGCCGCTCCGTCTTGCGCTGGCGAGCCACGTCGAGCAGGACGCCGCGCGTGTAGAAGACGCCGACGTTCTCGATGCCGAGCTTCTTGTGGCCGTAGGCGTCGCCGAATTCGGAGCGCTTGAAGCCGTTGTAGAAGTAGTCGTCGTCCTTCATGCGCACGCCGACGTGGCCGAGGCCGTCGAGCTGCGTGCCGACCTGGCCCAGTTCGCCGCTGACCAGCTCATCGAAGGCCACCAGGCCGTTGCTGCCGGCGGGCGGGTAGGTGGGCGAGCCGGGGATGGTCAGGCTGAAGTGGCGCTTGCCCACCATCGGCATCCCGTTTTCGTAGAGGTGGCCCAGCTGGTAGACCTGCCCCTTCTCGATGAGCTTGTTGGCCCGGAGCACCTTCTCGGGGGTCATGCGGTTGGCGGCGCCGCGCTGGTCGTCGGCGCCCCACTCGGACGGCCACCACTTCGGGCCGATGGGGGTCTCGTCGCCGGCCGGCCCGCCCGAGGCCAGGGTGGCGAACACGGCCGCCAGGGCCAGGCCGAGGAGACGTCGGGGGACGCGCCGCGCTGTGTCGATCATTGGAAGGCACCTCGCGTACAGGATGGTGGGTGAAATCCGACTGACCCGACTGTATACTCGCAACCGTCGGCCCGTGCCACTGTTTTCCGTCGCCCTCAGGAGACCCCCATGAGCGCCAGCGATCGTTCCCCTTCGGAGCCCTCTCCGTCCGCCAGCCGCCGCGATTTCCTCCAGCAGGCGGCGAGCCTGGCCGCCGGCGTCGCCGCCCTCACCCCGGCCGTCGCCGCCGATACCAAGGCCGCCCAGCCGCCGCTGCCGACGATCAAGCTCGGGCCGCACACGGTCACCCGGCTCATCCTCGGGGGCAACCCGATCTACGGGTACTCCCACTTCAACAAGCACCTCAGCCAGCACCTGATCGACTGGCACACTCCGGAGCACGTCCAGCAGCTCCTGAAGCGCGCCGAGCAGGCCGGCATCAACACCTGGCAGAACAGCTACGCCGAGCGGACCCTGCAGGACCTCGACCGCTACCGCGACGCCGGCGGCAAGATGAACTGGCTCTGCCTGGGCAAGGGCGACTGGGACCAGAAGCCGGAGCGCATCGACGAGGCCGCCAAGCGCAAGCCGATCGGCATCGCCCCGCACGGCGCCCTTGCCGAGCGCCTGCACCGCCAGGACAAACTGATGGTCCTGACCGACCTGCTCAAGCGCATCCGCGACAAGGGAGTCCTCGTCGGCCTGTCGGCGCACAACCCGGACCTGATCGCCCTGGCCAACGACAAGGGCTGGGACGTGGACTATTTCATGTGCTGCCTGTACTACCTGACGCGGCCGAGGGAGGAGTATCAGAAGCTGCTCGGCAGCGACCTGCCGCTCGGGGAGATCTACCTGCCGTCGGACCCGCCGCGAATGTTCAAGGTGATCCAGGCGACGAAGAAACCGTGCCTCGCGTACAAGATCCTCGCCGCCGGGCGAAGGGTGGGGACGCCCGCGGAAGTCCGTGCGGCGTTCACCACGGCCCTGGAGAACATCAAGCCGACCGACGCGATGATCGTCGGCATGTATCAGCAGTTCGGCGACCAGGTGGGCGACAACACGACCCTGGTGCGCGAGCTGTGCGAGAAGAAACGCTGAGCCGTCACGCCATCATCAGGCGTCCGCCACTGACCGCGATGGTCTGCCCGGTCATGAAACTCGACTCGTCGCTCAGGAGGAAGCGCACCAATGACGCGACCTCCTCCGGCGTGCCGACGCGACCCAGTGGCGTCTGTCCGACCACCTCGCGGATCCGCGAATCGGGGAGGACGTGCAGCATCTCCGTCTCGATCAGGCCGGGGGCGACGCAGTTGACCCGGACGTTGTGCGCCGCGAAGGCGTCGGCGCAGCAGCGCGTCAGGGCCATGACGCCGGCCTTGGCGCTGGCGTAGTGGATCTGCAACTTCCGCGGCAGCAGGGCGGCGATCGACGAGATCATCACGACGCGGCCGAAGTTGCGGCGGATCATCTCGTCCTTCACCGCGAAGACGGCCAGGTAGGCGCCGTTAAGGTTCACGTCGATCATCTCGCGCCAGCGCTCGTACGTCAGCTCGGAGTGGTCGGCCAGGTTGCTGACGGCGCCGCAGTGGGCGAGGAAGTCGATCGGCCCCAGCTCGGCGCGGGTCCGCCGCACCATGTCCTCGACCTCGGCCGGCACCGCGACGTTGCAGCGCACCGCCAGCGCCTTCCGGCCCAACCGGCGGATTTCGTCGGTTGTCGCGTCGGCCTCCGCCCGGCGCGAGGCGTAACTGACGGCGACGTGTGTCCCTTCGCCGGCCAGGCGCAGGGCGACGGCCCGGCCGATGCCGCGCGAGCCGCCCGTCACCAGGGCGACGCGGTCCTGAAAGTCGGTGGACATAATGGATCCTTTAATGATTGCGATTTATCGTTTCGCGCTCGCGCGAGATGGCGCGAGCGCGAAACGATAAATCAAGAATCGCGTAGCGCCTTGAGCGCCTCGCTCGCCCCGCGGATCAGCAACCCCGTATCCGACGCAACGCCAATCATGCGAAAGCCTTGCTCCTGTCGCCTCCGGGCGTCGTCAATGCTCGTCCCCATCACCCCGCAGGCCACCCCGCGCGCTGTGACATGGTCCTTGATCGCCAGCAACCGCTCGGCGACGCCGGGGCCCTCCCACTCGCCGAGGTGGCCGGCCGAGGCCGAGTAGTCCGCCGGGCCGAAGAAGACCGCGTCCACCCCCGGCACGTCGAGGATGGCGTCGATGCGCTCGCCGGCCGGCACCGTCTCCATCAGCGGAATGACCATCGTCTCGGCGTCGGCGCGGGCGGTACATTCGCGCAGCCGCGAGGCCCAGAGCGTGGCCCTCTCGCCGCCGACGCCGCGCACGCCGCGCGGCGGGTACTTGGCGAAGCGCACCGCCCGCTCGACCTCCTCCGGCCCCGTCACCTGCGGCACGATCACCCCCGCCGCCCCCAGGTCCAGCACCCGCTTGATGATGCCCTGCTGCACTTCCTGCACGCGCACCAACGGCGTCGTGTCGCTGTGGCGCGTGACGCGGAGGTGCTCGACGATCTCCTTGTAATCGAGGTGGCCGTGCTCGGCATCGATCACGACCCAGTCGAAGCCCAGGACCACGGCGATCTCGGTGATCGTCGGCGCCTCCAGCGTCACCCAGAGCCCGTGCGTGACGCGCCCGGCGGCGAGCTTGCGCTTCAAAGAATTGTCGTGGAGCATGAGGGTGCGTCAAACGGTGTCCGGGTCGATCTCCAGCGAGCGGCAGGTCGCGACGATCTGGCCCCAGGTCGTCTCGTCCAGGTCGAGGCCGTCGCGCAGGCGTTTGGCCCTGGTCCGGGCCTCCGGCTCGCCGGGGACGAGGATCTCGCCGCCGGGCGCAACGGGGGCGGAGCCGCGCACGAAGTCGATGAAGCGGCGCACCTCGGCGTCGAAGCCGTCATCGGGCCGGAAGAGGGCGGGGTCCATGACGATGCTGAGCATGCCGTTGGCGACGCGCTTCTCGTTGGGGTCGCTGCAGCCGCCGCCGGTCAGGGCGCCGGCGAGCACCTCGCAGAGCATCCCCAGGGCGTAGCCCTTGTGGCCGCCGAAGGGGAGGATGGCGCCGGGCGGGTCGGCGTAGAAGACCTTCGGGTCGTTGGTCGGCCGGCCGCGGGCGTCGATGATGCAGCCGTCCGGCACCAGCGCCCCCTTATTGTAGGCCACCTTCAGCTTGCCTTCAGCGATGGCTGAAGTGGAAATATCGACGATCAGCGGCGGGCCGCCGGGCAGGGGAACGCCGGCGGCGATGGGGTTGGCCGACAGGCGGCGCTGGGTGCCGCCGAAGGGCGGCACGAGGATGCCGCCCCCGCTGGTGTTGACGAAGTGCAGCGACACCTTGCCGGCCGCCGCCGCCATCTCCGCCCAGTCACCGATGCGGCCGAGGTGGCCCGAGTTTCGCAGGGCCACCACCGCGACCCCCGCCCGGGTCGCCTTGGCGATCCCCAGCCGCATCGCCGCCTCACCCATCACCTGGCCGAAGCCGAACTGCCCGTCGGTGACGGCGACGGCGTCGTTCTCGAAGACGACTTTTAGGCTCCGGTTCGCCAACACCTTCTCCTCGCGCAGCCAGCGGACGTAGTGCGGCACGCGGATGACGCCGTGCGAGTCGTGGCCGACGAGGTTCGACTCAGTCAGGTAGTGGGCCACGCGCTCGGCCTCGGCGCCGTGGCAGCCGGCGGCGGCGAAGACGCGGGTGACGAGGCCCTTGAGTCGGCCGTGCGCGATGTTCATGGTAGTCCCGTCCTTCGGCTCCCGGGCGAGTACTCGGCAGTCTACGACCAGCGCCCGGCCGGGGGCAAGCGCCCTGTCGCGCGTCAGGTACGATTTTCCAGGGCGCGGGGTGTGGCAAATCATCCGGGAGCGACTCCTGTGCCCGTGCCCGTGCCCGTGCCTGTGCCCGATTCCAGAACCGGGCACGGGCACGGGCACGGGCACGGGCACGGGACGCGGATGGTCCCCGGAAGAGTTGCCACGCCCGGGCGCGCGGCGGCCGCCTTTTTCCTTGACGCCCGCAACCTCGGCCTCGATAATCCCATTGACCCCACCGCCGAGGACGGCGCCTGCTTTCCCCCGCCGCACGCCTCCGACCGACCTGCCCGAAGCCGGCTCCCGTGCCGCGCCCGCCCGACAACGCGAAGACGCCAATCCCCGGGCCCCCGCCGTGCGGACCCGGGCCGGACTCGGTAATGGCCTGGGCCGAGTCTCACGCGGTTTCCAGGCCGAGTGCGTTTCCCTCATCACAAGGAGAGAGACAAGATGCGGACACTTGGTGCGCTGCTCGCCGCCGTCGCGGTGCTCAGCTTGTGCATCCCCCTGGCCCGTGCCGAGGGGAAGAAAGGAGACAAGAAGGTGCCGGCCGTGCTGAATTTCAAGATGAAAGGGATCGACGGCAAGGAGGTCGATCTGTCGCAGTACCAGGGCAAGGTGGTCCTTTTCGTCAACGTGGCCAGCAAGTGCGGCTACACCCCGCAATACAAGGGGTTGCAGGCCCTCTACGAGAAGTACAAGGACCAGGGCCTGGTCGTCGTCGGCGTGCCGGCCAACGACTTCAACAAGCAGGAGCCGGGCACCGACGCGGAGATCGCCAAGTTCTGCGAGTCGAAGTACGGCGTCACGTTCCCGATGCTGGCCAAGGTTTCCACGATCGTCGGCGACGACAAGGTGCCGCTGTACAAGCACCTGACGTCCAAGGACACCGACCCGAAGTTCGCCGGCGAGGTGAAGTGGAACTTCACGAAGTTCCTCATCGGCCGTAACGGCGACATCGTCAATCGCTTCGACTCGAAGGTGAAGCCGGACTCGGACGAGATGACCAAGGCCATCGAGGACGAGTTGGCCAAGAAGAAGTAGCCGCCCGCCGGGGAGCGGGACCGATCATTCGCCGGCCCGCCGGTCCCGCTCCCCGGCGTACTCCTTGACAACCTGGGCCAGAGTCATTCAATAAGCTTGCCTGGCGCGAAGGCGGGGAGTGCTTTCCCGCAGAGGCCCGGCCGGCGCCAACGGCCGGGGTCGGTGCGCGACGGCAAGACGTGTGGTTCGCCCGATCTCTCTCACAAGGAGTAGTTGGATGAAGAAGTCTCTGTTGGTCGCCAGCTCTGCCCTGACGCTGGTCGTGCTGACCGGCAGCGTGTTCGGCGCCGAGAAGCTCAAGTCGGGGCCGCAGGTCGGCGAGAAGGTTCCCGGCCCGTTCGAGCCGCTGAACATCAACGGCGAGTTCGCCAACCAGAAGAAGTGCCAGTTCTGCATCAACGGGACGAACCCCGTGGCGATGGTCTTCGCGCGGGAGTGCAGCGAGCCGGTGAAGAAGCTCATCAAGGAGCTCGACGCCGCGACCGTCAAGAACAGCGACGCCAACATGGGCAGCTTCTTCGTCTTCCTCAGCGACGACGAGGGCATGGAGAAGAAGCTCCAGAGCCTGGCCAAGAAGGACGACCTCAAGAAGACGGTGCTGACCCTCGACAACAAGACCGGCCCCGAGAAGTACAACATCGCCAAGGACGCGGACGTCACCGTCGTCCTCTACAAGGAGCGCAAGGTCGTGGCCAACTACGCCTTCAAGAAGGGCCAGATGAAGGACAAGGACGTCGATAAGGTGCTCGCCGACCTCCCGAAGATCCTGTCGGATAAGTAATGCCGCGGCACCAGTAGCGTCTGCTGCCCAGAAGTCCTGATCCGCTCCTCCGCCAAGGAGGCCGACGCCGCACCATGACGCATGGTGCGGCGTCTTTTTTTGACCGTCCCGGACAACTACGAGATGGGTTCCTCATAGAGCGGCGTGTTCTCGTCGGTGTGCTGGTAGTAGGCCACTGTCGCGGTGGGGCCGCTGAGCTTCATGATGGCGTAGGCGTGGTTGTATAGGGTGCCGTTGTCCCCCAGCATGACCGGCTGGTTGGCGGTCCCAGGGGCCACGACCAGGGGCACGTCGAACTTCGGCTTGTAGTAGTCCTTGTCCACGAACACCGGGACGGAAGCACAGCCGATGCACCGCCCGCACTTGAGGCCCTGGTACGAGTCGTAGATGCTCAAGGAGTGCTCGTGGCCCCAGAACCAGGCCGCCACGTCCCCCAGCACGCCCTGGAACTGGGAGAGCAGCAGGTTGTTCACCGGCCCGTTGCCGATCGCCTCGTAGGCGGAGAAGAGTTGGTGGTGCGAGAGCAGGACGGTCTTGAGGTTCCTGGCGCGGCCGTCCTGGACCTTGGCCTGGTGCCAGGCGGCCTCCTGGTCCGTCAAGGAGGTCACGTTGCTGGCGACGGTGAACGGGTTGAAGTCGTTGTAACCGGTGTCCATCGCCAGGAACTGCCAGTGGCCGTTGCGGACGCAGAAATAACTGGCCCGCTGACCGAGTTGGTCCACCAGCCAGTAATAGCCGCCGCCCCCCGAGTACATGTCGTGGTTGCCCGAGAGGGAGAAGAGGGGGATGTTGCCGAGGGCGGCCCGGCACGGGTCGAGGAAACGCGCCTGGACCTCCGGCTGCGTGCCGGAGTAGTAGATGTCGCCGAGGTGGAAAACCACGTCCGGCTTCTTCCCCGCGATCTGCCCCAGCAGGTCGATGGCCGCCCCGGTACCGGTCCCCCAGTCCGCGAAGATCGCGACGGTCGCGTTGTCCGGCAGGTTGACGTCGGAGACGTAGTCGCCGCCGCTGCGATACGGGATGCTGCCCTTGTCCTTCTTGAAATAGACCAGGTAGCGCTCGATAGCCTTGGCCCAGAGCGGATCGCAGTTACTAAAGGACAGTTCGTCGCTGAGTCGCTGGATGGCGTGCGTGTCGCCACTCAGCCGGGCCCAGGCCAGCTGCATGGCGAGCTTGTTGCACTGCCACGCCGTGTTGACCAAGCCGCGGGTCTCTTCGGGCTGGAGGCCGCGCTCCACCGACGGCAGCAGCGGCGCCGGGTCGGTCAGCGGCTGTCCCTTGTCCAGCGCCGCGGCCAGGGCGGTGGCGGCCAGGACGGCAGCGCGGTTCTGCTCCACGGCGCGGGTCACCGGGACCTCTGCGGCGCGGGCACCCGAGGTCGCCGCGCGCGGCACGACCGGTTGCTGGGTAATCGCTTCCTCCACCGCCGACTGCCACAACGAGAGCTGGCGCGTGCGGAAGGTCTCGAAAGCCTCCATGGCGGTATTCCTCCCGGGGGAAGAGGGTTCAGAGTGGCCGCGATCCTGTCCAGGCCCCGCCGGCCGGGGCCCCGCCGCGGGCAAGGCAGCCGGGGGACCCGCCGCGGTCCCGCCGGCCGCGGGCAAGGCGCCGAGGCCCGCGGCCTCGAGCACTCCATTGATCCAGTCTCGGAAGCGGTCAGGCCGGACGTAGATGCCGCCGTCGCCGCAGTTGACGGTGCCCTCGGCGGTCGCGCGTGACGTCAGCCCGGCCAGGGCGAAGCCGGTGGCGGTGCGGACGTAGGCGGGCCCGCCGCTGTCGCCGTTGCAGGTGTCCCGGCCCAGGTTCTTACGGCCCGCCACGAACTCGTAGTCCGGGTGGAAACCCAGGAAGGTCGCGAGCTGGCCCAGGTCGTCGGTCGCCGCCAGCTTGATGGGTCCCAGGGGGGCGGTGACCCGGCGCTTGGTGCCGAAGCCGAGAGGCCGTTGCGGGTCGTTGTAGCCAAAGCCGACCAGCTCCACCTCCTTCGCCCCCCGCAGCTGCTCGATCGTGGCCAGCGGAGTCGGCAGGACGCCCGCCGGGGCACCCAGGATCAGGACCGTGATGTCGTTCTCGTGCGTCCCCGGCCGATAATCGGTGTGCATGGCCACGCGCCGGACTGGCACGACGCGCGCGCCGGCGCCGAGAGCCGGCGTCACCTGGTTCCCCCCAACCATGACGCGGCTGATGGTGCTGCCGCAGTGGGCAGCGGTCAGGACGACGTTGGGCGCCACCACCACGCCGCTGCAGAACCAGCGCGTCGCGTCGCCGATGCAGCAGCAAGAGGGGAACCCGCCCGGCGGAACGTTCTCGCCCCCGACGACTTTCTTCAGCTCCGTGGGCGTGGGCGGGGGCGTGCGACCGCGGGCCACGTCCGCCTGGAGGACGACCTGTTCCGCGAAGGCCCGTAGCCGGTCGCGCAGCGCCAGCGGGGCCTGGGACGCCAGGGCGTCCACGCGCCGGGCCGCGTCCGTGGCCGCCTCGTCCTGGGCGGGTGTCCCCGGTTCGGCCGGGGCGGCTGCCTCCGCCCCCGGCAGGGCCGACCGCGCCGCGCCGGCCGCCGGCGCCCTCCCCAGGGCGGCGACGGCGTCGGTTAACCGGGCCAGGTCACGCCCCAGGGCGGCGACCGCCTCTTTCGCGTCGAAGTCGTCCCCGCCGCACGCGCACCCGCCCGCCGGCCGCCGGCCGGCCTCGGCCCGCGCGCCTCCCGGCGCCGACCGGCGCGCGCCGGCGGCGGCTGCCCCCCGGGTCGCGCGCCGCCCGAGCGCCCGTCGCGCCGCCCCGCTGTAAACGACGTCGGAGGCGCCCTGGATCAGCGGCCAGTTCGGCTCGCCTCCGCCGGCGGCCGCCGACCCCACCAGCTCATCCACGCTCTCCAGGCCGCCGAAGTCCAGCTCCGTCCAGCGCGCGACGACGGCCAGCGGCACCTGGTGGACCTTCAGGAGCTGCAACCGGCCGCCGTCCTGGTCCTGCCATTTCTCCGACTGGCGCATGGCGAAGCCGACGGCGGACAGGTCGTCGCCGCCGGCGCCGGCGTCGCGAACCACGACGACTTTCCAGTAGGCGGCCGGGACCTCGACCGTCTCGCGGGCGTTGAACGCGGCGCGCCGGTCGGGGGGCAATTCGCCGACGGTGGGGTCGTCGTCGTGCAGGACCGGGCCGCCGAAGACACACAGCCGGTAGGAGAACTCGGGGGCCTGCTGCAACACCCAGTCTTCGAGGCTGGCCCAGGCGCCCTGGCCGAACTCCTGGTGCTGCGGCGCCGCGTTGGTGTAGAAGAAGGTAGCCTGGTGGGCCAGCCGGGCCTCGCCCACCGAGCCCCACGCCACGGCCTGGCAGGGCACGAGCTGGCAGTGGTCCGCCTGGCCGGCGCCGTACGCCTCGGGTCCCAGCTGGTTCTCGCCGGCGCGCTCGTCCATCCGCCAGGCCACCCCGCCGGGCAGCCGCACCAGGCGCGCGGCATCGATGTTGTGGGCGGCGACGATCGCCACGCGCCTGCCGGCGTGCATCACCAGCGAGAAGTGGGTGTAGTCCAGGACCGAGCCGTTGTCCAGCGCGGCCGCCCGCAGCGGCGGCGTCAGCACCGGCAGAGGCACAGCGAAGCCGTCGCCCAGAAAATCCGGGGCGTAGGGGATGATCACGTCTGGTCGCGCCATGGGAGACCTCGCTTTCAGGTCAAGTTGGTGCTGCCATCCTTGCTCCACGAGTCGGGCACAGAGGTCGCCGGCCGTGCGCTCCGCGGTGCTGGCCGGCACACGCAGGACGGTCGCCACCCGCTCGACGGTCCAGGGCCGGCTCGCCGCGCCCTCCCGGCCGGCGACCCCGGGCGGGCGGAGCAGCCGCAACCGCTCCAGGGTGCGCTGCATCTCCTCGTCCGCCGCCAGCGGATGGATCGCCTGCCCGAGGAACCGCTCCAGGCCGTCCAGCTGGGTCGTCGCGCGGAACCACTCCCGGATCGCCCGGTGGCAGAGCGCGGTGTCGATGACGGCGCAGGAATCGGGGACCGAGAGCGGCGGGAGCCATCCCCCCCTCACCTCGAAGGGCAACCACGGCACCTCCAGCCGGATGTTGCGCCACTGCCAGGGGGGTGTCGCCGCCAGCGGACCCGCCTCGTACTCCAGCCCCCGGTCGAGGGACTCCAGGACCCGGCCGGCGGCCGGCGGCAGCGCGGGGCGCTCCCAGACCACCCAGGCGCTGGGCCCCCAGAGCCGGCCGGCCACCCGATCCGTGAGCGACCCGGCGGGCACCAGTTCGGGCGCGCGCAGGGCCGCCTTGAGCATCACGTCCCAGCTTGCCGTCAGCATCGGCGGCGAGGAAAAAGCGGCGGTCGGTCGGATCGGCTCGTCGCGGAGCAGGGCCAGGCGCAGCCGCAGCGCCATCACGTCGGGGTGCTCGACCGGGGCGGCGATGGCGGCGTTCCGGTCCGGTCCCCTCTCGGTCAGCTCGGTCAGGTTCGCCACCACCTCCTCCAGCAGCGACACCTCGTCGGGATTCGCGCAGGGCAGCAGGTGGCCGGCGTACAGGCCAAGCATCGGGTTGCGGTACTTGCCGAGCAGCAGTTCCCGCAGCAGGTCGTTGAACCGCTGGCCGTGGAGCACGCGCCCTTGGGTGAGCGACTCGAGGGCGTTCACCTCCAGCCGGCGTATGGCGGCGCTGTCAGCGAACGGGTCGTCAAGGGCGGGGAGCATACGCACGCAGGCCCGGCAGAAGTCGGCCCGCCGGTTGCGCGCTTCCCCGTAGG
>Ga0209517_10001743_pt1 | contig 31983 bp, 23 predicted proteins | sample PeaSoiMetSII2010_FD_187695 | JGI IMG/M metagenome (GOLD analysis project Ga0209517, IMG submission 187695) | Peat soil microbial communities from Weissenstadt, Germany - SII-2010 (SPAdes) (version 2) | ecosystem: Environmental > Terrestrial > Soil > Wetlands > Peat | place: Germany... | reverse complement strand
ACCATGGCAACGCGGCGTCCGGAGGCGCGCATCTTCCGGATCGCCTCGAACTTGTCGTCCGGCAAGAGGCGAGCCCGCCACTCGGTCACGCCGACGGAGTTGGCCACATGTCTGGCTACGCTTTCGAGATCGCCCGTAAGCATGACCAGCCGCGAGACGCCTCCCTCGCGGAGTCTTGCGAGCGCCGCGCCGGCTTCAGGCCGAATCTGGACCGAGATGGCAATCAGGCCCACCAGGCGCCGCTGGTGTGCCACGTACACCACCGTTTCGGCATGCCCGACTTGGGAGGCGAACAGTCTCTCATGCTCGTGCGAGACTTCCACTTGGAAACCCTCTAGAAGATGCCGGCTTCCGGCCAGGACCTCGTGCTCATCCCAATGGGCGCGGACTCCGCGTCCTGGCAGCAACTCGAACTCGCTGCCTGCATCCAGGCCGCTCTGCTCCAGGCCGGCCCGAGAGACTATCGCAAGCGCCAGCGGATGCTGCGAATGCACTTCCGCGCGCGCCGCCAGCGACAGAACGCGCTCCTCGGTGTAGCCCTTCGAGCACGGAATCACCCGGCTGACGCTGGGCTGGCTCTCGGTCAGCGTGCCGGTCTTGTCGAAAGCCACGGTGTCGAGCGACGCCATGGACTCGAGATGCGTTCCTCCCTTGACCAGAACGCCGCGCCGCGCGCAGTTCCCAATGGAGGCGCTCACCGCGGTCGGCGTGGCCAGCCCAGCCGCGCAGGGGCAGGCGACCAGAAGCATGGTGAGAGCCCGCCGTGGGTCTCGTGTAACCAGCAAAACCAGTCCCGCCGCCAGGAACGAGGAAGGGACAACCTTCCTGGCAAATCGGTCCCCGATCGTCTGAATCTGGGGGCGCAAGGCCTGCGCCAACTCGACCCGTTCGATGAGTTTGCCGACCACGGTCTCACTGCCGACCCCCGTAACCCTGATGCGGATTGTGCCCGCCATCAGGATGGTTCCGGCGTACACGCAGTCACCGGCGAAGCGAATCGCCGGCATGCTCTCACCGGTGATGGGCGCTTCGTTGATGGTGGCCTCGCCGCATTCGATCACGCCATCCACGGGAATCTTGCGGCCGGCGCGCGCCACCACCATCGCCCCGCGATGGACCGCTTTCGCCGGCATGGATACTTCTACGCCGTTCACCCATACCCAGATCTCTTCGTCGTCGGTTGACAGCAGCTCTCGAATCGCCGCCCGCGTGCGCCGCAGCGTCACCTCCTCCAGGTACTCGCCGAGGTTCAGCAGCCAGATAACGATCAGCGCGGTGACGTTTTCGCTCAGTGCGATACTCGACAAAGTTGCCGCGCCAATGAGAGTGCCGGTGGTGATACCGCTGCGGCCGGTTACCGTTCGGAACAGGGCCCTCAGAAAGTCGAATCCGGTGATAATGGTGCCCGAAATCGACATAACCACGATGGGACCGGCGAGAGGACCGGTTGCTACGGCGCCCCACGCAGCACGGCTGAGAAGAATCAGGGAGAGTTTGATTCCGCCAAGAACGAGTTTATGAATCAACGTCCGGACCTTGCGGTCCGGGGTGCCGAGGTGCTTTTGGTAAACCGCCAGACTGACGGGACCCTTATCCAGGGCCCGGCAGACGATCGGGCGGATCTCCGGTGGTCTTTGCGACGGATGCCACTTGAGCAGGATCCGCCCGGTGAGGGGGTTTGCCTTGACTAGCAGGACGCCCGATTCGTTTCGCAGCGCGAGTTCCACGGCCGCGGCCAGACGTGGTTTGGAATCGATGGCAGGAACTCTCCATCGCTGGCGTCCCGGCACGTTCGACAGGAGAATCATCTCCGGCATGCGAGCAATGGCCGCCCGCATTACTGGTGCACCTGCGTCCTCGACTGATCCAGATCGGCTCTGGCTTCATCCACCAGTTTTCGCGTCTCCGCGATGGCCGTCTCGCCCGCGGCCTGGAGTTTCCGCTTCACCACAATGCCGCCCTTGACGAGCTTTCGAACGAGCGGGCGCCGCTTGTCGCGATTGCCTGCAACTCCACCCGCGACCGCGCCAATCAGAAGTGCTCCAATCACGTGATGCATGGCTGTTACCTCTTAAGCCTGGCTGCCACTCGGGTCCCCGGAATTTTCCTCGCGATCGAGGTCGGCTTGCGCCTCGACGGCGATATCCTCAAACTCTTCCTTCACATTCGAAGCTACTTTCTTCGCGTACCGTCCGAAGCGAATACCGCCTTTCACCGCGCTGCGCGCAGCAGGCCGGAGCAGGGGGGCGAAGAGTGCGAAAGCCACTCCCGACGCCGCTCCCCAAAAATAGGCGCTCTTCGGACCGGTCATGATTCCAAGTCCACGGCCCTTTGGTTTTGCCTGTGAAGCACCGCTTCCCGTCGAAGCCTGTGGCGTCCCGCTTTCAGTCGAAGGCGGTGCGCTATGTTCGTGACTCAAGTGAAGTCTCCTTTTTTTCAGATTCAGTATCGCCGCGCCGGTCTGGGACCGCCGCCGGACGCTCCGTTGCATGGGCTAACGCGTTGAAAACCAAATCCATCACATGTTGATCCGCCAGCCCGTAATTGATGTGCTTGCCCCGTCGCCGCCGGACAATGATGTTCTCCGAACGAAGTACGCGCAGGCGCTGCGAGATGGTGGACAACGACTCGCCTTCCGAAGCAGCGAGTTCGGTGACGCACATTTCGCCTTGCGCCAACCGGGAAACGATTCGGAGCCTGGCGGGGTCCCCGATAGCTCGAAAAAGCCGGGACGCCCTCTCCAGCGCCGCGTGATCCACGAATGGCTTTGGCGCCCGATCCGGACTGTGTTCATCCGGCGTGCAAGACGGCTCCGCGCTATCGAGCTCGGGTAAATCGGACATCCAGACCGGATGGTAACATCACTTACACACTTGTGCAAGTGAAAAGTTCCACAACTGACTCCAATTTATGGAGTCAGTGACTACTTGCTAATGAGCGGACTATTTATACTAATGAACGGGCTACAAAAGGTGACAGGCGGGCATCGGCAGCGGGCTTCCGTGTCCGCCTGGGTTCGACCTGGTTCTTCGAGGCGATGCCTCGCCCACCACCTCGACATCGGGCAACAGCTCCAAACCCTCGCGCAGCACACGGCGAGCGATGGGCTCATCGTCCACGATCAGGGTTTACGTTACCCCGCGCGCTGACGGCAACCATCGGCTTCCACTTTTAGGCCGCCGGGCCACAGGCGGGCGTGGGAATTCAACCTGGGCATCGGCACGGAGAACCTGTTCCACACCGGGAAGCACGAACGCGTCACAGCCTCTTTCGAGGTCGCGAACCTGGTACGCCATTTGGTAAATACGGTCTCGTGTTCCGAGGCGAGAATCGGCGCGATCTTTCGCTTGACTATCTTCCTTCGCCGGAGCGACGGTTTCTGGTAAACTTCCCCCACGGCACTCGCAGCGACCGCACGGCCGGTGGTCAGCCGGAATGGGAGGATGAGCTACATGGGACAGATCAGGGCTATCGCACTGGCGTTGGGGATGGCTGGCGGGCTGTTCGGGCAGGCCGATGGGCCCGGCCGTACCGAATTGCTGAATGGCGTTCTGTGGGTGCAGACGTCGGTCGAGCACGATGCCGCGTACGAGCAGGCGTACCGCCTGGCGCGCGCCATGCTCGACCGTGCACGCAAGGACAAGACGTGGACGGCGGCAATCGAGCAGCGTCCCGGATACCAGCATCTGCCGCCTGCCGTAATCCTCGATATCGACGAGACCATTCTCGACAACTCTCCGGAGGAGGCGGAGAAAGCCGAGAGCGGTTCTCCGCCCGGCTTATGGGAGGAGTGGGTGGGGCAGGAGAGCGCTACCGCGCTGCCGGGGGCGCTGGAGTTCACACGTTATGCGGCGTCAAATCACGTCGAAGTGATCTACGTGACGAATCGCGACGCTGCTACCAAAGATGCCGCACGCCGGACGCTGGCCCGCCTTGGATTTCCCCTCCAGCGCGCCGGCGCGTCTATCTACTGTCGCGGCGAGAGGCCCGAATGGGGAACCGACAAAGGCTCTCGGCGTCAGGCGATCGCGCTGCAGTACCGTATACTTCTGCTGATCGGAGACGATCTTGGAGATTTCCTTTCGGGCGTTCGTGTGTCGACTGAAGAACGCCGCCGTCTTGCCGCCCCATATGCCAGCCGCTGGGGTGAGCGATGGATTGTGCTGCCCAATCCGATGTACGGGAGTTGGGAAGATGCACTGTATGGAAACGACGGCGGGTTGAGCCGCGCCGATCAGTTGCGGCAGGAGCGCGAACACCTCCGCGGTATGAATCACGAGAGCGGGAAGTGAGTAGTCGATTCAATTGTAAGTGTGCACTGAAAACGTTAGCAGCCCGAGCGGGGTAGAGAGGCCTTCCCGGTGTTACAGGCGTTCCTGCCTGGGTTGCCTGGGAGTGCTGTGAGGCTTCTCTGCACTCACCTTCGCTAAGCCCTCCCCCGCCCCGGCGGTCCTCCGGATTCTCTCATTTCCCACGTGCCAGCCCGCTCGTGGCGCCATTAAGGCCACTTGCAAGAAAAGACGAGGCAATCTACTACACCGAATTTTAAAATCAGGCTTAAGGATCTCAAACTATGAGAAATCTTTTGTTGTCGCTGTTTTGCTTGTCAAGCTCGATATATGGCCAGTCCCTGGGCACTGCGGGAACCATCCGCGGGAAAATCGCCGATCCCAGCGGCGCCGTCGTCGCCGGCGCAACGGTGAGCCTGTCCAACGATCTGACCCTGTATCGCCGGGAGGCCACAACCTCGGCTTCCGGCGAGTTCCAGCTCACCAATATCCCTCCGAACGTCTACCACCTCGAAGTCCATGCTTCTGGATTCGGGATTTACCACCAGGATCTGACCGTGCGTAGCTCTGTGCCTGTAAACCTGAACATCGCTCTGGTAATCGAGACGCAACACGCCTCCGTGGCGGTGCACGCGGAGGCGGCGCTGATTGAAACTTCACCATCGGCCCACGCCGATGCCGACTCGGCCCTCTTTGCGAAGCTGCCGACCGCCTCGATCGCCACCGGGCTCAGCGACATTATCACGCTTGCCACTCCCGCCGTGGTGGCGGACTCGGATGGCTTCTTTCATTCGCTCGGCGATCATGCCCAGATGGCTCTTTCGGTCGATAACCAACCCGTCACCGATCAGCAGGGGAGCCTCTTTTCCACGCAGATTCCCGCGAATGCGATTGAATCCATCGAAGCGGTCTATGGAGGCACTCCGGCCGAGTACGGCGACAAGACTTCGCTGGTGGTAACGGCCGTAACGCGCTCGGGCCTCGGCCAGAAAGCGCACGGGGATTTTGCCGTCGAGTACGGGTCTTTCGGGACCGTCAATCAGAAAGCCGACGTCGGCTTCGGCAAGGCGAAATGGGGCCAGTTCTTTGCCATCAATTCTTCCCGGTCGGGCCGTTTCCTGGATTCCCCCGAACGCACTCCCTTCCACGACATCGGCAACAACATGAACGTGTTCTCGCGGACCGACTATCAGCCCGATTCCATGAATATGCTCCATTTGGACGCACTGGCCGCCCGCACCTGGTTTCAGGTTGCCAATCAATACGACCAGGTGGCCTCCGGGCAGGATCAGAAGCAGATGGTGCGTACTTTCAACATTGGCCCCGGTTGGGTGCATGTATTCAATCCCGCTACCACGCTGGCCTCGAATGTGTTCGTGCGGCGGGATTTGATCAACTACTACCCGAGCGCCGACCCCTTTGCCGACCAGCCGGCCACGATGAGCCAGACCAGAAGCTTGACTAACCTCGGCATAAAAACCGACCTTAACTATCTGCACGGCCGCCACAATGCCAAATTCGGGGTGCAGATCCAGGACACCATCCTGACGGAGAAATTCACGCTCGGGCTGACCGATCCGACCTTCAACCCCGTCTGTCTCGACACCAGTGGCGATCCCGTGCTGAATCCGGGATTGACCAATCCCGACAACTGCCAGAGCGCAGGGTATCAAGCCAATCCGGACCTCTCGCCCGGGCTCGTCCCCTACGACCTCACCCGGGGCGGTTCCCTGTTCAAGTACTACGGCCACGCCGACATCCGGGAGCAGGCGTTCTATGCACAGGACAGCATCAACTTTGGCAAGTTGACACTCAACCTGGGGTTCCGGTGGGACCGCTACGACGGCATCGCCAAAGGCACGCAACCGCAGCCCCGAGGGGGTTTGTCCTACCTGATCGCGCCGACCAAGACGGTGTTGCGGATAGCCTATTCGCACTCCTACGAGACTCCGCTCAATGAAAATCTGGTGTTGTCCAGCGCCACCGGCGCGGGCGGCCTGGCGGCGAACGTCTTCGGAGCCCAGGCCAGCGTTCCTCTCCAGCCGGGAATTCGCAATATGTACAACGCCGGCCTGGAACAGAATTTCGGTTCGCATTTCGTGTTTGAAGGCGACTATTTCTGGAAGTACACGCGCAACGCGTTTGACCTGGACACTCTCTTCACCACCGCGATCTTCTTCCCGATCGAATGGGGCCATTCCAAGATGGATGGATTCTCGTCCAAGCTGTTGCTTCGGCAATACAAAGGACTGACCGCCTACACGCAGTTTGGGCACACGCGGGCGCGTGTCTTCGGCCCGGAGAACGGCGGACTGATCTTCCCTGACACCTCTCTTCCGAACGACTATGTCGTGCGAATCGATCACGATCAGGCGTTCCAGAGCACGTCGAATATACAGTATCAGCCGCGGAAGAACGGCCCGTGGGTGTCGTTCATTTGGCGTTACGACAGCGGCATCGTGGCCAGCGCCATTCCGGATCTGGCCAGCGCCCTTAACCTGACTGCCGACCAGCAGGCGCAGATTGGTTTCTTTTGCGGCAGCCAGGTGGCGACCCCGTATAGCCCGATCACCACCTGCAATGTCCCTTACCCGAACTGGGGAGCCAAATTGGTCAAGATCCCGGCGCCCGGCACCGAAAACGACGACTTGCATCCGGCGCGCGTAAGTCCCCGCAATCTTTTCAATGCGGCGGTCGGAACCGACAACCTGTTCCACACCGAACGGGTACGCTGGACATTACGGCTCACGGCGTTCAACATCACCAATAAACCGGCGGTGTACAACTTCCTGTCCACCTGCTCGGGGACGCACTTCGTATCGCCGCGGGCGTACCGGGCAGAGCTGGGTGTCGCGTTCTAGCCTGAGGTCCACCCTGGAGAATGAGTGTAAGGTCCCGAGTCCCGGGTCACCATTATGAAAGCGCTGTTCTTCTGCCTGGTGCCGGCAGTCCTGCTGGCATTCGGCGAACACCAGGAAACTCCTCTGGCGCCCATCGCTCTGTACACAAAGTTCCAGCAGGAACCGCCGCCCGCAGTTCTCGATGCGCTCCAGGACGAAGTCGATTCCATCATGGCGCCCAGCGGCCTGCGTTTCACCTGGCGTGACCTGTCCACCGCCCGCGGCAGCGCTGTCTCGGTCGAGTTGGCAGTCATTACCTTCACAGGCAGATGCGACGTCAATGGCCTCAGTCCCCACAGTTCCAATCCCGGTCCGCTCGGCTGGACCCACATCAGTGACCGCGTCATCCTCCCTTTCGCCGACATCGATTGCCAGGGCACCCGCGCTTTTATCCAGAAACAGCTCCGTGCCGTGCCGGTCGAAAACCGCGAAGAGGCGTACGGCCGCGCCCTTGGGCGCGTCCTCGCGCACGAGCTCTACCATATCTTCGCCAAGACCACCAGGCACGCCTCCTGCGGCGTCGGAAAATCCCATTTCACCGTTGAGGAGCTGCTGTCCGCCGATTTCCAGTTCGAAGCCCGCGAATCTCTGGCCCTGAAGACCAGCGAGGTCCACGCCGTGCTCGAAGGGGCCGCCCTTGAGAGTGGCGCAACCGCTTTCAGCGGCGAACACCTCTAGCGGAAACCAAAGGAAATCCCGATCCGCGACTTGTAGACCAGCCGACTGCCCGCTTTACCGGAACGGGTCGAGCCTGTGTCTCAGCAAGTCCTTAGAAAGCGGCAGCATCCGGCCCGCGGCTTTGCTCTCGGCCGCCCATTCGACAATCTCGCGGTAGTATTCAAAGCGGTCGATATTGCCGAGCCATACGCATTCCTTCGCCGTGGCTATGAGCACGACGTTCGGAACATCGCAGGGACCAAGACAGCCGCTGATGGTGAGCTGAATGTTCTTGAGGAGACCCCGCTGCCGCCATTCCGTCTTGAGCCACTCTACAGGCGCCGCGGGCTTTCCTCGATCGGTCTGTCCGCAGCAGCAGCCGATGCAAACGGAACCTGTCCGATCACCAGACGCTTTGTGGTCACAGGACGGCAGGTTTCGATCATCGGGTACACCGAGGCTCATTAGTGCGCTCCCCGCCGTCAGCGAAAACCAAAGGAAATCTCGAACCGCGACTTGTAAACCAGCCGATTGCCCGCCGGCGTCGTCCCGATGCCCACGCCGAAGCTCCACTCCACGTTTTTCGCCAGTTTCAGATCGCCGCCCGGCAGGACCTGGTGAAACTGCTCGCGTAAGGGCAGAAAAGTCGGCAGAGAGCCCAACTCACTGTAATACTCCAGGCTCGGAGTGAAACGCTCCGAGACTTCGTACCCCACCCGCGCGGCGGGTTCGAAATTCCACCCGCCGTTGGTTCCCGGCCCATGGAGCGCCCGCTCGAAGACGGGGTTGAAATCGACCTGGGTCTTTCCGAAGCTCTTTTCCAGAATCGGCCGGACTTCGACGCGCCGGCGGTTCTCCTCGTAAGTGGTCTTCTGGAACGAGAACTCAGTCACCAGCCCCAGATCGATCGGCAAATGCCACGACCGCGGGACATAGAAGTGCGGCAGCACGCGCCAGCCGGCGTAATCCCACGACCCGCCCGGACGCCGCGCGTTCAACTGCATGAATCCCACCGAGGTGTGGTCCGTCAGCCCCGCGGTCAGCTCGAACGTCATGTGGAATTGATCCTGGAACGGGGCCACCGTGCCGTCGGACGTTTTGGTTCCTACGCCGACGTAGTTCAGGTGCGTCTCAAACGTGAAGTCCCCGTGCTTGAGGGTTTCGTATTCGTAAACATGGATCTCGAACGGATCCTGGGCTTGCGCGCTGCCCGCCAACAGGCACGCCGCCGCCAATATCTTCCATTGCATGCATCATCTCCTTGAGTCGAAACTGTCGTGAGCGAAACACGCAGCTCAGACCCTGGGAGGGTGTTCGATGGCGGTCGCCTCGGGACTAGACGACGCCGTGACGACACAGACCGGCGCGTCCGCAACGGCGGGACTCAGCCCCATGACCGGCGATTCCGCGATTAGCATGGGCGCGCAGCAGAGGCAATCGCCGGGATGCACGCAACAGCACGTGGTACGCTCCGAGGGCGAATTTCCATTTGATCCGGACAGGGCTACCGCACTGCCATCGGCAAACCCTCGATCCAGGTCGCACGTGCACAGACCCAGGCCGGCATTCCACAGGATCGCCACCACGATCCACCGGGCTAGCCCGCGCCGCACCGCCATTCGGATCGATTATGTCATAGCCTGAGCAAATAAAGTCGCATATTACGGAAGCGTCCGGAGCGATCCGGCCGGAAATTGTTAGTGAACCTCTGAACGGAGTGCCTGGCAGCGGCGCCCGCGCAACGTCTTAAAATAAAGGCCGGGCCCACGAGCACAACTATGAGTCGAAAGAACCGCACCGGCATGACCCTATTCTTCGCAGCGGCTGCCATCGCCGCGGCGCAATCCGCGAGTCTTCGGGACCATGCGGCTGGATTACGTGCACACCGGCACCACCGCCGAGGAGAGCTTCGCCCTGGATGGCTTGGTCCTGGAAGGCGCCTGGCCCGGCCCACTCGTCGCTCCAGCGGTCGACATTCTGGATGCCTCGATTGGCACCGACAACCTCCTGCACACCGAGCCGGTCCACATTACGCTGCGGTTCTCGGTCCTGAACCTGACCAATCAGGAGTCGCTCTATCTCGATCGAGAAACAAAAAAGCCCGGCGGAAGTTTTTCTCCCGCCGGGCCGCGTCGTTCAGATTTGACCCTGTATTTGTAACTTCCTGGTCCCCTTCGCATCGGGGCAGGGCCTCTTCTACTATATCACTGAATGGTGGCCTTTTTGATATAGTCCAGGCGCGCGAAATCGTTAGCGAGATATTCGTTGCCTTGCACCTCGATCTTCGCCGGGTCCGGTCCCTGGCCTCGCGGGGGCCAGTCGCCGTAAGCGCCATACAAGATTTCCACCACGTCCATCCCGGCAGTCACCCGCCCGATCGGCTCGAACCCCTGCTTGTCCAGGAACCGGTTGTCCCTCAGGTTGAAGAACAACTGCGTGGCGCGCCCGTTGGCTCCCGTGGTGGCGTAGGTGAGAGTGCCCTTCACGTTCTTCTGCTTCACCGGGTCGTCCTGCAGATTGGTGGTCGACCACAGCCGGTTGAGCTGGGGATCGCCGTTGATTCCAAACTGCACAATCGAATTCCGCACCACCCGGAAGAAGCGGTTGCCGTCATAGAAACCGGTCTTGACCAGCGTGTAGAAATGATCCACTCCGCGCGGCGCCCAGTCGCGATGGATTTCGACCACCACCAGCCCCTTCGACGTATCCAGCCTGACCTGGAAGACCTCCGGCGTCGGCTCCTCTTTGGCGGCCGCCTTCGGCTCTTCCTTCTTCGCCTCGTTCGACGGCGAACACCCCATCAGCGCCAGCGAAACCGTCGCGCCGAGCGCCATGCCCAAGAGTCTGCGCATCGTCATACAGTATGCCATGCTGAAAAGACCGCGCAACCCGAATGGCGCCTTACGACGACTTTGCCTGGTTCTACAACCGCTACTGGAACGAAGAATTCCACAGCGTGGCATTTCCCATCCTGGAGCGCATCTGGCTGTCGCGCGTGGCGCCCGGCGCCCGAATCCTCGACGTGTGCTGCGGCGCCGGACGCCTGGCCTGCCTGCTCTCCGCGCGCGGCTATCGCGTGACGGGCATCGATCGATCCGCCGCCATGATCGGCCATGCGCGCGAAAACGCGCCCGCCGCGGAATTTCACGTCTGCGATGCCGCGCAATTCCAGCTTCCCGCCCGGTTTGACGCCGCCGTTTCCACCTTCGACAGTCTCAACCACATCCTCAGCCGTGAAGACCTCGAGGCCGTGTTCCGGAATATAGCCGACGCGCTCGAGCCCGGCGCCGCGTTCGCGTTCGACCTCTTGTCCGAAAGCGCCTACCACACCCGCTGGACGGAATCGTTCTCCATTGTTCGCGACGACCACGTGCTGACATTTGCCGGGGAAGGATACGATTCCCGCACCTGCATGGCGCACTGCGAGATCGTCATGTTCCGCCGGTTCGACGGCGTCTGGCGGCGCTTCGACGCCGTCATCCGGGAACGCTGTCACCCGCCCGAGGAGATCGACGCGGCCCTCCGTCACGCCGGCTTCGGCGCGATCCGCTGCCAGGAAGCCTGCGATCTCGGCATGCCCGGACGGCTCGGCCAGGGCCGTGCGTTTTTCGTCGCGACCCTATGGCCGGAGCCGTGCGGGCCATGACCGAAAACTCGACTCAAGTGAAGTCCCTGCTGGATGAAGTCAATGTGGGAAGACGGGCACAGAGGCAGATTCTAATTCCACCAACCTGCAGGCGTTGGTGCAGGAAATGCGGGAAATGGTGGGCGCTACGTGACGCGCGGGGCAGGTTCCCGACCCGCCCCCATAGCCCATTGCAAACTACGTCGTCGCCTTGACGCTGTCGACCGTGATGGTATCGCCGTCCATCTTGCCGGTAATCGTCACTTTCTTTCCGGCCACGTCCATCACCTTGTCCTGGTTCGAGACTGCATAAATCTTCCCGTCCTCGGTCACGAACACGGCCGCCGCACCCTTCTTGATGCAGCCCTTGGCGCAAGCTTCATTCCCCCACATCTCCTTCTTGCTCGCGCAGTTCTTGTCAATGACGTAGCCAGTCCAATCCGCGGCCATCGCCGACATCGCAGCAAACCCAAACACTACAAGCAGCTTCTTCACGTTGATACCTCCCTCTCTGAGTTGGAGTATTCCCTGTTCCAGCAATGACTATACTCCACTATGGCGAGACACCGCAACTCTGGGTCGGTTCGCACAATTTGCACTTGTAAAACCGCGCCAGAGCCGCAGCTTCAATAAAACAGGTACTTGCGCCACTGTGCGTCGCCTTTGCCTAACATCCGCATCAGGTGACGGCTGGTGTGCAGGCTGAATGGCCGCGGCTGCCGCACCAGTCTCATGCCCGCTTCCTCGGGGGTCCGGTTGCCCTTGCGGTTATTGCAATGATGGCAGCAGGCCACTAGGTTCTCCCACGCCGATTCTCCGGCCCGCGATCGCGGAACCACGTGGTCCAGCGTCAACTCCCCCGAGGGTAGTGCCCGATGGCAATACTGGCACGTGTAGCGGTCGCGCATGAGGATGTTCTTGCGCGATAGCGCCCTTGTCTGATGTGGAATCCGCCGGTATTCCAGCAGGCGGATCACCGAAGGCAGCCGTACCGCGGCCCGCGCCGAATGGACCGCGCTCAGGGACTCCTCCTCGGCCGATGCCACGCCCTTCAGCACCAGCACCAGTGCGCGCCGCGCGGCGCAGATGTTGATCGGCTCGTAGCTGGCGTTGAGCACCAGCACGGGTTTCTGTAGTCGGTCGCCCGCCATTAGGAGATCTCCCCTTCAGTGGATTGCGCCGCCCCCATGCGCCGGCCGTCCATCCGCCGGTCCACGCGGGCGACGGTCAGAAGCGCGACTCTCGCGGCCCCGGCCCGCTTGAGTGCCACGGCGCACGCGGCCGCCGTGGAACCGGTGGTCATGACGTCGTCAATCAGCAGGATACGCTTGCCCTGCACCTGCCGGCCCCGCAAGGCGCCCCGGCGGCATCCAAACGCCGCCACCACGTTGTGCCGGCGATCCGCATTGCTGAGACCCGCTTGCGCCAGCGTCGGCCGTGCCCGCCGCAGCGCCTTCACCAACGGAATGCCGCAGCGCCGGGCGATCTCCCGCGCCAGCAGCTCCGACTGGTTGAAGCCGCGCTGCCATTGCCGGCGCCAGTGCAGCGGAACCGCTGTGACCACATCGAACCGTTCGTCGCGCGGCAGGGCTGCCGCCAGCAGGTCGGCCAGCGGCCGTGCCATGGTCTGGATCCGGCCGTATTTGTAGAGGTGGATCAACTCGCGCAGCACACCTTCATAGGCGCCGTAGGAGTAGGCCGCGTCAAACCCGCGCAATCCGTGGCGGCACAGGGAGCAGCGTCCTTCGCTGTCCAACGGAAACCTGTTTTGAAAGGGCGTGCGGCAACTAACGCAGAAGATCCCCGCGCTCAGAGGCTCCGGCGCCGTCAAGCAGTTCCGGCACACCGGGACGCGCGCGATCTCGTCGAGAGGCCGGCTGCAAATGCGGCAATCCGCTGGAAAGAACAGGGAAAAAAGGGCGTGAGAGGCTGTTCGGACTACAGAGGGACCGATGTTTGCGACTGCGGCTCGTCTGCTACTTGAGAAGACCCACCTCCGCTCATTTCCATTGTAGCTGAATTCCGCACAGAAGCGAAATCGCCGAAAACTTCCGCCATGCGTCTCGGTATAATCGAACTCCATGATTGCGCAGAGAGCAAAATGCGGCGTCCTTCTGCTGATGGTCCTGTCGCTGGGGCGCGCGGGGGAGCCCAACCAGCTCACCGACGAAGAACGGCAGCAGGGCTGGCGCCTGCTGTTCGACGGCAAGACCACCACGGGCTGGAAAGAGATCACGGGGAAGCCATTCCCGGCGAAATGCTGGACCATCGAAGACGCCTCCCTGAAGGCGCTGGTCCGTTCCGACGGTTTTCAGGACATTCGCACGGTGGAAGTTTTCGGCTCCTTCGATTTGCAGTTCGACTGGAAGATCTTGAAGGACGGCAACTCCGGCGTGAAGTATCTGATCCAGAGAGTGGATGAGTGGACCAATGCGGCCGGGCGTCAGGCGCGCGCCCGCGGGCTCGAATACCAGTTGGCCGACGATGGAAACGCGGATGCGGCATCGGATCCGAAGCGCGTCGCCGGATCCCTGTATTCCCTGATCGCGCCTGCGCCGCGGATCCCGCCCAGGATCGCCGAGTTCAACCATTCGCGCCTGGTCGTGAAGCGGCATCACGTGGAGCACTGGCTCAACGGCGCCAAGGTCGTGGAGTTCGAAACCGGCGCGGCGGAGGTGCAGAAACTCCTCCGGAGCAATCTCCCCACAGGCTCGGCGGCCAACGCGCGGCTCGTGGAAACCAGCCCGATCAGTCTGCAGAACCACGCGTCGGAGACCTGGTTTCGCAATATCAAGATTCGGGCGCTTTAGTTCTCCCGATCAGAGCCGCGACCGTAGGGAGCGGTTTCTAAACATCCATTGACAGCTTTCGCGCCCTCGTGAGTGGCAGTACAATATTGTCCGTAGCCAGAATGACCTTGCGGCGCAACGTCGGTTGGCTGGCGAGCCTCGGCCTGCTGGCCCTGGTTGTGCTTCATAGCGCTGCGCTTCGCGGCCAGGTGGCGGTCCTGCCCCGTCCGAAGCCTGCCCCCGTCGTTGAGAAGCAGCCCCAGGCCAACCTGCGCGTCGATACCAACCTGGTGCTGGTTCCGGTATCGGTATGCGATCCGGCCAACCATCCCGTAACCGGCCTCGAGAAAGAGCATTTCAAGATCTTCGACGACAAGGTGGAACAAACCGTCACCCACTTCGCCATGGACGACGAATCCGTCGCCGTGGGCCTGGTCCTCGATATCAGCGGCAGCATGGGACCCAAATTGCGCCGTTCGCGCCAGGCTGCGGCGGCATTTTTCCAGACCGCCAACCCGGACGACGAGTTTTTCCTGGTGGAATTCAACGACCAGCCGAAGCTGGTGGTGCCCCTGACGAGCAGCATCGAGGAGATCCAGAACCAGCTCACCTTCACCCAGTCGAAAGGCCGCACCGCGCTGCTCGATGCCATCATGCTCTCGCTGCACGAGATCAAGAAGTCGCAAAAAAACCGCAAGGCGTTGCTCATCGTCTCCGATGGCGGCGATAACAGCAGCCGGTACACCGAGGGCGAGGTCCGCAACCTGGTGCGCGAGAGCGACGTGCTGATTTATGCCATCGGAGTCTTCGAGCCGTTCGCCTCCCGCGGGCGCACGCCCGAGGAGTCGGCGGGGCCGGGGCTGCTCAGCGAAGTTGCCGAGCAGACCGGAGGCCGCCATTTCCCCGCCGATACCGGCGAGCTCCCCGACATCGCGGCCAAGATCGGCGTCGAGCTCCGCAACCGCTACGTCCTCGGATACTCGCCGTCCTCCAGCCAGCGCGATGGCCGCTACCACCGGCTCCAGGTCAAGGTGATCCCCCCGCGCGGGCTCCCTCCGCTCAAGGCTTTCTGGCGTCTGGGATACTACGCCCCCGCGGAGTAGCCGGCCGCACGCCGGTCACCGCTGCGTCGAATCGTGCCGTGAACGCAGCGAGGCGGGGAGTGGGGCCGTTCCATCGCAGGCTCTCCACGTTGTCGAAGAGCGCGATATCGGTCCGCAGCGTGGCGAGCGTTCGGAACAGCAGCGCGCGGTCGCGCTCGTTCGCGAGCGAGTGCGCGAGGGCACTCGGGTTGGCGACTTTTACGCGCCACTCGCGCCAGTCCGTGGGGATGGATTCGAGGTGGCCAAACCTGGCGAGAACCGCAGCCGAGGACTTCGCCCCCCAGCCGGGCAGGCCCGGATAGCCGTCGGCCGCGTCGCCCACCAGCGCGAGGTAGTCGGGGATCGATGCCGGCGGCACGCCGAACTTTTCGATCACCCCGGCCTCGTCGCGTGTGACGCGCTTGCGGCGATCCAGTTGGACGATCCGGGTGCCTCGGACGCATTGGGCGAGGTCCTTGTCCGGCGTGCAGATCGTCACGCGTTCGACGCGCGCATCTCGATCCGCCGCCACCGCCGCGGCTGCCAGCGCATCGTCCGCCTCGAACTCCACCATCGGCCAGACCACGACGCCGGCCGCCGAGAGCGCGTCTTCAAGCAGCGGGAACTGCGCCAGCAGGTCGGGCTCGATGCCTTCGCCGGTCTTGTAGCCTGGCCACAGTCCATTACGGAACGACTCGATGACGTGATCGGTCGCCACGCCGATGTGCGTGGCGCCGTCGTTGACCATGCCCATCACCGACGCCAGTACGCCTCGGACCGCGGCCACCTCGCAACCGTCCCGATCCCGTGCCGATGGCAGCGCGTAGTAGTGCCGGAACAATTCGTAGGTGCCGTCCACCAGGTAAACGTCCAGGGCGCGCCTCCAGTACAATCTTATAGGATAGCGGCATGCCGCAAATCCGCTCAATAACCAACAGTTACCCGGCGGGGCAGCGGTTACTTCAGCGCAGACTGAAGGCCAGAATCGTGGAACCCGCGGCCACGCCAATATACTGGTTACCGTCCACCGTGTAAGTCATCGGACCGGCCTTCCAGCTTTGACCGGTGTTGAAGTGCCACAACAGTTTGCCATTCTTCGCGTCCGCCGCGACGAATGCGCCGCTGCCATCGCCGTAGAAGATCAAACCGCCGGCCGTGGCCATCAGGCCGCTCCCTAGAATCCCACCGCCGATTTCCGGTATCTCGAAAGCTGTCCTGCCGGTCTGGATGTCGATCGCCTTCAGAGACTTTCCGTCCGGCCCGGAGGGCCCCCCATCGCCCGGCGCGCGGCGCGTGCCGCCGCCGTAGAACGACTTGCCGGCCTCCCACCACTGATCGTTCTTGCTATAGATGTTGCAGGATTCCTCCGCGAACATATAGAAGAGTCCGGTTACCGGGCTGTATGCGTTGGACGGCCAGTTGGCGGCGCCGGCTACCGCGGGGCAGACCAACTGACCTTCGACTGTCGGCTCATTCCCCGGCAACAGCAGGGGGCGGCCATCCGAACCGATACCGCTGGCCCAGGTGATCTTCTTGACAAATGGCTGGGCCAGCAGCACCTTGCCGGTCAGCCGGTCGAGCACATAGAAGAAGCCATTGCGGTTCCCCTGTAACAGGAGCTTGCGAGGCTGGCCGTGAAATGTCGCGTCGACGAGCACCGGCGTTTCGGTGGCATCCCAATCGTGAAGATCGTGCGGCGTGAACTGGTAATACCATTTCAGCCTTCCGGCAGCCGGGTCGAGCGCCACGACCGATGCAGTATAAAGGTTGTCGCCCTTGCGCTCGTCGCCGTTGTAGTCGGGGCAGGGATTGCCTGTGGGCCAGTAAAGCAATCCGGCTTCGGGATCGTACGTGCCGGTGAGCCAGGTCGAGCCGCAGCCGTGTTCGAGGGCCCGTCCGCTCCAGGTCTCGGAGCCCGGCTCGCCGGCCGCCGGAATGGTCCAGAAACGCCAGACGTGCTCGCCGGTCGAAGCTTTGTAGGCGTCCAGGAAACCGCGCACGCCTTCGTCTCCGCCGGAGACTCCGGCAATCACCAGGTCGTTGACTACCAGGGGCGCGCTGGTGGATCCGTAGTTCTGGCGCGAATCGACCATCTCGACATCCCACAGCAGTTGGCCCGTGAAGCGGTGGAGCGCGAACAGGTGGGCGTTATCGGAGACCATGAACACGCGGTCGCCGAGCACGGCCACGCCGCGATTGATGCCGCTGGCGGCGTCGCCGGCGAGGCCCTGGCTGCGCGGCCGGCTGTAATGCCAGATCTCGCGGCCGCTCCGCGCGTCGAGGGCGTAAGCTTCGTTTACCGACGTCACATACATGACGCCATCCACCACCACCGGTGTCACTTCGAGAGCGCGCGGCGCTCCGGGAAGCGTGAACATCCACTTGGGGGCGAGGCGCGCCACGTTGCCGGGGTCGATCTGGATGAGCGGGCTGAAGCGGTTGCCGCTTTGGTTGCCGTCATAGGTTGGCCATGCACCGGGTTTCGGGTGGGCCACATCGGAGAAGGGAACTCCGGCTCCCAATTCACCCGTCGCCAGGCTCGCCTTAGCCGAGGGATCGAAGCTCAGGCGGCTGAGGTACGCGACCAGGTTGCGCGTTTCCTCGGCGGTTGCCTCGAGCCGCGGCATGAGCGATTTCTCGCGGATCACTTCGGCTACCTGGTCCTTCGAGAGCAGGTGCAACTGGCCGTCCATGGCAAGCAACTGCAGGTCGAATGGGCTTTCGTTTTTGGCGATGCCGCGAAGGGTCTGGCCGTTGCGAAGCCGCACGGTCACGGCGTGGTAGACGGGCGCGCCGCGGCCTCCCCGGCCGCCACGGCCTCCCGCGGCCGGCGCGGCGCCGGGCTCGCGCAGGGCCTGTTCGATCTGCGCGGGCCGGCGGTCGCGGCCGATGTTCGTCAGGTCTGGGCCGAGCACTCCGCCTGCCCCGCGCACCATGTGACAGCTCGCGCAGTTGCCCTTGCCGGCAAAGAAGCGCTCGCCCGCCACAGGGTCGCCCGGAGCGGCCTCGACCGTCGGCGCGACTGCGGGTTGCTTCAGCGACATGACGTAGGTGGCGATGGCGCCGGCTTCCTCTTCGGGGATCTGGAAAGCGGGCATGCCTCCGTCGGGAATGCCCTTGAGGATCAGGGCGCGCACGGCTTCGAGGGTTGTGGCGCGGGAGCGCCGCACGTCCACGATGTTCGGACCGTGGCCGCCGCCGCTCCCATCCTCGCCGTGGCATCCGACACAGCGGGCCTGGTATTGACGCTTTCCGGCATCGGGCGGCTGGGCGGCGGCATGGTGCAGCAGGATAAGCGCGAAAATAGAGAGGCGTATCATCGAGTGATGTTAGTTTATAAGATTAGACGCCAGGGAGGTGTTGCGATGTTCGATTCCTTGAAAGACGTATTCCACCGCCGCGAGTTGTTCCGCCGCGGCGGGCTGCTTTCGGCCGCGCCGGCATTCTTGAGCGCTCCCCGCCGGGCTTCGGCGGCCGCTCCGGCGACCGCGGGAAAACTGCAACTGGGGCCGGACATCTACAAGTCGATCGGAGTCCGGCCGCTGATCAACTGCCGCGGAACTCTCACCGTCATCAGCGGATCGCTGGAACTGCCGGAAGTGCGGGCAGCCGTGGATGCGGCCGGCCAACATCACGTGGTGCTGGACGAGCTGATGGAGAGCGCCGCCCGGCGCCTGGCGGAGATTACGGGCGCGGAGTGGGCGCTGATGGCTGCCGGCTGCGCCGCCGGGATGGCGCACACTACAGCCGCCTGCGTCACCGGGGGCAACCCGGACCTGCACGTGCGCATACCGGATTTGACCGGTTTCGCCAAAGACGAAGTGGTGATTCCCAAGGCCTCGCGCAACGAGTATGACCAGGCCATCCGTTCCGTGGGCGTCCGGATCATCGAAGTGGGCGACGCCGCCGAATACGAAGCGGCGCTCGGGCCGAAAGTGGCCATGGTTTACATCATGACCGGCCCCCGGATGGAAACCGGCCCGCTGACGTACGACCAAGTCTACGGGATTGCCAAGAAGAAGAATATCCCGGTCTTCACCGACGCCGCGGCCGAGATGCTGACCGTGCCCAATGCCTACCTGCAGCGCGGCTCCACGTTCGTGGGGTACAGCGGCGGCAAGTGTCTGCGAGGGCCGCAATGCTCGGGCCTGGTGCTGGGCCGCAAGGATCTGCTGCAGGCGGCGTGGGTGTCGAGCGCACCTCACCACGGGCATGGGCGCGCCATGAAGATCGGCAAGGAAGAGATTGTGGGACTGGTGGCCGCAGTCGAAATGTGGGTCCAGCGCGACCACAAAAAAGAAGACGAGATGTGGACCGGGTGGATGCAGACCATCGCCGACCGCGTCACGAAGGTCGATGGGGTCACGGCGTCCGTGCGGCAGCCCAGGGGTATCAACAACCACAGTCCGGGGCTCTCGATCAACTGGGATCCGGCCAGGCTGGGGATCACCGGCGAGGAGGTTTCGAATATCCTGTGGACCACCGAGCCGCGCATCGCGCTTAACGCCGGCGGCCGCGGCAATTCCGGTCAGACCGGGATTTCGATCACCGCGTACATGATGATGGCGGAGGACGTCAAGACGGTCGCCGACCGCGTATATGCGATCCTGTCGGCCAAGCGGCCGGAGTGGAAACCGGAGACTCCCAAGACGCCGGCCGGCGACCTGACCGGGCGATGGGACGTCCAGATCCAGTTCGCCGCCGGTGCTTCGGAACACGTTCTGTACGTGAAGCAGCAGGGCAACCAGCTTGTCGGAACGCACCAGGGAGATTTCACCGCGCGGGATTTCACCGGCGCCATCTCCGGCGACGACGTGCGCATCTCCAGCAACATCGGGGAAGTACACGGCGCGGCCTTGTCGTACCGTTTCACGGGCAAATTGACTGGCGATTCCATGTCGGGCGACCTGGACATGGGCGAGTACTTGGGCGCCAAGTGGACGGCCAAGCGGCACGGGTTCGGCCGCGGAGGCGCGGGCTAGACTTTCAGGAGGTACGACATGAGACAGCTCTGGATCGGCTGCGTGTTGTTGGTGACGGCCGCGCTGATACCGGCCGAGCGCACCGGTCTCTGGAAGGTGATCGGCCCCGGAGGCGGCGGCGCACAGTTCTACCCCACCATCAGCCCGCACGACGGAAAGCGCGTCCTGGTGGCGTGCGATATGACGGGCGCGTACCTCACCGAGGATGGCGGCGCGTCGTGGCGCATGTTCAACCTGCGCGGAACCGTGCGCGCGTTCGTGTGGGACCCCCGAGATGGGAAGGTGATCTACGCGCTCGGGCACGCCCTGTTTCGCAGCTCGGACGGCGGACAATCCTGGAAGCTGGTCTATCCGGCGCCCCAGCGGGTGACGGGCGTGGAGATGAGCAGCGACCATGCCGACGAGGAGATCCTGGTGGATGGCAAGCCTGCTGAGCGCATGGCGGCGCTGGCCGTCGATCCGGGTAATTCCAAGGTGTTGTACGCAGCCATCGGAACCGCTCTCCACGTCTCGGAAGACGGCGGCGCAAGCTGGCGCAAGGAGCGCGATTTCCCGACGCGGGTGCGCCGCATCTGGGCGGGAAATGGCGCGCTGTACGTGGCCGGCGAACGTTCCATCTTCGTCCGCGAAAAGGGCGCGTGGAGCGAGGGAGCGCCGTCCGCGGACGCATGGGTGGACATCGCCGCCGGGCCGCCGGTGATCTACGCCGTGGCCGCGAGCGGGGGATCGGTATCGGAGGATGGAGGAAAGAGCTGGCGCGCGTTCAGCCTTCCGGGAGCCGGCGCCCGCCTGGGGGCCGTGGCGACAAGCCTGCATCATCCCGATACCGCGTACGTATCGTACCAGTCCGGCGTGGCGAAAACGACTGACCGCGGCCGCACCTGGCAGCTTGTCTGGCAGCAAGGCCCGGAAGCCGCGGCGAACGTCAGCGATTCGTGGATTGCGGACAAGCTGGGCGTGAACTGGGGCGGCCGGCCGCTGAATCTCGGGGTTGCTCCCGACGATCCGGATCTCTGCTACCTCACCGACCTCGGCCGAACCATGCGCACCACCGACGGAGGAAAGACGTGGACCGCGGTTTACGCGAAAACCGCCCCGCAGGGCTGGACGTCCACCGGTCTGGATGTGACCACCAACTACGGCGTGCACTTCGATCCGTTCGACGAGAATCGCATTTTTATCACGTACACCGACATCGGGGCAGTGCGCAGCGACGATGGCGGCCGGAGTTGGACCACCACGACCGATGGCGTCCCGCGGCCCTGGCGGAATACCACGTACTGGATGGTGTTCGATCGCGAGGTGCGGGGACGTGTATGGGGCGTGGCCAGCGGCACGCACGATCTGCCGCGGCCCAAAATGTGGCGCACCGGGGCTCCGTCGCGGTACCGCGGCGGCGTCATTATGAGCGACGATGGCGGCCGCACCTGGCGCCAGGCGAACGAGGGCATGCAGGAGACCGCAGCCACCCACATTCTGCTCGACCCACAGTCTCCCAAGGATGCACGCGTGCTGTACGTAGCCGGGTTTGGGCGGGGCGTCTACAAATCGGCCGACGGCGGCGCAAGCTGGACTCTCAAGAACACCGGAATCGAAGGGAGCGAGCCGTTTGCCTGGCGCCTGGCGCGCGATGCCGCGGGCGGCTTGTACCTGGTTGTGGCGCGCCGAAGCGAAGATGGCAGCATCGGAAATGCGGGCGATGGCGCGCTTTACTTTTCGTCCGACGGCGCGGAGCATTGGCGGCGAGTGAAATTGCCGGAAGGGGTAAATGGGCCGAATGGAATCGCGGCCGATCCCAAGCAGCCCGGGCGGCTGTACCTGGCGGTATGGTGCCGGCGCGGTGAGGCGCAGAATGGCTCCGGCGGAATCTACGTCACGGCGAACGGCGGCGAAACATGGCGGCACGTCTTCAGCAATGACCAGCATGTGTACGACGTGACGGTGGATCCGCGCAACTCCAAAACGCTGTATGCCTGCGGATTCGAATCGTCGGCGTGGCGATCGGCCGATGGCGGGGCGAACTGGCAGCGAATCCGGGGATACAACTTCAAGTGGGGTCATCGCGTAGTGCCGGACCCGCGCGACGCGAAGATGATTTACATAACGACGTATGGCGGAAGCGTCTGGCACGGGCCGTCGGCAGGCGACCCGAACGCGTTGGAGGATATCAGCGGGGTTTACTCGGTGATGAGATAAGCTGGGGAAAGCGGAAAAAACAGGAAAAGCGAATTCACCGCAGAGACGCTGAGGCGCCGAGAACGCGCGGAGGCAGGGAGGCAATGCAGATTTCGGTGATATGGCGGGCTTTCCTCCGTTTACGAGGTTCGCGCGCAGAGGGGGCCGAGAACGGTGCAGCCGAGGGGTAACTTCGGCCGGAAGAGTTGGGCTAAGGCGGAACAAACTCGTCAGCAGTTTATATCCCAAGCATCGCCTCCGCGCTCCACACTGCGTCCGGCCGAACATCAACATTGGCCGCGCCGTATTCGTCGCGGACTTCAACTACTGGCAGTTTGCGCCCAGCAGCGTCAACCGCGCCGGCCAGCACGACGCGGCGCGGCGCAATGGCGGCGGCGAGGCCTGGCAGGTCGGTGTGGCGCAGCACGCCAGGAACGAAGTTGCCCAGCGGGTAGGTGTACGACTCAGTGTCCACGATCCGCTGGTACGACACGAGCCCACCCGCCAGGTAGAGCGCGTCAATGGCCGGTTCCAACGCCGCGGCGAATTGTGCGGCGATAGTGGCCGTGCCGCGGGCCGCGACCAGGACGCGGCGGGACCCGAGATCGGGCCGGGCGCGCAAGCCCTTGACCACCGCCAGCAGATCCGTGACCCGCTGCCCGACCAGCGATTCGCCGAGAATGAATGACGACCAGGCATAATCCTCGTCGCTGTTGTGAGCGCGCGTGTAACGGGCGGATCCGCGGCCGAACTCCGGCGTCAGGTCTCCGGTATTGCGCAGGTCCGGGGCGCACACTACGCAGCCGCGCGAGGCGAGCGAATCGTAAAGCTCTCCCTCGTGCCACGCGCCTCGTCCATTCGGCTCGAGGACAATCACAAGGGGACGGGAGGCATCGCGCTTCTTGGGCTGGTACAGCCAAGCCGGCACCCAGACTTTCGGCGCCGAAGCAAACTCGACGGCCTCGATTTCCGTATCGCGGTAGGTCGCCCGGGCGAGCGTGGTCAACCCGGCGGGCATCGGCCGGGTCACGCCCAGCAAGGTTTCCAGCTTCGCCGGAGTCTTGGCCACGGCGTGCTTCTGATTCAGCGTGAAGGGCGTCTCGCCGTGGAGGGACTGCACTAGGCTGCCGGTCTCGGAGACGAAGAGCGTTTCGTCGCGCTCGGGCGAGGTGGGCGGCTCTTCGGCAACAGGCTTCGATTCGCCCTTCAGCCACCGGCCGAACCAGTTGTAGATGGCGATCCGCATGTCGTAGGTGAGGCCGTGCGGCAACGGGGTGGCGAACCAGGCCAGGCGATCGGGATGGCCGAGGGTCGCGTACACTTTTCGCAGCTTTTGGAATTCCTCGATGCCGTTCTCGATGTAACTTGGCGAGTACGTGCCAAAGAAGTCGCGGCTGCTCACCTGGATCTGCAGCGGCTTGGGAGCAAGAGGATAGAGCAGGTCCCACCGATCGAAGCCGAGCGGACCGGAGCCGGGCAGGTCTTGTTCGGCGTCATCGGTAGAGCCGGGCGGATTGAAATTCGCACAGGCCACGTTTTCGGTATTCCCGCTGGAGACGGCGACCGCAGCCAGGCGATCGTCCACTGCGGCGAGCAACATAGTAGTGGTGCCCCCGCCGGACTGGCCGGTAGACGCCAGCCGCTTGGCGTCGACCAGCGGATGCCCAGCCAGGTAATCGAGGCTGCGGACGGCGTCCCAGGTTTGCAGGCGCGCGGTGCTGATGCCGTTGAGCAGCATCTGACGGCCGGGGTAAGTGTGCTCCTCATCCGGGCCGAGGCGGCTGCGCGAGGATCCCGGCGCGGGATAGTAGATGCGCTCGCCCTGTCCCATGGGGTCGAACGCGAGCACCAGGTAGCCCAGGCGCGCCAGCCCCTGGCAGCAGCGCTGATAGAGGTCGGCGGCTTTGCCGTTCGCGGTGTGGCCCATTTGGAAGAGCACGCCGGGGAAGGGCGGATTTCCGTTGGCAGGGATGTACAGATTCGCGGACACGTGAAAGCCGGGCTGGCTTTCGTAGATCAGCTTTTCGACGCGATAGCCTGGACGCTCGAACGAGCCGACCGTGCGCGCATTGAGCGGTGTGCGCTCGGGCTTGCCGCCCACGATCTTCCAGAATGTCTCGGCGACCCACTCCTGCCGGGCGCGCACGGCTGCCGCGGTGGTGAGTTTGGCCAGCTCGGCATTGCGCATGCGGTAGGCGCGGTCGGCGAGCGAGCGAAGATAGTCGGGGAGGCATCGCGGGTAGTCTCGGTAGATGCGGACGGGGGTCTGGGCGGTGGCGCGCAGGGCAGCTCCGCAGGCGGCGAGGGCGAAGAGCTCACGGCGGGTGGGGAGGGGAGACGGGAGGCGCAAGTTTGGCGGGTGTGTCAGTTTATTATTCATGACGCTTTAAGTCCTTCTGATTCTGTAGATTGCGGCGGTTGGTCGAAATTGGGAGGCGCAAATCGAGGGGTGTTTTTACAATTTGCGCCTCCCGGGGCTGGGCACCGTCGATTTCCATGCCTAGTATCCAAAATCCGGCAATATCGGTCGGTTTTCAGGAGGGTGAATGTTGAATCCGCTGGGGTTACGCGAATTTTTCCGGCACGATCCTGCCGGATTTCCGGGGATGCCCCGGGACGATGCTGACGGACCGTGCTGGCAGTCTCGAGCCGGCCGAAGCCTGCCAACTGCTGGCGGATTGGGCACATGGACCGCACTTCCCCTTCCCGATTTCAATCTAGCAGACAGACTTGGCGGAGCCGGGGTACGGAGCGATGGACCGGTGCTAGTAAATGGTTTGGAATCAACAAAAAAGTGGGCTGCAAAAATAGTTCGTTGTCGCGTGACTCATCGTGTATCGTCCTGAGACGAAGCCGCTACAGGTGGTGAGCATTCTACATGCCAGGCGGGACGTGGAGCGGATCCTTGCCAAGCGATTATGAGACCGCACCCGCCTCCCAGGATTTTCACGCCTGTCTCGCCAACAGGCGCTTTCGTACTTCCTCGATCCGCTGCTGGATCTCCGCACTGGCGGGCCTAGCCGTGCGACCCAATGTATCCCACTTCTTCTCCAGGTCGCAGAGATAGGCCTCGGCCTCTTTCTGGTGTCCGAGGTAAAAGGCGATGGCGCCATGAACCTGTTCCAGAGAGAGTCGGGAAGTTACGCCCCGTTCCAGAGCTGCGCCGACGCACGATATGAACCCACGGCTGGCGCCGTGGGCTACGATTCGTCCGCCCTCCGGGCGGGCCGGCGGCAAGACCGCCGGCGTTACTCCGCCGTGAAGTACGCGCAGTCGGGGTGGTGAAACACCAGCGCGCTGACGCTGGCCTCGGGCTCCATCATCATGCCTTCGGTGAGCCGCACGCCGATGTCTTCCGGCTGGAGCAGCTTCCAGATTCCTTGCTGGTCGTCTAAGTTGGGGCAGGCCGGATAGCCGAAGCTGTAGCGCTTGCCGCGATAACGGGACGTGAAGCGGTCCTGCATGGTGGTGGTGGGCGGATCGGGGAAGCCCCAATCCTCGCGGATGCGACGGTGCAGCCACTCGGCCGTGCCCTCGGCCGTCTCGATGGCCAGGGCTTGAATGGCGTGCGACTTGAAAAACACGCCGGCCCGCTTAAATTCCTCCGCGCGCTCGCGAATGCAGGCTCCCGCGGTCACCACGAAAAGCGCCAAGTGATCGCGGCGTCCTTCCTCGGCATCCAGAATGTAGTCGCTCAGGCACAGGCCATTATCGCGCCGCTGCCTGCCGAACTGAAAGGTGTGGATGGGCGCGTCGCTACCCCGCGCAAACAGGTGAATCGCGTTGGCGTCGCGCTCGGATTCGAAGAACTGCCACACGGCCTTCACTTTCATGAAGCGCGCGGCGTCCTGCTTCACCTCCTCCATGTTGTGGAACAGATCGAGCGCCTTCTCCTCATGCTCCACCAGCGCCTTTTCGAAATTGCCTTTGTAGCCCAGGTGCCGCCCGTAGAGCATGTACGGATTGATGTAGCTCCACAACTCGGCCAGGTGCGGCACGTCGCGTACTTTGCGGTCGAGGTAGGGCGCGGCCGGAATGGGGATTTCGGTGCGGACCTTGCCGCTCGGTCGCGTGGTCATCGGAGGCGGCGCTTCGACCGGCGCTTCGGCGGCGGCGGGCGCTTCGGTGAACCGGTGGCTATCGAGCACTGCGGGCCGCTCCGCGGGATCCATGATGCGGTTCATCAGGCTCAGACCCGTCATGGCATCCTTGGCGTAGCACACCGCCTCGCCATAGGCCGGCGCGATTTTGGTGCGGGTGAACTTTTCGGAAAGCGCCGCGCCGCCCACTAGCAGGGGGATCACGATGCCGGCGGTCTTGAGGTCGGTGGCCGTGATCACCATCTGCTGGGTGCTTTTCACCAGCAGCCCGGAAAGCCCGATGGCGTCGGGCTTGTGCTCCTGGTACGCGCGGATCAGGGCTTCCGGCGGCACTTTAATCCCGAGGTTGATCACGCTGTACCCGTTGTTCGAGAGGATGATCTCGACTAGGTTCTTGCCGATATCGTGCACGTCGCCCTTGACGGTGGCGAGAATCACTTTCCCGCGCGCGGCTGTGTCGGCCTTCTCCATGAACCGCTCGAGATAGCTCACCGCGGCCTTCATCGCCTCGGCCGATTGCAGCACCTCGGCGACGATCAACTCATTGTTGTTGAACAGCCGCCCGACTTCGGCCATCCCGGCCATCAGCGGCCCGTTCACCACATCGAGCGGCGCGGCACCCTCCGCGAGTTTGCGATCGAGATCCGCCAGCAGGCCATCCTTGGTGCCTTCGATGATGTAGTTCGCCAGGCGCCGATCGAGCGGCAGGTCTTCGGCGTGCTGCTTGACGCGCTTGCCGGTCTTGCGGAAATGCTCGGTGACGGCGGCGATGTGCCACTGGTTGATGGCGGCCTTTTGCTCCGCGGTCTGCTGCCGCCAATCCTCGGGCGCGGTGCGCAGCGATTCGTCGGCAGCGTCCACAGGCGGCGAATTGAAGAGCAGGTTCTCGGCCAGCCGCCGCTCCTCATCGGGAATGGAGGCGAAGCGCTCCAGCTTCTCGGCGTTGACGATCGCCAGGTCGAGCCCGGCCTTGGTGCAGTAATAAAGAAAGACAGAGTTCACCACCTCGCGCGCCGAGGCGGGAAGTCCGAACGAGATGTTGGAAATCCCCAGCACCGTTTTGACGAAGGGCAGCTTTTCTTTTACCAGGCGGATGCCTTCGATGGTCTCGACCGCCGCGCCGATGTAGTTGGCGTCGCCGGTGGCGCATGGAAAAACCAGCGGATCGATGATGATGTCCTCGGGCGGGATGCCGTATTTCTCCGTCAGCAAGTGGTACGAGCGCTCGGCCACCGCCAGCTTGCGCTCGCGCGTGAAGGCCTGCGCCTGCTGCCTGTCTTCATCGATGGAACCCACTACCAGCGCCGCGCCGTAGCGCCGCGCGATGGGACAGACGCGCTCGAATTTCTCTTCGCCGTCTTCGAGGTTGATGGAATTGATGATGCTCTTGCCCTGGCACCAGGTGAGCGCTAGCTCCAGGGCCTTGGGGTCGGTGGTGTCGATCATCACCGGCACCTTGATCTTGCGAATCAGCTTGTCGTAGAAGGGCTGGATGTCCTCCATCTCGTCGCGGTCGGTCGATTGCAGGCACACGTCCACAATGTGCGCGCCGTTTTTCACCTGCCAGCGGGCAATCTCGGTGGCCTCCTCCCACTTCTCTTCGGCCACCATGTTCTTGAAGAGCCGCGACCCGATGACGTTGGTGCGCTCGCCCACGATCAGCGGGCGGTTGCTCTCCTCGGCCTCTACCAACTCGATGCCCGAGTAGTACGCGCGGTGCGAGCGTCCCGGCACGGCCCGCGGCCGTTTGCCCTCGGCCATCTGCGCGATCGTTTTGATGTGCGCGTCGGTAGTGCCGCAGCAGCCGCCCACGATGTTGAGCCAGCCGTTGGCGATGAACCGCTCCAACTGCGACGCCACCGTTGTGGGTGTTTCGAGATACTTGCCTTCCTCGTTGGGCAGGCCTGCGTTGGGGTAGCAGGAGACGCGTCCCGGGGCCATTTCGGCGATGGTGCGCAAGTGGTCGGTCATGAACTCCGGCCCGGTGCCGCAGTTGAGCCCGATGGAGAGCAGGTCGGCGTGGGCGATGGAGGCACAGAACGCGTCGGCGGTCTGTCCCGCGAGCATGGTGCCGATGGTCTCGATGGTGCCCGATACCATGGCGGGAATCGGACGGCCCATCTCGGCGCGCAGGCGTTGGATGGCGATGAGGGCGGCTTTCACGGTGCGCGTGTCGTTCGCGGTTTCGACCAGCAGGATATCGGCGCCGCCATCGACGAGGCCCTTGGCGCGCTCGTAATAGACCTCGATCAATTGCGGGAAGGTGACGCCGCCGACCACGGTGATGGACTTGGTGGTGGGGCCCATGGATCCGGCGACGAAGCGCGGCTTGGCGGGAGTGAAGAATTCTTCGGCTGCCTGGCGCGCCAGTTTCGCAGCCGTCACGTTCAGCTCATACACGTGGTCCTGGAGACCGAAATCGCCGAGCGAAATGCGGTCGCAATTGAACGAATTGGTCTCGACGACGTCCGCCCCGGCGGCGAAATACTTGCGATGAATGCCCAGCACCCAATCCGGACGCGTGCGCAGCAGGTTCTCATTGCAGTTCTCGAAGGCCGCGCCGCCAAAATCGGCGGCCGTGGGGTTGAGCTGTTGGAGCATGGTTCCCATGGCCCCGTCGAGCACGAGGACACGTTGCTCCAGGATGTCGGCGAGCGCACGCTGGCGCTCTTCGGGTGTCGTCATAAGAGGCGGTGCTTTTTTAATTTTAGCAGGGGCGGAAGCGTGCTTTGGCAAACTGGATGCAATATCCAACCTGAGGGTATGGCTCGAAATTTTCAGCTTCTCCTGCCGGGTTAATCCCGACGACGGGCAAGTTCGCCACATAGACCTGACTCGCAGGTAGTCATTGCGGTATTTTTGGCGGCTCCGCAGGCGGACCCAGGCCCGCCTGCGCAGTTCGCAGGCCCGGCACTCACTCCGGCGCCTGGGTGGACGCGCGAAGAGGGGTCGAGATGAGTCTCGACCCGGCAGGCAGGAGTGCCTGCGCCACGGTGTATGCTAAGGGCCATGAGAACTACCAAATTCAGTCGTATCGGGATCGCGCTTCTGGCGGCCGCTCTGCCGGCCATGGCGCAAGTTCAATTCCGCATTGCCAGGATGACGCGCAACGACGTGCCCGCGGGCAAGGGCCAGTGCGACATCCGGCTGCAGGTGGACAACGAGGTCGAGGTCGCCGTGCACCGCGACATGGTGAACATTCGGGTGCTTTCCGGCCAGAACCCTCGGGATGACGGTTCGGAATGCAACGCACCGCTGCCGGACCGCGACATTCAAGGGTTCAACTACGAGGTGAAAGAGAGCCGCAACGAGATCCGGCTGATCGAGGAACCCTCGCGCCGCAACGATTTCACGGCCATCGTACACATCCGGGATGGCGCCGGCGGCTATGGACGCTACCATTTCCGGCTGTCTTGGGCGATGGCGGGCCCTGGTGGTTTTTCCGGGCCAGGCGGCCCACCGGACTTCGGGCGCCGGGATGACCGCGGAGGCGGGTTCGCCTGGAACAACGTGATCCACTTCAGCGGCGCCGGCCGCGGCGTCTCCAGTTTGTCCGGCAGCGGTCCGCAGCGCCTGTTCGATGCCAATGTGGACATCGATCGCGGCGGGAAAATTCAGGTCACGTTCCGCACCGATCGCGGCCGCCCTATCATGTTCGCCGGGGATGTGATCGGGAAGGATGGAGACACGCTCAAGGCGGATGTGGCCGCTGACGATCGCATGCTTCGGTTGCGCGGCCCGATGTATATCTCGGTCGACCCGCGGCAGAATGTTTACCGGATTTCGCTCGAGGCGACGAACGGACGGGACAATCTGCGGGTGAATTGGGACCGGCGGTAGCAGCTCACGGTTGCTGCTTCAGGTCTGCCGCCCAATTGAGAACCACCATGATCTGGGCCTGCTGGCCAGGCTGATTGCTCTCGACCACCAGGAACCGCTTGCCATCCCCGGTGGGCGCGATTTCGAAGTCCGGAAAGGTGCCGCTCGAGAACTGGAACAGAGGCTTGGGGACGCCCGCTTCAATGTGCGACCCGGTCTTGATTTCCGCACTCATCAGGGTGCTGCCCGGCGCCACGTACAGGATCTCCCTGCCATCCTTTCTCCAAAAGGACGTGCCCCCGCCACCGTTCGATACCTGCCGTTTCTCGGCGAAGGAAGGAAAGGCGGCCACGAAGACTTCGTACCGTCCCGATTCGTCGGAGCTATACGACACCCACCTTCCGTCGGGCGAGAAGCGGAAATAGCGCTTGCTGTAAGCGGTTTCCAGGATGGTGCGCGCATTGTTGTCGCCGGTCAGCGGCAGCAGGGACAAGCGGTGAAAGTCCTGGTCGGTCGAGAGCAGCGAGCTGCCGTCGGGCGACCAGTCGTTGGCGTAATGCAGATCAGTCGCCAGAACCCTCACCTTCCCGGAAGCTACCGTCACTTCGGCAGGCCCGCCACTCTGGCGATTCACCGCAATCCGCTGCGAGTCGGGCGACCACGGCCCCATCGAAATGGAAGACTGGGAATCCAGGGTCATGCGTGTGAGCACGCCGGTCGAGAGATCCACGATCCACGTGTCGCTCCGGCCCGGCCCCGTGCCGGCCAACACCGCCGCGCTCTTTTCGTCCGGCGAAAGCTTCACGGCCCCGTACGCGTCCGCCTTGCCGATCGCTTCTAAACGTTTGCCCTCGCGGTCGTACCAGGCGAGTTGCGCGGATCTGGCGAACAAACCGCCACGATAAACCAGCACCCCGTTCTCCGAGACCGCGAAAGCGGCTCGTCCATTGGCGTCATTGGCGGTGACCTCCTCCGCAACCGTCGCTGCCTCGCCCTCCAACCGGTAGGTCTTCGGGTTCATCCGCTGGGCGAACAGCGTCGATTCGCGGATAAAGAGCAGGTACCCGGGTGGCGACCAGGCGGCGCGGAGAGCGCTCCTCATGACCAGGGTTCTCTGGGAAGAACCCAGCTCCTGGACATAGATGCCGCTTTGTGCGCTATCTTTGCACATGGCGAAGTAGAGCAGATGCCAGCCGTCAGGGAGGAACTGCGGCCAGCTATGGTACAGTTCCCGCGGGTCCAGCGTGGTGGCGGGCGTGGCCATGCCCCCGGCTGCGGGAACCCGCATCAGCACCGTTCCTCCCGGAGCGTACACGACCACGCCATCGCGGTTCCAGGTACCACCGTCACCCCAGACGTGCGACGCGGTGCGCAACGAACCCGTTGTTTTCGCGTCGCCAAGGGTCTGGGGCGACCCGCCAGCAACGGCGATGCGCTTCAGTTTCCCGTCCGCGAAGAATGCCAGGAACTGCCCATCCGGCGACCAGAACGGGTAATTCGCCCCCTCGGTCTTGTCGAGCTTGTGCGCCGCCAGCGATCCCAATGGGCGCACCCACAGGTTCTCC
>Ga0209517_10001741_pt1 | contig 31985 bp, 24 predicted proteins | sample PeaSoiMetSII2010_FD_187695 | JGI IMG/M metagenome (GOLD analysis project Ga0209517, IMG submission 187695) | Peat soil microbial communities from Weissenstadt, Germany - SII-2010 (SPAdes) (version 2) | ecosystem: Environmental > Terrestrial > Soil > Wetlands > Peat | place: Germany... | reverse complement strand
AGCACGCCCAGGCCGATGAGAACGGCAGCTCCCGCGGGAACCTTGGTTCCTTCAAACCTCTCGCCGGCGCCGAACGCTTGTGCCAATCCGAAAGGATCGGGGGCCGGCTCCCCCACCTGAATCGCCTTCGCGGTGCGAATTGAGTCGATGATCTGGTAGACGTAGAAAAAACCGATTGCGATCCCCAAGGCAGTGATTATGGGCCAGGGAAGATTGGAACTGACACCGAGGATCAGAAGCACCATGATGACCAGGTGCGACAAACCCTTGGCATATTGGCCGGCATACACCGCGCCCACGCCGATGGGAAAGAATCCGGCGAGGATTCCGGCAACTGCGGGGTTTGGGCCAGCGGTCGGGCCCGGTGGGACCTTGAGCCCCAGGCCTTGATCCACGAACTGTTGATATCCGGTTTGTGGTGGATTTTGAGGCGAACCCTGCGGCGGCACGAATCCCGCCGCTGGCGCGGTTCCATCCAGACGCGCCGCCAGGCAGGCCTCGCAGTAGATTACGCCGCGGACGTCGCGGGTGCATTGGTTACAGAGTGGCTTGCCGCAAGTGCGGCAGAAGGCCACTGCAGCCGTATCGCTGTGTGTGGCGCAGTTCATACGAACCTCCTGTACGTGGTCACCGACACTACAGGCAGATCGTTCACAGATGGAGACGGACCCAGGGGAGCGCTGGCCAGAATGAGATGGTTATCGGTCTGGCTGTAGTTGCGCTCCTGCTTCTGCTCGGGCTGTTGTGTTGTGTCGTTCTTGTCGTCTTTCTGTTTGGCCGGTCGAGACTGCTTGGGACCGGGTTCGGCGGGCGCGACGTTGCGCTTGATTTCGCGCACGCGCGACTCGACTTCGTAAACGATCCGGACATTCTCGTAATAGTGCACGACGCGAGCTTGGGTCGCGTAATACGTATGCCGGATCGCAGAGGGACGCAGGCTGACGCCTTTCAGGTCGGCGGGTTTCACGCCGGCTACGGTCAGGCCCACCGACAGCGCGAAGAATGCCATGCCGAATGACATGGCAAAGCGCGGCTGGCGGACCGTGGCCCAGATCGGCTCAAGCAGCGAGGCCTGCACGTGCTCCCACCACGAAATGCGAGGCTGGGCAGCGCGTACAGTGACTCGCAGGCGTTGGGTGTCAACGCCCGTTGTGGATGCCAGGATATTGTTGACCAGGCTGGCTGGAGGCTCCACCTCCGTGAGACCTTTCAGCCAGTTGCGGCCCGCATCGGCTTCCGCGAGCAGCGGCCCGCACGCCTTGCAAACCTGGGCGTGGGCCTGGAAGCGGTCGAGTCCGGTTCCGGTCAGGACGCCGTCGAGCGCGTCCGTCAGCAGGAGTTCGAACTCGTTGCACTGCATTCCGTTATTGGTGTGGTCTGGCATCACATCACCTGCCTATAGGTACGTTGTAGGAGCCTGGCAAGTTCCGCCCGCCCTCTATTTATTCGTGATTTCACGGTACCCTCCGGAACCTTCAAAACGGTGGCAATTTCACGATAGTCCATGTCCTGTAAGTCCCTTAGAATCACTGCTTCCCGAAGCTCCGGCGATAGTTTCGCCAAGGCCGCGTGCACGGTCTCCGAGACCTCCCGGCTGCGTACGTGGGCGTCCGGGGGAGCGGATTGGTCAGGAATTTGCTCACTGAGCGGCTGAACGTCCTCGTGGTCGGACGTTGACGTGTCCATCGAGTCGGTCATCCGGTCCTGCTTGGACTTGCGAAAATGGTCGACCAGCAGGTTCCGGGTGATGGTCGTCACCCAGGTGACGAACGCTCCCTTGGTGTGGTCGTAGCTGGAGAGCGTCCGGTACATCTTGATGAAGACCTCCTGCGTGAGGTCCTGGGCGTCGTCGCCGGATCCAGCGAAGCGGTAGCAGATGTTGTAGATACGCCGGTTATAGGTTTGCACGATTTCCTCCCAGGCGGTGGAGTCGCCGGCGATACAGCGCCGGACCAGCATCGCGACCACCTGGACGTCTTCCACTTGCGCTCCCCGGAAATCTGCTTAAACCCTGAGACTCTGGCCTGGCTGAATCAACCGCTGAGACACTCTCCAAGCCCTACCCACTAGACAGTACGCGATTGTGGGCGTTGAAGTTCGCCGTTCGGGTGTTCATTGCGGTGAACACGGAATTGTAGCAGCGCAACGCGCGTGAGTGTCGTGCAGGCCAGTCGGCCCAGCGCGCGGAAATGCCGCCCACTTTTCCGAAGGCGTCATCCCGAGCGCAGCCGTTTTTCAGGCGGAGGGAAGGATCTCGCGCGGACTGAAATGCAAACTGAGCTTTTCACACGTTCTTAACACTCGCCTGCTACCATGGAATTGGATCGAATGCCTTCTCGGAGGTGTTTATGATTCCTCTCTCTTCCGCGATTTCCAGCGGGCTCACCTGGTCGAAAATCTCCTGTCGAAACTACGAACTCACACTGAACGGCGAAGTTGTAGGCACGCTACAGCGCCCCAGCTTCTGGTCATCGAACTTTCTCGCTGAAACCCAACATGGGCGCTGGACGTTTCGCCGCGGCGGTTGGCTTGGCGCCGGTGCTCAAATCGTGGATTCGGCTTCCCAACAGCCAATCGCAACCCTCGCCTCGAAATGGGGCTGCGGAGGTACCCTGACCTTTGTCGATGGCCAGATGTTCCGCTTGGAGTCCAGGGGCTGGTGGCGTCCGGTGTGGAGCGTGATTGCAGAGGGCGGCGAAACGGTTTTGCGCTTGCACACGCGTGAAAAAACGGTGGACGTGCTGACTGCGGCCGCTGTGCCGGAAAGCCGATTGTCACTGCTGATCATGTTTATCTGGTATCGGGTGCTGCAGGCCGAAGAGGACGCCGCGTCGGCAGCCATGGTGGCAGTCATCGCCGCTTCGTAGAGTCCGCTATGTGGAAGAGCGGCGCTGTGGAAGAGCGGCGCTTCAGCGCCGCGGTAGGATTCTCCTCCGCTCCGCACCGTGTTCGAGCGGGAGGGTAGAACCGTGGAAGAGCGGCCCTTCTAGGGCCGCGTTCATGAACGCGAAATGGATCCGGGCTTTAGCCCTTGTGGTCGTCTCAAGACCATTCCAACAGCGGCTGAAGCACTCGCACCGTGCATCCTACTTGCTCACCGCTGGCGCCGGGTACTCGGGCAGCTTCTCTTTGTTCTGGTTGGCGCGCTTCACTTCGAGTTCGTCGAACAGGATCGACGGCGCCACAATGCTGTGCGGAATATTCAGCATGCGGTTGTCCACGTAGGCGTCGTCTCCGGCGGCAATCAAGTTGCTGCGCAGGGCGCGGATATCGAGATCTCCAAAAGCCGCGCCGCGCACTAGTTCTTCGTGTCCGTCCTTCGTCCAGACCTTGTAGAGCAGGCGCGGAGTGAGCTTCGGGCCAAAAGTCTCGACGTAGTAGCAATAGGGCAAGTCACGTTGCTGGCACTGCTCGATTAACTTCTTCTTCATCTCTGCCGTTGCCATAGGCTGCGAAGAAGTGACGATCAGATTGCTGTTGTGGGGGCCGGGAGTGCCAGTGGGAATCTGGGCGCGCGCGTGGCCGTTCGAAACCGGAAAATCCCGAATCGGCTCACGGCCGAGCAGGTAGTTCACCAGATTACCCTTTTCAATGAGCGAAACCCGTTGTGCAGGGACGCCTTCATCGTCAATCTCGTAATGGCCCAGAAGCGATGCGCCGTGATACGAAGCGACCGTGGGATCGGCGACCACAGAAAGAAAGTCGGGCAGAACGCGGCTCTTGTAACTGGCCGCAAAAGCCCCGGTGGTGCGCGAGTTCTTTCCCAGTTCCGGTTTGCGGCCCAGAATGTTTTCGCCCACCAGATCGGCAAAGATGGCCGCACCTGCATCGGCAGAGAAAAGCACGGGTCCGCGGTATTCCTCTTCGGTGACAGGTGCGGCGCGCAGTTCCTTCAAACTTCCAGCCAACTTTGTAGCCCTCGCCACAAAGTCATTGGCCGACGGAAGTTCTTTCATGCTGGCGATCGTGAATTCAGAGTCGCGCGCCAGGCTCATGCCGTCGGCAGCCTGGGTGCTGGCAGCAATGCCCATCTGATAAAAAGTCTGGCCGCTGCGTACGACGGTGCCTTCGGAATTCACAAAATAGCGGTTCACGGCGTGGAAGTTCAGGCTTGATCCAAACGACTCGATCTCAGGATCGCCTTTGTACAGCGCCGATGCATCTTGAAGCGTCCGTTTCCAAGGCTCGGGATCGAACTCGAGGGCGGCCAGCGGCCCGATCGATTGCACCGGATCCGCGTGCGCGAAGTCGTCCACCGGCTGGTCAACCGTGAGTTGCTTCAACTGCGATTGCTTGGCGGTCAGGGCCTCGGCAGCGGATTTATAGGCTCGATCGGTCGCCAGCCAAAGCTGATGGCGCAGCGCCAGCATGTCATTGTCGAGCGGCATGTAGTCGACGGTGCCCTGGCCCTGGCCGATGTAGCTGTCCTGTTTGTAATCGCCGATGCGCACCACCACCCGTACAAAGCGCATGCGCGTACGCATGTCGACCCGCAAGGCGCCGTATGCGGCCTCGGCGGAATATTGATCCAGGTCGAAGATCCGGTATTCGACGTAGTAGGGCGCAGCCACCTGCTCCATTTTTAATTGCGACTTGGAGCGATCCAGTTCTGCCCGCATGGCCGAGAGGACAACGTCGTCGCCGGCCGGCACGCTCTTCTGCTGCGCGAATGCAGACGGGATCAGCACGATCAACGCTAGCGGCACCAGGATACTTTGCGTAATTCTCTTGGTCATGATTCCGTTGATCAGGATCGCGATCATTGCGGTCGCCGTCATTGCTTCGCCCCCGGTTTTGTCTCAGCGTCCTTCCCAGAGTTCGCATCTTCGGCGGAGGGAGAAGGCAGGATGGGCGGGCGGTTCAGGGAGTGAGCGCGTTTTTGTACCTCGATCTCCGAGAACAACATGGCAGGCGCAGCCGCCGCGACCGGCACCTGGCCCGACTCCGCGCCGCAGATCCCGTTGAAGATTTCCGTCTTCTCTCCCGTGAGCAAAATTCGATTCAGCGCAGCCAGCGGAGTGCCCACAATATCGATGCCGCGAACCAGTTCGTCGGGGCGCCCGTCGGCATAGACCCGCCACACTAAGACGGGCAGGACCTGAAACGCCTGCGGCATGGAGCGCTGGGTGAGAGTGAAGCCGCCCTGAATGTCTTCGAAGTACAGTCCGTAAGGCTTGCTTTGTTTCTTGACCTCATCGATCAGCTTTTGCCGCAGCTCGGAGTCCTTCACCGTGCGCGACGAAGACACGATCAGATTTCCCTGACGCCCAACGGGCATGAGGCCGGGCTGAGCGCGCCCGTGCCCGTTGGAGTTGGCAAAATTCTTGATAGGCATGCGCGACATCAGAAAGCTTTTCAGGATGCCGTCCTTGATGACTTCGACCCTGGTGGCCGGCATGCCTTCATCGTCGTACTCATACCAGCCGCCCAGATCCATCCCGTTGAGCTTGCGCTGTGTCGGATCGTCAACCACGGTCAGAAATTCCGGCAGCACCGACTGGCCTACCTTCTTCGTAAAAGTCTGGCCTTCCTGCTCCCCGCGCTGGCGGTGACCTTCGAGCCGGTGGCCCAGCACCTCGTGGAAGAAGACTCCGGAGGCGCGGCCGGAAAGCAACGCGGGCCCGTCGAAAGGCTCAGCCAGGGGAGCTTCGCGCAGGGCTTTCAAATCGGACGCCATCTTTTCTACCCGGGCTGTGATCTCGGACTCCGCCGGCAGGTGGTCCAGGCTCTCCGCCTGAAAAGTCTCGACCCGCATGAGTTCCATGCCATCTTCGGCGCGGGTTTCCGCCTGAATGGCGACGCGGATGAACGCGCTGGGAGCTACCACATGATTGCCTTCAGTCGAGAGGAAGTGAAAGCGCGTCTTCTGCGCGGTGATCACTACTGCCGACGAATAGATGTACGGATACTTGCGGAAGTGCGCCGAGTATTCGCGGACGAATTTTTCCAGCGCGCGCTGATCGGGAGCGGGAGCGACCTCTTTATAGTCGACATTGGTCGGCGGCTTTTCCTGAGAAAAATCCGGAGACGTATCCTCTTCCTGAGCGTGCACCTGGGTGTCGGTTTTTACGTTCAGGTACGCCTTGGAGGCTTTGCGATATTCCTCGTAGGTCAAGCGCCAGAGTTCGTGAGCAATGGCATTGCGATCGTCTTCCAGCGGAAGAGATCCGGAAGTGCTGGCCGAGCCGCGGTTCTGTGCGTGAGCATTGTCGAGCGCTGGCGTTCCGATCCGCATGCCGACATCGACCGCGCGCCGGCGAGCATGAGTAGAGTTCACTAGGCTGCCCTGGCTGCCAACGGCGACGACAATGCTCTGGTCATAGATGGAATAGCTGAGGAAGTAGGGAGCGGGATCGAGCTTGCCCAGGCTGGTCTGGGCGCGCTCCATCTCGGCTTGCATGGTCGAGAGCAGTACATCCGGTTTGTCTTTGTCCGCGGGCGAAGATGCTGACACCCGAACGCCGGCGGCCAAGACACAGACAACGACGCAAAGACTAAAACCGGGGATGCAGCCCAGAGTGCGACGCCCAGATGGATTCTTCATGCGGAGGTGAGCTCTCCTGCAGCGCGGAGTAACCCGTAAGCTTAGCAGATCGATCGGGAGACGCGTCGCTGGATTCGCCTACCCGTTTGGAGGTCGCCTACTCGCTGGTGAAGTAATCCACCGTGACGGGATTCTCAAACAGCGAATAATCGCGGGTCACCACGGTGATGCCGCCTTCGGTGACGAAGTAGCGCTGGCGGTCGGCCTCGGCGTCGTAGCCGATCGTGGTGCCTTCGGGAATGTGCACGTCGCGGTCGAGAATGGCCTTGCGGATGCGGCAACGGCGCCCCACGCTGACGTGCGAGAACAGGATGCAGTCGTCCACTTCGGAGTAGGAGTTGACCCGCACGTCAGGCGAAAGCACAGAGTTCTTCACCGTCCCGCCGGAAACGATGCAGCCGTTGGAGACGATGGAATCGAGCGCGGTGCCAGTGCGTCCCGCTTCGGCAAAAACGAATTTTGCCGGTGGATACTGTCGCTGGTGCGTGCGGATCGGCCACTCTTCGTCGTACAAGTTGAAGATCGGCGAGACCGAAACGATATCCATGTTGGCTTCGTAGTACGCCTCGAGCGTGCCGACATCGCGCCAGTAGTGCGCTTCCTTCTTGTTTTCGTCGACGAAGTCGTAGGCGAAGACGCGGTAGTCGTCGACCATCTTGGGTAGAATGTCTTTGCCGAAGTCGTGACTGGACTGCGGGTTCTCGGCGTCCTTGAGCAGCACCGGAATCAGCACGTCGGCGTTGAACAGATACACGCCCATCGATGCCGCGACCTTTTCCGGATTCAACGGCGAACGCAACGTGGTGATTTTGGGTTTTTCCTGAAATCCGTTGATGCGGCCGTCCTTGTCGACGTCAACCACGCCGAGTTGGTAGGTTTGTGACGGATCGACCTGAATCGTCGCCAGCGTAATGTCGGCAGCCGAGTCCTGGTGCTGCTTCATCATCTTGCCGTAGTCCATCTTGTAGATGTGGTCGCCGCCAAGAATAAGCACGTGCTTGGGCTGCTCGGAGCCGATCGAGTAAATGTTCTGATACACCGCGTCCGCCGTGCCCTGATACCACTGGTCGCTCACCCGCTTCATGGGCGGCAGCACTTCAATGAACTCGCCCACCTCGCGCCCCAGGATGTTCCAGCCTTCACGGATATGCCGGTTGAGCGAAAGCGCCTTGTACATGGTCAGGATGTAAACACGGCGCAGATCGGAGTTCAAACAGTTGGAGAGAGTGATGTCAATGATGCGGTAGATGCCCCCGAACGTGACTGCGGGCTTGGCCCGGTCACGAGTCAGAGGATAGAGGCGCTCGCCGGCGCCGCCTGCCAAGACAACCCCGAGAGTATCTTTCATTACTGCCCCTCAGATTCCGTTGCTTGCGCTTCGCCCCAGCGGAATCTCGCTTTCCGCACGGCAGATGCGAAAAGAAAACAGTAGATGGTAGCACAGGTCAGCTAAGTTGCTCGTGTTCGATTAGGGCGGGCGATTAGGGTGGGTAGTGGTGCAGGTTGAGGTTCAAGACGCTCTATTTCTGGGGTCATCCTGAGCGGAACTGTCCTTCAGGCGAAGAGAAAGATCTCCCGCCCTACGGCTACTTGTCCTTGTCTGGCTTGTCCTTTTCCAACTTCTCTTCGTCGATCTTGATGCGCAGCGACTTCAGAAACTTGAGGTCCTGATCGTTGATCTTGAACTCAGGTTGGGTGGACAGGGTAGTGACCAGGGAAGTTTTGTCGGGCGACTTTTCGCCTTGTTTGCTGACGCCAATGGTGGCTTCGAGGACCAGGAAGATGTCGTAACCGCCCTCTTTAATCCGGGAGACAACTTCAGAGATCTGCTCGGAGTCGGAAAGAGATTCGTTGATCGCTTCGCCAAGCTCTTTCATGAGTTGCTTGAGTTGTTGATCCACTGCGTCCCCCTGGACGAATCGCCAGCCTACACAACCAGCCTACAGAACCTTAGATGCCGTCAGCGTCGGAACGGTTCTCCCGCCGCCGGTAATCGATCATAAGCGTTGCGTCATTGTAGCGCCGGAGGCTGTTAAAATCGAGACCGTGGACAAAGTTTCTGCCTTACGAAAGTTAGGCGTGGTGGCGCGAGTTGCGGGGCAACAGGCCGGACGCAACCGCACGCTCAGCGCCTTGATGGGTGCCGTCCGCACCACGACTCGCTCCTTCGGCCGCGCGGCCCACCAGTTGTGGCTGGAAGTTACGGGACTCTTTTTCCTCATCATGGCCCTCAGTCTTGCCGGTGCCACCGTGAAGGAGTACGGGAAATATCATGCCGGAGGCGTAGGCGGCGGCCGTTTGGCGACTACCGTCTGCTTCACGCTGATGTTTGCCTGGTTCGGGCTAAGTTCGTTTTGGCGAGCGCGGAGAAAGAGCCAGCGTCCGTGAATTCGGAGGGTTGGACGCTCTTGTCATCCTGAGGCCCGCGCTCTTTGCGGGCGGAAGGATCTATGCAACCCGCTGGGAGTGCATGGGTCCATTCGACAAGCTCGGGGCATGTGCTGATCCTGCCAGTTCGGTTTGGTGAAGATCATGACGGAAAAGTTGAAGACCCGCGCAGACACTGCCGCAGAAATTGAAACCTCCTCCCACATTCCAGTAACCCCGCTGTACACCCCGGCCGACCTCAAAGGCTCCGACTACGACAGCGAAGTTGGATATCCCGGCGAATATCCCTTCACCCGCGGCGTGCAGGCCACCATGTACCGCGGCCGCCTCTGGACCATGCGCCAGTACGCCGGCATGGGCGACGCCGAGGAATCGAACAAGCGCTACAAATATCTGCTGGCGAATGGAACCACTGGCCTCTCGGTCGCGTTCGATCTGCCCACGCAGATTGGACTCGATTCCGATCATCCCCTGGCCGCGGGCGAAGTCGGCAAGGTGGGCGTGGCCATCGACTCCATCGAAGACATGCAGCGCCTTTTCGATGGCATCGAGCTGACGAAGATTTCTACATCGATGACCATTAATGCCACGGCGTCGATCTTGCTCGCCCTGTATGTGGGCGTCGCGCGGCGGCAGGGCACGAGCGACGACATTCGCAAGTTGTCAGGTACGGTACAGAACGATGTGCTCAAGGAATACATCGCCCGCGGGACCTATATTTATCCGCCGCAGCAGGCCATGCGCGTCATCACCGATATGTTTGCCTGGGCCAACGAGAACGTGCCCGACTGGAACACGATTTCGATTTCCGGTTACCACATGCGCGAGGCAGGATCGACCGCTGTGCAGGAAGTGGCCTTCACCCTGGGCAACGGGATGGCCTACGTAGAAGCGGCGGTCAAGGCTGGGCTCGACGTTGACCAGTTCGCGCCGCGGCTTTCTTTCTTCTTCAACGCGCACAACAACTTCCTGGAAGAAGTAGCCAAGTTCCGCGCCGCGCGCCGCATGTGGGCGCGGATTATGCGCGAGCACTTCAAAGCGAAACATCCCAAGTCGTGGATGCTGCGCTTCCATACCCAGACGGCGGGCTCAACGCTGACAGCGCAGCAACCGGAAAACAATATCGTTCGCACGGCGATTCAGGCGATGGCCGCGGTACTGGGCGGAACGCAATCCCTACACACCAATTCTTACGACGAAGCGCTGGCCCTGCCCACCGAACAGGCGGCGCGCATCGCCCTGCGTACCCAGCAGGTGATTGCCTACGAGTCGGGCGCTCCGCAGACCATCGATCCCCTGGCGGGATCGTATTACGTGGAGTCGCTGACCAATGAAATTGAGAAACGTGCGGCAGAATATCTAGGGAAGATCGAAGTGCTCGGCGGGATGCTGAAGGCCGTCGAGCGCGGCTTCGTGCAGCACGAAATTCAAAATGCGGCCTACGAGTACCAGCAGGCCGTCGATCAAAAGCAGGCAATCGTAGTAGGCGTAAACCGTTTCGAGGTCGAAGAAGAAAAGCCGATCCCGATTCAGCGCATCGATCCGGCGCTGGAACCGAAGCAGGTGGAACGTCTGCGGGCGCTGCGAGCCAAGCGGGACGCGGGTCCGTGGAAAGCGGCGCTGGCGGGCGTGGAAGACGCAGCGCGCTCGGGTGCAAATGTCATGCCGCGCATCCTGGCCGCGGTGGAAGCATCCGCGACCGTAGGAGAGATTTCCGACGCGATGCGGCGCGTATTTGGGGAGTACAAAGAAGCCGTTGTGATTTAGTGTGCAGGTGGAGTGGTTTTCCTTCGTGAACCTTCGTGTCCTTAGTGGTTTAAGATTTTGGGAGACCTGCACGCCGCCACATGAGCTACGCGGGCTGCGCCTGCATCTCTGCCACGACCGCGTCCAGATGCGCCAGCGTTTCTTCCACCGTCAGCGAATACATTTCTCGGCCAACGCCTTCGCCTGACTCGAGCGCAGTCTTCAGATAATGTCCAGCAATCTCCTGGGCTAGCGAATCGGTGATGGTCTTGCCGGTGCGCTTCTTGTATTCCACCCACGCGGGATGCGGCAAAGCCACCCAGACTTTGCGGCCGTCCACCAGAAACTTGACGTCCACCGCGTCGGCGTGGCGCGTGGCAATGGCGACGATCATGGCCTGATACACGCAATGCACCTGCTTCTTCGTCCAGCGATCGGTGACAGTGAAGTTCGCAAACATGCATAAAACTATAGCGGAGTGTACACGGCGTGGGCAAACCGCGAATGAGCAAGTGTGGAGCGCAAGTGTGGAGCGCACACTCCTGTCCGCTGCTTTTGGTGTTGAAGTCGTTTTTTGTATTCAATTTTGACGGTCCAGAAAATCAAAACCACAGCAGCGGACAAGAGCGTCCGCTCCACACGGCTCCTTCAGGTAACATGGATGAGTGCCAACCCGGGCCCCGCAACAAACCAAACTCACGATTCTGCAGGCGCGCCATCTCAGCCAGATCCCCTGGCTGGTGCACGGCTTTTCCACCCGCGTTGGCGGATCTTCCCGCGCCTACGGCAAGGGTGCTCTCAATCTTGGTTTTACCAAGGACGACTCGCGGGCTGCAGTTGACCGCAACCGCGCCGCGTTTCTCCGCGCGATCGGAGCCTGTGGGGACAGCCGCCCTCGGCTGCCTGCCTTGAGCTCCGAAGGGTCCGGTCGAGCGAAGCTCGACGGAGCCGCACTCTGGCCGCTGATCACCTTGCGCCAGATTCACTCCGACGTCATTCGCTGCGTGGACTCGATTCCAGACTCGATTAAAACTAAAGACGACCCACTCAGCGGAGACGGCCTGATCACCGCGACTCGCGGCCTGCTGCTCGCCATCCAGACCGCCGACTGTCTACCCGTAATTCTGGTGGACGCCAAGCGGCACGTGGTCGGCGTGTTTCATGCCGGCTGGCGTGGAACTGTGCAGCGCATCGTCGAGAAAGGTATCGGCGAGATGCATCGCTGTTTCGGCACGAATCCTCGCGATCTCAAGGCCGCTATCGGCCCCGGAATTCAAGGCTGCTGCTACGAAGTCGGCGAAGAAGTTCGCATCAAGTTCGAATCGCAGTTCGAATACGGCGCCAGCCTGTTCCACGAGGTCAAAGATTCTGACCCGGTGCGCGAAAAGTATCCACTCCTGTTCCTGACCGCCCGCGCCCCCGGGCACAGCGAGTTGCCGAAGAAAATATTTCTGGATTTAGTCGAAGCGAACCGCCAGCAGCTTCTGGCCGCGGGCGTACCGAAGAAAAGCATTGAAGCGTCCCCGCTTTGCACGAACTGCCACCCCGAGATGCTGTTCTCCTACCGCGCCGAAAAAGGCAAAACCGGCCGCATGATGGGAGTCGCAGGAATTCGGGAGTGATGTGCTGTATGTGGCGCGGGCGCCCCGCCCGCGCAGGAGGTGCATCTGAAATCACGATTCGCAGCCGCAGCATTCGTTCTCGCCCTCGTCTTTTCCGCCGTCCCCGCCTCCACCCAGGTTCCCCCCGCCCAGATCGACGCCATCTTCGCGCCACTAAAATCCGCCAGCGCGCCCGGCGCCGCTGTCCTCGTCGTCCGCAACGGACAGCCCGTCTTCCGTCGCGGCTACGGCGTTACCGATCTGCGCACGCTCCATCCCATAACAGCCCAGACGAATTTCCGCCTGGCATCGTTCACCAAGCAGTTCACGGCGGCGAGCATCATGCTGCTGGCCCACGACGGCAAGCTGCACTACGACGACCACCTCACCGACTTTTTCCCCGAATTCCCTGCCTACGGGAAATCCATCACCGTACGCAATCTGCTCAACCACACTTCCGGACTCCCCGACTACGAAGACCTCCTGATGAAGCAATATCCCAACACTCCGGAGGAAAAGATTCCCCAGATTCTCGACGCGGGCGTGTTGAAGTTGCTCGAGCAGCAATCCAGCGGAAAGTTTGCCCCGGGCTCGAAATGGGAGTACAGCAACTCGGGCTATGCGACGCTGGCGATGATTGTCGAAAAAGTTTCGGGCAAGACCTTTGGCCAGTTTCTGCAGGAGAGAATCTTCACTCCTCTGAAAATGCAGAACACGCTGGCGTACGAGAAGGGCAAGAACCAGGTCCCGCACCGCGCCTATGGTCACTCGAAGCTTGGCCAGTCCGACAAAAACGGCTGGCGCGAAACCGATCAGAGTCCGACGTCGGCTGTGCTGGGCGACGGCGGCATTTATTCTTCGCTCGACGATCTGGCCAAGTGGGACCGCGCCCTGCGGGAGCACACGTTACTCAGTGAAGCCGAGATGCAGTCGGCACTGACCGCAGTGCAGCCCACCGGCGGCCCGGCGAAGTCTCCCGAGGGCACGAATGTAACCTACGGCTTCGGGTGGTTTCTGAATCCGTACCGGGGCCACAAACGCATGTCGCACGATGGCGAAACGATCGGCTTTCGCACCACAATCCAGCGCTTTCCCGATGATCAGTTGACGATCATCGTGCTCGCCAACCGCACCGACGTCAATCCCGAGGAACTCGCGCTGAAGGTGGCCGACCTGTATCTGGGATCCAAGCCGTAAAAAGGTTTGTGTAGGGACAGCCGCCCCGGCTGTCCGCCGCGCGCAGCGCGGCGGCGCGATCTCAGCAGCGTTGTCCAAAAGAAAAAAGAGACGTTGCCCCGCAACGTCTCTACAATGAAAGTCAAAGCTCGTTATGCCGTAGGAGGCGCAGAACTCGTTGGCGGCGCTGGAGTTGCCGCTGCCGGGGCCGTAGCCGCTGCGCCCGCATTCACCAGATCCTTCAATTCCTTGCTGGGCTTGAAGAACGGAATTTTCTTGGCGGGCACTTCCACGCGCTCTCCGGTCTTGGGATTGCGGCCAACGCGCGGCTTGCGCTGGCGGGTGCGAAAACTCCCAAAGCCGCGAATCTCAATCTTGTCGCCGGCCCGCAGCGAGCGCACCACGCTGTCAAAAATCGTCTCCACGATCACTTCACTGTCTTTCCGCGTAAGTTCCGCCAAACGCGAGACTTCGTCAATCAGATCGGCTTTGGTCATAGGCCCTTCTTCGTTCTTCCGGCGGTTGCCTCAAAACTCGGATCCGCCGCCCGGATTCCAGAACGCCTCGGCGCGCAGACTACCCTGACTTCTCAGAGTACCGCGGCTGCATCCCCATAACCTTCTCAAATTTCAGGGGTTCCATGCAAGTCACGGGGTGGATACGCGACCGAAAATGCCACTCGCAAGTGCAGACGCTCTGCGGGAGCCGCCTATTTCCACAGGTAATAGAACCCCACCTGCTGCTCCAGCATCTTCTCCCGCCCGGGAAGGAACTGCGAAACATCGCCCAGCAGAAGATCCATCAGCGTTTTTCGGTCCCGTTCCGGCCGCACCAGTGTCGGCTCACCTTTGATGCCCACCGACTTCGCCGTATCGGCCACGGCCGTCTCAAAGTCCCCAACGCTGTCGATCAGCTTCATCGACATAGCCTGCTCGCCGGTCCAGACCTTGCCGTTGGCAATGGATTTCACCTCTTCGAACTTCATGCCCCGCCCTTCGGCCACGGCCTGCACGAATTGACCGAACATGTTGTCGATCAGCGACTGCATGTAGGCCTGCTCGTTGGGAGTGAGATCGCGCGCCGGATTCCCCGTATCTTTGAACTCGCCGGTCTTGAGCACCACGTCTTTCAGCTTGGCCCACTTGAGCAGATCGCCATAGTTAACCCACTGCGCGATCACCCCAATCGATCCCACGATGCTGCCCCGGTCGGCATAAATCTTGTCGGAAGCTGAGGCCACGTAGAACGCGCCGCTGGCGCCCACGGTTTCAATGGACACCACGATGCGCTTCTTCTTCTCGCTGCGAATGCGCTTGACCTCGCGGTAAATCTCCTCCGACGCAGCCACGCCGCCGCCCGGGGAATTCACGTGCAGAATGATGGCCTTGATCGACGAGTCGTCGGCAAACTTCTTGAGTTGCCCCACGACCGGCTGCGGCGAGAGAATCACGCCGTCGAGATCGACCACCCCAATGCGGTCGCCGAAGCTGGTAAGACCGGCATCGCCGCCGCCCGCATGCAGCGTCATGTAGACCAGTGTGAATACGGCCAGCACAAAGAGGAAGAAAGCTCCTCCACCAATCAGAATCCAAAGCAGGGTGCGAGAGCGTCCGTCAGACATGCAGAAAGTTTAGCACTGGAAGGGAACGGGGGCGACCGAAAGCCGGACGAGTGTCCACATTGAGTTCGTCCCTTTTCGTTTACGAGGTCGTCGTCCCGACTGGAGCCGCTTTTCAGGCGGCGGGAGGAGCCTGCCCTGAGCGAAGCCGAAGGGATCTCTCGCGCAGACTAACCGCTGCGGGTGCGGAGTCATGTCGTCACTACCTTCAAGGCTCCCCGGTGCACGCCCACCTCAACCGGCGTGCGGCAAACGTATTCCCCATCGGCATAAACATCCAGCGGGTGCTCGGTCTCCACCCGCACGCGGCTGGCATGAAAATACTCGACCTCCCGGATCTTCAAATGCCGCCCGGCATACACAGTCGGGAACATGCAGAATAGTTTAAACGGATTCACGCCGCCGACAATGCAAACGTCGAGCAGCCCATCGTCCATCTTCGCCCGAGGCGCGACCTTCATCCCGCCGCCATACACCGGAGTATTGGCAAACGCGGCCAGAATCGTTGGCTGATCGCTGCGGGTGGTCCAGCCCGCGCTGTCTTCCGCGGCCGTCAGAACCTTCATGGGCAGCGGCGCAAACCTCAAAATCGTTTGAGGCACGCTCAGCAAATATCCTCCGTGCCCCCGCAGCCACCGTGGCAACCGGTTAGCCCGCTGCGCCACCTCGCCATCGAACCCCACCCCGGCAACGCAACAAAAATAGCGAGAATTGTGTGGCGCGGGGCTATGTGGCGCGGGCGCCCCGCCCGCGCTCTCGAGTGGAGCAATCAATCCCAAATCGATGGAGTGCACATTTTCTGCAGGAACACGGCCCGCAGCGCCGCAGAATCTCCGCCAAGCCGCCAGCGAATCCCGCACCCGCCGCAGTCCCAGCGCCCGCGCAAAATCATTCCCACTCCCCGCCGGCACCACCAGCACCGGCAACCCCAACCGCACCAACTGCCCCAGATGACGATGAATTGTCCCATCGCCGCCAAACAGCAGAATGACGTCAGCGTCGTCTCCCGCCCCCGGCATCCCCATCCGCCAGGAAATGTTCTGATCCGTCTGAAACGGCCGCAGGTCTTTCGGAGAACACCCCAGCCCGAGAATGGCCGCCGCGCGCATGTGCCGGGGAGAGAGTAGCAGAATCGCTTATGTAGGGACAGCCGCCTTCGGCTGTCCCCCGGGCAAAGCCCGGGACTGCAGTCACCGTCCCAAAGCAAAAGGATTGATGAAAGGCTTCCTCCACAACCACTGATAGTCCGCCCAATCGGCAACCAACCCTCGCCGCACCGGATTTTCCAGCACATACTGAATTTTCGCTTCGAGCCCTTCCGAAGATCGCAGCACGTGATCAAACGATTCGGTTTGCCACACTCTTCCCTTGCGGCCCAGGAACTCGTTGATCTTGTGGGCAGAAGCACCCTTGATCCCATCCATGATCTTCGCGAGCGAACAGACCTCCATGGCAGCGCGATCAACCAACGGCGTGAAGATCAGATGAACGTGATCCGGCATCACGACAGCGACGCGAAGGTCATACTTCGACCCGTTGTCATGTAAACAGCATTCGAGCACGATAGAACGTACGCATTCAGGCAACACCCACCGCCGATCAGTGCAGAAAGTTACAAAATGCTGCCGGTCATCAACCTGAAGATGAGGAAGTTTCCTGCGATAAAAAGCCTGCAGCATACGAGGTTATGTAGGAACAGCCGCCTTCGGCTGTCCGCGGAGCGAAGCTCCGCGATTTTGATTGTAGGGTCACATGGTTTGGCCGATGAGGTTTTTCGGAGGACGTGGAAAGAAGGTGTTTCAGTTCGGGAATTCCCTCGCTGGCGAGAAAGGCGAGCTTTCGCTCGCCCGGACAGCCGAAGGCGGCTGTCCCTACATAACGCGAAGCAAGGCCGCGATTATATCTCGCTATGTTTCAATGAGTGCGGCCTTTACCTTCTTGCCAACCCTAATGACGAGTCTTATAGGTTCGCCTCGAAAGACTACAGCAAGGTGTGGAGATGTCCAGACAGAGCCAGGCGTTCCATCTGGTCGCAAGAGATAAACCGACGAAGCCTTGATCTTTCTTCCGGCATCCGTGACCGAATCAGCCAGCGCACAAATAACTAATAGGCGGTCGAATCGGATCCACAAGTGGAGTTCGCCAGCGCCTGCAGCGGGGGGAGCGTCGTCCAATCGTACGTTCTCGTACCTTACCCGAACCTCCTCGATGTCTTCGGGGAGATTGTCCGGCCGGAGGTCCTTCTGTCGCAATTTTGCCCAATCCTCCCCCGCCTTCCCCGCCGCCTCCGCCGAATGAAAGTCCCCCACGATCCTCCGCGCAAGCTCTTTCTTCGCCGCCATCGGATGCGTCTCGCGTTTCATCTTCTCGATCTCGGAGACCTGCACATCCGTCAGCAGCTCATAATACCTCCACATCATCTCGTCAGAAATGCTCATCACCTTCCCATACATCTCCAGCGGCGGCTCGTGGATGCCGATCGCATTCCCCAGCGACTTCGACATTTTCTGCACGCCGTCGAGCCCTTCGAGAATCGGCGTGGTCAGCACCACCTGCGATTCCTGTCCGTACGCGCGCTGCAGTTCGCGCCCCACCAGCAGATTGAATTTCTGATCGGTCCCGCCCAGTTCCACGTCCGCTTCGAGCGCGACCGAGTCATATCCCTGCACCAGCGGATACAACAGCTCATGCACCGAGATCGGTTTCTCATCCTGAAAACGCTTGTGAAAATCCTCACGCTCGAGCAATTGCGACACCGTGTATCTCGCCGCCAGCCGTACAAACTCGTCAGAGCTCATGGGGCCGAACCAGCGGCGGTTGAAATCGACCACCGTCTTCGCCGGATCGAGAATCTTGAACACCTGTGCTTTATACGTCTCCGCATTCTGTTCGATCTGCTCGCGCGTCAGCGGAGGCCGCGTCGCCGAGCGTCCCGTCGGGTCGCCGATCATGCCCGTAAAGTCGCCGATGAGGAAAATAGCCGTGTGCCCGAGATCCTGAAAGTGTTTCAGCTTGCGCAGCACGACGGTATGCCCGAGGTGCAGATCGGGAGCGGTCGGGTCCATTCCCAGCTTCACGCGCAGCGGCTTGCCTGTAGCCCGTGACTTCTCCAGCTTGGCGCGCAAATCGGCCTCGCGGATGATTTCCGCAGAGCCCTTCTTGAGATATGTAAGCTGCTCGTCGACAGGTGCGAAGGTTGGCATGCACGTCGATTATAACGGCAGGGTCATGTGGGGACAGCCGCCTTCGGCTGTCCCGCCGAGCGCAGCGAGGCGTTGCCGTCATTGTCAGTCCGCTAACTTGGAATGATGACCACACCGTCGAGCTTCGCTCGACCGGACAGCCGAGGGCGGCTGTCCCCACATAAACCGGCTATCTGTCCCTGATCAACTTGCGCCCGACAACCTTAAATTTCTCGCCCAGCACGATGTTGATCGCCTCCGTGTAGGCGACATGCTCCTGCTCCAAAATCCGCGCCGCGAGGGTGTGTTCGTCATCGTCATCGAGTACAGGCACCGCCTTCTGCACAACGATCGCGCCGTGGTCAAGTTCTTCGTCCACGAAATGCACGCTGCACCCGGAAACTTTCACGCCATAGGCAAAGGCCTGCTCCTGCGCCTCCAGCCCGGGAAACGCTGGCAACAGCGAAGGATGAATATTCAGAATCCGGCGTGGAAACTGCTGCACGAACCAGGGCGAAAGCAGCCGCATGTATCCCGCGAGACAGACGAGATCGACGCTGTTCTGCTTCAGCGCCGCGACGACTTCGCGGTCGTGCTCCTCGCGCGGCTTGCCCTTGGAAGGAATCACCAGCGCATTCAGTCCGCGCTGGCGCGCCGTCGCGATCCCCGCCGCGTCGGACTTGTTCGCGATCACGACCGCGATCCGCGCATCAGGGATGCGCCCCGCATCAATGCTGTCTGCAATGGCGACGAAGTTCGACCCGCGCCCGGAGAGGAGTATGCCGAGGGAATGCATTGTTGATTGTTGATTTCTGATTGTTGATTGAAAACTACCCCGCGAGAATCAGCAATCAGCAATCAACAATCAGCAATCAGCAATCAACTCAGCTGTACGTGACCTTGCGCTCGCCCTTGACGATGCGGCCGATGGTATACGCCTTCTCGCCCACGCGCTCCAGCACCGATTGCGCCTTCTTGAATTTCGCCGACGGCACCACCAGCAGCATGCCCAGGCCCATGTTGAACGTACGCAACATCTCGTCCTGAGGCACGTTTCCCAGCTGCTGCAAGTGTTCAAAGATCGGAAGCACGGGCCACGTGCCTAATTCAATCACCGCCGCCGTCCCGCGTGGCAACACGCGCGGCAGGTTCTCGGTAATGCCGCCGCCGGTAATGTGCGCCAGCGCCACCACGCATTGACCATCGATCAACTTTCGCAGCGCGGGCCAGTAGCTCTTATGCGTGCGCATCAGTTCGTTGCCGACCTTATTCTTGACCTCATTCACATAGGTATCGGCCGAGTAATGTGCGACTTCGAAAAGCAACTTCCGGGCCAGCGCATATCCGTTGGTGTGCAGGCCATTCGAGGGCAGCCCCAAAATGATGTCGCCGATCTGCACGTCTTTGCCGGTAATAATTTTCTCGCGCTCCACAACCCCGACAATAAAGCCCGCCAGATCGTACTCGCCGTCCGGATAGAACCCCGGCATCTCCGCAGTCTCGCCGCCAATCAGCGCACAACCGTTATGCTTGCAGGCGTCGGCAATGCCCTCCACCACTTTCTCCGCAATCGACGGATCGAGCGTGCCCGTGGCCAGGTAATCCATGAAAAACAGCGGCGCCGCGCCCTGCACCGCAATATCGTTGACGCAGTGATTCACCAGGTCGGCCCCCACCGTTGAATGCAGATCCATTTCAAATGCGATCTTCAGCTTGGTGCCCACTCCGTCCACGCTCGACACCAACACCGGGTCGGTGTATTTCGTTTTGTCCACCGCGAACAGGCCGCCGAATCCGCCAATCTCGCTCAGCACGCCCCGCGTAAAAGTCTTGTGCGCCAGATACTTGATGCGCTGTTTGGTGCGGTTGGCGCGGCTGATGTCCACACCGGCATCGGCGTAGGTAATCGGCGTCGCGCTGGGTGTGGGAGTCTTGGCCACAGGTTTCTTCCGCGTGTTTCGTAATCCTTGCGTGGGGTGAGTGCCGGGTGCCGGAGCGACAACCTAAGGCCGCTCATTGTAGCACGTTCAGGCTGAGCCTCAGGAGACCAGCGGGCAGGTTGTGGCATCGCGAAACGCTGCAGCGTACACGTCCACCGCATTCCGCGGGCGCGCACGCCCGTTCGCCAACGCGGGTCCGGCCTAATGGGAGATGAAGTCCGAGAAGAAGTAAGCCAGAACTCCGAACAGGGCGAGACCACAGATGCCGTAGCAAGTGAGAACCCATGCTCCGCGGCCTTCATGCTTCCTGATGGCGGAAGTGGTCGTAGAAGACTGGTCAGTATTCGTAGAAGAGACGACAGGGGCCCGATCTTCCATGCAAAAAAACCTCCAGCGGAAAGATCGTGGCGCAAGTACGTTATGCGTCACGCCTGCCTCGCATCGCGGCGAAGCAAGACTATCTGGGCGTGATTTTACCCCGGATTCACGCTAGCGGAAGAGGAAAATGTGACCGGACTCACAGTATTATTATGAAAATATTTGTCATGAAAAGAAAATGTTTATGTGGGGACAGCCGCCCCCGGCTGTCCGGTCGAGCGAAGCTCGACCGATCTCTCCGAAACCTGAGAACGGCTCTCCAATCGGCTCTCGATCAATCCCCTCCGCTGACGCTTGCATGGGATAATAACCAGGGTTCCCTTTTTCCAACTTATGCGTAATCGTTGCCTCGCCCTTCTCTTTTCGTGTCTGCTGATCGCCAGCGCCAGTTCCCAGCAGGTCAACCCGACGCCGTCGACTTCCACGCCTCCGGCCAAGAGTTCCATTCCCACCGTCCCGTCGCAGCCCTCCGCCCAGACATCCGCGACTGCCGCGGAAAAAGCTGCAGATGCCGCGAAGGCCGCTGCGAACAAAGATGTCGCGAATAAAGACGCGAAGTCTCCCGACTATGCCCAGGAGTCCTTCGTCATCGAACAGATGCACTCGCGCTACCGCTTTGAGGCCGACGGCACTGGACGCAAAGAGACCACCGCCCGCATTCGCGTGCAGAGCGAAGCCGGCGTGCAACAGTGGGGACAACTGCAGGAGGGCTACAACTCCGCCAACGAGCGCGTTGAAATTCCCTACGTGCGCGTCCTCAAAGAAGACGGCACCGTAGTCAAGGCCGGCGACGACGCCGTGCAGGACCTCAGCGCTCCCATCGAGCGCGAGGCTCCCGTCTATACCGATTACCGCCAGAAGCACATCACCGTTCCCGGCCTGCGTCCTGGCGAAGTGCTGGAATATGACATGGTCACGGTGATTCACACCCCGCTGGCCGCCGGGCAGTTCTGGGCAGACTACGAATTCGACAAGACGAACATCGACCTGGACGAAACCGTCGACGTCGACGTCCCGGCCGGCCGCACCCTCAAGCTGAAGTGCAAGCCGGGCATGGATCCGAAGATCACCGAAGACAACGGCCGCCGCATCTACCACTGGTCGAGCTCTCATCTCGAGCGCGAAGACGATTCCGCGAAGGCTAAGGACAAAGACAAGGACAACAAGAAGAAAAAGAAACACCGTCCTGACGATGACCGGCCGGATGTCCAGCTAACGACTTTCGAAACCTGGGAGCAGATCGGCCGCTGGTATGCCGCCCTCGAAAAAGACCGCCGCGCGCCCTCGCCCGAGGTTCGCGCCAAGGCCCAGGAGTTAACCAAGGGCCTGAACAGCGATCTGGAAAAGACCGAAGCCCTCTACGATTTCGTCGCAAAAAACTTCCGCTATGTCAGCCTCTCCCTGGGCGTCGGACGCTACCAGCCGCATGCGGCTTCCGACGTGCTTCACGACCAGTACGGCGACTGCAAAGACAAGCACACGCTACTGGCTTCGTTGCTCGATGCCGAAGGCCTGCACGCCTCCTCCGTGCTGATCAATTCCAGTCGCAAGCTCGATCCCGACGTGCCTTCACCCTCGCAGTTCGACCACGTCATCACCATGCTGCCTCTCGGCAGCGGGGACAAGAAAGAGCAGGTCTGGATGGACACCACCGCCGAGGTCGCGCCCTTCCGCCTGCTCTCCTACACGCTGCGCAGGAAGCAGGCGCTGGTGATTCCTCCAGCCGAACCGCCCTCCTCCGTAGCGCCGCATCTGGAAGAGACCCCGGCCGACACGCCCATGCCCGACACCGAACTGTCGCAGATCGACGGCAAGATCAATGACATCGGCAAACTCGAAGCCCACGTGCACTACGAGTTTCGTGGCGACGAAGAACTGCTGCTGCGTTCCGTTTTCCGCCGCGTGCCCCAGGCCAACTGGCAGCGTGTCGTGGAAAACGTGAACGCCGGTCTGGGCGGAGACATCACCAACCTCAAGGTTAGCGATCCGGCGGCGACCCGCGAGGCCTTCACCCTGAACTACGACGTCTCCCGAGTAAACTTCCTCGACTGGTCCAAGAAAAAGACGGAAATCATTTTGCCCCTGGTGCAGTTCAATCTGCCCGACGTCAATGCTGACGACGCTGACGCCGATTCAAACCCCGATCCTTTGAAACTGGGCCCCAAGGCGGAGTACTCCTACCAGATCAAACTCGAACTGCCCGCCAAATATACGGCGCACGCGCCCCTGGCGTTCTCTCTGAAGCGCGACTACGCAGAATACCTGGCCACGTACAAGATTGAAGGCGGCACCTTCACCGCCGGCCGCAAGCTGACCCTGCGTGACGACGAGCTTCCCGCCGCCCGTGCGTCGGACTACGAGTCGTTCCGCCGCGCGGTGAGCGCTGATCTCGCGCAGAAACTGTCGGTCGAAAGCACCGTGGCCGGAGCCCCTGCCCCTCCCGCCGATATGAAGGCCGACGATCTGGTCGACAGCGGCCGCGCCGCGGCCGACGGTGGCAACCTGCCTATGGCGCTTGTGCTCTTTAAGCGTGCAACCGAAGTCGATCCCAAGAATAAATTCGCGTGGAACAATCTGGGTCTCGTCTATTTCGCGATGCGCGAGAACGATCAGGCGATTGCTGCCTTCCAGAAGCAGCTTGACGTCAATCCGTACGACGAGTACGCCTACAACAACCTCGGCCGCGTTTATTGGAACGATCGCAAGTATGAAGAAGCGGTCAAGGCCTTCAATAAACAACTGGAAAACAATCCGCTCGACCAGTTCGCCCACTCCAACCTGGGCCAGATGTACGCGGAATGGCATAAATATGACCTGGCCGCTGCGGAACTGGAAAAGGCCGTGGCGGTCACGCCTGACACTGCTCCCACCAGCGGCGAGTTGCAGGTGAGCCTGGGCGACGCCTACCTGAATCTTGGGCAGGACGAAAAAGCCCTGGCCGCGTTCGATCACGCCGTCGAGCTCTCGGCCACACCGACGGTATGGAACAATATTGCCTACCAGCTCTCGCTGAAGGATTCTCATCTCGACCGCGCTCAGCAGTACGCCGAATCCGCCGTATCGGCGACGGCCGCCGCCCTGCGCAACGTCTCGCTCGACCGTCTCTCCAACAAAGAGTTGCCCCTGGTTTCATCCCTGATCGCCTACTGGGACACGCTGGGCTGGGTCCACTTCGGCGAAGGCGATCTCAGCAAGGCGGAAAAATATGTCGCGGCCGCCTGGGAACTTGGTCACCACGGCGAAGTCGGCGACCATCTGGGACAGATCTATCAGAAGCGTGGCGAGAAAGACCTTGCCCTGCGCACCTACGCGCTATCGATGAATGGCCTGCGTCCCGCTCCCGAGACCCGCGGCCGTCTGGCGTCGCTGGCCGGAGGAGACGCCAAGGTTGACGCCGCCGTGGCGCACTACAAGGAAGAACTCCAGCATCTCAGCACCATCGACCTGGGCAAGGCCCACCAGACCAGCAACGCCGATTTCTTTATCCTGGTGAGCGGCGGCGGAGGCTCGCCAGCTAAAGTCGACTCGGTGAAGTTTGTCAGCGGAGACGAAAAGCTGAAGTCGTTCACCGAAGCCCTCAAAACCGCCGACTACCGCCTAACCTTCCCCGACGACACCCCGGTAAAAGTTTTCCGCCGCGGCACGCTCTCCTGCGCCATCGCCACCGGAAAATGCGAATTCGTGCTCACGCTGCCGGATGATGTGCGTACGGTGGACTAGAAGTTTTTGTGTAGGGACAGCCGCCCTCGGCTGTCCGCCGGGCGCAGCCCGGGTTCTGTACTACACTTTCTCCGTGCACAACGAGCAGGCACTCATCGCGGCGTTCGTGAAGCGCAGCAAACGCGACCGTTACCGGGAGATCCTCTCGAACCCGCGCCTGCGCCACAAGTTTACCGACCGGCTCGCGCACTTCGCAGACTTCGACCCCAGGTACCGCCTGCCCATTCCCAGCAATAAGCTCTTCGTCGACAACATCGCAATTGAGTTGCAAAAACGGCACTCTCCCAGCGTCGTCTTCGCAATCTCGGAAGACCCCGCGCTCGACCAGAAAGAGCTTCTTCTTGTTGAAGCCCTCAAACAGATTGTCGGACGCGGGATGGGCACCGTCCTCTCCTGTATCCCCGGACACCTCGCCTTCGTCGAGACAGAAGACGAGCGCTTCATCCTTGAGCGTCACGACAGGCTTGAAAAACGCGAATACGTCCGCTTCGTCATCGGCCGCAAGGACGAGGACAGTCATGTTGAGCAGGGAATCTTTCAGGCAGCAGCACGCGCGCTGGCGTGGCACAGCATCGCAGGCTCCGACGCTGACGAACTGAACGAGCTGCGAGCGTGGTTCAGCGAGAATCTGGAGAAGCCAACCTCCTTCGGGCGTGACAAGCTTCGCCTCGGCATCTGTTGGTTCAAGACCGGGTCCACCGAGCACATCTCCCGCATATGGGAGATGGTTCACATCCTCGAACGCAACGGCGTCTACGTAAAGAAAATCAGAACGGACAAACCCGGCTACGTGATCTACGAGGACGAATGGCAACTAGCAGCCGAACCCTTCCGCAAAGGCACAATGCCGGGTAGATGAGAGATCCCGACCCAATCGGTTGCCCGTCGTCCGGGATCAATCAACTCGGGTCAGCCGTTTCAATCAGGCGATAACGCGACCGCTAGGCTGCACATCCCAGCCTGCCTCACGACACCCCGCACCGCCGCCCGTGCCAAGCCGTCGCCTGCTCGTACGCATGCGCCACCCGCAACACCAAATCCTCCCGCCAGTGCGGCCCCGCGATCTGCATCCCGATAGGCAACCCACCCTGCGTAAATCCGCAAGGCACCGAAATCGTCGGCAGCCCCCACACATTGAACGGCCGCGTATTCCGCAGCAGCTTCAGTTCCGCCGGACGCAGCTCATCCGGATTCGCTCTCAAATCGGCAATCGCCGGAGCGGCCATCGGCGTCGTCGGAGTCACCAGCACATCCACATCAGAAAATACCGCCCGAATGCTGCGCCGAGCCGCCTCCAACTCACGCCGCCGCCGAATGTACTCGGCAGCTGACACTCCCTCGCCAGACCGGATGCGCCGCACCGTTTCAGCCTGGTACAACTCCGGACTCTTCGCAACATTCTCGGCGTGAAAGGCGTACGACTCTGCCGCCTGCACCGTGCGGTCGGTCGCCACATCAAGCTGCACTTCTCTCAATTCCACGCCCAGGCTCTGCAATCCCCGCAGCGCGTGTTCCATCGCCGACGCAACTTCCGGATCAAGGTCGTCGAAGAAATATGAGCGAGCCACTCCCACCCGCATACCCTTCGCCCCCTCCCTCAGCGCCGAAACATAATCCGCAACGGGAACATCCACCGATCCAATGTCACCCGCATCGTACCCCGCAATCGCTAGAAGAGCGACCGCCGCGTCCGCCACCGTCGCCGCCAGCGGCCCAACATGATCGAGCGACAGCGACAGCGGAATCACTCCCCGGCTCGACACGCGCCCATACGTCGGCTTCAGTCCCACGCACCCGCAGAGCGCAGCCGGCTCGCGAATCGACCCCGCCGTGTCCGTGCCAATCGCCGCGTAAGCCAGACCTGCGGCGACCGCCGCCGCTGATCCTCCCGATGATCCTCCCGTAATCCGCCCCACATCCCACGGATTGTGCACCTCCCCAAAATAGCTGACCAGCGAACTCCCGCCATAAGCGAACTCATGCAGATTATTCTTCCCGACGATGACCGCCCCCGCCTGCCGCAACCGCCGAACCACCTCCGCATCCTGCATCGGAACGCGATCCTTATATAACGCGCTAGCCGCCGTCGTTCGGACTCCAGCCGTGTCGATCAAATCCTTCAGCGCCACCGGAACCCCATGCAGCGGCCCGCGCCACTCCCCGCGCAGAATCTCAGCCTCCGCCCGCTGCGCCTCAGCCCGCGCCGACTCAGCCATGACCGTGATGAACGCGTTGAGCCCAGGGTTCAGCCTCTCGATGCACGCCAGGCAGTCGCGAGTAATCTCCACCGGAGAGACCTCTCTCCGCCGCAAGCGTTGCCCCAGTTCAGAAATCGTCACGGAGACGGTCATCGCCAAGATTTCCTTCGTGAACCTTAGTGTCCTTCGTGGTTTCCGCTTTTATTCCAAAAGCACACTATGCTCTATCAGGCTAACCGAAAAGTCCTATAATTGTTCCAGTCGGTTGACTGGGGGCCAAAGAAAATCATGGCAGAAATGACGATCGCGCCCGTTGCGACGCACGGTTTCTTTGTGGACGGCCGGTGGCGGGAAGACGGCGATATCGTCGAGATTCACGCCCCCTACGACGGCGCCCTGATTGCCCGTGTCGTCCAGGGACGTCGTGAGCACGCGGACGCCGCCATCGCCGCCGCGGTCAAGGCTTTCGGCACCACGCGCCGCCTGCCCGCATTTGAGCGCCAGCGCGTTCTCCGCCGCATCTCCGCCTCCATGACGGAGCGCAAAGAAGAATTCGCCCGCACCCTCGCGCAGGAGGCGGGCAAGCCCATCAAGGGCGCGCGCATCGAAGTCGAGCGCGCCATCTTTACCTTCAACGTGGCCGCCGAGGAAAGCACGCGCATCACCGGCGAAGTCCTTCCCCTGGACTGGCAGGAATTCACCGCCGGGCGCTGGGCCATCGTGCGCCGGTTCCCGCTCGGCCCCATCGCCGGCATCACCCCGTTCAATTTTCCCATCAACCTCGTGGCCCACAAAGTTGCCCCTGCAATCGCCGCCGGATGTTCCATGGTGTTGAAGCCCGCACCCCAGACTCCGCTCTGCTCGCTGCTTCTCGCCGAATGCGTGCAGCAGGCCGGGTGGCCCGACGGCGGCCTCAGCGTGCTTCCGCTCTCCAATGAAGACGCCAGCCTTCTGGTTACCGACGACCGCATCAAACTCATCAGCTTCACCGGCAGCGTGCCCGTCGGCTGGGACATCAAGCGCCGCGCCGGAAAAAAGAAGGTCGTGCTCGAACTGGGCGGCAACGCCGCCGTCATCGTCCACAGCGACGCCGACCTGGAATACGCCGCCGAGCGCTGCGTCAGCGGCGGCTTCGCGTATGCCGGCCAAACCTGCATCTCGGTGCAGCGCATTCTTGTCGAGCAGTCGGTCTACGGAAAGTTCACCGACTTCTTCCTCGAGAGCATAAAGAAGCTGAAGACCGGCGATCCGCTCGATGAGTCCACCGACGTCGGCCCGCTCATTCGCGAGAGCGACGCGATCCGCACCGTCACCTGGATCGAGGAAGCGGTCCGCGCCGGCGCTCGCCTGCTCTGCGGCGGAAGTCGCAAGAATCTTTTCGTCGAACCCACGGTCCTCACCGGCACCAGGCCCGACATGAAAGTGAATTGCCAGGAAATCTTCGGCCCCGTGGTCACCGTCGAGCCCTACAAAGATTTCGATCAGGCCCTCCGCCAGGCCAACAATACCGCCTTCGGCATGCAGGCCGGAGTCTTTACCCGCGACGCGAAGTTGCTCTTTCAGGCCTACGAAGAATTGGAAGTCGGCGGCGTAATCGCCGGAGACGTCCCCTCCTTCCGCGTCGATCAAATGCCCTACGGCGGCGTCAAAGACTCCGGCCTGGGCCGTGAAGGTTTACGCTACGCCATCGAAGAAATGACCGAACCCAAATTGATGGTCATGAATCTCCGCTAGCATCCCTTGCCGGGGGCGTCATCCTGACCGGAGCCCTTCTTCAGGCGAAGGGAAGGATCTTGCGTGCTGTGAACCGAACCATCTGTTCTATGCGTTGAGAAATCCAGCATTTTCTGCGTAACGTTCCCGTCGAAACCTTTTTCTTTTCCAAAACGCAAAAATCCGCGACAAATTCCAGCGAAATATTTATAATTTCGAGTTTCATAACCAACTCAGAAAACCAGTGGGTGGTTTTCTCATCGCTGTACTAAATCAGTATTCAACCGAATCGCGGACGATCCAACATAGGACGATCCGCCGGGTCTCTTAAGCCAGATCTCATAAGGGAATGTCGCAGATCTTTCATCGCAGTACGAATACCCTGTCCCGCGCCACCATCTTCGGCGCGGTGTTCGTCATTGCTGCCCTGGGCTGGATGGCCATGGAAATCCAGCGTTCCCCCTACGTCACCTACGCCGGAGTCCGCAAGCCGCAGCCCGTCCCCTTCAGCCACCAGCACCACGTCAGCGGACTCGGTATCGACTGCCGCTACTGCCACACCTCCGTCGAAACCTCAAGCTTCGCCGGAATTCCTCCGACCAAGACGTGCATGAACTGCCACTCCCAGATCTGGACCAACGCCAAGCTGCTTGAGCCGGTGCGCGCCAGTTACAAATCCGGCGAATCGCTGCAGTGGACGCGCGTCAACCAGCTCCCCGACTTCGTCTATTTCAATCACAGCATTCATCTCAATAAAGGAGTCGGCTGCAACACCTGCCACGGCCCCGTCGACCAGATGCCCCTGATGTACCAGCAGGAAAGCCTGCAGATGGAGTGGTGCCTGAGCTGCCACCGCGCCCCGCAGAATAACCTGCGCCCGCGCAGCGAAGTCTTCAACATGCGCTACCAGCAGCCCACGAGCACCAAGCCGGTGGTAGTCGACGGCCAAAGTTTCACCGATCAAACCGACCTCGGTACAGCCCTGGTCAAGAAATACAACGTCCGCAGCGTGAAAGACATCACGACCTGCAGCACCTGTCACAGATAGAGTTTTGAGAAGAGCCCCGGCTTTAGCCGGGCGTCAGTAGATGAAAACAAATCGGGGCTTTAGCCCCTGAGGCAAGCACGACGACGACCCCAGCCGCGAAGCGGCGAAAGATTACAGCCCACGGCGCAAGCCGTGGGTGGCCCGAGAGAAAAAGGAACACAGCCCCGAAGGGGCGAAAGAAACGTAATCCGTAACGCATGACGAACGACGAAAAAAATACGGGCGGCCTGATCCAGATCAAAAATCGCGAAGACGTCTGTCCTTCGAAAAAACTGGACCTGAACGTCGTCCGCGAACGCATCGACGCCGCCACGGCCCACGACGCCGCCGAAAAAACCGGCCCCGAATACTGGCGCAGCCTCGAAGAACTCGCCGGCACCGACGAATTCCAACAAGCCCTGCACCGCGAATTCCCCAAAGGCGCCTCCGAATGGGTCGACTCCGTCTCGCGCCGCGGTTTCCTCAAGGTCATGGGCGCCTCGCTCGGCCTCGCCGGCATGACCGGATGCGTCCGCCTCCCGCTCGAGCCCATCGTCCCCTACGTTCGCCAGCCCGAAAACGTCATCCCCGGCCGCCCCATGTATTACGCGACGGCCGTAACTCTCGGCGGATACGCCAGCCCCGTCCTGGTCGAAAGCCATTTAGGCCGTCCCACAAAAATCGAAGGCAACGACCTGCACCCGGCGTCCCTTGGCGGCACCGACATTTTCACGCAAGCATCCATCCTCGGCCTCTACGATCCCGACCGCTCCCAGACCGTCATGTCGATGGGCGACGTCCGCTCCTGGCAGGCCTTCCTCGGCGCGATCCGTGGCCCGCTCAGCGCGCAGAAAGCGCTGCAGGGCGCAGGCATCCGAATTCTCACGCCAACCATTTCCTCGCCCACGCTCGCCGACCAACTGCGCAATTTCCTGAAGATTTATCCGCAGGCCAAGTGGCACGTCTACGAACCGGTGAATCGCGACAACGTCCTCGAAGGCGCGAAACTCGCCTTCGGACAGCCCGTCGAAACGCGTTACGATCTCTCGAAGGCCGACGTCATCGTCTCCCTCGACGCCGACTTCCTCTACGCCGGATTCCCCGGCAACGCGAAATACATTCGCGACTTCGCCAAGCGCCGCAGCCAGCCGTTGCTCGACTACGACAAGATCGAGGACCGATCCTCGCACTATGAAATGAACCGCCTGTACGTAATCGAGAGCACGCCCAGTTCAACGGGCGCGAAAGCGGATCATCGGCTGCCTGTCCGGGCACACGAGATCGAACTATGTGCTGCGGTTCTTTCCGCTCCAGCTGATGTTGCACTAAGGGAAGTGGCGCAGGTTGTTCAGGGGGCGGAAAAATTCTTCACCTTGCTATCTCGCGATTTGGAAAGGAGTGCCGGATCAAGTATGGTTTTGGCGGGTGACCATCAACCCCCCGCTGTCCATGCCTTCGCTCACGCGATCAATGCGAAGCTGGGTAATATCGGCAAAACCGTTTTCTATTCCGACCCAGTCGACGCGAATCCGGTCAATCAGGCAGAGTCGCTGAAAGAACTCGTTGCCGACATGAACGGCGGCAAAGTCGACTTGCTGGTGATTCTCGGAGGCAACCCCGCCTACGACGCGCCCGCCGATCTGAATTTTGCCGACGCTCTGAAGAACGGCAAGGTTCCTGTGCGCGTGCACTACGGCCTGTATCAAAACGAAACCGCTGAACTCTGCCAGTGGCACGTGAATGCCACGCACGAACTCGAAGGCTGGGGTGATGCCCGTACTCACGACGGAACTGTGAGCCTCATCCAGCCGCTGATCGCTCCTCTTTATAATGGCAAGAGCGCTCTTGAATTCGTCGCGTTGCTCTCCGGCCAAGCCGACGCCACCGGATACGATCTGACGCGCGCCTACTGGCAAAAGCAGCACACCGGCGCGGACTTCGAGCAGTTCTGGCGCAAGTCGCTGCACGATGGCTGGATCGAAAACACCGGGTTTGCCCCGAAGCAGTTGAAGTCCGCAAGCGCGCCAACTGGGTCAGTCCCGTTCCCCCTCAACGCCATCGAGCTCAACATCCGCCGCGACCCCACCATCTACGACGGACAATTCTCCAACAACGGCTGGCTGCAGGAACTCCCCAAGCCGATGTCGAAGCTCACCTGGGACAACGCCGTCCAAATCGGCCCCAAGATGGCCTCCCGCCTCGGCCTCAAAACCGAAGACGTAGTCGAACTCGAATTGAACGGCAACAAAATCCAAGGCCCCGTCTGGATTCAAGCCGGCCATCCCGACAACTCCGTCACCATCACGCTCGGCTACGGACGCACCCGCGCCGGCCGCGTCGGCACCGCGCAAGGTTTCAACGCCTACGCCCTGCGCACCACCACCGCCCCGTGGATCGCGTCAGGCGTAAAGATCACCAAAACCGGAGACACCTACAAGCTCGCCTCCACGCAAGGCATGCAGTCGATGGACACGCCCGACGGCGGCCATCGCCCCCTGGTCCGCGAAACCACGCTCGAGGAATATCGCAAAGAGCCCACCTTCGCGAAAGAAGACGAGACGCCCTACGACGTCACGCTCTATCCGAACTATCCCTACAAAGAAGAAGACTACGCCTGGGGCATGTCGATTGACCTCAACTCCTGCGTAGGCTGCAACAACTGCATGCTCGCCTGCCAGTCGGAGAACAACATCGCCGTCGTCGGCAAGGAGCAGGTCGTCATCGGCCGCCACATGCACTGGATTCGCGTCGACG
>Ga0209517_10001740_pt1 | contig 31995 bp, 30 predicted proteins | sample PeaSoiMetSII2010_FD_187695 | JGI IMG/M metagenome (GOLD analysis project Ga0209517, IMG submission 187695) | Peat soil microbial communities from Weissenstadt, Germany - SII-2010 (SPAdes) (version 2) | ecosystem: Environmental > Terrestrial > Soil > Wetlands > Peat | place: Germany... | reverse complement strand
TCCACGACGTCGCTCACGAAGTAGACCAGATGGTTTTCAGGTAGCCAGTCGCGGAGGCTTGGCGGCAACAGTAGGTCTTGCTCCGGCAGGTAGTCTCGGTAGCCCTTTGGCATAAAACATTATGTATCGGTTCCGTTCCATTCATGCCTGCGAACTTGCGGTTTTATTCGGACAGGCTCCTAGTGGACGACGCAGCAGGGGACATCGGCCCGCCCCAAAGCTTTCAGCCGACTCTTCGCCTGTCTTTTGCTGCATTGTTCCGGGCCCAAGCTTGTTCTTGCACTCATCTTTCACGAGTGAAATGAAGCTTCCAACCTGACCGTCGAATACCCGGTTGACGTAGGCTCCAAGGGCGCTCTTGGTGTCCCCGGCGCATCGGTCATCGAAGTATTCGTTGCACGGGAGAACCACCGCAGTTTCGCCTTCGGTCGCGTAATCTTCCACGCGCCCTTCGACGACGCGAACTTCGCAGCCGCCGACGGTGGTCGACATTGCCCCGTTGTGCTCGTTCACCCGAGTCAGGTCAAGGCCAGCTGCCGTGTTCCTGTTCAACTCGTGTTTGGACCAAACGGTAAACCCGAACCCGCCTGCGGAGAGGAGCAGTAGACCGATGCCGGCCCAAGCGGGCAAGAGACTAGTTGGCGGATGAGTCGCGAAATGGTTATCTTTGTCGACCGTCACAAACGGCAAGGCCACTAACACCACACCGGCCACCAAAGCGATAACCCAATACCGTTGCTTAAAGAGCGCTCCAAACGCGTTCATGACGGCTTCCCTACATATTTGGCCGACAGAATGATGTAGCCTTCATGGTGAACTACGATTGTAAACCAGCCGGGTTTGACTGGATGCGGGGTTACTTGGCATCTTCGACCGGCATGTCTTCGCCCGGGCCACCGGCGAACATTTTCGCGGAGTCGTAGAAACCCGCCGTGGTCAAGTGGAATTCGATGTCCTTGTCGCCCTTGTTCTGCCAAAACCAGCCGTGAATCCCAGTGGTCGGCGCGGTGAAGGAACCATAGGACTCGGTCTTGCCGGCCTTGTCGTCCAGATCGTAGCTTTCGAAATAGTCCTTATTGGGTTTTTGGTCCGGTTCGCCGTGAAATTCGTAGGCCAGCTTGCCGGTCGCTTTCCAGCCGTACACCATGGCCGCGCCCTTCTGCATGTGATACTTGATCTCCACGCCGTCGCCGGGGCGCAACTGGAAATCCTCTGAGTCCACCTTGTAGATCTTGGACTGGGCCGTATACACTCCGGCCTGCCCCGGCGCGGGCGTTGCGGTCGCTCGCCCTTTCGCATTTCCGGCGTTCGAGAGGCCGAGCAGTCCCAGTGCCGCGCCGGTTTTCAGAGGATCGACACCGTATTCCGCGGGCAGCACCGCGGCAAAGAGAAGAAGCAGCGCGACGGCCAGCGCGATGCCTGTGGCTTTGGCGAGGGCTTTTTTCGAAGGGGCTTCGGGCTTCACTGGCTCTGGGGGCATGGCTTGCGGTTCCTTACTCATTTACGATTTTTCCAAATAGTATCCGGCGACCTGGTATCCCACCAGGAGGAAGCCAACCGACATTAATGCGGTGTTGGTGGCGAAGGCGTGACGGAGAAAACCGCTCCGCGTTCGCCAATAGCTCAGTGCGATCAACACCGCGGTGAGCGCCAGCACCTGTCCCACTTCGACACCCACATTGAAGCTGAGGATGTTGGTCACCAACCCGTTCTTCGACAAGTCCAGTTCTTGAAGCTTAGTGGCTAGGCCGAAGCCGTGGAACAGACCAAAGATCAGCACCGCGAGCTTCGTGTTGGGTTCAAATCCCAAAAAACGTTGGAAGCCGTCCATGTTGTCGAAAGCTTTATAGACCACCGACAGGCCGATGATGGCGTCGATGAGATATGGATTCGCATGAATGCCGCCCAGCACGCCGGCCAATAACGTGACGCTATGTCCGATGGTGAACAGGCTGACATACTGCACCACGTCCTTGAGCCGGTAGAGAAAGAAAATGACCCCCACCAGGAACGCCAGGTGGTCATATCCGGTCACCATGTGCTTGGCGCCAAGATAGAGGAACGGAACAATCGCGGCGCCCTGGTTCGACTGCACGAACGAGGCATCGCGCTTGGAGACGTTATGCGCCGAGGCAGGAATCGGGAACAACAATCCGAAGACCACGATAACGGCGGCGATGAAGAATGCTGATCGGAGGAGCATAGTTTCACTTTTGTCCCGAACTGGACCGGGGCTGGAGAAGTATAACACGGAGCCGCGACCGCTACCTCCACCGGAGTGCGCGAGTCTCACCGGCATTTTAAAGTTCTTGGCGAGCCTGTCGGCTTGGCGAGAGTTAGTCGGGATCGTTCGAGCTTTGGACTCGTATCGCGAGCGCCCTAATCCTTGAACTCCGCGGGGCGCGCCGACTTCACCGCCGGATTCTCCAGGATCTGTTTCAGCACCGCGTCGGGCACGGTCGTATCGGTTTCGAGAATCGCCAGGGCTTCGCGCTCGCCGGATTGCGCTTGGGTGCGGCCCAGCGAGAAGTTGCCGATGTTCACGTTGTTCTTTCCGAGCACCGTGCCGACGAAGCCGATCACTCCCGGCACGTCGCGGTTCTTGAGCACCAACAAGTGCCCGGTCAGCGGCATTTCGCAGTGCGTGCCATCCACCTGCAGGAGGCGGGGCTTGTCGAAGATCACCGCGCCTTCCACCGTGGTGACGCCCGAGTCGGTTTCGAGCTGGAGCGTTACCGAGTTCGGGCGCGGCGCGCCGGTGTCGTGATGCTCGGCGTAGGCGATGCCGCGGTCGGCTGCGAATTGGAGGGCATTGATCACGTTGGCCTTCTGGGCCATGGAGCGGCTCACCACTCCGGCCACCCCGGCATTGCGGACCAACAGCGTGTTGTACTCGGCCAGCTTGCCGCGATAGGTCAGGCTCACCGCGCGCGGATTGCCGCTGGCGACGTAGGCGGCGAAGCTTCCCAGGCGCTCGGCCAGGTCCACGAAAGGACCCACAGCGCGATACTGTTCCGCGGTCATGGCCGGCACGTTCACCGCGTTCAGCGCGACGCCGTGCTGCAGGTACTCGACCACCTGCTCGACAATGCGCACACCCACGATCTCCTGGGCCTCCTCGGTGGATCCGCCGATGTGCGGAGTGGCCAGCACGGTGTCGAGCGCCAGCAGCGGCTCGCCGGCCGCGGGAGGCTCGGTTTGAAACACGTCCAGCGCCGCGCCCGCCACGTGGCCCGAAGCCACGGCTTGGGCCAGATCCGCGCCGTCGATTAACTCGCCCCGCGCGCAGTTGATCACGCGCACGCCCTTCTTCATCTTGGCGAAGGCGGCCGCGTTCAGCATGCCTTGCGTCTCGGTGGTCAGGGCGACGTGCAGCGTGATGTAGTCGCTCTGGCGATACAGCTCGTCCAGCGTGGCCAGCGGCACGCCCAGATCGGCGGCGGCCTTGGAGCTGACGTAGGGATCGTGGGCCACGATCTTCATTTCGAAGCCCCGCGCGCGCCGCAGCACCTCGCGGCCAATGCTGCCCAGGCCCACGACGCCCAGCGTTTTCCCGCGCAGCTCGGTGCCCATGAATTTCTTCTTTTCCCACTTGCCGCTCTTGGTGGACGCATTGGCCTGGGGGATGGAGCGTGCCATGGCCAGCATCAGGCCCAGCGTATGCTCGGCGACCGATACGGCGTTGCCGCCCGGAGTGTTCATCACCAGGACGCCGGCGGCGGTAGCGGCATTCAGATCGACGTTGTCCACGCCCACACCGGCGCGGCCAATGACTTTGAGCTTGGGCGCCTTGGCCAGGACCTCCGCGTTGACCTTGACCGCGCTGCGGACCAGAAGCGCGTCTGCATCGGCGAGATGCTGCGCGTATTCCTTCGGGTTGGACACCACGACGTCCCAACCCGGCTGCGCCTTCAGTAATTCGATGCCCGCCGCAGCCAGCGGTTCAGCTACCAGGATTTTCATGATGGAGGTTCAGTTGATGCACTAACGGTTTCTTGGGGTTGTATGAACCTTCAGGATAACAAACGCTCCGGCGCCCCGCTCTCCGCGCGACATCCGCAGGACGCCAGCGCCGCGCGGTCCTGGCTACGTGAACTCAACGCACATCACTGGGACGCTGGGGACGCGCTGCTCGGGCCCGGACTTGTGAGCTCTTGCGGCGGCAGGCTGGCGGGCCGTTCGCCGGCCATCCGTTCGTTGGCTAGCCCGTCGCTGGCCAAACGCGGATCGGCGGACGCGGCCCGGATACATTCCTCGAACTGCCGGAGCGGCTCCTGCAATCCGTCCGCATCGAGGGCCTTGGCCGCGGTTTCGATGGCCGAGCCCAGGCTGGTGATGTCAGGAAATCCGTAGCCCGAGCCCGTCCCTTTGCAGTTGTGCCCGATGGATTGAATGGTGGCGAAATCCCGGGCGGCCAAGGCATCCCGCATCTTCGTGAGGTCCAGCCCGCGATTGGCCAGGAAAGCCGGGCGGTGGGCGGCGATGGGATCTGCGCCCGCCTCCACCGCGGCCACCTGGCGTTTGGCGAACTTGACTATGGTGGCGATCAAGTCATTACATTCCACCGGCTTGGTCACGTGCCCGTCGCATCCGGCTTCGATGCTCTCGGCGGACGCGCCACTCAGTGCATTCGCCGTCAGCGCCACGATCGGAATTCGCGGTTGACCGTGAGCCGTCTCCCAGGCGCGGATTTCGCGCGCCGCCGTGTGGCCGTCCATGATCGGCATTTGAGTATCCATCAATATCAGGTCATAGGAGCCGTGCTGCCGCTTTTCCACAGCTTCGACGCCGTTGGCCGCAAACTCCAGCGAAAGCGGCAGGCTCTCCAGGTACGCCCGCAGTAGAATCACGTTCTCAGGATTGTCCTCGGCCACCAGAATTCGAGTGCCGGCCTCCACCTTCTGCGCCCCCTGGGCCGAAGCGTGGGACGCGGTCTCGTCATCGACGGCTTTCTGGGTGGCCGGCGGAAAGAACGCGGTAAACACGATTTTGGCGCCAGGTTCCGGCTTCTCCTCCACCCAGATCCGGCCCGCCATCATCTGCACGATCACCCTGGCGATCGCCAGACCCAGGCCGGTGCCCTCATAGCGCCGGTTCATGGATCCCTCCGCCTGTTGAAACGCCTCGAAGATGAGGCTGGCCTTCTCGCGGAGGACTCCGCACCCGGTATCGGTCACCTCGATGCGCACTCCTGGTTCGCCGTGCTCGCCGCGCTCCGCACGGACCCGCACCTCAATCTTTCCCCGCGCCGTGAACTTGACCGCATTCCCGATCAGGTTCAGTAACACCTGCTGCAGGCGTTCAGCGTCTCCAATCCAATACCGCCCCACGTCCGGATCGATGGACATTCGAAACTGCAGACCCCGCGCTTCGATGGCCGAGGCAATGGTGGCGGTGCATTCGGCCAAAACGGCGTGGAGACCGAACGGAACCGCTTCCAGGGTCAATTTGCCGGCCTCCACCTTGGACAAGTCCAGGATGCCGTTGATCAACCGCAGGAGCCGGCGAACGTTGCGGTAGGAGATCTCGACGTGCTGGCGCTGCTTGTCGTTGAGCGGGCTTTCGAGCAGGAGCGCGCTCATGCCCATGATCAGATTCATGGGGGTGCGGATCTCGTGGCTCATACGGGCCAGAAAATCGCTCTTGGCCCTGGTGGCCGCTTCGGCGGCCTGCTTGGCCAGTTCCAGTTGATGTTCATACCGGACCCGCTCGGCGATGTCGATGACCGTGCACAGAATCAGTTCTTGGCTGCCGGCCTCGATGCGGTTGAGATATACGTGCACAGGTATTTCGACGCCGTCCTTGCGCAAGCCCAAGAGGTCCCGTCCCGGCACCGCCTTGACGTCTTTGTTTTGATGGAAGGTATCGCGGTGCCTCAGGTGCTGGGTGCGGAAACGCTCCGGTATGAGCAGTTCCACCGGGCGTCCGGACAACTCGTTCCGGGTGTATCCGAACAGCTCTTCGACGGCCCGATTCACCGACTGGATCTCCCCCGCGGAGTTCAGCATTAGCAAGCCGTTGGGGGCCGACTCCACCGCCAGCAGCAACGCCTCCTGATTCCTCTTGTAATTGGAAATGTCGAACGTCACGCACCGGTATCCGGTGAACCGGCCGTGTTCGTCGTGAGCTCCCGCGACCGTGACGGCTTGGTACTTGACCGGGGAATCGGTTCGTAACGCCCGGATTTCCACGAAGCCCCGCCCCTCAGTGCGCGCCAGATCAAAGGCCTCCTGAGCGACCTCCTGGTCCTCCGCATGGACGGTAACCCGCCAGCTCTGGCCGAGCAGCTCCGCCTCCCGCATTCCGAGCATGTTCAGAAAGGAAGGACTCACGTTCACGTAGCGCTCCTGCGCATCCAAATCGGCCAATCCGAGGTACTCGATTCCGGCGAGCGGGTGAGGGGTTTGCGTCGTCACAACGAACACATCGGCGAATCCCGGCCACCATTGACACAGGATACTTCCTTCCGCAATTTTACTGCTCAGACTTTAGACCGTCTGGCCGATGTGACTGCCATGGAATGGAATTCCACCACCCTACCACCAGAATTGACCCTCCCGGCGTTGGCCGAGCAAACTGCAACCGGAGTCGGCTGGCCGATCCAGGTTCTTCTGATCGAGGACGATCCGGAGTCAGCCGAATTGGTCAGAATGCGCCTTAGCGAAGACGCCAGTCAACCCTTTCGCATGGAATGGAGACGGAACCTGCTGGAAGGCATGGACCGGCTCATCGAGCCGGGCATCGACGTGGTGCTTCTGGATCTGGGCCTGCCGGAGTTGAGCGGCTACAAAAGCTACCAGGCCGTCGCGCTGGCAGCGGGGAACAAGGTCCCCATCGTCATTTTGACGTCCGACGATCGCGCCTTGTCCAGGGAGATCATCATGGAGTTTGGCGCGGCCGACTACCTGCTGAAACACCAGAGTACTTCCGGCCAGCTCCGGCAGGCGCTTCACGATGCCATTCTGCACCACCGGTCCGAGCACCCCGCCGACAATCTTGAGCGCTTGGTCTGAAGGCGAGCACAAACAGCCCGTGTTGACGCATTAACCTGCTGCGGGATGGCTGTGGGACTGCGCGCAGGGCCGGCTTGCCGCTAGACTGAAGGTAGAGCGCACAGGAGGTTTTCTGCGCGCATTTTCCCTAGTTACAAGGATAATCATCGTGACAAGCAATCGTAAACTTCGTTCTATTCTCATGGCGCTGACGGCGGCGGCGATTCTCGCCTGCCTGCTGGCGGCGCCGGCGGCTGCACAACAGTCGAACGCCGCTGCTAAACCTGCCGGTCCGGCTGCCGCTCCGCCCGCCGGACCCACGCCACGCCTGGCCGACGGCAAAGTCGATTTCGGCGGCAAGGGCGTGTGGGCGCCCATCTGGGTATTGGATTGGGCCGACAAGAAGTACGTGGGTAATGCCGTCGAGGTGCCCTTCAAGCCCGAGGGCCTGGCGCTGTACAAAGAGCGCCGCGCCAACGATTCCAAGGACGATCCCGAGGGCTACTGTCTGCCCCCGGGCGTGCCGCGCTACACCGGTACGCCGTATCCGTTCCAGTTGATCCAACAGCCGGATCGCGTGGTGATCCTCTATGAAGGCGCATCGCACATGTACCGGCAGGTGTTCATGGACGGCCGCAAGCACTCGGCCGACCCCAATCCGACCTGGATGGGCGAATCCATCGGGTGGTGGGAAGGCAACGACACGCTGGTGGTGGACACCATCGGCTTCAACGGCCGCACCTGGCTGGATTACGTCGGGCACCCGGCTTCGGATCAGCTCCACGTGATCGAGAAATTCCGCCGGCCCGATGCGCTGACGCTGAACTACGAGGCTACCATCGAGGATCCCAAGTATTACACCAAGCCGTGGACTACCAATTTCATCGTGAAATTCCGGCCGGGCTGGGACCTGCTCGAGTACGTGTGCCTGGAAAATAACAAGGATCTTACGCACATCGGCACCACCCAGCCGAAGTAGCGGCAGTAAGTGGGGCAGCGCCATGCGCTGCGGGCGCAGGCACGCGGGCGCCCCCGGCCGGGCTCAGGCTTGATTTTTCTTTAGCTCCGGCGGAGGTAAGATATGTTAGGAAGCCAGAAAGGGTACACCTATGCTCATTCACAAGCCCGCCGACATTCCCTACTCCGAAGTCACGCCGAAACACGTATACTTGAACCGGCGCAGGTTCCTCACCGCCGCTCCTGGATTAGGCGCCGCGGCGGCCGCGCTGATGGGACCTTTCTCCGCGCGGGCCGAGAAACTCGCCGCGACCCACAATAACAACTACAACGTGGGCACGGAGAAGCTCACGCCTCTCGAGTACATCACGCAGTACAACAATTACTACGAGTTCGGCACCGGCAAGGACGAACCGTACCTGCTGGCCAAGAAGCTGAAGACGTCGCCGTGGACGGTGAAGATCGACGGCGAAGTGGCCAAGCCCAAAACGCTGGATCTCGACGCGGTGATGAAGCTCGCGCCCCTGGAGGAACGCGTCTACCGCCATCGCTGCGTGGAAGCGTGGTCCATCGTGGTGCCGTGGATCGGATTCTCGCTCAGCACGCTGCTGAAGCAAGTGGAGCCGACGGCGAAAGCCAAGTTCGTGGCCTTCGAGACCTTGTACGATCCCAAGGTCATGCTCTCCTCGCGCGAGGCCCATATCGATTTTCCGTACGTGGAGGGCCTGCGTCTGGATGAAGCCATGAACCCGCTGGCGCTGCTGAGCTTCGGCTTGTACGGCGAAACGCTCCCCAATCAGAACGGGGCGCCCATGCGCCTGGTGGTCCCGTGGAAGTACGGGTTCAAGAGCATTAAGTCGGTCGTGCGCATCCGCTTCGTCGAAAAGCAGCCGCCCACTACTTGGAACTTGTCGGCCGCCAACGAGTACGGCTTCTACTCCAACGTGAATCCCAAGAAGGATCACCCCCGCTGGCCCCAAAATAAGGAACGCCGCTTGGGCGAGGGCGAGAGCGTGCTGGGCAGCATCACCCGCCGCAACACGCTCATGTTCAACGGCTATGAGAGCCAGGTCGCCAGCATGTACACGGGCATGGACCTGATGAAGAACTACTAAGGCCGCCGCGTTTCCCGTTCCGGGCTTCGGTACCCATGAATAAAATCCTGGCCAGCAAGTGGACCAAGGTGGTTCTATTTCTCCTCGCGCTGGTTCCTCTCGGGTACCTGTTCTGGCGGGGATACCACCGCAATCTCACGGCCAATCCGATCGAGTACATCACCCACTACACGGGAGACTGGACGCTGCGATTCCTGCTGATCACCTTGACGGTGACGCCCTTGCGCTTGTTGCTGAACCGCCCGCAGCTGACACGCTTCCGGCGGATGCTGGGACTGTTCGCGTTCTTCTACGGGACGCTGCATTTCACCATTTGGATCTGGCTGGACAAGAATTTCGACCTGGGCGAGATGTGGACCGACGTGTGGAAGCGGCGGTTCATCACCGTGGGCATGCTGGGCTTGACGATGATGGTTCCGCTGGCGATCACGTCGACCGCGGGCTGGGTGCGGAGGTTGGGTTACACGCGCTGGCAGCGCCTGCACCGCCTGGTATACTTCAGCGCCACGGCGGGCGTGATTCATTACTACTGGCTGGTGAAGTCCGATATCCGTCTGCCCCTGATGTACGGGACCATCCTGGCGCTGCTGTTGGCCCGGCGCATCCCCTTGTGGATCAAAAAAAAACCTAAGCCCGCGGCCAGGAGCGTGCGCCCTGCCGTTCCAGCGAGCTAGGGGGTTGCTGGTAAGTTGTCTCAGCAACAGAATCCCCGGGCTCACACCACGGGGTTATAGCCCCGCTCCGTGAGGGCGGGGATTCAGCCCACCTGGGTCACGCGCTCGGCTCAGCCGCGCTCTCGGCTTCGTGGTTGGGCACGGCTTGGCTGGGCAGGATCACGCTCCGGTTGCGCCCCTGGTTCTTGGCCACATATAACGCATCGTCGGCGATGCGGATCAGCGCTTCGGGGGTGGCCTCGCCCGAGCCCGGCCGCCAGCTGGTGGCTCCGAAACTCACGGTGACCGTCAGGCGCGTATCGTTCAGCAGCATGGGTTCGGCGGCCAGCACCAGGCGCAAACGCTCGGCCTGGCTGAAGGTACATTGCTCGTCGCATCCGGGCAGCAGGATTAGGAATTCCTCCCCGCCATACCGTCCAATCGCATCATAAGGCCGCATGGAGGCGGTCATGCGGCGGGTGAACTCGCGCAGTACGGCGTCTCCGGCGAAGTGGCCGTAGGTGTCGTTGACGGTTTTGAAGCGGTCCAGGTCGGCCAGCAACAGGCCCAGAGACCGGCACTCACGCTCGGCCCGGCTCATTTCCCGCTGGAAAATGTCGAGTATGGAGGACCGGTTCCAGATGCGGGTCAGGAAATCCTTGGTGGCCTGCTCGCGCAATTCCTCGCGGGCCGACACTAATTCGCGTTCCAGATCCACAATGCGGGTACCGGCGCGCAGACGGACCTTCAACTCGTGTTGATCGAAGGGCTTGGTGAGGTAGTCGTCGGCGCCGGATTCCATGCCTTCGATCAGGTCCTCGCGCTGGCTTTTGGAAGTAAGTAGCAGGATATAAGTGTAGTTGGCTTCCTTGCCGCGAGAGCTTTCCCGGACTCGTTTGCACACTTCCGGCCCGGTCAGCCCCGGCATCACCCAATCCAGAATCGCCAGGCGCGGGGCGTTCTCCCCTTGCAGGATCTCCCAGGCTTCCAGGCCATCGCAGGCCACCGCGATTTCATAGTTCCACTTACGGAGGGTGGCCTCCAGAAGGTGGCGCGAGACGATACTGTCGTCGGCGATCAGGATGCGCATGTGAGCAGGTGCCCCGGCAACGTTAGGCGAAGGCTTATGACGTGATTATACCTGCGCTTGGCGCTCCTTTTTGCATATCGGTAGAAGATCCCGCAAATCTAGGGATCGGGGCCTCGGGTGTCCAGCCGCTTTCGTCACGGAACTGTCAGGTCAGTTTCACAAAAGAGTTATCGTTCCCATAAGAAAATCTGTGTTGTAAATACCGGAGTCTACCGATAAAATCAAAATGGAGCGGTCAGAAGGTTCTGTGGTACCCCATGCACCGGTCCGGTGCGTCAGATCCGTTAGCAGCGCGCTCCCCCGTCTGCGGGCCACCAGAGCTGCCAACGAACCCCAGCCGCACCGAGTCGGCCACGTCGCTGGGTTCCCATTTTTGCCGAGATTTTCGCGGCTCATCCGCACTATGTAATGGCTCCGGCACCCTGGAGTAGGGTCACCTCAAAGTAGGAGTAGGTATGAGAAGGCTTCTGATCACCGGCGCGGGCAAGGCTGCCTTGGCGTGTATCGAGCAATTGTCCAAACTGAAGCATCGGTTCTCGGTCACGCTCCTGCGTGGTCCCGGTGGATTCAGCGCCGGCGCGGATGCGGACGAACGCTGGGATGAACACTTGGACGAACAACGGCTCAACAAACTCGGCGTGGAGGTTCGAACGGGTGTGTGCCTGGAGGCGATCGACCGCTATGCTAAGGTGGCCCGCGCCTGCGACGGCTCGCGCACCACTTTCGACACATTGATCCTGGCGGCCGGATCGGCCAACCCCGTACTGGCGCGCGCGGCAGGACTGGAAGTCCGGTCGGGGGTTCTTCTGAACGATTTCCTGCAGACCTCGGATGCCCACGTCTACGCCCTCGGGGGCGGCGCGGAACATCGCGGGACGATTTACAGCGACCCAGAAACGATTGACGAACAGGCGCGGGTGCTGACGGCGCACTTAGCCGGGTACGTCCCCGGTCCTTTCCACGGGGCGAACAGACCGGATACGGCCGGACTGATGAACCTGTCCGCGGCGATCAAGACTTGCGCCTCTTTACCAGCCTCTTCCGCTGGCTCCGTGCGACGCTCGGAGGCCCAAATGCCTGAGCCAGAAGGTCAGTCTGCTCTCGCTGGTGCTGCTTAAGCAAGCCCGGCGCAGGTGATGCGCTGCGCGGTCTGCCCGCGTAACCGAGGACGTGCCGGGGGCTCAACATGGGCTTCAAGTGTCCGCGCAAGAACGCCCAGGCGCCCATGTTACGCGGTTCTTCCTGAACCCAAATCACTTCTGTAGCCGACGGGTAGCGCTCCAGCATCGCCGCAACTTCAGCCTGCGGATAGGGATACAGCTGTTCCAGGCGCACGATGGCGCAGTCTTTCGCTCCCCGGGAGTCGCGCGCAGACGCAAGTTCGTAGTAGATCTTGCCGGTGCACAGCAGAATCCGCCGCACGCCCGACGGGTCCCCGACCGCCGGGTCGTCGAGCACCGGCACAAACACGCCGCTCGCCAGTTCGTCCACCGTGGACACCACCTTGGGGTGGCGCAGCAGGCTCTTGGGCGTCATCACGATCAGGGGCTTGCGCAGGCCGCGGCGGTCGGCGCCTCCGCGCATCTGGCGGCGCAGCAGATGGAAATATTGGGCCGGAGTGGTGGCGTACGCCACCTGCATGTTGTTTTCCGCGCAGAGTTGCAGGAAGCGCTCCAGGCGAGCGCTGGAGTGCTCCGGTCCGCCGCCTTCCTGGCCGTGAGGCAGCAGCATCACCAGGCCGCTGGGCTGCCCCCACTTGGACTCGGCCGCGGAAATGAACTGGTCGATGACGATCTGCGCGCCGTTGGCGAAGTCGCCATACTGCGCCTCCCACAGCACCAGCGACAGCGGGTCGGCGATGCTGTATCCGAACTCGAAGCCCAGCACTCCGTATTCGCTCAGCGGGCTGTTGTAGACCTCGAAAGGCGCCTGCCCCGGCGCCAAGTGCTGAAGCGGCGTGTACACCCGCCCGTTTTCGAAATCGTGGAATTCGGCGTGGCGCTGGCTGAAGGTGCCGCGACCGCAATCCTGCCCGCTCAAGCGCACTGGAGTTCCTTCCAGCACCAGGCTCCCAAACGCCAGCGTTTCGGCCAGCGCCCAATCCACGTGCGGACCGGCATGCGCCTCCTTGCGCCGGTCAACCACGCGCTGCAGCTTGGGATGCAGATGAAATTCGGGGGGGAAGGTGGTTACGCCGTCCAGAATCCGGTGCAGCACGCCGCGGTCGACAGCCGTGGGAGGCAGGTCCATGGGCATGCCCTCGGCCGGAATTGGACTCAACTCATGCAGTTCGTACTGCTCCTTAACTCTCTGGGTCTGATCGTAGATCTCGTAGAGCTGCTTCTTCTGCGCGGCCAGCCATTCCGCGATCTCGGCCTCGGTGACCACCCGCTCCCCGACCAGGCGCGCGGCGTACGATACGCTGGCGGGCGTGTGACGCTCCAGTTGGCGATAGACCAGCGGCTGCGTGTAACTGGGATCGTCGCCTTCGTTATGGCCGTGCTTGCGGTAGCACACCATGTCGATGACCGCGTCCTTGTGGAAGGTGCGCCGGTAATCGTGTGCCAGGCGAGTCGCGCGCAGACACGCCTCGGGGTCGTCGCCGTTGACGTGAAACACCGGAGCGCCGAAGGCCAGCGCGATGTCCGTGCAATAGGTGGTCGAACGCGCGGCTTCCGGCGAAGTGGTGAAGCCGATCTGGTTGTTGATCACCAGGTGCACCGTGCCGCCGGTGTTATAGCCGTCGATCTGCGAAAAATTGAACGTCTCGGCGACGATGCCTTGCCCGGCCATGGCCGCGTCGCCGTGGATCAACAGCGGGATCACGCGTTCGCGCCGCGAGTCGCCCAGACGATCCTGCTTGGGCCGCACAATGCCCTCGACCACCGGATTCACGGCCTCCAGGTGGCTCGGATTAGCGGCCACCGAGACAGTGATGGTGCGGCCGCCCGCCGCATTGCCAGCGACGTGGCGCACGTTGGCCGCGCCCAGATGATACTTGACGTCGCCCTGCCCGTCGTTGGATTCCGGATCGAGGTCGCCTTCGAATTCCGAAAACATCTGCGCCACGCCCTTCCCCACGACGTTGGCGAGCAAGGTCAGGCGCCCGCGATGGGCCATACCGATGACCACTTCCTCCGCGCCCATACCGGCGGCACGTTCGAGCAGTTCCTCGACAATAGCGATGGTGGTCTCGCCGCCTTCGATCGAAAAGCGCTTGTGGCCCTTGAAACGGTTTTCGAGGAACTCCTCGAAGCCCTGGGCCAAGACAATGTCGCGCAGGGCGCGCTTGCGGGTGGCTTCCGGGAGCGGTTCCGGGCTAGCTTCAAGTCGCTCCTCCAGCCACATCCGCTCCTGGGGATTGTGGATGTGCAGATACTGCACGCCCATCGGCCCTGCATAAATCGAGTGCAACCGCTCGATCAGCGCCCGGAGCGTCATCACCCCAAAAGGCCCGGCATGAAAGCTGCGGTCGAGGTCCCAGATGGTCAGGCCGTGCGTGGCCGGCTCCAGATCCGGGTGCGAATGCCGGGGGTTGCCCAGAGGGTCGATCGTCGCGAGCAAATGCCCGCGCTCGCGCCAGGCGTCGATCAAGCGAGCGACGCCAGCCTGCTTCAAGGGGTCGGCGTTGACGACCTGAGACGCGGCCTGATCCGGCTCCCACTTGAAGGGGCGAACGGGGATCGAAAGGTCCGAAAAAATCGCGGTGTAAAACTCGTCCTCGCCTTCGAGCAGCGCCTGCAGCCGCGCCAGGAATGCGCCCGACTCGGCGCCCTGGATCACGCGGTGATCGTAGGTGCAGGTCACCGCCATGACTTTACTCAAGCCCATGGCCGCGCGGGTTTCTTCGGGCACGCCGCGATACTCGGGCGGATAATCGATCGCGCCAGTGGCGATGATCGCGCCCTGTCCGGGCATCAATCGCGGGATCGAGCCGGCCGTACCTACGGTGCCGGGATTGGTGAGCGAAATGGTAGCGCCTTCGAAATCCGCGAGCGTCAGCGTGTTGGCGCGCGCGCGGACCACCAGGTCGTCATAAGCGGCGAGAAACTGCGCGAAGTTCATCGCCTGCGCGTTCTTGACCGAAGGCACCTTGAGCGACCGAGCGCCGTCCTTGCCCGCGACGTCGATGGCCAAGCCCAGGTTCACTTGGCCCCGAGTGACGCGGAACGACTCAGCACCACGCTCGGCGTAGGCTTGATTCAACACCGGAACTTTTTCGAGCGCGCGCACGATGGCCCAGGCCACCAGATGCGTGTACGAAATTTTCGGTTTCCCAGCCAGTTCGCGATACTGATTAACCAGCCGCCGATTCTCGTCGATCACCTTCACCGGCATGACGCGCTGGCTGGTAGCAACGGGAATGCTAAGGCTAGCCTCCATATTCTCGGCGATCTTAAGCGCCGGCCCACGCAGAGGAACCAGTTGATCGTTCTGCCCAATCTGAATAGAAAGCTCTGGAGTCTCGGTTGTGGCTGTGGCCGTGGCTGTGGCTGTGGAGCGCGCACTCGTGCGAGCCACGTCGGCAGTCGTGCCGACGCTAGGCGGAGCATCCGCAGCCTCGACGGCCACGCCGCCATTACCGGTATGCCCATTGCCCTCGAAAACCGGACCCCACCCGGCGTCCACCGACTTCCGGTCGTGTCGGTACTCGTAAAACAACTCTTCTTCAAGGCCCCGGTTAACACGAGGCTCGTCGCTACTCAGCTTGGAAGGAAATTTCGGAGGGTGCTGCATGAGACGGTACTATATTCATGATAGCTTGCCGCCGTTCAGAACATGCCTCGCGCGCTCATTTTTTCCGACATCCACAGCGACGCCCGAGCCCTGCAAAAGCTGGTCGAAATCGAAGCCGATTACTACTTTTGCGCGGGCGATCTGGTGAGCTGGCGGCGCGGGTTGGACAAGATGGGCGAGATCCTGAAACCTCGCGCCGGCCGCCTCTACGTTCTACCAGGCAACCACGAATCGGAGAGCGACATCGCGGGCTTCTGCGAGCGCTTCGGCTGCTCCAATTTCCACGGCGCGACGCTGGAAGCCGGCGGAGTGACCATCGGCGGGCTGGGCTACTCGACGCCCACGCCGTTCGACACGCCCGGCGAATACACGGAAGCCGAAATGGCGGAGCGGCTCAGGCCCTTCGAAGGCGTGAAGCCGCTGGTGATGATCTGCCACGCGCCGCCGCTCAACACCGCGCTGGACCGCATTCGCGAAGGCCTCCACGCAGGCAGCAGCGCGGTGCGCGAGTTCATCGAGCGCGAGCAACCCAAACACTTCTTCTGCGGCCACATTCACGAAGCCGAAGGCGCAGTGATCCAGTTGGGTTCCACGCGCGCCCAGAATGTGGGTAAGCGCGGGTACTTGTTAGAGTGGCGTTGAGCATGCACTCCTGCGTGCCACGTCGACACTCGTGTCGACGCTCGGCCAGCCTTCTTCAACGCCCAGCGTCGCGATGAGTCGCGACGTGGCACGCACAAGTGCGTGCTCCACACCCTAAAACACGTACCCGATCGTAGCCGCCAGCGTCCGCGGCGGAATGAAGTGCGTGCCGCTGAACGTCGACAGGAAATTGTACAGCGCCACTTTGTTCGTCAGGTTCGTCACCGTCATCCGCAGCGTGACCCGGTGGCCTTCGGAGTGGAACACATTGTCGGTACCGAACGCCACATCGAACAAGTCCCGAGGCTTCACCCGGTCGGGGTTATGATCGTTGTTCTCGGTCCCTGCGGCGGGCAGCGTCAGCAGGGTCGAAGTCACGGGGCCGGTGCAGTTCCGCAAGGGACTCCCAAACGTAGCGGGCGTGCCGTTGCAGGCCAGTCCGATATCGACCTGCTGCGAGGGAGTGAGCAGCATCGCGGCCGCGGAATCCGGCACGCCGGTGACTACCAGTCCGCTATCAAACCGCCAGATGAACGTCCCCCACAGACCGTCCTTGCCATGTTGATAACGCAGATTCGCGGTCTGCTGGTAGGCCTGGTCGTGATCGATACGGAACACGCCCGGGACCGAAGCAGTGCCCTGGAAAATCAAACCGCCGTCCTCGGGAGGAAAGTAGCGCGCCCGCGAGTGCCCAAAGGTCAAGTTGGCCTGGAAGCCGTGAATGTTGAGGGTACTCAGGCGGCCCGTTACGCCGTCGACCTTGGAATTGTGCCACGCAATCGGAAACGTGATGGGCGTGTTGAACAACACATCGAAGTCGTAGCCGTTATGCGTGTACTTCCAGAAGTAGTCGCCGTCGAAGACCAGCCAATGGCCCAGCTTCTGTTGCAGGCCGCCATTGAACTGGTTCCGCATTCCTGGCTCAAGCGGCACGCTGGCCTTGGCCCCGAAGATGTTCTGTGCCAAGCCGCCCGAGCCGGTGGCGCTCGAAAGCAGCAGATTCTCGTTGAACGGCGTTTCAAAAGTGCGGGAATAAGCGGCCCGCAACACGGTCCCGGTGCGATTCACTAAATAGGAAATGCCCAGCCGCGGCTGAGGTCCATTCTTCGTGACCAGTCCGTTGTAATAGTCGTCGCGGAAGCCAATGTTCAAGCTCCAGTCGCCCAGCTTTATGTCGTCGGTGGCATAGAAGGCGACCTGCGTGATATTGCCCAGGCCATGAAAGTTGAAGTACGATCCGCCGCGCGTCAAGTCATACGGCAGCAGGCCAGCCAACAATTTCGGATTCGCGACGTATGCCGGATTGACCGCGCCGCACTGGCTGGGGTCCGTCACTCCGGGTAAAGCCAAAGGCTGGCCTGCACCGCTGAGGCAGACCGGGTTGAACAGCGGATTGGTCACGCCCATGGCGAAGTTTTCGAGCAACCGCGTCTGCTGAACTTGCGTTCCAAACTTGAAGTTGTGGTTTTTGTGGGACGTGGCCACGTCCGCCTTCGCGCCATAGTTGGTGAGGAAGCGGTTCTGCGATTCCGTGACGGGCGTATCTGCCAGGGGATCGCGGCTGCCGTAGTAGTTCACCTGATCGCGGCGCACGAAGGGATTGATGGTCATCAGTGTGGACGAACCGAAAGTGTGCTGATAGGCGGGTGCGATGTTCCAGGTCATCACCCGCTGTTTCTGGTCCTGGGACAACTGGTCGTAGCTGTTGGGAACCTGAAACCAGTTACGGGCCAGGAACAAATTCAGGTGGAACGCGTCCCGCCCGCTCGGGAGCCAATCAATCCGGTCGAAAATGTTCTCGTTGTTCCCGATATCGTGGAACGGCGTAAACTCCGGCGTGTCCAGAAAGTGCCCGCTGCGGACGGCGTTGAGGGCGATGAAGTTTCCGAGCTTGGCCGTGCCCCAGCCGAAGGTAGCGTTCTCGCTGTAGGTGCCGAACGACGCCGTGCCTAATTCCAGGCTGCCGAAGGGCCTCGCGCCGAGACCGGATTTCGTGGTGGCGTTGACTACCAGGCTGGACTTGTCGCCGAACTGCGCGTCCGGCGCGCCGGTGATCAACTGCATGCTCTGGATTGCGTTGGCGGGAAGCTGCGTGGAGAATACTTTGCTCTGCTGGTCGCTGATGGGCTGGCCGTCGATCACGAAGCTCACCTGGGCGTGATCGCCGAGCGGGTGGAAGAAGCCGTTGGCATCGGCGGCGGTGCCTCCGGTGCTGTTATTGATGATGCTGCTGAGTCCGGAGGCCGGGTCGAAGGTGGGCAATTTGGAGAATGACGCGGAGTCAGCGTCGGTGTGCGCCGACGGGTCGGCGTCGATGAGAGCCAACGACGCGCCCACGTCTACGCTGGTCGCCACGCTTTTCATCTCGAGCGTGAAACTGACGCTGATGGGAACCGAGCCGCGTACTTCGAGCGGCGCGCGCTTCTGCGCAAAGCCGTCGGCGGTCACCGAAATCTGATACATGTCGGGTGGCACGTTGTTGAACCGGAATGTCCCGGTTGCATCCGTCGCAACCGTTTGGCGATAGCCGGTGACAGGATTCCGCAGCTCGATTTCCGCCGAGGGAATCACCATCTGGGTTGGATCGAGCACCGTGCCGGAGATGGTGCCGCTATTGATCGACTGGGCCTCACAGACGAGACCCGCGATCAGTGCCACCAGACCCAGCGCCAGCGCCTTATGGCTCACCTTTGCATCTAACCCTATACGTAACAGCTTCATACGGAACCTCCACGCGGAGGGGAATGCAGGTGTGCGGCCAAATTTGCCGTTTCAGCGGGGGATCGTTAGGGTTGGGCGGAGCGTGCGCCGCAGAAAGCGCCATCCGATCACAACCCCGGTGATGCTGAGCGCCGAGCCGCCGGCCAAGAACAGCATCACCAGGATGTCCCAGGCTGGACGGTAGCGGTAAAGCCACGGCAGGTTCCAGGAATGGAGGCCGTGATACAGCCAGCGGTTCCAGCGCGAGGCGGTGGTGTAGCTCGCCACCACGCGAGCCGTCTTCGGATCGATATAGAAGGTTGAGCGCTGCGGGTCGTCGAGGCGGATGAACAGCGCGGGCAGCGGCAATTCGCCATGCCGGGCGATGTAATACGCTTCGTAGCTCTCCACGGTCCGGGCTTCGGCAATGTGGTACGGGTCGGCTGCGCTGGCGGCTATATCGACTAGACGTGTCCGCTCGAATTCGGGCGCAGGGTCGCCGTCGACAGGGATGACTAGGGACTGGCCGGGGGCTTCCGTCGCTAAGTACACCGGCGTGCCGTCGAACTCGGTTAGCTCTAACTCTTTGATTCTTAGGGAACCGGACTGGCCTAAAGCGGTCCGAGGGAGTTTCTTGCCAAACGAACCCAAGGCGGGCGCACCGCGCAGCAGCCCTGACGGACCGGTCTCTGGACCCTGCGTCAGGGTGTCAAAAGGTTCCATCGATAACAGGCCGCTGAAGACCCAGGTCGAGGCGGTCAATCCGAACACCAGCCCGAACAGCATGTGCCAGCGCTTCTGTCCGGAATACGGGATTCGTTTCGATGGGGCGTAGATCCAAAATCCTCCGACCAAACCCAAGAGGCTGACCACCACGCCAGCTCCGGAAAGCCAAACGACAAACCGGGTCCACAAGGGGCCATTTTTTCGCAGCGGGGTGAAGTATAGCCAGTGTGGAATCGGCCCTAGGTAGGCACCCAAACGCGAGGCTGTGGTGGTGGATTGCGCGACTTCGCCGGTCACTTGGGAAACGTATACTTGGTCGCCGTTCGGCCAGGAGTACTCGTCGAAAGGGCGCAACGCTCGGGCACCGCCTAGAGTCCACTGGTCGGGTTCCTCGACCACGCCTTCGAAGTGGGCCGCGGCAGCAAGCTGTCCGGTCCAGTTGGAAGCGATTCGTCGCGTGAGCTCCCGTGGGAATTCCGCCTGCGGGCGGCCATCGTCGGCGTAGACCAAGTAGGACCGGCGGCCCAGGCGGAAGCGATAAGCGGGACGGCCATTGAACATCGACAGGCGGGCTTGCGACGGCGGGCGGTCGAGATCCAGCGCTGCATAGGCTTGATCGGGCCGGACCACAACCCGCCCCGGGTCAATCCGTTGAGCGTGCTCTAAGCGATCGGCGGAGCCGACATCCGGGTAATCCCAGTACATCATCCCGAAGCCGGATAGGAACCACAAGCAGAACAGCAGGCAGAAGCCCGTGCCCAGCCAGCGATGGCAGAAGAGTACGAGTTTGCGAAGGGTCGGCAAAGAGGCGCAAAAACAAAACTCCCCGAAGGCCTGGAACCTGACACGTCCCGGGCCGTTCGAGGAGTTAGATCTCTAGCTGTTAGGCTGACTTATTGGGTCGGGCCGCCGTCGGTGGTGGAACCAGCGAACAGCTTGCGACCATCAGCCAGCTTCACGTTCCTGGCGTTCGCCAGACTGGAGCCGTCCTTGGCCAGGTAGCCTTCCACGTTAACCGTGTCGCCGGGTTTCATCGAGTTGCGAGTCCAGCCCTGACGCATCAGGCCGTTGGGGCTGCCCAGCTCGAATTCCCAATTGGTCACCTTGCCGGCTTCGTCCTTCACGTCGATATAGAACCGAGCATGAGGATTCATCCACTCGACCTTGGTCACCGTGCCGGTGAGCTTGGTCGGCTTGTTCGAATCGTACTCCGCCGCGAACGAGTGATGCGCAAGAACCGGGGTCACCGCCATCACCAGGCCGCCCGCTAGAACCGTCAGCAATTTAGCCTTCATTCAAATTACCTCCAAAAAGTAATGTCTAGGGCAGCCCAAGAACACTTGACGCGAGAACATAGTTCCGGCAAATCTCTCCTGGGCGCAGACCCAATCTACCACAGGTGATTCTTTCAGAAAGCATATAGGAAGTCAAGAGGCGGTCAGTGACGCGGTCAGTGACCGTGGAGGAGGGCTTGGTTGTCAGTAGTTACGGGGGGAATCCCCGCTCTTACGAGCGGGGCTATCGGCCCCCGCTTGGGCCGGGGAGTTCGCGGTGGAGCACGTAGGTGATCTCGACCGGCATCTCGTCCATGGCCTTTACCTTGATGACGATCTGATAGTAGCGGGGGACACCGCCTCCTGTGGTTTTCATTTTCGCGACCAGCGTCCGGGCCAAGCCGGGGTCGGTGAACGCTTGAACTCCGGCCATGATGCTGGCGATACGGTTGCCCGAGAGATACAGGACTTCGCCGGTACCGTAAAGTCCCGGAACGTGACTGATCAAGGCGTAGCTTTCCGAGAGTTCCTGGGGATCTTGGGCCGGCTTATCGGCCAGGAACTCGGGCTCGCCGGGGCGGGGATGCAACACGCGGACGCCGCCCGATTCGAGCGTAATCTCCTGATCTTGCGGCGAGGCCTGAATCTGGCGGCTCTTGGCTGCGGGCCCGATGAACACCACGTCGCCCATGGCGATTTCGGGCGCCGATAGCTCGTCACTGCGGGTCAGTACCACGTTGTTCTTGCGCTGCGCCAGGAATTGACCCAGAAGAAACGCGCCACTGGCGGTTCCGAGCCCTTTGGAGAGGTCGTCCTGGGACACGGCCTGCGTCTGGCCGGGCGAGGAAAGACAGACCAGTAACGGGCGGTTGGAGGACAGCATCGGCTCCCACAGTTGCCGCAGCTCCGGGGTCCAAGCTGTATCGGAGGCGGATGGGCCGGCGGCCCGCTCGCGCTCCACCTGCCATAACCGGACACCGAAGTATCCCGCGCAGGCGATCGCCGCCAACAATGCTCCGGCCAGGAAGATAGGCCGCCGGTACAAAGCAGGCGCTGGAAGCGGCTCCGCGGGAGCGGCGGGAACGGGCTCGTGAACCGGCCGCGGATCGAACGTCACCCGGAATCCGCCCTTGGGCAAATCCACGATAACGGGGTCGTCCACGCCCTCAGTGCGATAGTACTCCGCCAGCTTTTGCCGCAGCCGGCCGACGTGCATGCGGACGGTGGACTCTTGGCGCGGGTCGTAGGAGGAAGGCTTGGCGAACACGTCCAGGCCGACGGTGTACTCTTTCAGGCTGTCGGCCTCGCCGGCCAGGGATTTGTCGGCCAAATACGTGAGAAGATTCTTGTGCACCTCAGAGGTCCGGAAGGTTTTGCTCTGAAGGATGCGCTGAATCTGCGCCTGACTGGCTTCCTGTTCGACGCCCACCATTCCGAATGGAATCATAGCACACGGGTTGCGCGTGCTACACTGCCAGCATGTCCAAGCAAGAAGAAGCTGGTCTGATCCTAAAGTTGTATGAACTGCGCCGTGAAGCAACCATGCGCGAAGCCCGCGACTGGTACTTCCGCGAGTTCAATCCAAAATCGATAGCCGATTTCGGCGCGGCAATGTTCGGGCCGCACAGCGGGCACCTCCGCATGGTAGTCACGTACTGGGAGATGGCGGCGGCCCTGGTCAACAACGGCGCGATCGGCCTGGAGATGTTCACCGAGGCCAACGGCGAGCACATCGGCGTGTTTGCGAAGATCGAGCCGCTGCTGGGCGAAATCCGGGCCGGGTTTGCAGCCGAGTATCTGGTCCAGTTCGAGAAGCTGATCGACGCCACTCCCAATGGGAGAAAGCGCACTGTGGAAGCTCGCGAACGGTTGGGCCGATATCAGGCGCAGATGTCGAAAGCGGGGGCTTAGATCGCGCGGGTTTGCGGCTCCGCTTAGTGGCCCGCGGCTTCGAGGAACCGCTCGGCTTCGAGGGCCGCCATGCAGCCCATGCCCGCCGCGGTGACGGCTTGCCGGTACACGCGATCCTGCACGTCGCCCGCATGAAACACGCCGGGTATGTTGGTGCGTGCGCCGCCGTGCGAGACGATGTAGCCGTCGGGGTCCAGATCGATCTGCCCGACGAATGGCTTGGTGTTGGGGATGTGACCGATCGCCAGGAAGAAGCCGTCGACTTCCTGGTCCCAGACGCGGCCGTTGGATCCGGAGGATGCGTCGCGCAGTTTGACGCCGGTGACGTGGCCCTGCCCAACGTCGTAAATATCCTCCACCACGGTATTCAGCAGGAACTTGATCTTGGGGTTCGAGCGCGCCCGGTCCAGCATGATCTTGGACGCGCGAAACTGCTCGCGGCGGTGGACCAGCGTGACTTCAGAGCCGAAGCGCGTCAGGAAGTTCGCCTCCTCCATGGCCGAATCGCCGCCGCCGACCACCATGATCTTCTTTTCGCGATAAAACGCGCCGTCGCAGGTAGCACAAGAGCTGACGCCGTGTCCGATCAGCTTATGCTCATTGGGGAGCCCCAGCCAGCGCGCCGAGGCTCCGGTGGCGATGATCAGAGTGCGAGTTTCCAGCCACTCGCCGTGGATGTTGACGCGGAACGGGCGCCCCTCGCGGGCGGACGCGGCCAAGTCGGCTTCCTCGACCGTGCCCCACATGTATTCGGCGTCGAAGCGCTCGGCCTGCTTCTTCATGTTCTCGACCAGATCCGGGCCCTGGACGCCGTCCGGGAATCCGGGAAAGTTCTCGACTTCAGTGGTGATGGAAAGCTGGCCGCCGGGTTCGTGACCGACGACTACCAGCGGTTTCAGGCCGGCGCGGGCAGTGTAGACGGCCGCGGTGTTGCCGGCGCAGCCGGAGCCGAGAATGATGACGTTGCGCACGACTTATGGTAACAAGGGCTCTAAGGGATGGGACCGAGCACGTCGCTAAACCGCATTTTCTTTAGATGTAAAAAAAGGCGGGCTTGGAGTCAGACTTCGCCCTCCTGGTCAATGGCCGACAGGGCTGGGGAAATAGAAATCCCAACAGAGCCAATAGTCAATGACGGATCGCAAAACTGCGACCACCATCAGAACCCATGTTTTTGGTTGAAAGGGATATGCGACGATTAGGATCGCGAGGAACGCTGCACCTACATTGATCGCCGACCACCTGACCACATGGGATTTCTTGCCCGGAAAGTGAATCTGGTGAGAGATGAACCCCCAAAGCATGTCAACGCCAAGCAGCAACCCCAGATAAGTGAAGCTCTCGACTCCAGATCTCAGCGACCAACCAGCAGCGAAAAGGAAACTTGCTTCCACAAAGAACACACCAAAATCAAGCAGTAGGGCGCCCTGTACGACTTCACTTGTCTTTTCCAAATAGCACCGATCAAGATGCCGATTCATGCCATGCCAGAACGGCACGAGAGTAACCAGGAAGGCCACGAACGGTGGCAGTCCGGACGAAAGTCGCTCAAGGCTGAGGTCTGCGGTGCCACTGGGGTCTTTCAAGAGGCTCTGAACAGCCTGCGCGATCGCGAGTGCAATGACGACGGCATAGATTTTTTCGATGCTGTCGACCGACCGCTCGATAGCCTTGCCTGCGTCAATACTCAAGCTTCACCATTTCTCACGGTCGGTGGGTCTTGAAAATGCTTAACTAACTCGTCGATTTCCGTGAACACGGATATTCCTAGCGTTTGGGCGAGCTGAACTTCTTTGTCCGCGCCGCTCGACGGCCCAGGCAAGCGGAGCACAGCCTGACAAAACGGTAGGAAGTGGTTGTCTAGGTCAAGCCAGAACTCATAAGGGCGGGGGAAGAGCATGTGCCAAAAGTGGGTCGAGTGTGGCACGAAGGGCGCAAAACCCAGGTCTGCAAGGCGGTTGGCCGCTTCATAAGCGTTCCGCACGTTGACGGCAACATCGCCCGTTGTGTACGGCCCAGCTACGTAGACGCGAGCAATCATCATTTGCTCCAAATTACCGCAGAGTTGGCGTCACCTACACAGAAATGAACCACCGGCACCTGTGACCTGATGCAGGCCACTTTCGTTATCCAGAATAATCCAGAATAACACCATCAAAATACGCTGATGATTGATCTCCGCAACAAGCAAGGGCACCGCGTTGAGCTATTCTCTGCCTCTGAGGATTGCGGCCATCACGCGAGGGCTGCGCCGTCCGTGCATCACGGCGATCACCCATAGAGGCGTTTCCTCCGGCGCGTAGGCGATCAGGTATTCGCGTACCACGGCAAAACGCAGACGTCGCGAAGTCAGGTCCGGACGTCGGTGACCTTGATTGGGAAAGGACACCAATGCGCGAATAGCGTCCAGTATGCCCTCTCGAACACGGCGCGCGGCTTGCGGACTGTCCTCCGCGATGTAGGTCCAAATGCCTGTGATGTCTTGGGCGGCGAGGGGATGAAGCTCAAACCCCCGCCCCACGGTCATCTCTTGTTCGACGACGTTTTGTTTAGCAAGTCATCTTCGCGCTGGCGAAGCTCTTCAAAGAACGCTTCGCCGTCGATGGGCTTCACCCTGCCGCTCTTCAGGTCGTCATAACGGCTGTCGAGCATTTCGCGCGTCTCGGCAAGCTCGGGAACGTATCCGGCCAGGGCGTCTTCAATCAACTGGTCGGGCGCACGTCCAGTCTCGCGAACCAACTGGTCAATCTTGGCTTGCAAGTCGGGGGCGAAATTTACTTCCATGGTTTTAGAGTACGGGAAAACACTCCGGTGGACAATGGCCTGCTTCGCGATGCATGAGGCTCGGAACCTCCAGCTCGAGACCGGTGGGCGCCGTTTCACTCGTGGCACCCGCCACTCGGACACTGCCCCAAGACCAGCCGCCAAAACAGATTTCGTTCATTTTCTTGTCCGCTTCGGCTAACACAGGTGTAAGATCAAATCAGAGAAGCGCACAGCGCGGGACGCGCTCGCTGGTTAACGAAAAATGGTCGCGCCCTGCGCGGTGCACCCGGCAACGGGTTGTTGCGAGGAGCGTTCAATGGACCGGCGCACGGCAGTTCGAAATCTACTCGCCGCCAGCGCCGGTTGTGTTTTCACCCGACTGTCCGCGGCAGGGGCGTTAGACGGCCACCCGCAGGAAGACACTGGGATTTTGCAACTGCGCAGCGAAGCTCGTCTGGTGCTGCTGGATGTGAGTGTCAAAGATAGCGCCGGAGGCTTTGTTTCCGGGCTGTCGCAAGAGAACTTCAACATCCTCGAAAATGGCCGGCGCCAGCCCATCACCGTGTTCGATAGCGGCGATGTTCCCGTGACGGTGGGAATTCTCGTGGATGAGAGCGGGAGCATGAAGCTAAAGCGGTCCGAGGTCCTCACGGCGGCGGAAACGTTCATTGCAGAGAGTAACCGGCAAGACGAGGTCTTCGTTCTCAACTTTAACGACCGCGTTGTGCGGGGATTGCCGGGCGACACACTTTTCTCGGATGACGTTCAACAATTGCGCGCTGCCCTTCACCGCGGGAATCCGGTGGGTAGAACCGCTCTCAACGACGCGGTCGTGGCCGGGTTGAAGCAATTGGAGTCGGGGATGCGGGAGAAGAAGACGTTGGTAGTGATCAGCGACGGCGGCGACAACATGAGCAACCACAGTCGCCGTGAAACTCTTGAAATGGTCGAGAGCAGCGTCGCCACGGTTTACGCGATCGGGTTGTTTGAACCCGACGATCCGGATCGGGATCCTGGCATCCTGCGGCACTTCGCGAAGATCAGCGGCGGCGAGGCCTATTTCCCCGCCAGCGTCTCTGAGATGGTGCCCGTATGCCGGCGCATCGCCAAAGATATTCGGACCCGCTACACAATCGGCTATGTTCCTCCGGAGGACAAGGGCGCCAAACCTCTCAGATCCATCAATGTACGCGTGTCAGCGCCGGGTCACGGCAGGTTAGTCGTTCGTGCTCGGAGTAGCTATCGCTATGATGAGGCCGTAAAGCCGGCCAACTAAGATTCGCCGGCAAACCGAATTTCGAGGTGCGCTAGTCCGGCCGGGGCGCTCCAGGTGCGTATTACCGGTCGGCATCCTCGCAGATGTACTCGAACATCTCGCCGCCGGGAATCCACGAGGAAGGCGATTTCTCGTTGATCGTAAACCCGGTGGTCCAAGGCTTGGTGTACGCGCCAGGATCGTCGATGGTGGCCTGGTAGGAGATGGTGCCCAGCGTCGGACGAGTGATGCGCTCCGTCAGGTGAAGCTGATTGGTGGTCGGGTACGCGCCGGACACCCACTCTTTTTCGTTGAATCCCACCGTGTCGATCACCAGCGTGTCGCCTTCCCAGTGTCCGATGGAGTCACCCAGGAAAGTAGGACGCAATTCCTTGGGGTGCTGGCGGCCATCCATATGAATCGCCCGCCAGGAGTGCGGACCGGCCATGTCCAGGATAAAGATGGTTTGGAGATCCGGGGCTTCCAGGATTTCAAACCCCGGCGCGTTGAAGAACGACGGACCGCCCGAAGCCTTGCACGTCAGCAGGGGCGAGTCCTGCGAGTACCTCGCGGTGCGGTATTGATACAATGCACGAGCCCAGGGTTGGAACGGGATGTCGGCCGGGCGGGCGCCACCACCGCCGCCGGGCCGGATTTCCCAATAGCCCTTCTTTTCGGGCGTCGATCCCAAGTTGACGTGGCCATCGGGCCAGCGCGGCGTGGGATCGTTGGGCGTGGCGGTCAATTTCGGGTGGCCGTTGGCGTCCAGCGGCGGCGACCCGGATTGGGCCAACGCGCACATGGCCAGCGCGGACAGCGCTGCCGCAACCGCAACAACATTCCGCATGACGAGACTCCTTGTGGAGCGGGCTTTAGCCTGCAACAGAGGCTTCAGCCTCCGCGTCGAAACGGGCGCTAAAGCACCCGTTGCGGGCTGAAGCCCGCTCCACGTTAAGTTCACAATTCCTTTGCTCCATACGAATCGTTTTGCGGGCCCTACCGCATGGGCAACTTCTCACCGGACGTCAGCATCATGCGCGTGCTGGGCAACGACCCCGCGCGGCTGCTGCCGTCCTTGGCCATCGCGGCGCCTTGCACCGTGACGGTGTCGCCGATCTTCACCGTGTCGCGCTTCCAGCCGTTGCGGACCAGAGCGTAGGGCGGACCCAGTTCGACCGCGAAGGTCTTGGTCGCGCCGGCCTCGTCTTTGATGTTCATGTAGACCCAGGCGTGCGGATTCGTCCAATCGATTTTGGTGACGACACCGGTCACGGTTGCGGTCTTGTCGCCATCGAACTCCGCTTCAAAGGAGTGATGGGCCAGGGCCGGCACGACCGTCAGGAAACCAGACGCCAGTACAGCACCGGCTATCAAACTCAAACGCGTCGAGTTAAGCTTCATCGCGATACCTCCTGCTGCAACTAGCGGATGAACGTCGATTCGACGTTCTCCTCACAAAAATACTCCTGAATTTCTTCGTTGGGAACCCACTGCACCGTCCAGCCTCCGGTCCAGGACCGCGAGTATGTCCGGGGATCGTCCACAGTGACTTCATACTTCAACGTATTCAGATCCGGGCGCGAGAAGCGTTCGGTCAGGTGCAGCGCTTCGGTGTGCGGAAGCCCGCCGTTGCTCATCCAAAACTTCTCGTTGAACCCAATCGTGTCGACCACCAGTATATCCCCTTCCCAGTGACCCACTGAGTTGCCGTAATAGCTGCGCACCACTTCGTCGGGCTGGCCCTGCTTGCGGCCATCGGTGTAGATGAAGTGCCAATTGCGGTCGCCTCCGCCCATCAGGACCAGAATGCGGCCGACTTCGCGCTGCTCCACGAACTGAAAGCCGTGCGGCGTTTGGAACTGGCGGGGTCCTCCGGACGGGAGACAACGCAGCAGCGGATCGTCTTTAAGCAGCGTGCGCTGGCGGTATTCGTAAACAGCCTTGGCCCACGGCAGAAAGGGCGCGACCTTGTCCGCGTCGGCGAAGTTGCGCAACAAGCCTTCGGCGTTCATGGGGACGTTGGCGGCCTTGGTTTCGACCAGCGCGCTGGCGCTGGCGGGGCCCCAGTATCCTTTCTTCCCCGGCTCGGCTCCTAACCGGATGTGGCCGTCGGGCCAGCGGGGAGCGGGCGCCTTGGCCGCCACACTGGCGGGCTTCTTGGCTACCACAAATACCTTCGCCCCCGTGCGGGCCAGCGTCACGGATGTCGCAAACGCCTGACGATGCGATCCCTGCGCGGGGTTGCCTTCGACCGTGACGGAGTCGCCGATGTGCACCGTGGTGGACTTCCAGCCGTCGTGTTCGAGATCCAGCGGGTTTCCGATCTCGATGGCCCAGTTGGTGGTGCCGATGGAATCGCGCACGTTGATGAAGATATATGCGTGGGGATTGGCCCAATCGATGCGCGTAACGATGCCCTGTAGCTTCACCTGATGGGCGCTATCGTAGGTGGCCGAGAATCCGTCCTGCGCCAGGGCCGTGGCGGCGGCAGCCACAAAGAGAAGCGCACAACCGAGGGCCCAGATTGGTTTGATCGAGTGTCGGCGCACGTTAGTCTCTGACGATCTTGAAATTGCCGGTAGCGGAGCCCTGATGCCAAGTTCCGGTGATGTTGCGGTGATAGGAACCGAGGTCGTCCAGGTGGCCTTCGGCGACGATGTGTTCGGCCTTTCCAGACTTGTCCTTCGCGTCGGCTTCAATGCGCACGTTCCAGGTGGTCACGTCCACCAGGACGCTCGCGAGGTTGATGGCATCGGGTCCCGGGTTGATCTGGCCAGTGACGGCCTTGCCATCCCAGTTCATCACCAGTGTCAATTGATTCCGATGGATCGTGTCGGAGCCCCAATCGCCGGTCCAGGTGCCAGTCAACGGGTGCCCCTGCTGGGCCAAACCCGGCCAAGTCACCGTCAGGCCGGCGCAGAGGCACGCCAGCGCTCCAAAACCAATGCCGACGGATCGTCTCCGCATGGACCCTTGTTCTCCTCCACTAGCTTGAAACCCGCGAAGAGCCAGTATCGTACATCGCGGCAAGCGCCGCAAGCGCTGGGTGGGGCCAGGCTCTGAGCCTGCCGCCGGGCTTCTACCCGGCGTGCCCTAGGTGAGAGCAAATGGCAGGACGAACTGGCCGGCTCGAATGCCGACGGCAGTCTGAAGGCCTGCCCCACATGCCTGCCTCAGCCAAGCATCTGGTAAACTCCGCGTTTGTTAAACGAGTCTGCGGCTACCGAAGCCTCTAACTCCGCGCGACGTCCTCGGAGGCGCCACGCCTGATAGAACCCGTGAATCACGCACAGTCCGGGGCCGTCGGCTAACGTCTCCTCCCCAACGGTCCTGGCGATAAAACAGTTGTGACTTCCGATCTTGTACACCTGCTCAACTTCCATTTCCCGCACTCTCAGAGCGAAGACGGGGACCGGAACACGAAACTTTTCCGACATCCTCGTGGCAAACGGAAGCCGGTCCCATTCAATGGATTGCTTGCGATGGTTCGCCGCGAGTTGATAGGCCACCGGAGCCTGCGGCAGCGGCACGCTACTTACTGCAATCCGTCGGGCCTGTTCCACCAGATGCGAAGCCAGCCTGTCTTCCCGCAATTGCGAAAGCGAAACGGCCATGGCCAAGCTCGTTCGTGATATTCATTGGGAAGATGTTCCCACCCCCCTCGCTGGAAAGACTCACCAGCGATACCACGTGGGGACGAATGAACGTTACCATCGCCGCCCGTCTTTCGAGGAAGGACATCTTGATTTCAGAACCGTCGCCTCTTCGCCACTGCGAGAATGCGTGCAGCAAATAGTGGGCCCAGAGATATCTTTTCGGCAGGCAATAGTTCGCCGAGCTACGAGCTTCGAAAAAGAGTAGTTCTGACTCGAGCGCTGCAGTTTTCGGGCTCACCCTAAGGCCTATCTCGCCTAACACTCGCTGCTGTCCGTCTTGTTCACAAAACCTCAGCGATAAACGCCGGAGGACGCTAGGGTTGGGTTTTCGTCCTGGATCGAAGGCGACACAGATGATAAATGGCTCGGAGCATACTGCACAGTGACGCCACGTGACATCGAGCGGCGCACCCATTCCATGGAGCCACACGGCAATCTCCTGCTGCGGTTCCGCCAATCCGACAGTGAACTCTTGAGGCAGTAGGGTATCCCCGAACGCCAGCGCCTTGATCGCTCTGCGGCTTTGCGCGACGGTCGACATGCGGCTATCGTTCCAAGCGGCATCATTCGCCACCGGCACCGCCGGCGCCGGCACGGAAGAGGCACTCCAGCTCACCCGCGGGTGGAATCTTGTGGTTGTGCCAGCCGGAGGAACGCGTCTCCACCAGTCGAAAGGAATCACTACTCCGTTCGATTGAGTCAGACAATCCCCGGCTTGCATCGTTATTTCCGATAAATAGAAAACTACTTCGCGTCATCCGGGCGATGTGCTTCCAATACTCGGCCATCGCGTCCGGCGAGATTTCGGAGACCGCGTGAGAGCTGAACGTAACATCGACGCTTCCCGCCGGCATCGCGGCCAGCTCAAACACAGGCATCAGCACCACGTCCGCGCCCGCGATCGCTTCCTGGGTTGGCGCTTCCTCGGCGTACAACAGAAATTTCAACTCGGGAAACGCCTTCATAAGGTAATAGGAGGCCAGCGCGAGACTCTCCGGAACATCGAAATCCAGATACCTCACCCCGGTTCGATCCCGAAGCAGATAGTACGCCATACCGCCGAATCCGCCGCCGATTTCAGCGACAACGCCGGGCTCGGAATCGAGCAGGCTGCACGCCCTGTGCGCGCAATAATGGCGGTACTCCGCGCCAGCTTCCACCAGGGTTCCGTCCATCAGCACGCCAAACGGATTCCCGACGCCGGGGCCGGCCAAGTCGTGCCAGGCGAAGCGTCCCTCGGTCTGGGCCATCCAATAATCAAGGCGATATAAAACGTCGGTCAAATACACGCGGCGGTGTGTACTTTCAGCCGAAAAGCAGCCCTCGACGCGCCGTAAGGCACGCCGATCAAACCCGTGGAACAAGGATCGCGGAAGAAGTTCCGGTACATTCGCCGCAAGGCCGCGATGTCGCGATCTAGGAGCCTGTCCGAGAATCCCGCAAGATCGAGGGAACAGAGCGAACGGAACTGGCACATAATGTTTTATGCCAAAGGGCTACCGGGCCTACCTTCCTGAGCAA
>Ga0209517_10001739_pt1 | contig 32001 bp, 30 predicted proteins | sample PeaSoiMetSII2010_FD_187695 | JGI IMG/M metagenome (GOLD analysis project Ga0209517, IMG submission 187695) | Peat soil microbial communities from Weissenstadt, Germany - SII-2010 (SPAdes) (version 2) | ecosystem: Environmental > Terrestrial > Soil > Wetlands > Peat | place: Germany... | reverse complement strand
CGGCCGGGAACGAGTATCCATCGCTGGAGACCGTATACGGCACGTCGACATTAACGCCGTTCATGGCGCCGATGACGTTGTCCACGCCCGCGAAGTCAAGCACCGAGTAGTGGTCGATGCGGACGTTCGTGAGTTTCTCGACGGTCCGGATCAGCAGCGACGGCCCACCGAACTTCAGCGTCTGCCAGAGTTCTAGCTGCCCGAAGCCCGGCACCTCGACGACGGCGTCCGGCGGGATGGACACCACCGCACCGCCGTGCTTGCTGGCATTCAGATGGACGAGCGCGATCAGCCCGCTCATGTCCTCAGGCGCCTGCGACGAGCCGAGCGGACCTCCGCCGTGCCTGACGGCAGGCAGTACCGCCGAGCCGACGAGCAGGGTGGTCATGCTGCCGCGGTTGGCCGCCGGCATGACCGGCCGATCGGCCGCAGTGAGCGCGGCGATTCCCTGGATCCGGTGGATGCCACTTAGTAGGTGGTTCACGAACAGGTAGCCCACCCCGGCCACCGCGAGCGTCAGGACCGCAAGTGACGCGGCCGCCACCATGATGATGCGCCTGAGCCGCCGCTTCGGCCTGCGCAGGCGGCTGGGTCCCCGGCCGCCAGCCGCTTCCGACCGCTGAACAATGACTTCCTGCATGGACGTGTCGGACATGCGCAAATGCCCCCTCTGAATACCGGCTCGGCCCCGCTGTATCTGGCGGTTGGATTCCCGTAATTACTCATCGCACACTTCAAAATACGGAAAGTAATCTAGCGGAGACCCGTGCCGCTGGCCAGCGTGTCAGCCCAGTTCAGTCCTCCCGCCCATACGACGACAACAGACTCCGTACACACCCGGCGATCCGCTCACTAACCCGTCCAGCTCCAAATGCCCAGTGACGCGGGCACGTCGATCGTTAGTCGGCGAATCTGCGATCAGCCCCGGCCCCAGGACTCCTGACAAAGGACAGAAGTCGCTGTAGCAGCTCACATCGGCAACAGACCCGGAGATGCTTCGCGGCGATTGTTTACGACACGTTGACGCAGGTCACGGCAGGGCCTTTGCGTAGTCGGTTGGTGGTGCCCTGAGCAGGCGGGATTGGCCCGACACGCCGGGATCGTGGTGATACGGGTGCAGGCACGGCGTGGCGGTGATCATGAGGTTGCCGAACTTCGTGATCTTCGCCGGGAGCCGTGCCTGCCGTGTCATCTTCGCTTACTGTGCTGGCCGCTGGCCACCTGGATGGGCTTGCCGGCAGTGATCCGGCGGTGGCGGGCGCAGTGCCGGCCGGGCTGCTGGAGGCGCTGGCGCAGGTCCCTGATCCGCGGGATCCGCGCGGGGTGCGGTATGAGTTCGTCCCGGTCGTGGCGGTGGCGGTGTGCGCGACGCTGGCCGGCGCCCGGTCGTATGCGGCGATCGCGGAATGGGCCGGCGACGCGGGGCCGGAGCTGCGGTCCGGGCTGGGGTTACCCGGAACCGTCCCGGACCTGGTGACGATCTGGCGGGTGCTGACCGCCGTGGACCCGGCGGCCCTGGACCGGGCGCTCGGCTCGTGGGTCACGGCCCGGCTCGCGGCCCGCCGGGTACCGGGCCGCCGGGCGGTGCTGGCGGTGGACGGCAAGACCGTGCGCGGCGCCCGGACAGGTCAGGGTCCTGCGCCGCATCTGATGGCGTGCCTGGATCACGGCTCCGGCGTGGTCTGCGCCCAGATCGCGGTGGACGGCAAGACGAACGAGATCACCATGTTCGCCGGGCTGCTGGACCAGGTCACCGACCTGGACGGGGCCGTGATCACGGCGGACGCACTCCACGCGCAGCGGGACCACGCCACCTACCTGCATCAACGCGGCGGTCATTACATCTTCACCGTCAAGGGCAACCAGCCCGGCCTGCACCGTCAGCTCCGGACCCTGCCCTGGAACGACGTCCCGGCCGGCCACGTCCAGTCCGGCCGCGCCCACGGCCGGATCGAGAAACGCACCATCAAGGCCGTCACCGTCACCGCCGGCCTGCTGTTCCCCCACGCCGCCCAGGCCATCCAGATCACCCGCAGGACCCGCCGCATCAACGGGCGGAAGTGGCGCACCGAGACCTCCTACGCGATCACCTCACTGCCCCCGGCCCAGGCTCAGCCCGCCCAGCTCGCGGGCTGGATCCGGGGCCACTGGAAGATCGAGAACCAGCTGCACTGGGTGCGTTCTCCAGGGGTTCTCGGCCTGTGGCATGTCGTTGCACCAGACACCTGTCAAAAGCGTTTTGCAACACATCTCAGCCACTGAGGTGCTCGTCATCGTCGCTGCTCAGAAGCCTGGCCCATGAAGTCGTGCCACGTGCGCAACACCCCGACTGGTGACGGCGGATATTCGATCATGGCTCTACCTGCACGATTCGCGGAAACGCCCTATTTACATGGGTCCTGACCCCCAGAGAATCGGCGTGACGTCACCTTCGGCGAAGACCTCTCCCAGGTACGCACCGGCACCGGACCCCACGTCATGGCCGCCATCCGCAACCTGGTCATCAGCATCCTGCGGCTGGCCGGCCACACCAGCATCGCCCGCGCCCTCCGGCACACCGCACGCAACCCCGAACGCGCGTTCCGCCTGCTCACAGACACAGGTAACGGTAAGTAATGGGACAACGCAATGACCCTGCAGGTCACGGTTCTGGGCACGAGGATCAAGATCGTTAACTCCTTGCATCCATTTTCGCAGGCTGGTTCACACGGACAGGGCGGTATCGACCGCAAGTCAGCAGGTCACCGTCACGGTGATACGTCCGGGTGCGCTGCTATGTCAGGAGTCCTGGGCCCCGCATTCTGCCGTGTTGCTCTTTAGCCTCCTTTAGTGTAGTAATCCGCGTCTGATTCCCTGCGTAATACTCTGGCCGCTTCCGTAAGGTGTATCTGGAACGTTCCCGGTCCCGACGGGAGCAAAATTCCCATCGCGTCAGCTGACATTCAGGATTCAGCCAGCAGCGCCAGGAAAGGACATCAATACACAGGTGTTATTGAGTACGCTCTCCTGCGTGACCACGACCGAAGTTCGCACCGCGCTGCGGGATCGTCTGTACCAAACCTATGCGTCACAGCACGCCGGGTGCGGTGACGGTGAGGCGACCGCACTTATCTACCACCGGGACATCCGACCCCTGCTGGCCGGGCTGGATGGCGCGCCGGTGATCGACATCGGCTGCGGCCAGGGTGAGTTGGTACGGCTACTACTCGCTGACGGCTATGCGGCCATGGGAGTCGACGTCAGCCCGGAGCAGGTCGACCTAGCACACGCTACCGGTCTGAATCAGGTGCGCCACGGTGACTACCGCGACTTCCTTGTCGAACACCGCGGCCAGTTCGCCGCTGTCACTGCCACGGACGTGCTTGAGCACCTGACCAAAGACGAAGTGCTCGACACCTTCGACTGCGTTGCCCGGGCAATGGCGCCTGGTGGCGTGTTCATTTCACGGGTACCGAACGCCGTCAGCCCGCTGGGCGGCCACATCAGACACGGAGACTTCACGCACGAGTTGTCGTTCACCGCACGCAGCGTCAGGCAGCTTGCTGCCGCGGCGGGATTCCGCTCCGTGAGCATCCTGCCGTGCCCGCCAGTCGTGCACGGCCTGATAAGTGCCGCGCGCTTGGCGGTATGGAAGCCCATTAGCGGGCTCTTCAAGATCGCCCTCGCCGCCGAGACCGGAACACTCCGTGGCCACATCGTCACTCAGAATCTTACCTTCGCGGCGCGCACGCAGCCAATGAGTTGCGCGAACCAGGAAAGAGGGGGAGCATGCGGGAAACCGGCGCACACTTCACTATTTCTGGGCGAGGAGATCTAATGACACGAGGCACAGTCGACCCTCACTTGCCTCAACCTCGCTCCGCAGCCGGAGCACGTGATGTGAGAGTCAATATCGGATGCGGTGCCACGCCGACAGTCGGCTGGGCAAATCTGGACAACTCATTCACGATAAAGCTGGCGCGCTGGACAATGGCGATTCGATTGCTCGCAAAAGTACGGATCCTGGACACCCAGTCATGTGCCTTTGCTGAGATCGTGAATCAGAAGAATATCCGCTTCGCCAACGCAACCCGGCGGATTCCATATGCAAATGACTCGGTAGAAGTCGTGTATAGCTCGCATATGATTGAGCACCTTGACCGCCGGGAGGCAACGGCGTTCTTGCACGAAGTCAGAAGAGTTCTGCGGCCCGGCGGCGTGGTGCGCCTCGCGGCGCCTGATCTTAACCAGATCGTGACGGAGTACTTGGCCACTGGTGATGCCGATCGACTTATCGAACGTAGCCACATGGGTCAGCAAAGACCTCGCGGTCTCCTCTCCCGAATGAAGCTGGCACTTATCGGGCCGCGAGGTCACCTGTGGATGTATGACGGCCATTCGCTGACAGCGCTGCTCCTCGACAATGGCTTCGCCGACGCGCGTGTCATGACGGCGGGCATGACACGTATCGGGAACCCGGAGCGTCTCGATCTTGCAGAGCGGTCGGAAGAAAGCGTCTATGTGGAAGCGGTCCGCCCACCCGGTTAACGCCAGTGTGACTCGCAACACCACGGACTTTAGGTGTTTCGTACCGGCTGGGGCATGATCGACTTGCTGCGTGGTTTTGATCTTGCTGAGTGGTTTGTCGACGGACGTGGGCCACGCCGGGTATGGCAATGGCCCGCATCTCGGTGCGGGTGGGCGCGGTTCCAGCGGCCGCGGTAGTGCGTTCAGCTCCGTTTCCGGGTCGTTCGGTTCAGCCACTGCGACCCCTTAAGTCCCTGGTGTTGAGCGTGAGACGCGAACACGCCCAGCCAATGGGTCCTCGATGCGGTCCAGAACTCTGGATCTTCTCAAGGTGAGGACGGATACCAACGTGGCCGCGCTCGAAACCCTCACCTGAGTCTCCTGCCGCCACTTCAAGCATTGCTCACCGGGCGGCACCGACATCGGTGGCTCCGGCCGTCATGACAGCCTCACTCTGTTTGCCAGTCGACGTCCAGACTTTGGTTACGCACAGCCACAGCAATGCAGCGATGATAAGGACCATAACCACGGTCGGGGACCCGGCAGTACTGATTCTCTCGATCGTGATTAGCCAAGTTGGGTCCAGCGTAGTGAGGAACGGCGCTGTGGCTTCCGCCAAAGCGGTGGCACTTGCCACTGCGATCCAGTCCAGTCTGCTGGCAGGCACTACCGCAAGGAGCGGAAAGATCATTACGTCATAGGCAAGCGACTGCTGAGGCGCCACGAGCAGCAAGCCCAGCGCCAACGCGAGCGAAACTCGCACGGCCGGCAGGTCAACCGGTCCTGGCGGCAAGCGCCACAACAGGATCGCCGCGAGCACGACGGACGCAATGAGGCCAACGGCATTGATCGTGCTGAACGCGTTCTGAACACCAAGCACTCGGGCCACATCTTGCCATAGCCCGTTTGGTGGAAATGTCTCAAATGTGGCCGAGATTGCTGCCCGGCCGGCGACCAAGTACCCGGGCACTAGGATCGCGAGAGTCCCTGTGGCCAAGATGGCGAGCACGCGCGGCGACCGCCGAGCGGCCCAAGCCAAGCCCACCCCGAACACTGCGTAGGGCGCCTTGACTGCCGTCGCCAGCCCGAGCAGCGCACCAGCCAGCAGAGCCCGGCGTGGATCCAGCCTTCCGAAGGCAATCAGCGCGCACGCCCCTGCCGCTCCGGCGAGGACATCGTTATGGCCGTTGGCCATAACGGCGAACAGCATCAGCGGATTCACGGCCCACAACAGGTGCACCCGAACCCGTCGGGCGGGATCTGAGCGCGTCAGCCGATCCAACGCCAGGACCAGCGCCAAGTAGGCTAGAGCATTCCACGCTTTTAGCCAGAAAATAGTGCGCGCTACCGAATCCCCAGCTATTATCGCCGCTGCTGCTTCTGTAAGGGTGGCGATCGGGCCATATCTAGTTGGGAAATTCAAGTAGTCGGGCGCCACGATGGCCCAAACGGGGTCACCCGACGATTTCAGTTGTCCCAACGTCGTGTCATACGGACTGTGGCCTAGCGCTGCTATCCGCCCGAACCCTGCGTACATGATCGGATCGCCGTTGTCCAGCGGCGGGACCAGCATCAGGCCGATCACCGCGATGGCTGAACCGAGAATAAGACAGCGAGGCCGGGGCCGCCACCCCCGCTTGGTCGCCATCAACGCCACGGCGAGGCCGATGCCGCCCAGCAGTTCCGCCAGCCACAGCATGATCGACCCCAGCACGAGCGAGTGGTGGGCGTGCAAGAACCACGGCGGCCACGGTGCTGCTGGCGGAAACGCCGCCCCCGCAGCCGGGCCGTCAAGCCCCAACGCGACCATCAGCGCGATGCTCCCGCCAATTGCCGCCGCTGCCGTTCTCCCCATCCGGCGGCTAGCCGCCGCCAGTGCTGGTTCAGCCTGTTCGTGCCTTCCATCCATTGCCTTCGGCCTTTCACGACTGAACGCTCATACTCGATCCAGTCAGACGATTGAAACCTGCGAATATCGAAGACGACGTAGGCTTTGGCCTAAATTAACCTATCCAAATTGCCCTTCTAGCGAATCTCTCAATACACTAGCGATCGCCAGCACCGGCCGCCGCAAAAACTCATGACCTATCCATGAGATCTCTTGCTATTGCTTCGACTTTATTGGTCACCGCAGCAGTTAGGACGTCCCTCATAGTGCCCCCCTTAGCTGGTCGTACAGACAGGAATGGCCCCAAACCACCAGCTTGCCTACTAACAGCGGGCGTGCCATAGGCCTTGGGCGTTCAGGGCGTAGCGAATAGCGTCACGAGATACTGTAACAACAGGACGCGGCCTAACGGCCTAACCGGGAGGTCTACAGATGCGATCTGTTCCATGCTGGCGACTCGTTTACGTTCTGGACAACTTGCAGTGACCGACGTTACGGCCTACTCGTATGTACGCCATCGGATCGTGCCGCCGCCGACGATTGTCGCGATGATCCTATTTGCCGTAGCAGTCGGACTGTTGTTCACAGCCTTGGAGACATCTGACTTGCCTACTCGTGCAGTTGTCTGGGGCAGCCTTTCCCTGGCGTCCTACGCTGCCGGACTGTTGTGCCTGGCCGCAGGCATCAAAGGTCTCGCCCAATGGAAGTTCGGGTCATGGAGCCCTCTGTGGTGCAGCGCGACGTTCGGAATCGCTACAACGACCTGGAGCCAGCCGCAGATCGGATCACCCGCCCAAATTGCCATCTCAAGCATACTCCGGGCACTGTGGCTGGTAGCGGTCGGCATGACCGCGTGGGTTCTCGGCTATCTCGTCGGTCCTGGTCTCTTGGCGCGGAGAGCGCTGGCTCGAGGTGTGGCTGCGGTCGGTCAACGGTTCACCGCCGAAGTACGAAGTCCGGCAGCCCCATGGATTCTCTACGCTGTCGGTGTTGGTGCGCGTGTCACGCTGGCGGTATCGACCCACAGGTTTGGTTACGTCGGTAATCCGACAGAGGCCGTGGGCAGCGCCACGGGATATAAGCAAATTCTCAGTCTGCTCAGCTACTGCGCGCCGTTCGCAGTTTGCGCGGCCGCTCTGCAGACCTACCGCGAACGATTGCGCGGTGCGCGTATCACGCTGGCTATTCTCTTCATAACGGAACTTGCCTTTGGTGCCGTGGCTGGAGGTAAAGAGAATTTCATAATTGTCATACTGTCTTTGATCATCCCGATGAGTGCAGCTCACTATCGACTTCCAAAGACAGCTGTGATCGGCGGAGTTCTTTTCTTCCTCGTTATCATCATCCCATTTAATCAGACTTATAGAACTTCGGTTCCGGAGGGCTTGACGCCGCGGCAAGAGATCGCCAATGCCCCTGAAATTCTCTACCAGACTCTGACGTGGCGCAAGCTGCCCACGGCCATACCAGGGTCCTTTTCCTATCTGCTACAGCGGCTTCGCGAGATCGATAATCCTGCGATTATTCTGCAGCGTACGGGCAGCCAATTCCCATTCATCAGCCCCATCCAGCTCATTGAGAGACCACTGGCGGATGCCGTTCCCCGCGCAATCTGGCCCGACAAGCCAGTCCTGGTGACAGGATATCAGTTCAGCCAACAGTACTACGGCCTGCCGTCCACCGTGTACACCTCTACCGCCATTACGCCTCTAGGTGATCTATACCGATATGGTGGCTGGATTCCCGTAATTATTGGCATGTTCCTGATCGGCTATGGAATGCGGCTGCTGGACAGCGTCTTGGATGTGTTCACCAATCCCCATACAATTACACTAATTATATTGCTCATCCCATCACTCATTCTGGCGGAATCTGACTGGGCTACCACGCTGGCTGGTCTGCCAGCTACTGCCTTCACGTGGTTGCTTGTCGTATCCCTAACCTTCCGTCGGCGGCTATCACGGTGAGTGGCAGAAATACTCCTCTAGAATAGTTGTAACGGACGAAACGAAGGACTAATTTACACTAGTCTAGATTTTCCCGACGGGCACCGATGAATAGTGCGAATACGGCGGGGGCGGGGCGTCTAGCCATTGCACCGATGGTCGCCGGGGTGGTACTCAGGAAGTAGCTCGAATACAGATGGTGATTGCGTATGCTCGACGCGTGATCGTGACTGGGGACCAGCCGACGTTGCGCGACCTGCTGAACCAGCCGTCTGCCTCCCGGCACGCCGACTGCAGGGGCGGTGAGGCCACCGCGCTGATCTCCAACCGGGACGTCCGCCCGTTCTTGCCCGGCCAGACCGCCGGATCCATGTTCGACAACGGCTGCGGCCTGGGACAGTTGGTGCGTCTGCTGCTCGTTGACGGCTACGACCAGTACTTGCTCGTGGAGCGCGAGGCACCCTGGATCCCCAACTGCCGCGGCCGCCTGTCGAGTGCGAACGTCGAGCCCTTGTGACTACGCACCCTGTGCCCGGCCGACTGCAAGGGCTCGCTTCGGCGTTGCACTGGCCTGGTGCCGGGCGGACAATCGCCCGAACCGCGGGATTCAACATGGCTGCGGCTGTCGCCGCCGGCCTTGGTGGCATCGTCTTGGCGCGGACGGTGGGGCCCACAGTCCGCGGCGAGTACGCCGCCATCACGGCGTGGTTCGCCCTTGCACTCATGATCGGCGGAATGGGCCAGCCGGCTGCATTGTGCTTTTATGTGGCCCGCAATCCGCTGCACGCACGTCAGTTCGTGGCCACCTCGCGGGCGATGATGCTCATAACGGGCGTAATGGCGCTCACAGCCGGAATGCTGCTCGCTCCGGTACTGTCCCGTGGAAATCCCGAGGTAGCTGATGGTTACCGGATCGCCTTCGGTGCCTCCATTGCAGCCTTCGTCGGGGCAAGTTATACCTTCTCGTTGCAGGCTCGAGACCTGAATCGCTGGAATGTAGTGCGAGTAAGCCAGCCCGTGCTCAGTGTCGTGGCCACATGTGTACTGTGGTCGCTCGGGCTACTCACGCTGCTCACCGCCCTGATTGTGCTAGCAACGACCATGGTTCTGCAACTCGGCTGGGCCTATCGTTGCTGTCGGCAGACCGGGCTGGTACCTGGATGCTTGCAGGCCAAACTGGTCCGCCCGCTCGCAATTTACGGTGCGGCGCAGATCGCCGCGCTGACGCCTGCCGCCCTGAACGCTCAGCTGGACCAACTGGTGCTGTCGCTAACGGTCGCTCCAGCCGACCTTGGCCGGTACGCGATCGCCGTCTCACTCACGTCGCTTCCCATCCCGCTCGTCGCCGCTATCGGCAATGTCGCTTTCCCCAGGCTGGCGGCGCGGCGTGAGGTTAACGACGCAACCTGCAGAATGCAGCTGCACGCCGTCCTCGGTAGCGCGAGCCTAGCCGCAGCGATGCTCGTGCCGCTCGCTATGGTCGCATACTGGCTAGTCCCTTTCGTATTCGGCGCTCGTTACTGGGGAGCTGTTCCGTTGCTTTGGATCCTGACCCCCGGGGCCATATTCCTAGCCTGCGGGCAGGTCGTGGGCGATTTGCTGCGTGGCCGGAATCATCCAGCCGTGGTGGCTTGGGCGCAAGGGCTGGCCGCAGTCTTCACTGTGGCGCTTCTTATTGCCCTGCTGCCTGTCGTCGGCGTGTCCGGTGCGGCAATCGCCTCCACAGTCGCTTATGGCGTCGCGCTAGCCGCTATGCTCCGCTCGCTGTGGCGGCTACCGCGTCACGCTAAGGGCACAGGCTGGGTGCCAGAAGTACCCGAGATATTGGTCCCGGAGCCGTAGGAGAGCCCATGTCAGCGCTGCGCCGAGCCGCCGCAAGCACCACCGATCTTGCCTGCCGTACAATTGGCCGCAGGCATGTAGTCCGCGCTGCCCGGTTTGTGCTATACCGTGCTCGGCTCGATATCCCGAACGACCTGCGCACCAACGGTGAATCGTCCTTGCAGCGGTGGATCCTCGAGCTAGCACCAGTTCGCGGGGAAGTCCACGTCATCGACGTCGGAGCCAACGTCGGTCACTGGTCTTCCGCAATGCTGGCTGCGGCTGGCCAGCGAGGGCGGCTCGACGATCTCGACCTACACGCATTCGAGCCATCGTCATACTCCTTCGCACATTTGGCGAAGGCCCTCGACGGACGACCGGTGCGCCTCCACCGAGTCGCCCTCAGTGAGCGGGCCGGATCGGCAACCCTTCATGTGATCGGGCCAGGCGCGGGCAGAAACTCCTTGCATAAGCAGACCAGCCCACAAGCCGACGCTCTGATTGAGAAAGTGGCTACGACAACGCTTGATGAGTACGCCGAACGCGCCAGACTAGATCACATCACCTTGGTCAAGATCGACACCGAAGGTCACGATCTCGCGGTCCTTCGCGGAGCTGAGAAGCTCTTTGCCGAGCAGCGCATCTCGACCGCTCAGTTCGAGTACAACCATCGGTGGATCGACAGACGCTCATTTCTGCGCGATGCTTTCGATTTTCTCACGCCCTACGGCTACCGGGTGGGCAAACTAACGTCGAATGGGGTCGAGTTTTATCCCGGCTGGGATCCCGAACTGGAGACGTTCGTCGAGGGCAACTATGTCGCCTGCCCGTCCGCGATCGCTGAGATGCTACCCTCCATCGCATGGTGGAAGTCAGCCGGTTAAGCCAGGCCCGACAACTTGGCTTGGCGGCTAGCCGTCGCAAGATTGAGTCGATGCCGTCAGCAGGCGATGGCGCAGCCATCCTCAGGCGACGCGTAGATCCGAGCCACAGCGGCTCAATGGGAGCAGGCGGGCGTCTGCGCACGACCGGGCTATCGATCATCCGTTCCAAGTACATTCCGTAGCAGCATGTTGCTTCCTTGGGCACTTGGAGCAAGGTCACGAACTCTGTTTCTGTCACTGTCACGCCAACAGTCGAAAACATTCCGCGATACAGTTGTTGCGTATCGTAGTTGGTGAAGAGATGCGCTGGGTGCAGTCGGTGTACATCGCAATAGCGTAAGGTCGGTGCGCAACCCCAAGCTCCGACCGTCAATAGGGGCAGGCCGACGTGACTAGCGGGGTTGCGCATCCACGGATTACGGTGCTTGGCGCTGGCTATCTTGGAGCGACGTATGCCGCTTGTCTCCCTGAACTGGCTTTGATGTTCTTGGTGTTGACACCAATGTTGCCCACGTCAGCGCGCTGTCCGCGGGTCGGCTCCCGTTCTTCGAGCCGGATCTAAACACCTTGCTGCACCAGGGCCTTGACTCTGGTCGACTCCGTTTTACAACCTCTTACCTGGAGGCAGCGAGGTTCAGTGACGTGCACTTCGTTTGCGTCGGAACACCGCAACGCACGGACTCCGGCCGTGCGGACTTGTCCCAGCTTGACAGTTGCATTGCGGCGCTCGGACCACTGCTGGAATTCCCTTGCCTCGTCGTGGGAAAGTCCACCGTGCCGGTGGGTGCGGCCGCCGCAATAGCCGACCACCTGGCGCGGCTCGCACCGATCGGCGATGCTGCAGAACTTCCAGGAATCCAGAATTCCTGCGCGAGGGCTGTGCAGTGGAAGACACTCTGCGACCGGACAGAATCGTGGTAGGTGTTCAGTCGCAGCGGGCCGAGGCACTTCTCAAGCGGGCTATGCGCTACCCCTGGCGGCGGGCATACCGCCCAATGGCCTTGCTTTTAGGTGTGCCGTAATGGATCGAGGAGATGGAGTTCGATTCGGCGGGTGACGCGGGTCATGCTTGGCTCGTGGTTCCCGCGCCTGGGGAAGTTGCCGGCCTTCTTCGTCTTGCGGGGGCTGGCCCGGTCAGGACGGTCACGCACGTGGAACTGCGGGTCGAGGATCTTCAGCAGGAACGTGGCCAGGGCCAGGTCAAGCTGGTCAGGGGGAAGGCCGCCGTGATGGTGCTCGGCCGCGGCGGCGAGGGCATGCGGGAAGCTGATCGTGTCCGGCGGGATGCCGGCCGCGTCCGCGCCGACGCCTAAGCGCTGGCAGATGGCCTGGCAGACGGCGAACAGTGCCCGCATCTCCTGGGCGACGCCCTCAGGGTCCTTGCTGCGCAGCACCGGCTTTACTTCGCCCATGTCGGTCTTGTGGTGGCCGATCACGGTCTCGGCGCCCCACCGCATCGGGTAGGCCCGCGCCAGGTCCAGCGCCGGGTACGCCTCCACGTCAAGAAGGTCGGTGACCAGGCAGAATACCTCCGAGGAGGACCCGGTCTCGCCGTGGTTCCCCGTCGTGGCGGTGTGCACGGTGTACTCGATGACCCGCACCGTGACCGGCGGCCCGTCGCTCTTCCGGGCCGACCGCAGTTCCGCCAGGTAGGTGCCGTCCGCGAGCGTCGCGACCGGCCGCAGGGGCGAACGAGGCCGAGGCGCGCCGCAAGATGCGCGCCCCGGTCGCCAGGACGTCGCTGGCCAGGTTGTGCGACAGGAAGTTCCGGTCGGCCAGTGCCACCATCCCCGGCCCGAACGCCGGCAGCAGGTCCAGGGCCAGGGTCTGCTCCCCGGTGGGTTCATGAGGTCATTGCTCCGAACGACTCAATCACGTAACGTAGCCGACTAGTATCGCCTTGTGACTGCGGTGAGATGCGTGGTGTATCAACGGGCGGAGGGCGCTCCCAGGTGACGGTATTGACCCAACGGCCCGCACGCCGATTCGGCAAGGCGACCTAACCGTGTGTGGTATCGCCGGAGCGATCGATATAGAGCCCGACCGGGCAGCAGCACAGGTAAGCGTGCTCAATACTGCCCAGTGGCATCGTGGTCCTGATCACAGCGTGGTCGCACGCGTCGGCGGGTTCACCCTCGGGAACACACGGCTTGCCATTCAGGATCCCGGCCCGGCGGGAAACCAACCATTCGTGTCATCTGACGGGCGCTATCACTGCGTGTTCAACGGCGAGATCTACAACCATCGTCAGCTGATCGGACAGTACGGGCTGAAAGTACGTACCGCATGCGATGGGGAGATCATCCCTGAACTATGGGCGAAGCTCGGGTTGGCGTCGCTGGCCGAGCTGCGGGGCATGTTCGCCATCGCGCTGGTGGACTCCCTAGAAGAGCGTCTCTATCTGGCCCGCGACCCCTTCGGGATCAAGCCTCTGCACTGGCGAGCAATCCCCGAGGGGCTTCTCTTTGCATCCGAAGTCCGGCCACTTGCTCAGGTTGTCGGGGGCACACGGATCGACCCTGAGGCTGTCGCACGGTACCTGCACCTCGGAGCGGTGGCAGCGGACAGGGCTCCGTTCCAGGAAATCACAGCGCTGGCGCCGAACAGCGTTGCCGCCTTTGACCGGGATAGCCGCACAACGATCCGACGGATCCTAGCCGACGGCCCGCTTGTGGCCACTGGGGTTCCCGCTGGTCTGAAAGCCGCGCTGATGGGTTCCATAGAACTGCATCTGGGCGCCGATGTACCCACAGCGCTGCTGCTGTCGGCAGGAGTCGATTCAGCCGCTATCGCGGCCGTCGGCCGCCGTCTTGGCCGGGATCTGGATTGCCTCACTGTCGCTACCGAAGGAACCGCCGACGAGAGCAGCGAGGCCTCCGCAACGGCACGTCACTACGGCCATCGCTTCCGGCGGATACCAGCCGTGCTGACGGACGGCGACGTAGTGAGGTTCTTTGCAGCAATGCAGCGCCCGAGCATTGATGGACTCAACACCTACCTGGTGTCCAAGGCAGTCCACGAAGCCGGCTTCAAGGTAGCGCTATCGGGCCTTGGCGGAGACGAAGCTGTGGGCGGCTACTCCCACTTTCGCCTGCTGAGATACCTGGCTGCTCTTCGAGTTCTGGATAAGATGCCCAGCCCTCTAAGTAGCGCCGCGGCCAAGGTGTTGACCCGGACAGGTGCAGCGGGCGAGGCGAAGCTGGCAAGGCTGCTCGCGGCTGGCGGCCCGCGCGAGGGATGGGGTCTCTCGCGGCTGCAGCGGGAGGTATTGCCAGGACCGCTAGTTGCCGATCTCACAGGCATCAAGTGCGACAAGCCTACGAATCCCTTTGGCCTACGAGTCACGCCCTACCTGAGTCCGTTCAGCGCCATGGTCGCCGCTGAGGTCGACATCTACCTGCAGGCCATGCTGCTTCCTGATGCCGATTGCTTCTCGATGGCTTCCTCCGTTGAGTTGCGCGTGCCTTTCGTCGATAGTCACGTCTTCTCTGCCTCGCTAGTGCTTGCCGCCGACAAGAGCGCGCGGCCCGGCAAGAGGGCGATTGGGATGGCACTGAACGATCCTTATCTCAGAAGGCTGGCCGCTCATCCCAAGCGTGGTTTCAGCGTCCCCATGCGACGTTGGATGACGGGTCCGCTAGCGCCCGTGCTCAGGGCGGCCGAAGAACCGGATGCCGCGGTGTGGGCCGTTGTGGACCGCGCGAGAGCGGAACGCGCTGGGCTGCTGCCTCTCCGACCGCGCGAGCGCTGGTCAGAGCCATGGGCACTCGCGGCGCTGAATGCCTGGCTAAATGCGGCCTGAGAGCTGCGACCTGGAGGTTTCTCAATGCGAGTAGGTGTCGTTGGTCCGTTGGCCCCGGACTACTTCGCGGACAACGTCGGTGATGCGCTGCATCGCATGGGTCACGTGGTCGCGCAGCTTGGCCCGGCCCGGTCCCGCCCGCATGGGAGGCTCAGTGCCAGCCTCGCAGAGTTCACCAAGCAAAGTCTGCCGCGTCTGGACGAGCGGACGCAGCAGCACATTGTCAGAGCCGCTCTAGAGGCGGGCTGTGAGACGGTAATCAGCCTCGACTCGCGGCTGATGCCCGGTCCGGTAACGCAGCTGAAGCGTGCTGGCGTGCGGGTAGCGTTCTGGTTTCCCGATGCCCTATCAAACCTGGGCCGCCAGCTAATGTTGCTGGCACCTTATGATGCGCTCTTCTTCAAGGAGCCGCATCTAGTAGAGCGCCTACGCGTGAGCCTTGATCTGCCAGTGTACTACCTTCCTCAAAGCTGCAATCCGCGGTGGCACAGGCCACTGGTTCCAGCCGGAACCGAACCTTACCTGGTCATTGCCGGCAACATGTACCCGAGCCGGGTCAAACTGCTAGAGAGGCTCATCGCCAAGGGAATCCCGCTAAAGCTGTTCGGTGGAGGATTTCCCCGCTGGCTTGGGGAGACACCGGTAGGCGACGCACACACCGGTCGGTACCTGGCCCGCGAGGAGAAGGCCCGGGTCTTCCGGTCGGCCGCAGGAGTGCTCAACACTCTGCATCCAGCCGAGGTAATCGGTGTCAACTCCCGGCTCTTTGAGGCAGCCGGCTGTGGTGCCGCCGTGCTTACTGAGTTCCGCCCATCTCTTCCCGAACTGTTCGCTGTCGGCCAGGAGGTGCTGGCCTTCAAGGACTTCGACAACCTCGTGGACCAGGCGACCCGCCTGCTCAACGAGCCGGGACTGACAACTTGGCTCGGCGACGCCGCCACGCGGCGCGCTCACGCAGACCACACCTACGATCTGCGGGTCGCAGTCATCCTCGAGAAGCTGTCGTGACCGCAACGATTGTGCCGACCGGATGCAAGGTAACTCAGTGACCCGGCGGGTGCTTCTGCTGACCCCCTCCCGCGGACTCGGAGGCGGTACCGAGCGCTACGTCGAAGCGCTTGAGTGGGCATTCACCAGAGAAAAGGTGCAATACCGGCGAATCGACCTTGGGCGATCCGGGGCATCGGCCCATGCTCAGATGCTCGCCGAGACCAGCAAGCGGCTGCGGGCGAGCATCGAGCCGATTCGCCTAGTGCTCGCACACCGTTGTCTGCTGCCAGTTGGCCTGCTGCTCGCCAGGGAGCGTGCTGTCCGTGGCATCTCCGTGATATGCCACGGGAGCGACGTGTGGGGTACCCAGTTGCGGCCCCGCCGTTATCTCGAGAAGCGCCTGATGGGCAGTCCGAGAGTGCGCGTCGTCGCCGTCAGCAGCTTCACTTCGGGGGCGCTGTCTGGCGGCGTCCTGACAACCATCCTGCCGCCTGGCCTCTCGCGGGATTGGTTTGACACTCTCGTCAAAGCGTCCGCCAACCAGGCACCGGTGGAACCTGGAATCAGCCTGGTCACCGCGTTTCGTCTTGCGGACTGGCGGGAGAAGGGGCTGCCCGAGCTTCTGGACGCGCTCGCGGTCCTCCGCCGCCCCGATATCCGCGTAACTGTCTGTGGCAGCGGTGAGCCCTCCCGAGAGCTGGTCCGGCTGGTTAGCAAGCACGAACGCTGTGTCCTCCGGCCTGGGCTCACCGACAGCGACCTTGCTGCTCAGCTCGCCGCGGCTGACATCTTTGTCCTCGCAACCCGGACCAGGCAAGGACGGCATCCATCAGGCGAGGGCTTCGGCCTCGTTCTGCTCGAAGCGCAGGTAGCCGGCACGCCGGTGATCGCGCCAGCTTACGGCGGCTCGCATGACGCGTTCATCGAGCGTGTGACTGGCGTTGCTCCGGCGGATGAATCCGTCGAGGCGCTCGCGAAAGTGCTGGATGAACTGCTCCGCGATCCCTGTGAACTTGCTCAAATGGGCACGAGGGCCGGCAAGTGGGCTCGTGAATCCTTCGCGCCCGAACTCTATGCCGCCCGTGCCGTCGGCAGGCTGCTATGAGCAAGCGGGGATCCCAGCGGGCCAGTCTGATTCAAGGAAGAAGGAAACTCAGCTATGACAACACTGCGCCGCTCCGTTGTGACCGGTGGTGCTGGATTTATCGGCTTCCATCTGTGTCGGCGACTGCTTGTCGAAGGTTATGAAGTTATCTGTCTGGACAATCTACTCACCGGAAGTATTGAAAACGTCAAGCAACTTGCGGCGTTGCCCGGATTTCATTTCTCTCACGTCGACGTCACCGATAAGTTCCCCGCAACCGCTCCGGTCGATCTGGTGGTACACCTTGCCTCCGCAGCCTCGCCGCAGGACTACATAACGTATCCGATTGATACTCTAGCCGTCGGCTCCCTGGGCACTCATCAGGCACTAAGGTTCGCCCATCAGAACGGTGCGCGCTTCCTGCTGGCATCGACTTCAGAAGTCTATGGAGACCCCCTCATCCATCCGCAAGATGAATCCTACTGGGGGAATGTTAACCCGGTTGGGCCGAGATCCGTCTACGATGAAGGGAAGCGCTATGCCGAGGCTCTTACCGCTGCGTATCGGCGTAAGTATCAAACCAACACCTCGATTATGCGAATTTTCAACGCCTACGGTAGCCACATGCGGCGAGGCGACGGGCGCGCTGTCCCCAATCTCATCGAACAAGCGCTTTGTGGCGACCCATTGACCGTGACCGGCGATGGAAGCCAGACTAGATCGCTCTGCTACATCGATGATCTGATCGATGGCGTAGTCAAGCTCATTCACTCAGATCACCCGGGGCCGATAAATCTTGGCAATCCACACGAGACTACCATTAAGGAACTCGCGGTCACCATTCTGCAAATTACTGGCTCGCGCAGCCCCATCGAATATATTTCCACTCCACCCGATGATCCTCGGCGTCGCTGCCCTGACATCACTCTCGCTCAGCAGCATCTTGGCTGGAGCCCGACTATTTCCGCTATGGAAGGGCTAGAGCGCACCATCGAGTGGTTTCGCGATCGGCAGGCTCCAGGTTCCCCGCTAGCCAGTAACGGTTGTAGTGACTGTAACAATCTGGCCGATCACGGGTCCTAGAAGTCACAATCGCCTGGATCGGGTTGCCTCGCCAATGGCCAGCGTGGCGTGCTCGAAGCCAATTACCGTTCGGTCGAGACTGTAACGGGCGACATGCCGCCGCACCTTTTCGCGAGTTCCAGCTACCTCAATCTGCCGCAGGGCCCGGACGAGCGCGGATGCGAGTCCCGTGACGTCTCCGCACGAGTAGACCTCGCCAATTCCGAGGACGAGGTCAGGAGCAGAGCCGACCCGGTCCGTAACCACGGGTAGCGCTCCAGCGGCCATTGCTTCATTTACCACAAGGCCCCATGGCTCGGCCTCGCTGGGCAGAACGAGGATGTCGGCCGCATGGTAGTACGATGGGAGTTCTGACTGGTTGACGAATCCGGTGACCGCACCGCGTCCTGGATGGAGCGATGCTTGGATGCGTTCGGCCAGCGGGCCGTCGCCAACAAAGAGGGTGTTGACCTCGCCGGGCAAGAGCTGAACTGCAGCTATGAGGTCGAGGGGTCGCTTGCGCGGAATCAATTTCCCGCAGAACACGATCACTGGTTTATTGTCTTCGAGATCCAAGCGCGCAAGTAGATCCGATCGCTTGACTTGTGGCGACTCGGCAAACCGTTTGTCATCCACCGAGTATGGTGCCAAGGTGATTGTGCGGGCACCGTACTGCCGGTAGAACTCCGCGTTCATCTGGCCAATGGCCAGGCCGCCCGCACTTCCCGATACTGCGGTGCGGGCAACAATGTGGCGCAGGTAACGACGCAACCCGCTCGACTGGCTCTGTGGATGCGATTCACCTCGCAAGATATAGGGCACCCGGCGTGACCGACATATGGCAATGGCACACAACATCCACGGATCAGAGTAGCCATGGATGATTATAACGTCGTGTGCCAGAAGCCAACGGGTCAACGTCTGCAGCCGGTAGATAGCCCTGCCGGGCTTCTCGGTCGTAGTCAAAAATTGATGTGCATAGCCAGAAAGGAGATCAATATCCCAGGCGACCTTCAGGCCAAAGCCGGGATCGATCGCTGGATGATAACCACGATCGTATAGAAAGAGAACATCGAACTCTATATTGCGGCGATACTCTAGCCGTTGATAGAGGGGAGCATGATATTGGATAGGGTTGAAATCAAGCACCCCCAGTCTGGGACTCATCGAGTTTGTTTCTCCCATTCTTCTCCCGCTCAAATGACGTCCGACAATCCTGTGTAGTCATTACTTCGAACGGTCGTGCCCACGTTCAGCCATAGCTTCTGTTTCTGTCGAGGATTCAGCCTGCAGAGCGCTCACGGTGGCCTGGTACCAGGCATGATAGAAGCAGAAGCGCAAACCGGTAAGGCCGTCGAGTACGCCCTGCCGGACGATGTACATGTACCCGAACAACGCAACCGGCTTGGCTGGCACGGATGGAAAGATCACGTTCTTCATCACAGCGCGGATGAGCGGGCGGGTGTCGTTTCTGTATCGCAAGGCGCACAACCGCCTAGGCAGCGGCGCCAGCCGACCGCGCTGCTCGGCTTCCAACTCCGCGTAGCGCACGTGCTTGTGCAGCCATGCCGCGAGGCCTTTCTGATCCTGATCAACGATGTCGTTACTGAGTGGTTTGGTCGGCCCGTCTATGCAGACTCGCTCGCCGACGATGCTGCCGTCATACTTGGCGTATCGCCGGTCTACCAGGCGGACGACCCATGAACCGCCGTACCAGCCGCAATGCCTGATCCACGTGCCTTGAAAGACAAGCCGGAGGCGGTGGGTGAACGCGGCACATTGCGGGTCCGTGAGCTTGTCGGCGACCTCCCTAGCAAGCTGTGGGGAGACCCATTCGTCGGCATCGACGAAGTAGACCCAGTCGTGCCGGAGCGTGGGGAGCCTGAGCGCGAACTCCCGCTGACCAGAGAACCCCAGCCAGGGCTGCTCGACCACCTGGGCTCCTAGGGAACGAGCGATCGGAACGGTGTCGTCCATCGAGCCTGAGTCGACTACGACGACCTGATCCGCCCACACCACGGACTCCAGGCAGCGCCGGATATTCACTTCCTCGTCGTGCGTGAGGACCACCACGCTGACCGGGACGCTCGCTGGCGCGGGCTCGTCTCCCGCCCGGTACGGTCGCAGGCCGAGCTTGGTCATCTGGGCGCGCCCAGCATCCAGTCGAAGTAGGCATCAGGGTTAAACGCCGCCGGGTCAGGCCGTACTTCAGTGGTCAGTGCACGTTCGACCGCGTCGCGCAGTGACTCCGGATCGCCAGGCGCGAACCCGCAGAGCGCCGGTCCCGCTATCTCCCTGTTCTGCGTTGTGTCGCGGGCAATCACCGGCAACCCACGCACCCGCGCTTCGGCAAGCGGATAGCCGAATGACTCAAGACCCGTCGGGAAGTAGATCGCGCGACTGCGAGCCCAGAGCTGGCGAACTGCTGACGGATCGAGCTCTCCCACGAAGTCAATCCGGTGATTTGCAGCCAGAGACGCCGGGATGCTGCTGCGTTCGGCCGTGACCCAGACCCTTACAGCCGGGTCTCGGCCCTTGCCGACCGCCACCATTAGTTCCGTCAGCCGGTCCGACATCCGCTTGTACGGCGCGAATAGCACCGGGCAAAGAATAGCTGGATCCTGACGCAGCCGCGGAATCGGATCAGGCGACACCGGATGCGGCCGTACTACGATCCGGCTGCGCGCGCTGGGCAGGATCCCCGTGACACGGTCGGCCATGGCGGTCGATGGCACGACAAGCACGTCGGCCCAGCGGGCAGTAAAATGCACGACTGCTGCGTCGCGTCCGGCGGCCGTACGCATCGAGGGATCGAGACCTGACACCTCGTCGTCGGATAGGAAGTGCAGGGCATTGCGCAGCAGTGTCCACCGCTCTCCGCCCGGAGCGACAAATCCGACATTGTTCAGTGCGATCCGGCGACCCCGTCCCCGTCTAGGTGCCGCGAGTTCCCGGCGCATTAGCCAGGCGGGATCAACGCGCCTGGTAGCCCCGATTACCGAGACATCTTCGCGGCCGGTCCTGGCCAAGTAATTGTACAGCTCAGTTCCGAACCGGGCGGCTCCTCCCATCTGAGCCCCGGCGATGTCCACGGTGACGGTACTGGTCACGCGTACTCCCCGGCGCTGTCCGACCGCCGGAACATCAGCAGGCGAAGCGGGGACCGAGGCCCGCCTGGCGCGGCCAGCACCGGAAAGAGGCCCACCAGTGCCGCCTGAGTACGCCACCATCCGGCCAGATGCCGCTGCCGCGAGATCCGCAGGTAGGTCAGGTAGCCGTCCAGCCGCGGCCAATGACGGCCCATACCGACGGCCATAGGCGTCCGGGCCGCGAGACTGGCTGCCCATTCGAGCCAGCGGACCGAGTGCCTGAGGTCGGGGACGGTGCACAGCAAGGCTCCTCCGGGGCGAAGCACCCGCCTGCATTCGCCAAACACGGCGGACGGGTCGTCGACATACTCGAGCACGCTCGACGCCACGACAGCATCGAAAGAGGCTGAATCAAAAGGCAGCGTGCGCCAGCCCGGGTCCAGCCGCAACCACTCGACGGTGCCCTCGGGATCGTGCTTGACCGCGCGGACCAGCATCTCCATGGCTATGTCGCACGCCGTGACCTGCATTCCGTCGGCGGCAGCTGCTCGGGCAAGCTGGCCGGTGCCGCAGCCAAGGTCGAGCAGGCGCCTGTTTGCAGGGACTTGACTGCGCAGGGCTCCGGTCAGCTCGGCGAGCCGTCCCGTCAACCGACCATCGGGAGCATATTTCGCCGACCACGTTGGCGCCTTAGCGTCGAATAGTTCCCTGACTAGGTCCACACGCTCGCCTGGTTTGGGCCCAACGGCCGGTCTGTCGCCGGTGAGCTTCCATCTGGCTGCAGGCTGCTCGGTGCGGCACCGCGGATCTCGGCGAGCCATTTGGTCAGCCATGGTGGCTACAGGGATCAGATGCCTGAATGGTGGCGCGCATTGTGGCAATCATCTGCGCGGTAGGCAACGCCCTAGCTCCTCGGACCGCCTGCCAGAACGCCGCCGCCTGGGCACGGTGGCCTTTGTCCTGCCGACCCTTCCACAGCGTCCGGTCACTGAGCTTCACCGAGCGGAAATCGTCGATCACGAGCCGGCGCGACCCGGCCATGACCTCGATCCGCTCCTTCCCCGCGACCGGCAGCGCGCTGCCATAGCAGATCGTCGCCATAGACCCGTCCGCGAAGCGCAGCGACACGACTGCGTCATTTCCGCGGACGCCAGGCCCCGCGCCGTCCAGGTCGCCACCGAGGACTGAGGCAACGTCCTCAATGTCCGCACCGACCAGCGCCTGCGCCGTGTCCACGAAATGACATACCTCGCCGAGCAGACGCCCGCCCTGTCGACGGTCCCGGTACCAATGGTTGTCCGGAACCGGCCCGGCGGCGATCCGGTACACGATGTACCTGGGACCCAGCGTGCCGTCCAGCGCCCGCTGCGCGGCGAGGACGGCAGGTGACCACCGGCGGTTGAATCCGACCATGAGCTGCCGCCCGGAAGCTCGCCAGGCTGCCTCCACCGCGTCGACTCCGTCGCTCGTCAGGGCGATCGGCTTCTCGCACCAGACGTGCCGGCCCGCAGTCAGCGCCAGCGATGCCAGTTCCTCGTGTGTGTCGTGCGGCGTGGCGACGACGACGACGTTGACATCGGCGTGATCAATGACGGCGGACGCCCCGCTGACTGCCATCTCGAAGCCGTGGCGCTCGGCGAGCCGTCGCGCCGACAGGCCGCTGGCCGATGTGACCGCGACCAGATGATCAAACCCCGCTGCCCGGAACGCAGGCAGCAGCGTCCCGGCCGAGAATGTCCCGGCGCCGATCCAGCCGACGCCAGGGGATAGGTGGGTCCCCGCCACTGCGGTCAGATGCGGCCTCCCTGCCCAGCGCCACCCGCCGGTCAGGGAACTCCTGGTCGACCGCGACTCCGCCAGTCTTCGCGGCCCGATCGGGATCGGCAGCTCATCGGCGGGCGCCAGCGGGTCGTCCGGGCATGCCGGGTAGGTCAGGCGGATCGCGAGGTAGGGGTCGGACCGCTGCTCGATCAGCTGATACGCCTTGCCCGCCGAATCGATGTCGTAAGTGTGGGTGACAAGATCCGATACCTGGAGCCGCCCGGCCGCGATCAGGTCGAGAACGGCTTCCAAGTTCCGGCCTTCCGTCCAGCGCACATGCCCGGCCGGATAGTCCACACCCCACGCCTCGTACGACTGCTCATACCGGCCGGGACCGTAGGAGCGGGCGAACCGAAGCGACAGTTCCCGCTGGTAGAACGGAGTCCTGTCCAGATGCAGGCCGACATCGCCGACGATCACCACAGCCGCGCGGTCGCGGCAGAGGGCCGGCACCCGGGTCACCGGACCGGACGACGGGCTGGCCGCGCACACCAGCACGGCATCCGCGCCACGGCCACGAGACCAGGCCAGCACACGGTCGGTCGTCGCCTCGCCAAGCTCGTCCAGGGCGAGAACTCCGGACTCAGCCGCCTTTGCGCGCGCATGCGCGGCCGGGTCGATACCTGCCGCATCACAGCCGGTGGCCATGGCAAGGCGTGCGGCGAGCTGGCCCACCAGGCCGAGGCCGACAACGACGATCTTCGAGCCCGGGCCAGCATCAGCCAGCCGGAGACCATGCAGCGCAATCGACGCCACCGTCGCGAAGGCAGCATCCTGAGGCGCCACGCCATCGGGCACGACCGCGCACAGCAGACCGGGCACCGCCTGGAACTCGGCGTGATTCGCCTTCCCTGCCCCGCCCGTCGCCACCAGCTGACCCATCCGGATGCCAGATACCGCCGCGCCGACCTCGATTACCTGGCCGGCCGCTGAGTAGCCGAGCGGCAGGTCCTCGGCCAGCCGGCTCCAGACCGTGTGCGTGGTCGCGGCGATACCCTCGGCCCGGGCCTTGCGTACGACCTGACGGACCAGGTCAGGCCGTGCCCGGGCCTTCGCGACAAGGCTGGACCTGGCCAATGCGGTGATTGCTCCCTCGGTGCCCGGCGACAGGATCGAGGCAATGGTGCGGACTAGCACCTCAGTCGGATCCGCCGTCGGGCGCGGAACTTCGAGCACCTCCACCGAGCCGCCACCTATGGGCTGCACGACCTGCTTCACGCGACCTCCTCAGCCTCTCCGATCGCGGGCAAGCCCGCTTCCCGGCGCCAGCGGGTGGTGACGCGTACCGGCAGGTCCGCGTTCATGCGGCAGGCCAGCACCGGAGCGGTTGTTGTTCGCGAGAAGCCGATGGCGACCGGGGCCGACTCGACCGCGAGCCGCAACGGGCACGACGCGCTGACGTCGAAGCTGATGCTGATGCTCGCGTTCGCGCCGGTACAAACGACCGCCGTCGCTGACGTCCCACCCGACGTGACCTCGCCGGCTGGGCCGACCAGCCGCCCGTCGAGCCAGACCGGAGTGCCTGGCGCCAAATACCACCGGACCGTGACTGCGTGCGTGCCGCTGCCGGTGACTTCGTCATCGACCCTCAGCTCCGAGGTGGTCAGCGACCAGCCGCGCCGGTGCAGGGGGCTTCCCGGCAGCCGACGGAAGCCATCGTGGGCGGCCTCGATTGTCACCGTGTCCGTCGTCGCACGTGCGACCAGGCCACGGACCCGTGCTCGCCGACCAGCCCGGAACGCCCCCCACACCTCGGTGGAGTCGGCTCCGTCCACCTGCACTGTGCTGTGCGCTGCCGTGGATCGCTCGTACTCGCGGGCCGGGCCTGGCGCATAGGTCGAGGTACCGGTGTCGACCAGCAGCGGCGCGCCGTCCACATGGACAAGACAGCCGAATGTGTCGGCGTGCGCGTGCGCGGGCAGTTCGTCCGGACATGGCTGGCCGACGTCGGCGAGCAGGTGCCAGCTATCAATGGCGGCTCGCACCAGGCCGGTGCCGGACAGGACCACCAGCGGCCCGGCAGGTGCCCCGACCGCCTGCCCGCCCGCCGCGACCGCTTCCGTCGGTAGGGATCCGGTCGGTGAGCTTTCCGTGCGTAGCGCGGTCAACAGCGCCGCACTAACCGGATACCCGTCGTTGAGCAGCGGCACGTGGCCATCGGGCAGCAGTACGTAACCGAGCCAGTCGCGCATCCGCTGGACGACGCCGGTGAGTTCCGGCGCAGGTGCGGCGCCAGCGGCCTGAACGAGTCCTGCGACGTCGATCAGATCGGCGAGTACCTGGCAGTGATACGCGGGCGCCCGTTCGTAGTGCCCGCCATCGGCCAGCACCTGCACATGCACCTGGCTGATCAGCCGACTGAGCATCCGCTGCAGCAACCGGTGGTCATCGAAGAAGACGGCCAGGCCGATCAGCGCCTTGAGATCCTTGATCAGGTGGTTGCCGCCGACATCAGACTCCAGGTGCCGACGCAGGAAGCCAGCGTGGTCGGCTAGCTCCCGGACAAAGGGGCCGCCGAGGTCGCCCGCCGCTACCAGATCCCGGTACTGCCCGCACCAGGACCAGGCACGCAGGGCGGCCGGGTAAGGCAGCCACGCGTCGCCGCCGCCGAACGGGATGGCTGCCCGCCAGGATCGCCAGAGCCGGGCAAAGACTGCGCGGGCGGACTCGCGGTCCTGATCAGCGATCAGTCCCCAGGCCCAGTCCCAGTAGTGCAGGTGAAACCGCCACAGCTGCGGTGCGTCGGCGTGCTCCCAGCCGGGCGGATCACCAAGCTCCCTGGTCATGCCGAGCAGCTCGATCTGGCCTGCCGAAAGCCCGGTCAGGCTGGGCCAGGGCAAAGACGCCCGAGCGTCGATCGGCGCGAAATCGTCCGGCCAGCCGCACGCGGCTGCCGGATCGGGACCGGCCAGCAGCCTGCGTCCCGCCTGCGGCCAGCGCCGCAGCGCCGAACGCTGGGCACGCAGCCGAGCCCGGTGTGCTACCTGCCCCGGCTGTAGCCGGACGGCGGTGCGGGCGAGCAGCGCGATGTCGTTGCCCGTCATCGAGCCAGGCCCATAGCCTGCGCCTCAGCCCGGATGCCGACCGCGAACGGGCGCGGTGCGTAGCCAAGATCGCGCGCCGCGTCGTCGATGGCGAATGCCTTGTCCTCCGCGAGCCGTCGCAGCTGCTCGGTTCGAATCCTGGGATGACGACTGATCCGCTCGTAGCCTCGGGCGGCGGTGAGGACCGGGGTCAGCGGTACGGGCAGGAACCGGGTCCGGCTGGCAACCGCACTGGCAGAGATCCGCAGCAGCCGGGCGAAGGTCAGCGGCTCGGGACCGGCCACGTCATAGCAGCGGCCGACCGTCCGCGGCTGCTGAGCGGCGTTCAGCACGGCGTCGGCTACATCGACCACATGGACCGGCTGCTGCAGGTGCCTACCGCCGCCAGGAACCGGCAGCACCGGTATCCGCGTTAGCACGGCGAGCAGCCGGGACAGGTTCCGGTCGTCCGGAGTCCCGTAGATCATCGTCGGCCGCAGGATCGTCCAGTCCAGCTCTGACGCCCGGATCCGCTGCTCGGCCGCGAGCCGCACCGGCTTAGTGGCCGCTGGCAGCGAGGTCGTGACCGCCGTGGTCGATACGAAGATCGCGCGGCCGACACCAGCCTGCTGCGCTGCCGCCACGATGAATGGGGCGTGCCCGAAACCCAGCGAGGCGAGATTCAGCAGCGCGTCGCAGCGCGCGGCGGCAAATACCTCGCTCAGTTCGCCCGGTCTGTCGAGATCGCCGCTGACTGGTTGCGCCCCCAGGCTGACCACCGTCTGCGCTGCGACGGCGCTCCGGGCCAGCGCCACGGTCTGGTGCCCGCGCCGACTCGCCTCGCGCAGCACATATCCGCCGAGGAAGCCACTGCCACCGGTGACGAGCAGCCTCATCCGCGATCCTTGGCCAGTTCGAGAATCTTGCGGTATTCGCGGGCGAGAGCAATGCGGTCGAAGCACTGCTCGACGAAGGCCCGGCCCTGCCGTCCCATCTCCAATCGTCGCCCTGGATCAGTCGCGAGTGCGCGAATCGCAGCGGCTATAGCATCGGCGTCCTCCGGCGGCACTACCACCGCGCCGGCCTCGGTCAGAATCTGCGCGGTCTCGCCGGCAACTGAACCGACAACTGCCTTTCCGGCACCGAGATACTCGAAGATCTTGGACGGGATAAAGGCAGCGAACAATGGCACGTAACGCAACGGCGCCAGGCAGATGTCGGCAGCCTGCAGCAGTGCCGGAACTTCGGCATGCGGGACGCCGGACAGCATGGTCACATTGCCCAGGCCGAGTTCGGTGACGCGGGACTGCAGCCGCGGCTTGTCCGCTCCCTCGCCGACGAAAGCGAAATGAACCGGCTCGCCGTCTAGCCGCGCCGCCGCCTCAGCTACCCGCGTCAGCCCCTGGGATATTCCGTGTGTCCCCACGTACAGCACCAGGCAGTCACCAGGACTGGCGCCGAGGCGATGTCGAACCACCGGGTCGGCAACGGCGTCAGGATCGAACTGATCGAGGCTGACACCGTTGCGGATCGTATGCACTTTCCCCGGCGGAACGCCTCGGCCGATGAGGTTGGCCCGGAACCCGTCGCTGACGACGACGATCGCGTCCGCAGCGGCATAGGCGGCAAGCTCCAGACGTTCAAGTACTCCGATGATCCAGCGATTGGTCAACACACCGAGGTCGACAAAGATCGCGGGCCACAGGTCGCGGATCTCGACCACAAACCGGGCTCGTTTGCCCCGGGCAAGAAGCCACGCGGCGCCAATGGAGAAGAACGTCGGCGAGGAGACCACCACGACGTCGGCCGGGCCGGTGCTGCGCCAGCCCAGCAGCACGCTGCTGATCATGAAGCTCAGGTGCCCGAGGGTCTTGCGAGCTAGGCCCTCATTCGGCGTGGCGTAGATCCAGGTCCGCACCAGACGGTAGCCGTCCCGCCGTTCTCGCCGCCGGATCGCGCCGCGGTATTCGGGCGGCAGCACGCCGGTCGGATGATTCGGCATGCCGCTCAGCACAGTCACCGCGTCGCCATCGGCCGCCCATGCCGCCGCCAGTGCCGACAGCCGCGCCTGTGGCGCGCCGGTCTCCGGCGGGAAGTAGTGGGTCACCAACAGGATCCGCACGTCAGGCACGCTCCAGCTGCGGGGCTAGCCGCCCGATCAGGGCGGGAGACCGAAGGTAAGCGGCCAGCAGGCCGATCGCGGCGAGGTCGGCGGCTGATCTGACGGCGATATGACCGGAGAGGCTCGCCATCCCGAGCAAGCTAACCGCCGCGCTGGCGACCGCAGTGAGGGTCGTAACCCGCTGGTGTGACCAGCCCAGGTCACCCCACTGCTGGTAGACGTGGCTGCGGTGCGCCTCGAGCCAGCGCTCGCCCGACCGGATCCGCCGCTGCAGCGTCCAGGCAGTATCGGCGACGTACAACGCGAGCGGGCCGACTACAGCCTCGACCGGCACACGGTGGATCACAGCAGCGGCAGCAAGCACCGCCAGCGCGGCGCCGAGCCCGTAACTGCCGACGTCTCCGAGGAATACTCGCGCCCGGACCGCATTCCAGGGCAGGAAGGCGAGGGCGCACGCTATGACGGCGCAGCCGGTGCCGGCCAGGAAGAGATCGGAACGCCAGAGGCCAAGGCAGGCGTATACTATTCCGCCGATGATGGCATGAGCCCCGGAGATACCGTTCACGCCGTCCATGAAGTTGAACGCGTTCACGAAAGCGGCCACCCAGAGGGCAGTCAGGAGTGCGGCCGACGCCATCAGCAACGGCGATAGCCCGAGCTGACGGACGAGCGCGACAGCGGCGACAACGCTCGCCGCGGCCTGCAGGGCAAGCCTGCGGCTGACCGGCAGCCCGGCCAGATCGTCAGCGAATCCGATCGCGGCGAACGCGGCGACGGCGATGGCGAAGGCTGCGGCCGCCGGACCACCGATCACCAATGCGGCGGCCACCAGGCCGACGGCAATCGGCGCGCCGCCACCGCGCGGCGTCGCGACGGTATGCGACGAACGCACGTTAGGCGCGTCTATCGCCGCCACCCGGCGCAAGAGCATGATGGTCACTGGCTCAGCTATGGCAACGAACGCACCGCAGGATGCTGCGGCGACCATGATCTGAAGTTCCCCCCGCACGCTGGGATACTAGCGAGTTAGCTCACTGTGTGCAGTCGATTGATAACTCTGAGTTGCAGATCTGCGGAATCACGGCTGCGCTAATCGGGCTCGCCGCGGCGGGCATTGCGTGAGTCACCCTGCCATGGACGCAGGCGACTGTGCCTCCCGCCGTCTACGGCATTGAGCGGGCCGGACCCGTTGGCACCAGAGCCGCCGGCGCCGTTGGCTGACGCCGATAGGAGCGCCGGTGACAGAGCCTCCTCCAGTGGCGCGTAACCGTAGCCGTATCCGTAGCCACTGCCGTAACCGCTCTGCCGCGTCACCTCGTTCAGGACCACGCCCACGACCGCCACATTGACCTGGCCTAGCTTCTCGGCTGCGCGCTGCAGCTCCATCCGCTTGGTCTGGCCAGCCGCAACGACGATCAATGCCCCATCGGCGTACTTCGATAGAACCGCGGCGTCGGTCACCGGCAGCACGGGCGGACTGTCGATAAGCACGAGGTCGAAACCGGCCCGCACGGCCTCGAACAGCTCCCTGGCCTGATGCCCGCTGAGCAGCTCGGCGGGGTTAGACGGAATCCGGCCGGCGGCGAGCAGCCACAGCGTCTCGAAGCCGCTTACCGGCTGAACTGCGGGCGCAAGGGATTGCTCACCGCGCAGGACCGAGGTGAAGCCGATCTTCTCGTCGAGGCCGAAGAACTGCCCGAGTCTCGGCCGGCGCAAGTCGCACGAGACGAGCAGGACTCGCTCGCCAGCCCGAGCGAACATGGCGCCGAGGTTGGCAATGGTGGAGGTCTTGCCCTCCGCTGCGGCAGGGCTGGTCACCAGCAGGGTCCGCAGTTCGCGCTCCTGCCTGATGAACTGCAGCGAGGTTCGCAGCGAGCGATAGGCCTCGGCCGCGGGCGACAGTGGCTGCGAGATCGACACCACCAGAGACTGCTCGCGGCGCTTCCATGACGGAATCATCGGGACCATCGCCAGCACTGGAGCGCCGCACAGCTCCTCGGCCACTTCCTTCGAGGCTAGCGCGTCGTCGAAGTTGTCCAGCAGGAAGGCCACGGCCAGGCCGAGGATCAGGCCAGCCACCAAGCCGAGCAGACCCTCCTGAGCGGGCTTAGGCGAGCTCGGCGACAGCGGAGGCTGCGCGGGCGTGACGAACGACACCCCGCCCGTAGTGCCAGTGGCACCATTGACCTGCATCTGCGCGAGTTGCTGCTTCTCCACCGCCTCCTCGTTCTGCAGGGCGGCCAGCTGCGCTTTCGTTCCTGAGCGCCGCTGCAGAGTCAGAATCTGCCGGTCGAGCGACTGGATCTGGGTCCGAAGCTGCGCCTCTGCCGTGTCCAGCGCATCAAGGGCAACTCCTTGCTGATAGCTAACGAATGCCCGGGCATAAGCGTTGGCGATGCGCGCGGCAAGCGCTGGCGTCGAGCTGATCGCCGTAATGGAGATCACGTTCGTCTGCGCAACCTCGGCAGCCGTTACCGACGGCTGTTCGCCGAGCTGCTTGCTGACCCGCTGCTGCACTGGTGCGCTTGTCACCAGCTGCACATCGGTCTGCACAACGGTCGGCGTGACCTGACCAGGCGCGGTGCCGACCGCCGTACTGGCATCAGATGACTGCACCAGAATCTGAGCCGTGGCTGAGTACTGATTCGGCGCGAGCAGAGCGAGCCCGAGACTAACCGCCAGCCCAAGCAGCGCGGCACAGGCTATCCACCACTTCCGCGTGCGCACGATCGTCAGGTACGTGCGAAGAGTTGGGTTGGTGCCTTGCTCAGTCGTCATCCGCTTCCTCCGGTTGCTGGATGGCGGTGATCCGCCTCACTAGGGTGCTCGGGCGGCTGCGCCTCATGAGTTCGCTGGCACAGGCGACATGCTGGCCTGCCCTGCTTAGCCGACATGGGTATGGCTAACAAGGGGAGATAGCCTGTCGGCTGCCCTGACATTCACGAACGCTAAGTGTACGCTTGAATACGCAACGTGACTGTCTTTCTGACCAGGGTGCTGCCGGCCTAAGCGAAACGGAGCTGACTGCCTTGTATTTCGTGACCTCAGCCGGATCGGACCAACCACGAGATGCGCTGGCGGCCCGGTCAGCTAGCCGCTGAGGACAGGCCGGGCGATGGGCATGGTCGCTGTCTCATGACGGACATCCTGGTGCTCTGCACGGCCAATGTGTGCCGGTCGGTGATGGCGCAAGCGCTGCTCGCACAGCGGCTCGCCGCAGCCGGAGCGAACGCATCGGTCCGCTCTGCCGGAATGCTCGGCGTGGGCGAGCCGCCTGCGCCCAACGTGGTCTCCGCTCTGGCCGCCCGCAGGCTGGATGTCAGCGCGCACCGCAGCCGCCGGACCAGCGAGGACGACCTTGCGGCGGCTGACCTGGTGCTCACCATGGCCCGCGAGCAGCTGCGGTATGCCGTCGTGACCGCACCGCCGGTGTGGCCGCGAGCATTCACGCTCAAGGAGCTGGTCCGCCGTGGCCAGCTCGCCGGCCCCCGGCCGCCCGGCCTGCCGATTCCCGACTGGCTCGCGCTCGCGCACCATGGTCGGGACCGATCGGCATTGCTCGGCGACTGCCCGGCCGACGACGTGGCTGACCCGATCGGCGGCCCGCCGGAGGCGTACATCGCTACGGCCGTGCAGCTCGACCTTCTGATCGGACAACTCGTAGACCTTGCCTGGGGCTGCGGATAGCCTCGGGCAGGATTCGGCCGCGGCCCTCCGCTGCCGTCCGGGCACACGGGACTCCGGCGCAGCTGGCAAGCGCCGCCCGCAGCTTGTCGCCAGGAAGTCGGGGGTCCAGGCTGGCGACCTGCTCCGGGTGCAGGGCAGCTACCGGCACGTGCCGGATCAGCGGATGATGCGGCCGTTCATCCACCTCACCGGCGCCGAGCAGGTTCTCGGAGAGCTTCTCGCCAGGACGCAGCCCGGTGAAGACGATCTCGATCTGATCCGCGGCCGCCGCAGCCA
>Ga0209517_10001737_pt1 | contig 32026 bp, 31 predicted proteins | sample PeaSoiMetSII2010_FD_187695 | JGI IMG/M metagenome (GOLD analysis project Ga0209517, IMG submission 187695) | Peat soil microbial communities from Weissenstadt, Germany - SII-2010 (SPAdes) (version 2) | ecosystem: Environmental > Terrestrial > Soil > Wetlands > Peat | place: Germany... | reverse complement strand
ATCGCGATTGCGGTAGCCCCGATCACCACAGCCGATATCAGATAAAAGAAAAATCCGTACATGAATTAGACCCAGTCGTTAGTCGTCAGTCGATAGCCGTCAGTGGCCACGCGCGGCGAGTGGCCGTTAACAGAACCTATAGGCCGCATAGGACCTTTGAAAAAGCACAGGCGTGGGGCAGCTTGTCTTTTCCCGACCACCAGCCACCAGCCACTGACCACTTGCCTTGACCACCGGCGCCGGCCGGTGGTCAAGGCATATTGCTTTTGACATCAACCGGCTTGTGCTCGCCGATGTGTTCTCCCTTATCGCCGTAGTTGGTAGTTACGCCGGCGTATCTGTAGAAGTTGTAATCCTTGTCTTTTCCCTGGTGATCGACCAAGAGGTCCTTCTTTTCGTAAACAAAAGAGAGGATATCCGTTTTGCAGAATTCGTAGTCGGTAGTGAGCTGAATTGCGGAAGTTGGACAAGCTTCCTCGCACAACCCGCAAAGGATGCAACGGGCGAAGTTGATTCGAAACCATGCCGCGTAGCGCCGTCCATCGGGCTTTTCCGCACCTTCCATCGAAATGCAGTTCACCGGGCAGACCGCTGAACAAAGATAGCACGACACGCAGCGCTCCCCGCCGTCAGGGTCTATCGTAAGGATTATTCTTCCACGCGCCCTGACAGGCAGGGGCCGTTTGTATTCAGGGTATTGCTCCGTTATCGGTCTTCGAAAAAGGTGAACGAATACAGTGGCAAAACCCGAAAACAGAGCTTTTACCGCTTCCCATACGTAGAGTTCCGAGTTTTTAGTTTTGAGTTTTGAGTTAACTGCCATAGAGTTTTGAGTTTTCAGTTTTGAGTTTTGAGTTAAATGCCGAAAACGAAAGACTAAAAACCAACGAGCAAACCAACTGCACCGGTTACCAGGATATTTATCAGCGCCAGGGGTATGAGGACCTTCCAGCCAAGGGTCATGAGCTGATCGTACCTGAGCCGTGGAAGTGTTCCCCGCACCCAAATCATGAACAAGGAAACCAGGAATATCTTTATCAGCAGCCAGAGGAGCGGTGGCAAAAAGGGCCCGTGCCAGCCGCCCAGGAAGAGTACCGCCAGGAGGCCTCCGAAAACCATTATGTGAACGTACTCACCAAGGAAGAAAAGGCCGAAGCGCATGCCGCTGTATTCGGTATGATACCCGGCAACCAGTTCGTTTTCGGCCTCGGGAAGATCGAAAGGGATTCGCTTGCTTTCCGCCATCGCGCTCACGACAAAGATCAGGAAGGCCAGGGGCTGGAAAAAGATAAACGGATGTCCCTGCTGTGCCTGGACTATATCGACTACACTCAATGAGCGCGACATCATAACGACGGGGATGAGCGAAAGCCCCATGGAAAGTTCATAGCTGATCATCTGAGCCGCACCCCGTATACCTCCAAGAAGAGCGTACTTGGAGTTCGAAGCCCAGCCGCCCAGCGCTACTCCATAGACGCCAAGCGAAGACAAGGCAAAGACGAAGAGAAGGCCGATGTTCAAATCGGTCACGACGAGCGGGATTCTATGCCCCAACAGTGTCATGTCCGGCCCGAAGGGCACTACCGAAAACATTAACATGGCAGTTGTGGCCACTACGGCGGGAGCTATCAGAAAGAGCGCCTTGTCCGCCCCATCGGGCACAGTATCTTCTTTGGTTATCATCTTGACTATATCGGCTACCGGCTGGAGCAGGCCGAAGATCCCAGCCCGATTAGGCCCATAGCGAATCTGAAGCCGAGCCAGGAATTTACGCTCAAGCCACACCAGGTAGGCAGCTATAAAAAGCACCACCAGCAATACGGCCGCGAGCTTTACAATCAGGATGATAAACCCCAAAATCCAGGTCAGCATTGCTCCTCCGGGGCAAGGGTGAGAAGTGAGGAGTAAGGAGTAACCCCTTACCTCCTCACGCCTCACCCCTGACGCCTCACCTTTCTTACCTGTCGATATCGGGCAAAATAATATCTATGGACCCCAAGATCGAGATAAGGTCCGCAATACTTTCTCCGGTAGCCATTAACGGCAGTATCTGCACATTGGCGAAGCCAGGTCCTCGCACTCGCATACGATAGGCATAGCCCAGTCCGTCGCTGACCACGTAATAGCCATGCTCCCCGCGCGGTACTTCCGTGGCCCCGTAGGCCTCTCCCCGTGGGATTTTCATGCCTCTTGTGACATTGATAAAATGGTGAATCAGGGTCTCGATGTCCTGGAGCATCTCGCTGCGCTTTGGTATCGCATAACGGTAATCCTCGGTCACATAGCGGCCGGCCGGCATGTTGCCCGCCACCTGTTCTATAATCCTGATGCTCTGGCGCATTTCTTCCACCCTCACCAGGTAGCGCGCATGGCAATCGCCTTCCGTCGCCGTGGGAACTTCGAATTCATAATTTTCATAACCCGAATAGGGAAACTTCTTGCGAAGGTCCCACTCAAGACCACAGGCCCTCAAATTTGGCCCTGTGACCCCCCAGTCCATTGCCTGTTCCAGTGAGATTCGTCCGATCCCCTTTGTTCTGGCCAAAAAGATCGGGTTTTTCCCGAGCAGTTTTTCGTACTCCCGGAGGCGGCGCGGGAATATAGCAACAAGGTCGTCAACGGCTTGTTTCCAGCCCTCGGGCAGATCGAGCGCCACGCCGCCGATCCTCAAATATTCCGCATGAAGCCTCCCGCCGGTGATAAGCTCGATTATGTCGAGGATCATCTCCCGTTCGGCAAAAGTATAAAAATTCGGGGTCATTGCTCCCAGATCGTGCGCGAAAGTGGCAAACCAGACGAGATGGTTGCTCAGACGGTATAGTTCCGCCAGCAGAACCCTAATAGCCTGCGCCCGCTCCGGCACCCGGACGCCGGCAAGGGTTTCGACCGCCGTTACGTAGGAGAACTCATTGGCGCTGCCCGCCAGGTAGTCGTTCCGATCCGTATACGGGATGTACTGATGCCAGGTCTGCCGCTCGCCCAGTTTTTCAGAAGCCCGGTGATGATATCCAATTTCCAGGTGAAGCTCCCTGATCTCTTCTCCCTCAAGCCCGGCAATACAGCGCAAAAGGCCGTGAGTACTCACGTGATGCGGCCCGATATTGAGGAAAAACTCCTTACGGATGTCAGACGCTGCAGAACCCTGGGAGGCGGAGCCGATCCGTCCCTGGTACGCAACTTCGAGCGCATCCATTGGCTGGCGCTTGCGAGCGTCGACAAAGGTGTACGGCGCCATCTCGGTTGCCCGGCCAGGGTAGTCCTTCCTGAGCGGGTGGCCTTCCCACCACTGGGGCATAAGTATTCTGGAAAGATTGGGATGGCCTTCGAAGCGGATTCCGAACATATCGAATACTTCACGCTCGTACCAGTTGGCCGAAGGCCATATGTCGGTGACCGTCGCTGCAGCGGGATATGAGCCGTTCAGTCCGGACTTTATCCTGACGCGGCCGGCCGTATTGAAGGAGAGCAGTTGATAGACCATAGTGAAATCGGGATAAGGCTGCTTGATCTTTTGCGCATGGGACCCTGCGGCCCCCGCGTCGGTAACGGCTTCGGCGAAGCTTTTATCCCAGATCCGGTCTCTTCTGGCGGATTCGTCTATCGCGGTGAGGTCATCGAGCCGTTTGTATTTCGGTTTCGACTCGTATTTAAGGAAACGCAAGACTTCTCCGACGCGGTCCCGGTCAACCTCGAAGGTAGGCATATCCGATGTATGAGGCGTCTGGCGCACCCTGTCCCCAAACCGCTCCTTAAGCTCAGCGGCAAGCGACTGGTCATTGTTCGAAAGTTCAATGCGCCGGGCCGGAGGCGTCCACATCAGGTCGGACCTGCTTCCCCATTGCTGCGGCCAACCCGGAAGCACCGAACTGCCCCGGATCGCTACCCCTTCATATCCGGGACCACGCGAGTCCCTGGATTTGGTCACCCCGGGTTCGAGGACCGGCCTGTCCGTACCCTGAGTCCCACCGCCCAAATGAAATATTTTCCGGCTTGGCTTCTCGGTGGAAGTGATTTTTTCCTGCAATATCACAAGACCTTCGAGAAGGGCCTCGGGCCGGGGAGGACACCCCGGAACATAAACATCGACAGGAATGATCTGGTCAACCCCCTGCACTACACTGTACACATCGTACATTCCGCCGGAATTGGAACACGAACCCATCGAGATCACCCACTTGGGCTCGGGCATCTGTTCGTAGAGGCGCAGCACTACGGGGGCAATTTTTTTGAATACTGTCCCGGACACGATCAGCAGGTCAGCCTGCCGGGGGGAAGGCCGCAGCACTTCGGCGCCAAACCGGGCCAGGTCATAACGCGAAGTAAAGGCGGCCGCCTCTTCGACAAAGCAGCAGGAGAGCCCGAAGAACATAGGCCAGAGACTGAATTTGCGCGACCAGTTGACCAGGGTGTCCGTCAGGCTCAGAAGCCGGTTTTCCTCTACGACTCTCTCCAATCGAGTCCTCCGTGTTTCCAGATATAGAACAGCCCCACAAGCAGCAGGATGATGAAAAACGCCATCTGGGCATACCCCGCAAGGCCCACGTCTTCATAGACAACGGCCCACGTGAAAATGAACGCGCCTTCCACATCGAAGATCAAAAAGAAAATCGCCACCAGGTAGAAAGGCACCGGGTAACGGAACCTGGCCGAACCTGTCGGAATGATGCCGCATTCGTAGGGCCGCAATTTTTCCGCGCTCTTTTTCTTTTCTCCCACCCATGCAGCCAGGAAAAGCTGTGAAGCTATAAAAGCAGCCACCAGGACCGTATAGACAACCAGGCTGAAAACCCCTGCTCCAAAGGGAGACATTGCTCCCTCAGCTATAGGCTGCATGAAACCTCCCGGAAAGAAACTGAAGCGAGGAGCGAGGAGCGAAAAAATTCCTGCTCTTGCTCCGGGTCTAAACAGACACCGAATGGCAATCTAATGATTGTCCATGCGCCGGTAAATGGCCGGAGTCTAATTTGACTCTCTTTATACGAAGTTGCGTTCAAGATGTAATATTCAAAACTCCCAAAGCGCGAAGGAGCAGAGGGCTTTTTCTTGCCGCCGCCACAGGTTTGAGTGGCGAACCTGGCCGGCGGTCCCACCGTCCCGTTTAAATCGATATTATCAATGAATATGGTTATAATAATTAGATATTCTAAGAACTTGGAAGGAGCAAGAGATGATTGGGTTGAATGAGGCCAAAACGATTATCCATGGCGCAGATCCCGACCTTAATTCCGAACAGTTTTCCGAAATCGATGCTTCAGCCGTTTTTGAGCCCGGCTGGCGCCATCTCGGAGAGGATTACTTCTATAACGAGAGCAGAGATCAAGTTGCCGGACCCGGCGGCGGCAGTCCTACGAGGATAATGGTAGATCTGAGGGAAAGAAGATGTGGCGACAGAATGCAGGTTGAATTGTCCTACGACATCTGTAATGGAATGGGAAGGGAGAGCTGGCGTCAAGGCATCATTGGATTTTAAGGGACATTTGTCAAAACGGTTACCGTTCCGTCCCGCTTTCCCCCAGTTCTTTGTGTTCCAAAAGCGGTCGGGCCTTCTCCATGACCAATTCATACTGCGTCTTGGTGAAGTCGTTCCATACTGCGTCGTTTGCCGCCTGAATCTTTTTGACTTCCTCGATCATGCCGGGGTCTACGAAATCCATCCGGCCGAGCGCCACGGCCCGTTCGGTCATAACCGTCATGCCATAGGCACACATCTTGACAGTCTCATTCATCGTCTGGCTAAGCGCCGTGAGAAGCTCGGCCCCCTGGAGTCCGCCTGCCTGTGAGTTGATAATGGCAATGGCACGCTGCTGAATCGGCCGCGTGACTTTAAGAAACGCATCCAGCATAATGCTGATGGCGTTTATAGCCTTATAGGTTACAGCCAGTTCACCGATCTGGATTTCAGTCAGCTTGTAGCCGTCCTTGGAGGCCCGAAATTCCTGGGTATCGGTCTGCAGCTTTATTTCCCGTTCGTCATCGGTGGACATGAGTTCGGTCCGCCTCTGCATCAGCTTCGAATATTCCTCGGAGCCAAGCGTCGCCTTGCCTTCGGGAAGGGGTTTTCCGTCCTCGGCAATTTTTTCAAGCTCTTCGTTTTCCTTGAGTTTTTGTTCTATTTCGGCCAGTTCTTTTCGGGAAACATCGAAGTCTTCTTTGGCTTTTTGCGCTTCTTCCCGATAGCGGACAATATCATCTCCAAGCCGGCGGAATTGCTGGTCTGCTTCCTCTTTTGACTGAGCCAGCAAGGTCTTCTGGACCTTGATCCGATCAGCCGACTTTTGAGTGATATCCCACTGCTGGCGCAAAAGATCGGGCAGGACCTCAAGTATATCCACCTCGATTTCATGCTCGATCGATTTTTTGACTCTTCCACTCAAAAAGGGGATATTGGCCGAGGCCAGCTTCTGCTTGAAATCGGCCACACTGCCGGCCTGACGACCGGCCAGGGCCGCCAGGACCTGCGTCCATTTTTTCTGGAGGCTATCGTTTTCCGCCAGCAGGTCGTAAATGGCGATTCCCAAGCCCCTGGATACTTTCAGATAGTTCTGAGCGGCCTCCGTCATTTTGGCCGTAGTCTTGCCGGCTTCGATGTCAATGGCAGAATCCTGGTGGAAGGCGGACCTGATTTCATCCACCGACATATCTTTGGCCCGTTCCAACCGGTCGAGTGAAAGCGGAACAAGGGCCGATTCTTTGCCGTCTGCCGTGTGCGTTTCCCGTTCCATGCCTCAAGGTCCTCCTAAGTCAAGTCGTTATTGACCGGCTATGGCCTGTTCGTTGCTGCTCACCGCCACCAATGTCTTCTCAATTGCCGTTGCCGTCGATGACAGGGTTAGCTGAATTTGATCCATGATCTCGTTCTGCCGGCCCGGATCGGCCTCCGCTTCGGCAATCGATGTATCGAGCGACTCCAGTGTCGCCTGAATGGTCTCTATCCCATTGCGAATAACAGGTTGGTTTTCAACCATTTCTTCCAGCCGATGAAGAGTGGCCCTTTTTTCGGACAGCATTTTTTCCAGCCCTTTTTCACCATCTGCTATTCGTCTCTCCAGGGTCCGCACCTCCAGCGCGAGGTTGCCGGGGTCCCTGGTCTTGATAAAGGCCTTGGCCCTGCGGTATTTTTTTGCGAAATCGGCGGCCCCTTCCAGGTAATCGCTGACAAATCCATCGTAGGCTTTGAGAATCTCAGATACCACCGGACTGTTTTCGGCATCGTAATGGATAAGCCGCTCACCGATTTCCAAAATTGATCGCAGTTTCATCGTGAGTTCATCCGCCATCCCGGTCTCGGCCCTGAGCTTTTCGAGCGGTCCTTCTTTGGCTGATCGAGCAGCCCTTTTAGTTTCAGCCCCGGTATGGCCCTCTTTTTCGTCCCTGTTTTTCAGATTAACGCGTACCGCCCAGAAAGCCAAAACTGCTCCGGCGATCAGCACGATTGCGCTTATTTCCGGTTGCTCCAAATCGACGGCTATGAGCACTGCCGCAATCATGATGGCAATCGGGGTGAAATAGATATTTTTCGGGATTGTCCTGGACTCCATGCCCCCGTCTCCTCTTTCAAATCCTGGAGAGAAGAATTTGCCGCAGTACGTCGAGCGATTCCTGTATGCCCTGATCGGTCCAGTTTCGCCTGCGCATAGTCTCGAAATATTCTGCGGTCAATTTTTCAGACATAATGATGGCCTTGAGCTCGTCCCTACTGATTGCGCACTTGCCGAACCAGTCTCCGAAAACGTCTTGCGCCTTTCGAGACAGGTCATCGAAAGATAATCCGATATTACCCAGGACATCCTGGACCTTTTTGCTTGCATCCGCTGTACGCTCTCTCACTTTTTCCATGATCTCCTCCATCTGAATTTCTTCAATTCGCTGGAGAAGTTCGATTATTTTTTCTCTAAACTCATCGATCTCAGTGCGATGCCCTGCGCCCGATCCGGCAGGCCCACCCTCGCCGGATTCCAATCGGACGATCACCTGGTCCAGAAGCTCCCGGAGTTTCTTCGCTTCATCGAGCAAAAAAGACTTTCTTTCCTTGCGATCCGTCATTTGATTTTCCCCTTGCTCCTGCCGGACCTGCTTACATGGAGTTGGCGATGAAAACAGCCACGCCGATTTGTATGCCGGCTATGAATACGGCTACAGCCTCGTTGCGCTGGACATCCATCTCGTCCGCATAAGAGACTTTGGGCATAAATATCTTTTCGGCCAGGGCTTTAAAAATAAAAAGGGCCAGCAATCCCAGGACGAAATAGACGCCAAATCCCTCAAGGCCGGGTATCCAACCGGTAAACGGCCCGGCAATGCTTGCTCTCAAAATAATGGAGATGGCTATCAATACTCCCGCCATGTCGATTCCTTCGGCAAGGTTGCCTTTTAATTCAATTTCCTCCTGGATATTTCGCCTCGAAATGGCCGATTCCAAATAGAAGGCAATTATCAGGGCTACCTGGCCGAGAATAAAGAACGCTCCCGCAGCCAAAAGACCGCCGCCCTCCCCGCTGAAAGCGCCGTTCATTATTATGCCGGTGCCCGCATATATTGAAAATTCCACAGCGCCCACGGCCACGTTGCCTTTGGCTGCCGCGTCGTCGTTTTTGACTTTGCGCAGTATTATCCTTGCGTTCAACTCGAAGGTCACGAAAAGGAAAATGACCACCAAGGCGGCGGCTTTCAAAAAGTCCAACAAATCCGTTAGGATACTCGGAGATTTGCCTGAAAGAACGCCTGCAAGAGCCAGAAACAATCCGATGCATACCCCTGCTTTCCTCAGTCCGACCGCCAGGTTGCTCTCCAGAACCATAGCCTTATCTTCATCAAAAGGAGCGAGCTTGTCGTCTGCCAGTTTGACGAGCCGCACCACCAAAATCCCTAACAGCGGATAAACACTCATCTGATATATTATGCTCAAGAAATTCACCCCTATCTCCTTTTCTTACTGATCATTCAAATCTGTGCGGGACAAATGGGCTCAGGTTGTTGGTGACAATAGTCTGCGATTCCCTTACGCCCATGCCTGCGCTATGCCCGCCGATAACCCAGCAGCCCAGGACGGGATAATTTCCATCGATGCCGGCAAGGGGCGCCAGGGCTTGATAAATATAGCCTTCCTCACCGTAGGTGCCAGAGGTATGAAATACTTCCTCACCCTGGCGATAGACGGTTACATTAGCCCCCTCTCTGGAAAGGAGCGGTTTTCTAACGAATTCTTTCATCCTCTCGGGCCCTTCGAAATAGGCCTCCAGGAGATTGGGATGTCCCGGATTGAGCTCCCAGAGAACAGGCAGGATGCCCTTGCTGGAGAGAATCAACTTCCATATGGGCTCGATCCAGGTCATCCTGTCGAAGGTTTCCGCGACATACTTCCCATACTTATCGGCCAGCAGCCACTCCCAGGGGTAGAGCTTAAAAATGTTCTCAATCGTGATGTCATCCAGGGTGGTGAACCGAGTGAATGGTTCGAGTCCCAATCCAATGTCGCCGATGAAAATCAACTCTGCCTTTATTCCGGCATCAACGGCGGTATCCATGAGATAAGTGACGGTGACCAGATCCTCCAGACTGTCTGCCACGCAAGTCAGGTAAAGAGCGCCGTCATCCCCCCATTGACGCGCTATTTTCGGCCAGAATTCAAGAAGTTTTTCGTGGATGGAATTAAACTGATCTGAGTGCTCGCCAAAAACCTCCTGAAGCCAGTACCACTGAATGACACTCGCTTCAAGCAGCGCGGTGGGCGTGTCGGCGTTGTATTCCAATAACTTGGGAGGGTTTACCCCGTCATAGGCAAAGTCGAACCGTCCATAGAGCGATAGTTCCTTTTTGGCCCAGGATTTCCTTATGAGAGGAACGGCTTCTTCGACAATGCCGATTTCGGCGAAACGATTGTTGTCAATGACATGCTGGACGGCTTTCAGAGCCAGTTGATGAAGATCATTGGCCGCGTCGTCCAAAACATCGATTTGTTCGGAACTGAACAGATAATAGGCGCTTTCGTTCCAATAGACGCTGTCGGCATTATGATGATAAAGCAATCCGGAGGCTTCAACCTTACTCTGCCAGTTTTCGCGCGGTTGGATCTTTATTCTCTGCATGTTCTTTTCTCCTATCCGCCGCCACCGCCGTGGGCGAAGGCGCCGCCGCCAAACCCCCCTCTGCTGACCGAGCCTCCAAAAGACCTGGCGGACTCCGAAAAACGGCCGCCCCAGGATGAACTGCGCGGCGTGCTGAAGGTGCCCCCGCCGGCTATGCTCCCCGGCGCGTATCCTCCCGTGCCGCCGTAGTACCAGAAGAACATATGCGACCCGCCGCCGTAATAGGGCCTGGCTTCTTCATTGTGGCACTGCTCTTCACTCACCACTCTGCCCGTGCTGTCTACACATCGCCGATCTTCACAGCCGGCGGTCACGGTTGCCACGAGGCTTAACATAGCCACGCCCAATACAATTTCACGTGACTTTCTTATTTTTCGCCTTCTTTTCAGGGTCACGTCCGATCTCCTCTTAAAAAGGGACCATCCCACTCGTAAGAAAGACTTAATAGCAAATCTGATGAAGAAATACCAAGCGGTAAGGCTGCCCAAGCTCTTTTATTCGAGAAACGGGACTTGTTTGGATACGCCTTGAGGTGAGAGAACTTCGAATATTACGTCGGGGGCCCCGAAGATCGCGGCGGTCTGAACCTTGCTCCGATCACAAATTATGAATACGTCGGGCTGCACGACCTGGTCTTCGGAGAGTACGACATCGGCAGGAGCAATGGAAACGCGGCAAGGATGAGCGCCGGCATCCAGGTGACTGCGTTGATTCCATCATACCCTATAAAGAGGAAGAAGTTCAGTTGCTTGACCTGTTCAAACGGCTTGACAGAATCCTTAGGATCAGCCCGGCGCCGATACCCCAGGCTCCGTTTGCAAGAAATGCCGTAAGCAGGCGAGCCAAATGCCAGCCGCCTCCCATCGGGCCTCCCCTTAGCGGCAGCACCACCAGAAGGCCAACCGCCGAAGGCAAAACAGCGCCAAACAGAAATGCCGTTACCCAATAACCGCTACGGGAAGGGAATCTGCGGTCGAACATGGAAAAAAGAACACCCCAGATTCCGCCCCAGAACGCATGAGAGACAACCTCAGGCACTCCAAAGGCGTTGACCGCGATCGAGAAAGCATTGAAAGGCGCAAGACCCACGCACCAGAGCACCCACCAAGCCGGTTGCTGGAAAACCAGGGTTGCGAGAAAACCGGCGATAAAGCCAAATAGAGACCGTGTCGATTTCATCTAATTTCCGCACCTGGCATCATTTGGTAAAAAGATCCCCGTAGATCTTGCGCATGTCTCTTTTGAGGATCTTGCCGCTGGGAGTCTTGGGCAACTCCTCGCGGAACAGCACCGCTTTGGGAATTTTGAAGGGAGCCAGTTCCCTTTTACAAAGACCGATGATCTCCTGCTCCTGAATAGTTTCGCCGCGTTTGGGGACCACCACGGCGACGACGGCTTCCACCCATTTGGGGTGGTTCAAGCCGATCACAGCCACCTCCTGGACGCGGCTATCCTGGTAGATCACTTCCTCCACTTCACGAGTGGAAACATTCTCGCCGCCCGTCTTGATCATGTCCTTCTTGCGATCGACCACCATGATATAGCGATCATCGTCCAGAACGCCCACATCCCCGGAATGAAACCAGCCGCCCCGCATCACGTCTTCAGTCTTCTCCGGCTCCTTGAAGTACATGGTCAAGGCGTGCGCCCCTTTACCGCAAATCTCCCCGGGGCTTCCGGCCGTCTCAACGGGTTTTCCCGATTCATCCTCCAGCCGGCTTTCCATATTCAGGCCGGCCATGCCGGCAGAGCCCAGTTTGTTCAGCGCATCTTTGGCCTTGAGAATGGTATGATAGGGAGCCAGTTCCGTCTGGCCGTAATAGTTATAGATTTTGGTTTCGGGAAATTTTTCCACGATTTCCTTGAGGATCTCTACCGGCATAATGGAAGCGCCGTAGTAGCATTTTTTGAGACTGCTGAGGTCGAATTTCGCGAAATCCGGATGTCTCAACATGCCGATCCACACGGTGGGCGGGGCAAAGAACATGGTCGCCCGATACCTGGCGATGCTCTTGAGAATCAGGCCCACATCCGGCACAGCGAGTACGTTGGTGCCGCCGAGCCAGAAGATGGGAGTCATGAACACGTCCCGCTGAGCGCAATGATAAATGGGAAGCGCGTTGACATTGATGTCATCGTCGTCGTACTGGCCGTCCACAATGGCCCCCATGTACTGAGCCATCAGGGCCTGGTTATTCAGGATCACCCCCTTGGGCAGAGCTTCAGTACCGCTGGTGTAGGTCATCTGACAGGGATCTTCGATGTGCAGGATAGTGTCGGGCTCTTCCGGCGAACAATTCCGATACCAGTCGTCGAAATCCCGGAACCGCCCATCCACCGGCGGTTTACCGCTGCCCTGATTGGACCAGATCAAGGTCTTCACGGTGGGCATCTCGGCCAGGACATCTTTGACCGAATCATACAGAGCATCTTCTACGATAAACACCTTGCTTTCGGAATGGTTGATGCAATAGGCGATGTCCTTGCCCCGCAACATATAATTGACCGCAAGGTAAATGGCGCCTATCTTACAGCAGCCGAACCAGGTCAAGACATGGTGGATGGTGTTGTGCGCAAGAATGGCCACTCGGTCGTAGCGCTCAACGCCCAGTTCCATAAGGCTGTTGGCAACTTTGTTGCACTCGTCCTCGAGTGTGTTGTAGGTGAGGGTTTGATCACCAAAAATCAGTGCAGGCTTGTCGGGAAACCGGTACCGGCTGCGCCGCAGCATATCCGCAATCACCCAGCGATTGACCCGGTTGTACCGATTCGCAAGGAACTCCATGTTGTCTTTGTTGATCGTATTGTACCTGGCCTGCTCAGCTTCGCTCAAGGGTTTCCAGTTCTCCATTCGATTCTCTCCTTGTAGCAGGGTGATGAAAGAAGGTTCTCTGGCGGGAGATGATACCACCCCGGCCACAACGATGTAAAGCGCCGGCATTGTCCCTCCATCTACGGTGTCAGGACCGGTCGGGCAACTGAACAGCATAGGGTTCTTGAAACCATATTCCTTCTTCGACGTGTCGTTCAACCAGGAGTCCGGAAGGTTTTAAGCGGGTACCGTCGGTGGATAGGAAGTATCTCGGGGCTACTGCTCCTGATTCTGAGGTGGATTCACCGTAGTATCGAGCCTACGCTTAGGTGGGCCACCTTTTTTTTCAAAATCGACAACTGCATAATTCCAATCATAACTACCGGCTACAAATACAACATCATGCTTTATTTCTAATCTATTGCATTCTTTATCGTTCAACTTTACCCATTTACTATAAAGTATTTCGACAGGGACCGCATTATCAGATACCGAATTAAAAAGCGTGGTTGTGATATCACCATAGTCTCGTATCGATGCATCACCAATTTCCAACATTAAAGCTTTAGTATTTGAACGATCCAATACGGTAAATACGCGTGGTATATCAATATTGTCCACAAAACTCTTTGTGAAGAGAACCATTTCCTTGCCGTCAACATCGCAAAGCATCTTTGATCCATTAGGACCATTTACCCACTCTTTGGCAGCAGCGGTTGAAAGAAATCCGGTCAGCAAAGCCGTTATGAGCAGTAGTTTAAGACGTTTCATCGTTGGCTCCTTGAATACGCGGCTATACCACTAAAATACTGGGAAATCGTATCCGGAACTCCTCTCCTTGACAGTCTCCTCATTGTGTTTAAATTACTCCTGGACCCCAAGAGGTCGGAGTAAGAAGCCCAGTGAAAATGCTCGGCTGGAATACTCAACTGAAAGAAGAAAGCGCAAGACTTTCTTCGGGGAAGTTGAGAGAAAAAGCCGGGATGAACCAAATGAGGTAAAGTTGGGCAACTGAAATGGTCACTTGGGGTCTAACTTTTTTGGACCTTGCGATTCCCCGGCGAGAAATACATTGTGACCGGAAAAACTGAAAGATCGTTTTCAGAAGCTCCTCCCTGGACCTAGCAATCAAATCACACGAGCATTGCTGATTTTTCCATACTCCCGGATAATGCAAAAATACCGTTATGTCAAGGATGGCATAACGGTATTTTTGGAACGCATCGCGCTAAACCCGACTCGGTGGGCAAGACTCAACACATGAATGAAGGGTAATCCCTCACCTCTTAAAACTTTCAAACCGAGTTGGAACCATTTAGAATTAATCTGCGCAGATCGTCGAGACTCTTTTTGAGATAATAAAAGGACCACCGGGAAAAGGAGATGACGCTCTGATCAGTGGATTTGGACCTATCCCGGCCAAAGGCCACTTGTTCACTTCGTCGTTCAGTTAGAAACTTTGGGCCAAAAACAGAAGGGCCGGAAATTACTTCTCCAGCCCTTCTGATTCACTTCCTGATGAGCACCTAGAGTTTTTTTACTCTGACAGCCGAGGGGCCTTTTGCGCCCTGTTCAATCTCGAAGCTGACACTGTCGCCTTCCGATAAACTCTTAAAGCCGGAAGCTTCGATGCCGCTGTGGTGGACAAAGACATCTTTACCGCCATCTTCTACCGTGATGAATCCGAAACCTTTTTGATCATTGAACCACTTTACAGTACCTTGAGCCATAACTCTTCAAATCCTTCCATAATGTTGGTTTAGACCTTCGCAAGCATACGCAATAGTAATATTAAAAATGTTAAATCGCAAGTGGATACAGAAAATAAAGAAGGAATACCTGACACCAGCTGTATTTCTATCGGTTCAAACCAGGGCAATTTGACGGGATTAACAGAGCCTGCCCCGGACTCCGATCCGGGGATTTACAGGATTAAATTCAGTGGTAAAATAAATAACACTTTCATTTATTTTTTCCGTCTCAAAAAGCCTTGGGCGAAAGAAGCGAGAAACTGTTCACCTATGTATAGACTATCTTGGAAGGATGAGTACAGTTGGTATGATAATAACAACAAGGGATGGAAAGTCTTTCGATACCGACAGGGACCTGACCGCTCCGGAGCGTCACATCCTGCAAAAACTCATCATATGGGAATTGTTCGCTTCCAGCGTTGACCAGTTCAGGGAGAAGGAAAAGGAGGCTATGTTTAGAGGCTGGAACAATTCTGGCCCGATTAAAACAAGCGAACCAATGACGGCTATTCTCACTGAATTAGAAGAGAAGGTCGTCCTTCGACTCAGCAAGGATATGGAATAAAATCGAGACAGCGGCCTTATCCGGACCCGCACAGATTGCATCCTCTATGGATGCCGCTCAGACGTTACATCCTTCAGGATTTCTTTGAGGTATTCCTTTTCGCCCTCATCCAACCGGCAATAGACCTGGATAAGCCCCTCGTACGTCGCCTTCCTTTCCTGGCAATCCAGGGCATCGGGCCGATGCATATCCCCGGTGTTGGCCATGTTGTGATAAAAACAACCCCCGCCGCAGTAATAACGCGCCAAACAGCTCCGGCATTCCGGCAGATGGTCGACTATCGCCCGGTGATAGTCGTTTACCCCCCCGGCATGATAGTCGGATATATTCCCCAGGCGCAACGCTTCCTGACTTTCCTCCGGGAACGCGTCACTTTGCGGGAGCACCCTGACTATGATAGTGGTCAAGCGCACTTGACTGCCGGATTTTGTGTACACTGATTACCCGCCCGACTACATCGACATTCACGAGGTCACCTGCCTTCCCAATGACAAGGTCAACCTGACGCCGAATCCGATGGGTAGTGCCGGGTAATAACAACGCCTCCCCATACATCTGAACCGGACCCCCGATGGGTTTCAGGTGTCTGCGGACGGCAGATTCACTTTAACCCGTTTTAGGCGTGTGCTTAAAAGAACAGCAGACAGCACATGCCTAAAACGGCATCTACTGAAAGTATTTTACTTTAGCAAAAACCCCAAATTTAAAAGAAGACCAAAAAGGAAATGCAGAAAAGCTGCTCTTGCCAGAAGACGATTAAAAATTGTGCCCGGCTCAAATTTATAAACTTTTTCTACGAGGCGCCAAGCAACGGGACTCACCAGGAATGGCAACAAAGATGCCAGATAAAATCCCCGCTTAATCCAGAAAAAACTCAACAAAAAAGGAACGAACGTCATAAATAGAATTTCAGCCCTGGCAAAGCGCTCCCCAAAGCGCACAGCCAATGTTCTTTTTCCGGCACGTCGATCACCTTCTATGTCACGCAAGTTGTTAACCGCAAGAAGGGCTGTGGCGAGCATGCCAACCTGAACGCCTGCAATAAGAGGATCGAGGGGCAGACTTTGAGTCTGTAAAAAAAAGAGTCCGCCCACAGCGATTAGACCGAAAAAGAGCACAACAAAAAGATCGGCCAACCCATTGTAAGCTAAAGCAACAGGGCTCATCGTGTACAAATAGCCGCAGGCAATCGAGGCAACGCCAATGACAAGGATGGGCCAGCCGCCACGCCATATCAGCGGCAAACCAAGGATAGCTGCAATGGCAAAAGATGCGCCTCCGGAAATCATGACCTGTTTATATGTGAAAACTCCACTTTGGGTCATACGGCGCGGGCCAACGCGATTTTCATCATCAGCGCCTCTTTTAAAATCAGCAGCGTCATTTACCAGGTTCGTTCCAATCTGGATTGCCATTGCAGAAAAAAGCGCAAGAATAGTTATCCACCAGTGAATTTGATAATCACAAGCTTTTGTAAGTGCAGTGCCGACAATGACCGGAATCACAGATGCAGTCAGAGTCTTTGGTCGCGCAGCATTCAGCCATTCTTGCAGCATCTTTCCATCCTCACGGCAACCCTCTAAAAATACCCGTTTCCCCATGTTATTCAAACAGCTGTTAGACCTTTTCGTTTACCTTCCGAATCCAGTCTCTTTCAGCTTCTGTGAATAAGAGACCAGCGAGTTGGATTCTATCCGGCTAAAGGCTTTTTTGTCATTAAAAAACGTTTTGAGTTCCCTGTGGGATAGGATATGTGATTCAGGGACTTTGAACTTTGCGATTGGAGAGCAAATGAATTGGGAAGAAGAACACAAACGGAGAGTCGCCGGCTTCCCCGATGATATTCGAGAGGCGCATATCCACTGTGCGAATCACCGGAGCGAAATAGAAAGCAGTTCTTTGTGTGGATGCTTCTATTGCACGGCTACGTTTCCCTCCGGGAAGATAGATGAATGGGTTGGTGAAGAAAGTCCCGGCGCGGGGGGGGGCAGACAGCGCTTTGCCCGAACTGCGGCATTGATAGCGTGATTGGGGACAGATCCGGCTTCCCGATCACCACAGAATTCTTGTCCAAGATGAAGAGTTATTGGTTTTCAGGCTGAGACATAGCCTCTAACAGGACAGGCGTTTTGGTGCGCGAGTCGACGAAGAGAAGGCACCCGGGAAAAACTGAATCTCTTTCTCTAATGACTGCCGTACACTTTGCTGCGGTGGCCGACCCGGACCACCAGAACCAGCAGCTCTTCCTCACGGATTTCGGCCACAATCCGGAAGTCTCCCACCCGATACTTCCAAAGGCCTGCGAGGTTGCTCTTGAGGGGGTCGCCGAACTCTCGCGGGTCTAAAGCAGGGGCTATTCGCTCGATCAGGAATTTACGGATGCGCTCCTGGACTAGCCGGTCAAGTGTCGCTAACTGCTTTTTTGCCGTCTCGGCCAGTTCAATCCGCCAGGCCAAGTTCCCGCTCCACTTCGTCGAGTGTATAGGTGCGTTCCTCGCCGCGGCGTATGCGCTCCACAACCTTCTCGGCCAAGTAGATATCCTCCAGGTCTTCGATATACTCAACAATTGCCTCTCTGGCGTAAAAAGTCTTTGTGCGCCCAGTGGCCTTGGCCAGGGCTTCGAGCCTGGATTCTATTTCTGCGGGCAACCGAATGGCGAGCATGTTTTTTCTCCTTGTAGGGATTCCAACTGATATATATGTATATCAAAGTGCATGCGGATTCAAGAGAAAGCAACAGGAAATTTCCGAGCTGCCAGCCAAGCCCTACGCGAGAAAGCAACAGACTCAATTCCAATAGGCATCAAGGATTTAGCTCCATAGGAAAATTTAGATTTTCAGGCATTTTGCTTTTTCCTGTCTTTGGAAAAAAGGGGCACTTCCCGCAATCATAGTTGTTAGGAAGTACCCCTTATTGCAAACTGCTCTACCAGTTCTCGACCAGCAATTCGAAATGCGCCTGCGGATGGGCACAGGCGGGGCACATACCGGGTGCTTCTTTGTGCGAGTGCAGATAGCCGCACTTGCGGCAGCGCCAGATCACCTCTTTGTCACGCTTGAACACCCTTCCGCTCTCCAGATTGGACAACAGGTCGCGATAGCGTTTCTCATGCTGCTTTTCGGCCACCGAAATGAAACCCCATATCGCGGCAATTTGCGGGTAACCCTCCTCTTTGGCAATATCTGCAAAGGAGGGATAGAGTCTTGAGTGCTCTTCATGCTCTCCTATAGCGGCAGCAAGGAGGTTTTCGGCTGTCGTGCCGATCTTCCCCCCCGGGTAAGCTGCCATGATCTCCAAATCGCCCCCCTCAAGGAACTTGAAGAAGCGCTTGGCGTGCACCATTTCCTGATTGGCGGTCTCCTCGAAGATGTCGGCGATCTGCACGTACCCTTCTTTTCTAGACACGCCTGCAAAGTAGGTGTAACGGTTGCGGGCCTGGCTTTCACCAGCAAACGACTTCAGCAGATTGAGTTCGGTCCGGGTTCCTTTGATGCTGCGCATCTTTACTTCTCCTTCTCTGGGGTCAGATCTTGAACATTATCATAGGCTTAAGGTTACTTGATTTTCTGGATTAATTTCCAAAAACCTTCCGACATACCGATATAACAAAAAATCATCATAAAGAGAAAGGAGCTTCATGGATAAACTGGAACGGTACCTTGGTTTATTAAAAGGGCTTGCGGTCGGCGAATTTGCGACAGGGCCGGGGTAACATCTTTTGGGTATCATGCAATCAGGAGCCACGCGGCTTCGATACTCGCTGATAAGTTCAAGGCTCCGATGCCGATGGTGCAGGGGTTTCTCAGGCACGAGCATCTAAGCACAACGGACCTCTATATCGGGAATATTCACAGTGATCTCGGTGCCGCCATGGAACAGATTAGCTCTGGTTACGACCTCAATGCCTTCCCTGCAAAGTCCCCCCTAAATGAAAAAGAGGCTAAGCTTCTCAGCTTAACCTCTTGATTTTACTAGCGTCCCCAGCCGGATTTGAACCGGCGTCGCCGGCGTGAAAGGCCGGTGTCCTGGACCAGACTAGACGATGGGGACATTGAATTGCAGGAGGACTGTCCATCGATCGGAAAGCCTTCCCCGAAGGACTTGGACCCTGACGCGCTACTTCTACCACTCAGCCGTCGTGCTGTCAAGGTCCGGCGGGGCGTGTGAATGGTTACGGCGAGTGGGAAAAGCCCAACACGATAAACTCAACGCCGCTACCCCGCGGGTACGATCATTATTTCCATTCCGCCATTTCGCCATTTTCGCTTAAGCCGTGAGGGTCCCTGCCCTCTCAGGCTCTCAGCTTTCCATCAATGGGCCGTGCTGGACTTGAACCGGCGACTCTCTGCTTAAAAGGCAGATACTCTACCAACTGAGTTAACGGCCCCTACGCCTTGCATCAGACCGACCTTAGTAGCATTTCCCCTCCTTGCATGTCAACATAAACAGTAAGTCGAAGCACAGAATTGCAGGTGGCAACGGTTCCAATTTAATGACGATCGTCTCAAGCGCCACAAAAAGGGCCGGCGATGCCTGCGCAAGGCAGCCTGCGGCAAGGCAAAAGTAAAAAGGCAAGACACCCCTGGTTCCCGCAATCAGATCTTTCTTCACCCTTTGCTTCCAAGCCTTGTTCTGCGTTGGACTGCACAACCGCCTTGACATTTTATCGGATCGTATTAATAGTTTGAGGCACTCACTTTCGGAGGATCAAAATGAAAAAAATCACCCTGGGTCCGCAGACCCTCATTTATCCGATGCCGGCCTTTCTGGTTGGCGCCAACGTGGGCGAAAAGCCCAACTTCATGACTGTCGCATGGAGCGGGATAGCTGCCAGCACGCCCCCGATGATCACGGTGGCGCTGCAGCCTCAACGGTACACCCTGAAAGGAATAAGGGAAAACAATACATTTTCCGTGAATGTGCCTGACGCCGGAATGGCCAGGGAAACGGACTACTGCGGCATAGTTTCGGGGGCCGCAAAGGCGGATAAGGCAAAGGACTGCAATTTCACCATATTCTACGGAAAGCTCAAAACCGCACCCTTGATCGAGCAATGCCCGGTCAACCTGGAGTGCAAGCTTGTCCATACTCTTTCACTGGGCTCGCATATCCTCGTTATCGGCCAGATCGAGGAGGTCCACGTCTCCGAAAACTGTATGGAAGACGGCCAGCCCGACCCGGCAAAGATCGACCCCCTCATGTATGTAACGGGCGCGAATAAAGCCTATTTCAGAATCGGTGAGAAAATCGGACCCGCCTTCAAGATCGGAAAGGAAATCAGGAAATAGAAGCGAGAAGCAAGGAGCGGGAAGCGGGAAGAAACCCCGGGGCGCTGCTTCCTGCTTCCCGCTTCCCGCTTCCCGCTTCCTGCTTCCCGCTCCCTGCTTCAAGAAGTCTCCTTTTGCAGGATCACGACCTCGATTTGGCCCTCCAGGGCCTTTTTGAATTTTTTGGCATCATCTTCCGAACCGATTATTGCACCGTAATGCATCGGGATCGCTATCTTCGGATTGATCGCCTTTGCAGCCTCCACGGCCTCCTCGGCGGTCATGACATAAGTTCCAGATACCGGCAGAAACGCTATATCCACATCAAGCTGTTTCATCTCAGGAATGAAATCCGTGTCGCCTGCGTGATAGTAGCGGACGCCATCGAGCTTGAACACAAAAGAGAGCATGCCTGCGGCCTTGGGATGGAAATCCTTGTTGATGTTGTAGGCCGGCCCGACCTCGATCTCAACGCCTTTGACGCTCAGCTTGTCGCCGGGGGCCACAATCTTTATTTCGCCTTTTAATTTCTTGGCTGAAGCCTCACCGGTGACTATTACGGAATCCTTTTTCCACACTTTGGCAACGTCCTGGGGTGAGGTATGATCGTAATGTTCATGGCTGATGAGGATAAGGTCGGCAGGTTTTGTGGCCGAAATCTGGAAGGGATCGACCATAACGACCGTGCTTCCGTCGATGCGCATCGCATCATGGCCGAGCCAGTGTATCTTTTTCACCGCTTCCCTGAGATCCATACATTCCTCCTTTTGCATAATCTGCGGTTGGCAACTCGCGCAATCCGGGGATTCGTTCGCGGAGCTACGGTCGATCTTGATAATGGACAAATAATACAATTCCAATATTAAGGAGTTCCGTCCCGGAATCCAGATGCCGGGGGCCTTTACGCCAGTTGGGCAGGGGGATTTTTCCTGCCGCCGCCGAAGGCGGCGGCAGGCCTGGCTGCGGTCCCACCGCCCGCCGCCGGAGGTTTGAGTGGCCAACATGGCCGGCGGTCCCACCACCCGACTTCCGTCTTGCACGTCGTTTGCTTTTTGGGGTAATGTGGCCGAGTCATTTATCCACAATTTATCCAGAAACTTTTGGCCGGATTTTACCGTGATTCAGCGCTTTTTGAAAAGACTTTTGGAAAATCGGCTAAGGGATTTTGAAATTGCCCATCACGCTGAATTTCCGGCTCAGCCGCCTATTTTCGGCAAACTCTCCTCTCCGCTTCCGGAGCCCATCCAAAACGCTTTGTTAAAGCTCGGCATATCTGCTCTTTACAATCACCAGACAATAGCTCTGGAGCTCATCAGGTCGGGCCGGCACACCGTTGTGTCCACACCGACATCCAGCGGAAAATCGCTTATATACAATCTGGCGGTGGCGGAGGCGCTGGTCCGCGATCAGAGCGGCCGCGCGCTCTACCTTTTTCCAATAAAGGCGCTTGCCCACGACCAGTTGGATTCACTGCAACAATTCTTCGGCGCCATCGGCGGCGAGCCGCCGGGGGCCGGGATTTACGCTGCCGGAAGCACCGCTGTCACCAGCATGCGCCGGGACGGCGGCGGGCCCATCAGATCAGGCGCAGGTGAGTCGGCCGAATGCGACCCAAACAGGACGGACCATGGTTCAACGGCAAATGGGTGGGAATCCAAATGCCCCGCCGCCACCGAAGGCAGCGGCGAGTTAGATAGCGTAAATCCTGGCCGGCGATCCCACCGCTCCGGCCGGTTCGACGCCTGCATCTACGACGGGGATACCACTCCTTACCAGAGGTCCAAGATCCGTCAGCACCACCCCCATGTTCTTCTAACAAACCCCGATATGCTGCATTACGCCCTTCTTGCTTACCACCACAAATGGGAGCAATTCTGGCAAAGACTCCGCTATGTGATCATCGACGAAATGCACACCTATCGCGGGATTTTCGGCAGCCACGTCGCCCAGGTCTTTCGGAGGCTGCGCAGGATTTGCCGCCACTACGGAAGCAGCCCGAAATTTATTTTGCTTTCCGCCACCATCGGGAACCCTGAAGAACTTGCGTCGCGTCTTACCGGGGTTGCTAGGGATGAAATAGCGGCTGTCAGCGAAGTTAGCGGCGCGCCCCAGGCGAAGAGGCATTTTGTATTCCTTCGCCCTGCCGAGAGCAGCATCGGGCACTCTGCGGGCACTGCGGCGCGCCTTATAGTACAGGCGGCCAAAGCGGGCCTTAAGACTATCGCTTTTACCCAGTCCAGGAAGCTGACCGAATTGGTGCACATGAGCGTGACGGAGATGGACCGGGGACTCCGCAACAAGGTCAGTTCTTACAGAGCCGGGTTTATGCCCGAAGAAAGACGGGTCATCGAACAGAAGCTGGCAAACGGATCACTTTGCGCGGTGATATCCACAAGCGCACTGGAGCTTGGAATCGATATAGGCGGACTAGACCTGTGTATTCTTGTCGGCTATCCGGGGACGGTAATGACCACCTGGCAGCGGGGAGGACGTGTTGGAAGGGCCGGCCGCGAATCGGCCATTGTACTGATCCCGGACCAAGATGCACTCGATCAGTACATCGTCAACCATCCCGGCCTGTTCCTCGAAAGCCGTTATGAGAACGCGGTAATTGACCCGTTCAATTCCGAGATCCTGAAGGCCCATATGCCGTGCGCGGCCGCCGAGCTTCCGATATGTTCATCCGATGAGGATTTTTTTGAAGAAAAATTCTCACAAGCTCTTAAAGAGCTTACCCAGTGCGGCCGTATTCTCCAAACGTTCGAGGGCGACCAGTGGATATGCGCCGCCACCGGCCCCCACCGTCTCATAGACATTCGTTCAGTGGGCCTCTCCTATACGATCACAAGGACCAGCAACGGCCATACATCAACACTGGGGAAAAACGAAGGGATCCGGGCGCTCAAGGAATGCCACACCGGGGCGATTTATCTGCACCGGGGAGAAACGTATACGATAGAATCACTCGATCTGCAAAACAAGGTGATCCATGCGACTCCCGTAAGTGTCCCCTATTTCACGCGGGCGGTCAGCTCCAAGGAAACCGAAATACTGGAGAATTTGGCATCCAAGCCTGCCGGAAACTTCATCATCCGGATGGGCCGTCTGCGGGTAACCGAGTACATAACCGCCTACGAGACCCGCCGTCTTTTCTCACACGAGCTTCTTTCAAAGAACCCGCTTGACCTTCCGCCGCAGACCTTCGAGACTGTCGGTTTCTGGATCGAAATCGAACCCATCCTGGAAACCAAAATCAGAAAAGCCGGCCTCGATTTTATGGGTGGGATTCATGCTATCGAGCACGCGCTGATCAGCATGTTTCCCCTCTTCGCAGTTTGCGACCGCAATGATATAGGCGGGATCTCGATTCCCATGCACCCGCAGATCGAAAAGGGCGCCGTTTTCGTCTACGATGGTTTCCCGGGCGGCATCGGACTGGCCGCACGCGGCTATGACATAATAATGCCCCTGATCGAGAGAACAAAAGAGCTTATCGCATCCTGCGGCTGCTCACAGGGATGCCCGGCCTGCATCCACTCGCCCAAGTGCGGATCGGGAAACAAACCGCTGGACAAAGCGGCTGCGATCGAACTTTTGAAATATCTTTCTGCGGAAAAGCAGCTCTGTGATGGTATCGAGCAACAGGGAGAAAAGGGCGAAAATGATCTTGCTTCCGGCTGCCTGACCTCTGAGTCCCACGGCGGAAAGGGCCGGGAATTCCGGATAGGTTTTTTCGACCTCGAAACCCAGAAGCTGGCAGATGAGGTCGGCGGATGGCAAAATACTCACCTTATGCGTGTATCGGTAGCCGTTCTGCATGAGGCCCCCGCCGGCACATTCAAGGTCTACCGCGAGCATGAAATTGCGCAACTCATCGAAGATCTCAAAGAACTCGATCTTATTGTCGGATTCAATATTTCGCGTTTCGATTACCGGGTCCTGCGGGCCTACACTCCCTTTGACCTGGAGGGACTCCCCACGTTTGACATCCTGAGCGAGATTCACAAAGGACTGGGTTTTCGCCTGGGTCTTGGACACCTCGCGCAAAAGACGCTCGGACGCCCGAAAGGGGGCGACGGCCTCCAGGCCGTAGCGTGGTTCCGTAAAGGCGAGTGGGAAAATCTCATAAAATATTGCACCGAGGATGTCGTCATAACGCGCGATCTTTTCAACCATGGCCTGGAGAAAGGTTTTCTTGTCTATAGCGATAAGAGCAGCCGCATGTTGCGGATTCAGACCCCCTGGAAAATCGCTGATCTCGTTTCCGCCGGGAAAAAGGTAAACGGGTAGTGGGTGTGCGGGAAGAAAAGCCAGGGGGTGACTTTTGGCTTCACTTTGATTATCCTGAGGGGAGCAATCGGGATTATCCGGTCATTAACACTCAGATCGAAAGGAAAACGGCTCAGGCGCCCAATGGCCTGTTGAGCTGAAAGAAGCCAAATGGGAAGCCCGGAAAACAGCCCTATCGAGGCGAAAGAAGCCGAGCAGCGCTTGTATCAGCCCTCATCGGATATGGAATGGTATGCCATCTATGTTCAGGTAAACCATGAAAAGGAAGTGGTGAAAAGGCTGGAAGGCAAGGAAGTGGAGTGTTTCCTGCCGGTTATGGAAAGCTGGAGTAAGAGGCGGGACCGCAGGAAGAAAATACAGCTTCCGATGTTTCCAGGCTATATTTTCGTTCACATTCTCCTCAACAGTCATGCGAACCTGACCATCGTAAAGACGCCCGGGGCACTCAACCTTCTGCACAACTCCCAAGGCCCGCTAACAATTCCATCTTTCCAGATTGAAAACCTTCAGACCGTGGTAAACTCGGTCCAGCCTCTCCAAATCCACCCTTACCTCAAAGAGGGCGATTGGGTTCATGTTGTGCGCGGTCCCCTTGCCGGATGCATTGGTATTCTCAACAGGGCGGACCCCAAAAGAGGCAGGTTGATCGTCAGCGTAGATATCATCAAGAAATCCGTAAGCGTTGAACTCGACCTCGAAGACGTGGAGCCGGCTCTGCCTTAGCTCTGCCTCCGGCAGAGCTAAGGCAAAAGTAAAAAGGCAAAAAGTAAAAACAAAACTCCTTCAGCCTTTTGCCTTTACTTCTTAATCCCCAGGGCCCTTATCTTCTTATGGAGGTGGGTCCTTTCCAGCCCTACCCTTGAGGCGGTCAAAGAGATATTCCAGCCGTTTTCTTCCAACTTTCTAAGCAGGTAGTCTCGCTCGAAACACGAGCGTGCCTCTTCCAGGGACTCACAGTGGAAATAGGCGGTTTCACCGTTTTCTTTGTGAAGGACATTTCTGAAATCCGCGGGAAGGTCGCCTGGCCCTATCAGGTTGCCCGGGGACATGATAATGAGTCTTTCGATGAAATTTCTCAGCTCCCTGATGTTGCCCGGCCAGGAATACTCCCGTAGAATCGGATATATGCTCTGATCGATCTTTTTTTTCCCGAATGCGCTCTCGCTTGCGATTTCATTTGCGAAATGTTCGACCAGCAAAGGGATGTCATCGAGCCGGTCCGTTAAAGGCGGCACAAAGATCGGAATCACGTTTAGCCGGTAGTAGAGGTCCTGCCGGAACCTGCCAAGCTCAATTTCCTTTTGCAGGTCCTTATTCGTTGCGGCCACGATCCTAACGTCCACTTCCACCGGATGAGACCCTCCGACCCGCTCGAAGACCTGCTCCTGAATGATTCGGAGGATCTTAGCCTGCGTCCGGTGGCTCATATCGCCGATCTCATCTAGGAAAAGGGTGCCTCCGTTTGCAGAGTCGAATTTTCCCTTGCGCTGTTCATAGGCCCCGGTAAAGGAGCCTTTTTCGTGGCCAAAGAGTTCGCTTTCGATCAGTTCCTCCGGAATGGCGGCGCAGTTTACTTCCACCATGGGGTGCGTATTTCGGCGGCTGAGATGATGAACCATCCTGGCAGCCAGTTCCTTACCCGTTCCGTTTTCCCCGGTAATCAGCACGGTTGCGTTGGTGGGTGCGGCGCGTCCAATCTGGTCCCGAAGATTGAAAACAGCCGCGCTTTCGCCTATTAACTTGCGGTCTGATTTTTTCCTCAGCAGGCGGTTTTCTTCTTCAAGGCGGGAAAACTCGATGGCATTTTGAATGGAAACGAGAACGCGCTCGATGGAGAGAGGCTTTTCAATGAAATCGAAAGCGCCCATCCGTGTGGCCTTTACGGCTGTTTCAATGGTTCCATGGCCGGAAATGATTATTACAGGTATCAGCGGATATAACTTTTTCACCTCGTCGAGAACTGTCATGCCATCGGCCCCCGGCATCCATACGTCCAAGAGGATCAGGTCCGGCGGGTCCTTCCTGGCCCTCTCCAGCGCCTCTTCGCCGCTGGATGCCTGGATCACCCCGTAGCCCTCGTCCTCCAAAATCCCGTTCAGGGACTGAAGAATGCTTAACTCATCGTCAACAATCAGTATCTTGTATTTCACTTTTTATTTTGCCTTTTTAATTTTTACTTTTGCCTTTTTACTTGTCTTCCTCACCCTGGCAATTCCACAGTGAACACAGTCCCGCGCGGCTCGTTTCCACGCACTCGGATGAAGCCGTTATGATCGGCGACAATGCTCGATACTATGGCCAGTCCCAGACCGGTCCCCTTTTCTTTGGTCGAATAATATGGTTCGAACACACTTTGCCTGTTCTCGGGGGCGATCCCTGGCCCTGTATCGGCGCACTCCAGCCGGGCAATCTTGAGGGCCGGATCGTATGAGAGGCGGATGCAGATTTCTCCTGTTTCCCCCCCGATGGCATGTACAGAGTTTTCCAGCAAATTGATGATCACCTGTCTGAATTGATCTCGGTCAAGTCGAAGCTCGGGCATCTCAGCATCTGTTTCCAGGCGAAATGAAATGGTGTTGAAATTGTGCCTGTAGAGGCCAAGCCCCTCCTCGGCAATTTCGTAAAGGCTGCATAGCTCCGGTTGCGCCCTGGGCAGCCTCGCAAACCGTGAAAACTCATTTACCAGGCTCTTCATATGGTCGACCTGCTGGATTATCGTGCGCGTGCATTCGTCGAAAACCGAACCATCCGGATCGAGCTGATCCGGATATTTGCGTCTCAGCCTTTGGGCCGAAAGCTGAATGGGGGTAAGAGGATTTTTGATTTCATGGGCGATTCGGCGGGCCACCTCCCGCCACGCCGCCATCCTCTGGGCCTTCTCAAGTTCGGTGAAATCGTCCAGCACGGCAACTATACCCATAAATTGGTCCTGGTCGTCTCTCAGGATCGACACCTTAACAAAAAGTGACATGGGCGTCCCAGCCACCTTAACATGTGCGGGCTTCTCGAGATATGCATGGCGGCCTTCCCTGTACGAGGTAATAAAGGCATTAACGATCTCCATATGGGATTGGTCGAGAAATTCAGTATAATGCTTGCCCTTCGCCCCTTCCGCCTTCAATCCGAAAATAACCTCGGCCGATTTGTTCATGGTCGTGATCTTACCCCGGGCATCGACACTGACCACTCCGGCCGCAATATTTTTAAGCACCACCTCCATGTAGCGCCGCCGGTCTTCGAGTTCGATATTCGTGCTCTGAAGCTCATTGTATGCCCGGTCCAGTTTTTTGCGGCCCTCGCTCAGGTCCTCGATCATATTGTTGAACGAAGCCATAAGCATGCCGATTTCATCCTGCCTGTCGGGATCCAGACGCACATCGAGGTCCCCGTCGGCTATTTGCTGGGTAGCGGTCAGGAGCTTCTGGATCGGTCCGGTAAGGTTTTTCGCAAGGTAGAACCCAAACCACACAGCCAAAAATACCGCCAGCATCGTGACGATCGAGAAGGTGATCAAATGGCTCTTCTTGAGGGGCTTGTTAAGCTTTTTGAGCTGCAGATAATTATCGTAGCCAGCAATAATTGAGCCCAGTTTGACGGCAAGCTCCGCCGGAAGAAACCGCACAGCTATCAGGACAGATCCATCCCCTGTAAGCGACTGCAGAGGTATACACGCGGCAATGGCGCTCTGTGAGCCGGGAAAACTGATGATCTTGGAAGCTGTGCCGCTCTCATTTTGGAAACTTCGCCTGAGCAGATCCTTATCTATTTCCTCGGTGGCATTCTGTCTGAAGCTCCATCGAAGATCGCCTGAAGAGTTGAACAGATATACGGCGTCGATTCTGGCGGCGAAAAGGAACCCGATGCCGGACTCAATTTGCTCCTTTCCTTTTTGCTCGGTAATCATCCGGGCGGCTTCCGGCACAAGCGCACGGCATTGAGAGACAAGATTGATTCTCTCCCGCTCCATGTACTCCCTGGCGAGCTGCACCGAATTCTCCAGTGAATCCTGGACCCTGGAGCTAAACCAGTTGTCCAGGGACGAGAAGATAAACTGGCTGGCAAACCAGAAAAGAGGAACTGCGGGGATGAGCGTAAGGGCAACAGAGGCGGCAACCAGCTTGGTTTTGAGCCTGTAGCCGAGAATGTTTCTTTTCCTCTCGAAAATGAGCTTTACGAAATTGCGCAACACCAGATAGGCCAGCAGCAACAGGAGAAGAACGTTCAGGTTGATGAAAACGACGAGCAGGATATTGCCAAACAGGGGCGCCTCTGCCTGAGGTTTAAAGAACCATCCCTGCACCAGCCCCAGCGTGAGGATGAGAACGAAAGCCACACAAACGAGAATTCGCTCCCAGAAGCGGCGTTTTTCAGCCCGTTTCTTATCTGTCTTGTCGGGAATATTCATGGCTTGCTTCAATATAGAAATACGAGGGTGTACCAATCCGTCTCGAAATCCCAAAGCGACACCCAGAAAAGGATATACCTGAAAAACAAAGGGAGCTCGACTTTTGAAAGCTCGGCTTTTACCCTCAGATAATACTCCTGGTCTTTTTTAAGCCAGCACGTTGGAACAACCGGAAGGTTCTCCACGGTGCTCATCCATTTTTTTGCTTCATCGAAGTTGCTGGTCACCAGAGTCTTTTGTGGATTCTCAGGCAAGTCAACCTGGAACTCATTGTTGAGACGGTTATATCTGATTGTATGCCGAAGGGAAAAATCGGCCATCTTTGACTTTATAAACATAGACGGCTTCTCTACGGACACAATGATTCTAAATGAGGCCGGCACCCCATCGAGGATAGCCTCTTCCATATCGGAATTAAAGCAATCGATCAGGTGAAAACTGACCTCCAGGTTCTTTCCATTCTTATCGATTTCGATGTTTGAAATCTCCGCCTTGTTAGGTGCAGAGGCGCAGATGGAGGGGCATGCAGTAAATACTGCGAGAAAAAAAAGGGATAAGAATTTCCTGTTGACCCAAGATTTCACATCATTTCCGTAAATATGCCGGACAACATGGCCGACGCGGGACTCCCGCCGCAATTAGACAGGAGTTCGCATATGTTTCGGGGATTCTAACGGACCACCCCGCCGAATACAAGTGAAATGAGGCAGAATTGACCCGCCCCTTGCTGCCACACCCTGCCCGGGAAAATCCCTTGATCCAACGTTGGCCTCGACATTCGATATCGTTTTCGGCACCTCTCGATTGCAAATTGACAATGCTGAAGGGAATGCATTATAAGTGCGTAATCACTTCGGGCAGATTCCTGGAGTGGGCAGAGGCGTAATCGCCTATCTTCATGAGAGGAGATGCTGATGGCTGGCAACATTATCGAGATTACAGACGGCAGTTTCGAACAGGAAGTTTTGCAGTCCGACCTACCCGTTCTTGTGGATTTCTGGGCCCCCTGGTGCGGCCCCTGTCGTGCTATTGCCCCCGTTGTCGAAGAACTTTCCGCCGACTACGCGTCCAAGCTCAAGGTCGTCAAGTGCAATGTTGACGATAACCCCAAAGTGCCGGGAAAATATGGAATCCGGGCCATCCCAACCCTCATTATTTTCAAGGGCGGCAACGTTAGCGAGCAGATCACCGGGGCTGTCGCGAAATCTCAGATTACCGCGGCGATCAATAAGGTTGTGGGCTAGCATTGCGATTCCCTCCGAAAATGCCTTGTCGGTTTATGGCGCAGACAAGTGGACAATTTAATGTAGTTATGTCGACGGCGGGCTGGCCGGCTTACAGCCCGCCTGTATAACATGGAGTTTTTATGGCTTATATTTCCGGTCGCTCAAGGTCGGTGCTCCACCCGCTGGGCCTGATAGTGATTTTTGCCGCTCTTTTGGTTCTAAACGGATGCAGCTCCCTCAATCTGAAAGAATATTACTTCGGAAACCTTTTTTCGAAGAAATCAAAGGCGATCGATAAGACCGCCGAACAACTCGCTCTTTCGGGTGCGGCCAAGCTCGAGAAAAAAGATTATCTCAAAGCGGCTGAGGACTTCAAGCAACTCAAGGAGCACTACCCCTACAGCAAATATGCGATTCTTGCCGAATTAAAGCTTGGCGACGCCTATTTCGGTGCTCGAAGCTACAACGAGGCGGCGATGAGTTACGAAGAGTTCGTGCGTCTCCATCCGCGTAACGAAGTGATCCCTTATGTTCTCTACCAGGCAGGACTGAGCCATTTCCTTACTTTCACCACCGTCGACCGGGACCCTGAAGACACTAAAACGGCAATGCAGACCTTCGAGAAGGTCATTCAAAACTTCCCTCAAACGGAATACGCCGCGAAATCCGAAAAGCAGATCATTGAATGTAAGAAGCGGCTCATTTCCCATATGTTCAGCGTTGCCAGGCATTATTATTTAAATAAACGTTACGCCGCCGCCAAAACGCGGCTCGATAACATTGTGCAGAACTATCCCCAGGCGATGGACGATCTTGGATACGGGCCCGCTGTTAAAAAAATGCTCGCCAAGTGTGACAAGGAAGTTGCGAAAGGGGACCCGAAACCCAGTATCTGGGTCCGGGCTGGGTTCTAATTGGAAAAATCCCGGCAGGGGTTGATTTTGTCGCCTAAGTGACTAGAATTAAAATTTGGAAAATATTTCGATTCTCAAGTTTAATAGTGAAAATTTGTTGACAAAAGGGACTGCTTTCCTGCATGTTGAATTTGGTTTAAAGAGGAGAGCGAACCTGCCTTTTTACCCCCGGACTGCTACAGGCGAATATTGAACAGAAAAAAATTATCGGACGGTCGATAGTATCCATTCCCGAACCCCTGTGTTTCATGTCCTCCGGAATAACTGTAACGTCCACTTAACCAGGAAGAAAAATCAATTTAGATTCTTAAATACCCCATTGGAGAATAGCCCATGCCTGATGCATCAGTAAATTCAGCCGAGACGGCCAACAACAAGGAACCCGTTCGCGAGCGGCGCAACGAGATGAACCTGGTCGAGCTGAAGAACAAAAATATCCGTGAACTCGTAGCCATCGCCAAGGCATACAATATCGACGGGGCAAGCTCGATGCGAAAGCAGGAGCTGATTTTTGCACTCCTTCAGGCCCAGGCGGAAATGAACGGCCTAATCTACGGCGAAGGTGTGCTGGAGATTCTTCCCGATGGCTTCGGATTTCTGAGAAGCCAGAACTACAACTATCTGCCCGGACCGGATGACATATATGTTTCACCCTCCCAAATACGCAGGTTCAACCTGCGCACGGGCGACAGCATCTCCGGCCAGATCAG
>Ga0209517_10001736_pt1 | contig 32048 bp, 18 predicted proteins | sample PeaSoiMetSII2010_FD_187695 | JGI IMG/M metagenome (GOLD analysis project Ga0209517, IMG submission 187695) | Peat soil microbial communities from Weissenstadt, Germany - SII-2010 (SPAdes) (version 2) | ecosystem: Environmental > Terrestrial > Soil > Wetlands > Peat | place: Germany... | reverse complement strand
AGACACTCTGTTGTGATATCGTGACCCAAGCAAAAGCCTCCTTTGGTGCTTCAAACATCGTCATCTGAACGTGTTTGTACCACAGGAGGCTTTTCTTGTCTCCAAAATCATGAATTATGCGGGCTAGAGGCGCACGAGCAGCGCGGGCCCCGGATTCCGGGGTCCGCGGCTTCTTACAAGGCGCGCTATCGGACCATGAGTTTTCAACGGGAGGTACGGCGTGCATTAAGGTCAGGCGCCCGCGCTTCCCGTTTTTTTTCACTCGTAGGGGCGACCCTTGTGGTCGCCCTGCCATCCACACAGGGGCGACCACAAGCATCGCCCCTACGGGATTCCTGCCTGAAGGAACCCGGCGCGTCGACCCAAATACGCAATTTTCTTCAAACGCTTGAAACCCATCCCACCGCCGAAGCCTTTAACACAGTGGGCGCCCTGTGGGCGCAGGACAGGAAATATGACTGCGCCATCGCCGCCTTCGACGCTGCCTTGCGTCTCGACCCCACCGTTTGGGACGCGCGCTACAACAAGGGCTTGGCCCTTATCTCGGATCAGAACTACGAGCAGGCTGTTAAGGAACTGCATCTGGCGGTGAAAGAGAAGCCCGACTCATTCGCCGCGCACAATGCCTTGGGGCGAGCTCTGCGATCTGTCGGGCAACTCACCGAGGCCACCGAGGAGTTCAAAAAAACGCTCGCACTGAACGCACGCTTCGTCGATGCCTCGCTGAACCTGGCGGACATCGCGCTCGACCAGAAGCGGTATGTGGCGGCCGCTTTTTACGTCCAGCAGGCGCTGGCCAGTTCCCCTCCTCAGCCATTCGCCGACCGCCTCGAAATGGACCTGGCCTTGGCCTATTCCGGAAATCAGGAGTACGAAAAGGCCGCCGGCGTTTTCAAGAAGCTGGTCGCCGGCCATCCGGACTCGAGCGAGTTGCATTTCGATCTCGCCAACACTTACGCCCACTACAACGAATGGGATCCGGCGGCCGCGGAATACAAGCAGGCCCTGCGGCTCGACCCGAAAAACGATGCCGCGCGGCTGTCGCTGGCGAAGGCCTACATCAGCCTCAATCAGGTCAGCGAGACCTTGCCTTATTTGCGCGACTACGTCCGCAACCAACCACGCGATGCGGAGGGATACGAGATCGAAGGAGAGGTTTATCGCAAGCTGGGGCAATTTGGCGAGGCCGTTGCCGCTCTCCGCCGAGCCGTGTCGATAAACCCGCAGAGTTACCCGGCGCATTACAACCTTGGCTTTTGCCTAGCGCGCCTGGGGCAAACCGACGAAGGCATCGAGCAGCTCAAGGAGGCTGCGACAATCAAGCCTGAAGCCCCTGAGCCGGCTTACGAGCTCGGCATGTTGCTCTCAAAGAAGGACGGGGCCAAAGCGGGCCAGGGCGAGTTCAACAAATTCCAGCAAGTGAAGCAGGAAGGTCAGCGCAATTATCGCGCCGACACCCTCAACGGGCAGGGCAACAAAGCCATGCAGGAAGGCAGGTGGCGCGATGCGGTGGAAGCTTACAACGAAGCTTTACGCCTGAACCCGGGAGACGCGCCGTACTACTTCAACGTGTCGTTGGCTTACTCGAAGCTTGGAGACCGTGCCGCAGAGGAAGCGGCGCTCGTCAAGGCTGTTCAGGTGGACCCCAAGCTGGCTAAGGCCCACAACCAACTCGGCCTGCGCTTCATGGAAGATGGAAAGCTGACCGATGCTGAGAAGGAACTCAAGGCCGCCCTGGAGGTCGATCCGCACTATGCGGAGGCGGAGAGCAATCTCGGCGTGCTCTATGCGCGGCAGGGGAAGAATAGCGCGGCGGAGGCGTTGTTCCAAAAGGCGCAGGAAGACGATCCGCAGTACGCACAGGCGTTCGTAAACCTCGGGCTGGTGCTGGGCAGCGAGGGAAAGCTGAAGCAGGCAGCGCAACAGTTTCAGGCCGCACTTAAACTTTCTCCGGATAATCCGACCATTTACACAGACCTGGGGATGACGGAAGGCAAGCTGGGCCACGGGAAAGAAGCGGTCGAGATTTTCCGCAAGGTGGTTCAACTCCAGCCTGCGTCGGCCAATGCACATCTGAATTTGGGCATCGCTCTTGCCGATCACTACGACTTACAAGGCGCCCTCCAGCAGTTTTCGGAAGCCGCGCGACTCGACCCCGGTTCTGCGGCTGCACATTGCAACAAGGGTCGAGCGCTTTACGATCTGGGTAAACATGAGGAAGCGCGGGTCGAACTCGAGAAGGCCTGCTCGATAAACCCGAATTATCCGGAAGCCCTCTACCTGTTGGCACAAGCCGAGAGACGGCTTGGGGACACGCAGAAATCGGTTGATCTTCTGGGGCGCCTCGTGAAGCTGACGCCAGGCAATGCCGACGCCCAGGCGCTCCTGGGGCAGAATCTCCTGCGCCTGGGCAAGAGGGACGAAGCCATTGAGCACTTGCAGCTTGCCGTCAAGTCAGACCCCAACAACACGCAGGCGCTGTATAACCTGGCCGACCAGTTGGCCAAGTCGGGGAGGCCGGACGCGAGAGAGTACATGACGCGCTTCAACGAACTCGAGAAGCAGCGGCAGCTCACTGACCGCGTTCAGAAATTGGGCAACTTCGGCCTTGAGGCCGCGAGCGCCCGCAACTGGCCCCAGGCTCTCGACAACCTGAAGCAGGCGCTCGAACTCTGCGGCAATTGCCGCTTCGGGCCAGACCTGCACCGTAACCTGGGATTGGTTTACTTGCGCACGGGTGACACGCCGGATGGGAAGCACGAATTGGAACTTGCATTGAAGCTTAATCCCGAAGATGATGACGCCCGAAAAGCCCTGGAAGCGATTGGTTCGGTTAAGGCGAACTAGCATGCACGATGAGCGGCTCAGCCGCTCGCTTTGCGGAAAGCTGGAGAATGAGTAAAAAAACAAAACAGCTCACGCCAAGGCGCGAAGGCGCCAAGAGGCGCAAAGGAGAAGTCCTGTCTTTGCTTTGCGACCTTTGCGACTTTGCGTGTAACCGCTTCGTCTCTCCATGGTTTGAGAGGAGGCATTCATAATGAGAAGCACGCGCCGGGAGTTCATGGGGCTGGCGGCTGCGGCAGCACTGGCTCCGGCCAAGGTTCTTGCAGGCGACGCCGGCACCGTTTCATTCACGCCGGATTTGGAATCCTTCAAGCAGTACCGAGCACCGGAATGGTTTCGTAACGCCAAGCTGGGATTCTGGGCCTGCTGGGGACCCGAAGCCGTCCCCGAGATGGGTGACTGGTACGCGCGGCAGATGTACATTGAAGGGCACCCCCAATATGAGGACCACCTCAAGCGCTATGGCCATCCTTCGAAATTCGGCTACAAAGACATCGTTCCTCTGTGGAAAGGCGAGAGCTGGCAGCCGGACCGGCTGATGCGCCTGTACAAGAAGAGTGGAGCGAGGTACTTTTGCGCGATTGCCCAGCACCACGACAACATCGATTGCTGGAACTCCAAGTTTCATCGCTGGAACTCCGTGAACATGGGGCCGAAGCGGGACGTGATCGGTTTGTGGCGCGAGGCAGCGCGGAAGCAGGGACTCCACTTCGGTGTCACCGAACACCTCGCGGCAAGCTGGAACTGGTACGGGGTTACAAAGCTGTGCGATAAGAAGGGTCCCATGGCGGGCGTGCCGTACGATGGGGTCAACCCCAAATTCTTCGATCTTTATCACTCCGGCAACGAGAAGTCGAAGGTGGAGTGGTGGTACCGCAATGTGCCGGACTCATGGAAACAGGAATGGTTCAATCGCATCAAGGATTTGGTGGATAGCTATCAGCCTGACCTGCTTTACAGTGACGGTAGCCTTCCGTTCGGCGAGTACGGCCGCAAGCTGCTGGCCCACTTCTACAACTCCAACATCCGGCAGCACGACGGGAAACTCGAAGCTGTTTACAACTGCAAGTTCAACGATGACGGAGGGGAATATACCGAGGGCATGTGCGTTCAGGATCTGGAGCGCGGAGTGCAACAAGGGATAAAGGCCGAGGCGTGGCAGACGGACACCTGCGTGGGTGATTGGTATTACAAACGCGATATTCAATACAAGACGCCGGCCACGGTGATTCGGATGCTGGTGGATATAGTAAGCAAGAACGGCAACCTGCTGCTGAATTTCCCGGTGCGCGGCGACGGCACTTTAGATGCGCAAGAGGAGAGCATCCTCGCGTCTCTGGCGGAATGGATTTCAACCAATGGAGAAGCGATTTACGGCACTCGTCCATGGAAGATTTACGGAGAAGGAACCACCAGCGTCTCCAGCGGAAACTTCAACGAAGACAAACTGCGCTACACGGCAGAAGATATTCGCTTTACCACCAAGGGAGGAAACCTCTACGCCATCGCACTGGGATGGCCGGAGAGCGGAACCCTGACCGTTCGCTCGCTCGGAGGAGTGAACGTGCACTCGGTCCGCTTACTGGGGTTCGTAGACCCGCTGAAGTCGAGCCGAGGCCCGCAAGGGCTCGTTGTAGAGTTCCCGAAAGAGCAGCGGGGTGAGCACGCCTTTGCGCTGCGCATTGAAGGCGGCGTGTAAACGTCGAAGTTCGACGCAGCACGGACCACCTCGATTCGGAAAAAGGAGGCTAAAGCATGTCAGCAAACAAGATTTCCAGGCGGGATTCTCTTTTTATAATGGGCACGGGAGCTGCTGTCGCCGCTACTGCTTTCAGCACGAGTTGCACCAAGCAAGAAGCCCCCGCGCCAAAACCAGCCCAGGCCAAAGCGGAAAGCCCCGAGGTCAAGGCCGATCGGGAGCGCCGCATGAAGTGGTGGCACGACGCCAAATTCGGCATGTTTATTCACTGGGGCCTTTACAGCACGATTGGCCACCACGAGTGGGCCATGGAGATGGAGGGCATCCCGGTGCCCCAATACGAACACCTCGCCAAGGTTTTCAAGCCGCAGCCCAACGCGGCTCGGGCCTGGGCCAAGCTGGCCAAGCAAGCCGGCCAGAAGTATATGGTGATGACCACGAAGCACCACGAAGGTTTCTGCAATTGGGACACGAAGCTGACCAACTACTGTGCGCCCAAACAGGGGCCGGGCCGCGACCTGGTGGCGGAATACGTAGAGGCCGCCCGCGCCGAGGGACTGCGCGTCGGCTTCTATTACTCGCTAATGGATTGGCACCATCCGGACGGCGCGCGCTGCGCTACCGACGACGCCGCGCGACAACGCTTCGTCGAATACACCCACGGGTTGATCCGGGAACTGCTGACCAACTACGGGAAGATCGACGTTCTCTGGTACGACGTGGATTGGCCACTCACGGCCGAGCAGTGGGAGTCGAAGAAGATGAACGAGATGGTGTTCAAGCTTCAGCCGGACATCATTGTCAATAACCGCAACGGTCTGCCCGGAGACTTCTCGACACCCGAGCAGAGGATTCAGGCCGAACGTGGGGGGCGCGCCTGGGAAGCCTGCATGACCATGAACAATAGCTGGGGCTATACTCCGGCCGACGACGACTGGAAAACCTCGAAGACCATCGTGCGTAACCTCGTCACCTGCGCACGGGGCGGGGGCAACTACCTTCTGAACATCGGCCCCAAACCGGACGGGTCTGTGCCGGAGCAGTCAGCCAGTGTCCTGACCGAGGTGGGCCAGTGGATGGACAAGAACGGGCCAACCATTTACGAATCGGAACCGTGCACCGCGCATGGCCACACGTTCGCCGGGTACACGCGGAAGGGCAATACGCTTTACATCCACGTTCACTTCTGGCCTGCCCAAACGATAGGAACCCAGGCCCTGGAGTTTTACAAACCGCCCACGGTGGTGGCGATCGGCGGCATGCGGAGTAAAGTTAAGGCAGCGCGCTTGTATGCCTCAGCCAAGAAGGTGGACTTCGTGCAGGACGACATCTCGGTGCGCTTCACGGGACTTCCGCACGACGCGCCCGACCATCCTGTGAGCGTGATCGAAGCGGAGTGCGAGTCAGAGCCGGCAATCGACGCTTCGTATGTGCGTAAGAACCGCCCGAGGGCTGGGGTGGACGTCGGGCAAGCTTCCTGAGCGCCTGTTGTGGACCAACTCGGAAGCAACGGCCCTCTCCATTGGGGAGAGGGCCGTATCAGCGATTCTATTGCGAGTGGGAATATGAGATACGACATATTTATACGACCAATAACGTGGTTGTTTGTTGCCGCCATGCTGCTTGCAACCGCGGACCTCCAAATCCGAGGCCCGCGCCAGCTGTTGGCGAAATCCGGATCCGTTGTCCAGGATCAGCCTGAGTTGAACCGCGCCCCGTGGTACAAGCCGCCACAACTCTTCGTAATGACGGGCTTCATCGCCAACACTACAAAGGGCACCTGGGGGCCGGAATACACCGTGAACGGCACATGGACTCCGGCCAAGCAGGAAGCGACGCTGCGGGCCTGGGAAAAAACCTTGGGCGACAGCTACGACGCCGAGAAGACCATTCAGGAGTTTCAGGATGCCGGCGCGACGGGCGTGATCTTCTATGACAAGTGGCACGATGGTCTGGTGAATCATGACACGCACCTGACCAATTTCAAGACGCACCGCGACTTTGTGAAGCCCACGCTGGCCGCTCTTCGCAAGCACAACATGGCTGCCGTGGTCTATTACTCCGTGGGGCTGGACAACAACCCGGAAGCGAAGTTTCGGGACTGGACTTGCTTGGACGCCCAAGGCAAAACCATGGGGCTCGCGTTTGCGACGGAGTGGAAATCGTTCCACTCACCCTACCGCCAGTACGTTATTGATCAGTTGACCGAAATCCTGAAAGCGGACGGCCCGGTGGACGGCTTCTGGCTCGACCTCTACACGCAACCGAACCCGATCTCCTACGACTCGTTCACACTTCGCAAATTCAGAGACAGGTACCATACCGCGCCCAGCCAGGCATCGCCCAAGCAGTTTTCTGAGTTCGAACTGGCCACTCTTCGGGACTTCCTGCTGGAGATTCGGCAGAAGCTCGAAGCCATTCAGCCGGGCCTCAGTTTCACGTTCAACGGCGCGGGAATGTCCGATGTGGTCGAGCCCGCCCGTGCGCGGCAAGAAGACTCGGTCGTTGACTGGTTCTCGGTCGAAGGCCACACTTGGCCCAACATCGACAGGTCTTCGCGCATCATGCATGCCGCAGACCGGCCTTGGGAGGAAGGAATCCTGATCAGTTCCTCCTGGTACGTCCCTCCCAGCGACGATGCCCCTGCACCGGTGGAATCCCAATCGGAAGCGGTGGACCTGGCAGCGGCCACCTGGATTCAGGGCGGCAATGCGTATGCGGCGGTCACCCCGGGCCATGCGGGCGTGTACGATCCGCACGGCGATCTTGCTCTGCTGCGAGCCATGGGGAGCTGGCTGAAAGATAATCGCCCCTGGCTTGTAGACGCGCGTCCCTATGCCGAGATTGGCATCTTGACAGGCCACCCTGCCGATGACGTTGAACACATCCCCGGCATGGGCGAACTATGGAAGGCATCTCACGGCTTCCTCCGGGTGGAGGTGGACGCCGATCCTGGCCGCGACACCTCTCGTTATTTGCGCAACCTGGGGTACATCACGGAACGGGTGGGGGGAACATTTCCCTCGCGCTGCTTCGACCTTGGATCATATCGAATGCTGCTCTTGCCTGAGACGGCCCTCCTGAGCGACACCGATCTGGGAGAGATTAAGGAATACGTCAGGAAAGGCGGCACGCTGCTCAGCTTCGGCCATGGCTCGCTGTTCGACCAGGAAGGGAGCCTGAAGAACAATTTCGCCTTGGCCGATCTGTTCGGGTGCGAATACACCGGGACTTTAGCAGGTTATAAACGGCTGGCGTTCTCGCCCGGATCGGGACTGGCGGCGACGCTTTCGCTGTTCCCTGGGGCGCTGGCGGTAAAGCCCACGACCGGGAAGGTCCTGGCTCAATGGGAGTACGCCGGCGATTCTCCCGCCATCCTGGAAAACACTTACGGGCAGGGGCGCGTGATTTATGTGAGCGCGGAAGAACTCGCATTCGGCGAGGGCAGCGCACTGCTGAACGAACTCACTGCCCGCCTGATCGGCGCGCCGGCTTTCGAGGTCCACGGCTCGCGGCATTACGCTCTGCTGGTGAACCGCAAGGGCAACGATCTTCTTTGCTATTTGCTTAACCGCGATACCGCCCCAGCACCCTATACGCAGGGGCGTCTGCTGAGGCAATCCGACTTGCCGAAACTCGAGACTCCCGAGCAGGTTCGCCTGACTATACACATCGATCAGCTTGGCGACTACGGAACGGCCGAGCTGATTCCATCAGGCCGGGTGTGGATGAGCCGGCAGAAGGATTCGATCGAGTTGAATTTCGATGCTACACCGTCCGTAACCACGGTGCGGCTCATCCGGCCGCGGCCGTAGAGTGGCCCGGCTATCGTCAGCCATCACTCGAACACCACCATAACGTGCGGGCCGACCTTGGGGATCACCACTTCGAGCATGTTGCCTCGAGCCTCAGGCCGCAGCGGCATATGGCTCGGCCAGACCATAGTGGCTTTCCCGCCTACTCCAAGACCCTCCGCGATGCTTACGCGGAGATCGATGGCCGGAAGGTCAGTCTGCCAATTCACAAAGTGGAGAACGTAGCGGAGCTGGCTTGGCTGCGCGTTCAGGCCGGCCCAGATCCTCTCCGACGCTTTGAGCCGCCACGGCGCATGAGGTGCCAGGTTCTGGACGATTTCTTCCACGAGCTGACCGGCCCAGCGCACTCCAGTGCCGTCCGCACCCCAGGCGGAGCGCGCGAAGATGCTTCCGCAGATGTAAACGCATTGGCCCTTTCCAAACTGGTTAATCTGGACCGCAGCGCGAGTGGTGGCGTTGCCCGGGGAATTCATGGGCGTGCCCGCGTCGTCGATTGCGTATGCGGTCGCCTGGCCGGACGTCGCGCGGACCATGACCGAGTCGCCGGGAATGATCAGCCCCGTATGAGGCAGATGACGAAGAATGGGATGCGAGGAACTTGAGGGAGTTATGTAAACGGGTTTCTTATTATCTTCAGTTTGAATTTGATTGCTGGGCGTCTCGTCGATATTCACTCCAAAGACGTCCGCCAAGGCAAAGTCCGGCCTGGCGTTTCCGTTTTCATCGAAGAGCGCGGATTCGTCAGTGGCCAGCAGGTTTCCGCCGCCCCTCACGTATTCCCGAACCGCCGCGACCTGAGTATCGCTCATGCAGCCCGTATTGGGAAGAATGACCAGTGCATAGGGCTTCAGGAAATCAGGCTGCAGATTCCAGTCCGCAATGACGGCATGCTGGATGTGGAGCGCATCAAGCATGCGGAGTGACGCCAGCAGGTCGTCTGCATGGCAACTGCGATCGGAGCGCCCCCTGTAAAACATGGTGGGCTCACTACTCACGATTCCGACATACTTCAGCGGCTCGGCGCCTTTGACGTAGGCCGTCTTGTCCTTGACCTCTTTGAAGATCTCGCCCCAACGATCAATGAATACGCGGTCGGGTTCGCCGTTCACGGAAGTGCGGTCATAGCGATAAGGCATGCCTCCGATGGCGAGAGTGCGGCCGATGCGGGCTCGAACATCGTCCGGATCAAACGGGTCGAGAACCGAAAAGGCGTTATTGAAAGTCACTCGGAACGGCTTGGGGTGGGCAATTCCCTTGGTCCAGTCGGCGTGCTCGCCGCCGCTTCCCGCTTCCGTAAAGGCATAATCCGTTTGCGGGTTAAGGTGGGGCGGCTCGGGAACGAAATTTATCCCGCTGTCTCGACCGGGCATGGCAATTTCCGGACCCGGTCCGTTGAACGTGACCTCGACCCTGCGGTCCTGCTCTTTGATCGCATTGCGAAGCTTCTGCCAGTAGCCATCGATTTGCTCGATCTCCCAGCGCAGCGTGGCTCGCCAATCCGGGTCGCTCGCCAATGAGGTTGGATAAGTCCGCCCTAAGTCCTGCCGAAACTTTTTCACCGTGAATTCCGACTGGCCGTATTTGATAAACGTTATGCCGTCTGCGAAGAACGCGTCGCCCCCGTAGGCCGGAACGAGTTCCCGAATCACCTCGACATACCAGTCCGCCGAAGGCGAATTCAAATCCGGGTGGTACCCGCCAAAGGCCGCCGTGTACAGGCTCCCATCCGGATTCCGCATGCCCCAGTCCCCGTGTTGCTGGATCAGATAATCCGCCCACATGCTGGGGACGTAAAGCTCCATCGCAATTCCCTTCTGGTGTCCCCGCTTGATGATTTCTTTCAAGTAGTCATAACCAAGCGTCGGGTGCCGCACGCCGACTTTGCTGTCATAAAACATATATCCCGAGATGGACATGCAAAAGACCATCAGGGAGTCGGAGTCAATCTTGATGAGATCCTCGACTTCACCGGCCGCGCTCAGGTGAGCGTAATTCGAGAGCGGTTTGATGTGCCCCTCGAGTCTGTCGACCCAGTTGAAGTCGAAGCAGTATTCCCGATATGCGCCGGAGAGCTTGGGCCGGGGCGGTTCTGCTTTTGGAGTGGTCGCAGGCGCTCCTTCCGCTTCTGAGTTGACTGCGGCCAAGCGCCTCGAGAATGCCAGGCTCGAAAGAGCCAGAGCCGAGAACTTTGAAAACTGTCGCCGGTTCATTGCTGCCCTTTTCTGCACAGAGACGTGCCGGATGGACTAACCTTCCAATACAAAAACCGAGTGGACATCAACCGTGGGAAGTTCGATCTCCACCGAGTCTCCGCGCTTGTTCAATCTGAGCCCTCGCGTCGTGGGATGAATCTGTCTTGCAGCGGCGGGCTTGAAGAACGATGCGTCGATGACGAGCGTACCCCCCTTCAGCGGATTCACATCGCCATGCAAGAGAGGAACGGTCCTGTTGATCTGGTGTACCACGAGCATGTTCTTGCCACGTTTTTTGTAGAACGTGGTGCCCACGCCGCGGCGGTTCGTCAGGCCGACTCGCAGCGGGGGATTCTTCAGGTTTGATTGCAGCAACTGCCGATGAAACTCCAGCGGCCATTGGTAGTCGTTGTTGATCATGCCATACAGATCGAAGCTCGCATAAATAACCTTGCCTTTTCCGTGCGCTCTCTCCAGGAGAGCAGGAAATTCCGTTGTTTTTGCCGGCGGGGGCGGTTCCCAGTTCACCCAGCATTGCTCGTTCTCATCCCCATCCTTACACCACACCGTGGAAGGAAGAATGTGGGTGGCAAGGACCTTGGTTCCGGGCCGCGCCTTGACCGCCACGAACGGCGCGCGCACCACCAGGGTGGTGTCGGGCAGAGTTTTCCAGATCGCGTCGCCGCTGCGGTGAAGATAACTTCCCCACAGGTTGTTTTTATAAGTGTCGAAAACCTTTTCGAAGTCGCATCCCAAGAGGTCAGCCAGCGCGAAGTTCGCGCGGACCTGCCCGTCGGCGTCCCTGGTGCCGGTTTGGCCTGTCACGACGAGCACGCCACCGGATCCGACATACCGTCCGAAGGCATCTGCATCGCTCGAGGACAAACAGATGACTTCCGGCAGTACCACAGCCTGGTAATCCGGAAGACGCTCCAAACTCCAATCCGGCAGGATGTCGGAAGGAAACTGCGAATACGTGGCGGCCTCCATCGCGCCGCGAAGAACCGCTCGAATATCGGAGCGGCAGTTGAAGCGTGTGTGGGCGCTGAACAGTACGGCCACACAGGGCACCGAGTCGCGATCCGTCAGGTAGGGTTGAATCTTCTCGATATCCTTGTAGCCGGCGCCCATCTCGCGAAACCACAGCGAATCCAGGACTCCATCCTGCCGCATGGTCTCCGAGTACATGAAAGCCCGGCAACCCTGGGCCGCGATCATGGCGCTCTCAACCTGGAATACGGAAGCGGGCGAGGGATCGTAGACCCAGGCAACCAGGCCGGGACCGATCTGCGGCAGCTTGCCGGTACCCCGAGCAAACATGGCGGAATGATAGTTGCCCGCGAAGGGCTCGGCAAAGGTGTAGTCGAGCAAGTCCATCATTTCCTTCCTGAAATCCAGGTGGCCGCCGTTGACAGTGATGGCGGCTCTTGAACCGAGTCCCCGCACGGTGGCGATGGCGTCCCTCACAAAGCCGAGTTGGGTGGTCTGGTAGAGGAACTCCTCCGTCTCGCGCCAGTCACGGTCTGCGGCGGGGCCGCGCGGGATTTCGTGGCCGTAACGGGCCCGATAAAGTTCCGAACACGATGTGCAATAGCAGATCGGCTGACCTACAATGTCGAGAAAAATGCCGTCGGGGTTATAGCCCTTGACGATTTCGGTCAACGGCTCCATGACGTATTGCCGGTAAAGAGTGTTGATACACGCCCAGTGAAATTGCCCCTGCGAGTGCGGAACGTCTCCCGGCGCGACCCGGCGGTTCTTGCCGTTTTCGTCCAGGAGCGCCCACTCGGGGTGATTGAGGACCGCCCAATCGTCAAATCCGATGCAGTAATAGGCGTGAAAGGCGATGCCCTTTTGGCGCAAGCAATCGCTGAACGCCTTCACAAAATCAACTTTCAGGCCGGGATGCATGTGTCCTATCTTGGTTGGGTAGTAGGCTTCACCATGATGCCCCTTCGAGAAAACCCAGACGTGATCCAGGTCCGCTTCCTCGTAGAGCCGGAACCATTGGTCGGGGTCGAAGTTCTGGTAGGTGATCGCGGGAGGATCCGGTGAATGGTGATCCACGATATACCCGCGGTACTGATTCTCAAGGCTGGGCGGCGCGGGATTTGCGGGCGCGACGCTTTCCGTCGCGGCATAGGCAGCGGGTTCTCCCCCGGACTCCGTAAACTCCCGCACCAGGCGAGAAGAGCCCCACAGTGTCAGCAACGTTGAATTGAACACTCGACGATCCATCGCTCACCCTCCCGCAACAACATGATCTCGATGTTGAGATACGAATCCAGGACGTTCCCTGGGCCAATCGCCGGAATGCTTCCTGCCGGTTTCAGGATCCAGTTTCGCTGCAACGAGCCGAGTATTGTCTGTCAACTCGAGGGAATGTGAAAGACAAATGTGAGCGAAGCCCAATCCGCATGCAGAATCATCTCGCTCGGAAAGGCAAGTCACTTTTTCCGGGGTTTATCGATTCGCAGATTCATGCCATCGACAGCTGCATAAATAGGACACTGAATCGGCGTCGGTGGGCCGGGTGAAGAATCAGAAGATCAATTTCAGCGAGAGCTGAATTTGGCGGGAAGTCCCTGCGGTATGGTTGATGACCCCGAAGCCCGAACCCCGCGAAATGTTCACGGGCAGCCCGAAGTTCACCAGATTGAAAACGTTGAAGAACTCAGCGCGGAACTCCAGGGAGGCGGGCTCGGAACGCGCTCGGCTGCCAAACGTGGTGTCTTTGATCAAAGCCATGTCGAGATTGTGAAAACCCGGTCCAAAGAAAGTGTTTCGTCCCAAGGATCCGAAGCGGCCCTGGTTGGGCCCGGTGCCGCCAGGAACGTCAATCGGGATGGAAAAGAAGGAGGGGTTGTTGTCGCCCCGGCCGAAGTAGTCCTCCCGGACGCTGCGGCGTGTAGAGAAGACCGGAACTTCAACCTGATCGGGCCGGTCGGCCCCCGCTGAGCCCACGCCGGTCTGTTGAATGCCGGAATAAACCGAGAACGGCGAGCCGGAAGTCAGGGTCGTAATGTTGAGGACTTGCCAGCCCGCGAGCAGTTTGTTTCCCAGGGGGCGGAGAAACTCCACCCGTTCCAGCGGCAAGACCTGAATGATGCTTGTAGAAAACGCTTGAGCTATGTCAAAGGTTGAGGGCCCTTTGTCGGCGCCAGGATTCCAGGGGTTCTGCGGCAAGGTTTGGAGGACAGTGCCGGTGGTTCCGGTGAAGCTGAGCGGCTCGGCGCTGGAATCGTCGAGAGATTTGCCGAAAGTGTAGCTGGATTGAAAGCCCAATCCCAGCCGTGCAGAGTTCTTGGACACGGAAACCTGGAGGGCGTGGTAAGTCGAATGGGAAGGCATCCCGATGAGATATTCCTGACCGTAGCCGCCCAACACCCGGCCGCTGCTATCAAACTGGGTGAAGCGCGCGAACTTGGGGGAGGCGCCGGCGTAGCTGTTGGGGCTGAGCACACCGGGAAGCTTCACCCCTACGGTGGCAACGTAGGACGCGTTGATTACCACGTCTTTATACGTCCGTTCAACCCCTGCCGTGTAGCTCCCAATGTAGCCCGGGGGAAGATTGGGCGTCATGCCAAACACCAAAAGCGGCTGCGCTTGGTGACCCGGCGTCAACGCGGAAAGGTCCGCCTGGAAGCGCGGTACGTCCAGCAGGGTGTTCGGTGCAACGTCGTTCGTGCGGTCCGTGGGAAACGCCAAGTGCCCCGAGGTCGTGTAGACGGGCGGTAACTGGAGCGTCATCACGGCGTCTTCAAAAGGCACGGGCGTAACCGGCGAAGCCGTGATATTGGGACTAACGATAAAGGGGAAAACACCAGTCAGGACGTTTTCTATCCCGAGAGTAGGGAGGTGCGTGGTGATCCCGCCACCCACGCGCAGCACCGTTCCGGCCGCGGCCCGCCATTCTGCCGACAGCCTCGGCCCCCACCCGCGCAGGTCAAGTCCGTAAGGGGGCTGAGGGTTAAGAACCATGATCTGCCGCGCTCCGGGTTCCCAAGCGGGCACGGATTTGCCCTCGGCATCCACAATCCGGAACGTCGAGGTGCGGCGCTCAGCTTCCTGAAGGGGCGGGTTCGCTTCGTAGCGCAGACCATAGTTGAGCGTGAACTGCGGAGTGACCTTCCAGCTGTCCTGGAAGAAGAAATTGTAAGATCGGCGGCGAATGGCCACAGCATCAAAATCATTGCCCTGCGGCGTAAGCGCCAGGGCCGCCGTCGTGTTGTACGAAAATGGGGTGGCGGTGAGAAATCCGGTGAGCGTGTCCGGAAGGGGGGCGCCTGCCGGGATATCGTGCCGGCCACTCGATGAGGGGATTTCCACCGGGGCGTACGCGACGCCACCACCAAAAACATACTGACCGTTGGTGTTCACTCCGTAAAGAGCCGTGTCATGGTTGGAGCGGAACTCCACTCCAAATTTCAGCGTGTGGGTTCCCTGCACGTCGGTGAAGTTCTGGCGAACCTGATAGACGTTTCCGTAAAAGCCCATCACGCTCCCGGACGCCGAGTTAAACGCTTCGTAAACACTATCTGCAAACGTGATCCCCGGCTGCGTGTGATTGTGGGGAAGAAAGAGCGGCGTGCTGCGAATGTAACCGAGAGAAGTCTCGGACGTGATATTGGGCGAAACTATGCGGGTGTATTTCAGCCCCAGGTTGCGCTGGTAGTTAATGAAGGTGGTGGCAAAACTCGGATTGATGGCTGACTGGTCGGGATTGGTCAGTGGGCCGTTCACATTGTCGAGGGCGAAGCGGCCAAAAACCTGGCTCTGGTCGGACATACGATGATCAATACGCAAGGAAAACTGGTCGCTGTCCGTGGTGACGTTGGAGGGGGTGGCGTAGGTGCGCGGTCCAAAGGGCCCTTGCGGATCGTTGGGCAAAGGATAGCCCGCCAGAATGGGCGCCATCATCGGATTAACCGGCACATAGAGCGTATCGCGCGGGAACGCCGTCGTGTCCACACCCTGGCGCTCTGCCTGTGTCGGCACCGAGAGCACTTGCGTGGTCCCCAGGACTTGGCGGAATCCCTGATACTGGCCGAAGAAAAATGTGCGATCGTGGCCCGTGTAAATTCCCGGCAGCGTGAACGGCCCCCCCAGTGTGAAGCCGAATTCGTTACGCCGGAAGGGCGGAATGCGGCCGGGGTTGGCCAGAGATCGCTCATCGAAGAAATTGCGCGCATCGAAGGCCGAGTTGCGCACAAATTCAAAAACCGAGCCGTGCAGCAGGTTGGTCCCGGCTCTGGTCTTGATGTTAGTGAAGCCGGCAGCTCCGTGTCCGATTTCCGCGGGCATCACCCCGGAAAGAGACTCTATTTCCTGTACTGAGTCCACGTTGAAGTTCGTGAACGTGGCGCCGCCCACTTCTGGATCGGTAATGTCCACGCCATCCATGGCAAAGACGGCGTTGGCGCCGCGCTGGCCATTCACGGCGAATTGCTGGGTGAAATTCGCCGAGCCATTGGTGTCCGTCATGGTGCCGGCCGCCAGCAGCAGCAGTTGACTGAAGTCGCGCTTGTTCAGGGGCAACTTCGAAACTTCCTGGCTGGAGAGCTCTTCACGACCGCTCGCTTGCGTTTGCCCTGCTGCCACCGCCGTCTGGAGAACCAGCCATCCGCCAGCCACGACAACCTGCACGAAAGAGTTCAGGTGGTCACCCGGCTGGATCTTCAGCGGTTCCCGCGAGGCGGTCGTCTTGTTATGCCATCGGACAAGTACCGCATAATTCCCCGCCAACACTTCGGGAAAGATGAAAGCACCTTGCGCATCTGTGGTGGTGGTCAAAGTGCGATCCGATGCGGTTTCACGCAGTTCGACCTGCGTGCCTGCCATGACGTTTCCCCGGGCATCGCGCACTGTGCCATGCCAGGAGGCAGGACCGACCTGCGCGGGGGTCGAGATAGATACTGCCCACAAAACAACGCTAAGACTTATTAGGAAGGAATTGAATTTCGACAGTCTCAAGAGATTTTGAACCCTATGGGCCGGAATGGGTCGGGCACGACCGGGCATCGTTGCGCACCCACTCTGGAGCAGCCTGATTTCAGGACGCAATAAGATTGCGCCCGAGGGGTGGACTTCGTCAAGCACCGGGCGGACCGAGCACTCGCAATCAGGTATGCCCGTTGGAACTGCGGCGGGCAAGGGCGGGTCGCTTCGCACTTACGTCGAAGCCTTACGCGCTTTTTCCGGCACGCCCCGAGGCGCGGCTGGTGTGTCCCCGGAATCGCCGCCGCCATCACTGCGCCACGGGTCTTCCGAGAAGAGAGACTTCCTTCCGGCCCTTCCTGGGAAGATGCGCATCGCCTACTGGCCAGTGTCCGCACGGGTCGTCCGAAAGACATCCGCGATCGCGCCGTCATCCTGTTGCTGGCCTGGCCCACTTGCGCACCACGTTCGCCGGGAATCCCCGAGCACAAGATGTAGTAGATTGGCGCGCTCGCTCGGACGGTGAGGTGGCCGAGGTTTCGGACGTCCGGGAGTGAGCTTTTCAGTTCTTGCGTCTACCAGCGATAAGCGGTTTAATCACAACAGAATCAGAAGCAACGGCGAACCAGCGGTGCGCCAGCGGCAGAATAGGCTCGGACCACGGCTTGCGAGGTGTCCCAACCTTGGTGGCAGTACTGAAAGCGTCAACTGGCATCTGGGAGCAAATGGAGGATCCATGGAGGATCGGTCACGAAGGGATTTTCTATCGGGCGTGGGGAGCGTACTGGCGGCAGGCCTGGCACCGGCTGGTGCTGAGGGATATGCGTCTGAAGCACGGGAGAAAGTTCGCATCGCGGGTTTGCCTGCCTCGGACGCCCGCGATCTTCCGTCCCGGCATCGTCGCTTGGAGGTGCGCACACTGGATACGCCGAGGGTGCCGCCGTCGTTCAAATCGCGGGCCGCCTGGGAAGAGCGGGCGGCGAAGCTAAGAGAACAGATCTTGGTGGCCGCAGGACTCTGGCCGTTGCCAGAAAAGACCCCGATGTGGGGAACGTGCCGCCATTCGCCGCGTCCGCTTCGGGTACGGTAAAGAACGAATACGCACCGCGGTTCCACGTCCAGCCGACGCAGTTGTAAACCGCAACATTCTCGTCGCCCGCGCAAGCGGCCCCGGTTCCAACGCCCAGATCGTTGATGCCGTCCCCGAAATTGAGGGGCTGCCCCGAGACGTCCGGAAGCGTGGTCCAGATGGAGTCGACGACGCTATAGGTTGCTGCGTGCATGGTTGTCGCGGTACCATAATTCCCGATGACCAGACCCCAATCGTTCGCGCCCCCAAGCACCGTACTTGCGGTGCCGGGATAATCCACCGTCTGCAGGTCGCTCTTCCGCCACAAGAAACCATCGTAGTTGCCAGCCTCATCAAGGTAGTACCCTGAGACCCGCCGCGTGTTATTGACCCCGTATGCAAATGTCTCAGCGGCGTCCGAGGCGTCGATGGTGACGAACCAATACTGCGAGCTTGCGGTAGTAGCCGCCGCAAGGTGGGTTCGTTCAACTGATTTCGATATCTTGCGCGCCCGGTTCGCACCTGCGAGAATGGGCGTCAGCAGCACAGCGGCTGCGGCAATAGCGAATTTGAGTGTCTTGCTTGTTTGCGTCTTCATGATTCTATTCACCTCCCAATGCATGTTTTGGTGCTTTGCACGCCGATCGAAAGAGCGCCAGAGGTTGGAAATGACGGCCTAAGTCACCCTGCTAACCTGAAATCCTCGAGATGATCATCTAAAGAGCATTCTTCCGGATCGACTGATGCAGCGCCGGCCGCGAAACTTACCGCTTCCACTTAGGGTACCGCTCAGGATCCGGTATGACAGGTCGGCATCCAGTCAACTAGCCCATCCCTTGGCGTTGGCTGGATCCTGGTTGCCGAAGTCACAAAAGATACAACTTTGAAGCTGCTACTTCCGCTCCGCGTTACCCTGCGCAGTAACGAGTGCCGCGCGGCGCGGCGCTGTCAGCACGATTTGAGTGAGCGGCACCATAACGAACCGCGGCCTCAAAGTCTGCGGAGGGGAATGTGGGGCGATGCTGGTCCTACTCCAGAGAGGGTAAGGCTGCCTGCCGGCTGGACGGTAAGACTCATGCCACATAAAAACCAGCGAGATGAGACCCGCAATAGAGGAGAGACCCAAGAGTATCCAAGCAACTCCGTAATGGACTTGGTCGAGCTGCCGTGCGGCTTCCGGAATAAGATTAGGGTGCCACATGATCGGTTTCTCCTCTCGTATTGTGTCTTGCCCAACTGTCACCTCGATCTGTCGACGCTCGCACCGGGAACCAAGCCCATCCCTCATCACGCCGGGCCGGACTCCGCGTGCTGGATCGGATGGATTCGCGGTTGTGGGCTGCCAGGCGCCGGGCGCTGCACCAATTGAGTCACGCTAGTTGGGTTCTAGTGAGTTTGCCTGCGGCGTTGGCCGACTGATTGAGGATGCGCCGCCGGTAGCGGTTACCCTTCGGGGAGCGGCGATTGTGATTCACCCCCCGCGCTCTCCTTCTACGAGTTGATAACGCAGCCACACCGCAAGGTCTCTTGGAATGCGGATCTTCACTAATGGCGTCGCTCCCGCCACGGGGGAGCGTCCGCGACAGTTTCATTCCGGGACCGCAACAAACGCCATGGTGGGGGCGAAGTCCGAGTTTTGCGAGTAACCGCCGCAATTAGCTAGTTTATCGTTGATTCCGACGATGGCGGTCGCTGCGGAGCCCGGATAATCAACGCTCTGGAAGTAACCCGTGGTGGTTGCCAGGAATCCGTGCGCGTTGTAGTTGGCGTCATCCCATTGGCCCTGGAGAACGCCCCAATCGTTGATGCCGTCGGGATATGTCTCCGTGGCGCCGGGAGCGTTATAGATCGTATAGTTGCCACCCTTCTCGATGAAGCCGTGGTAGTTGCCGTCCGCATCCGCAAAATAGCCGGCCACCTGGTTCAAGTTGTTCAGGCCACTGGGAGATGTGCTGTACTCGGCGGCGCCCGGAACTGCCAGGTAAGAGTAGGCGCGTTTGACCGGGTCCCATACCCAGGCGACTGCGGCCGTGCTGGAGAATGCGTTGCCGACGGCAACCCGGGCGTCGTTGATCCCATACCCTTGGTTCAGCGGGTAACCTGGGATGTCGGGAAGCTTGCCCCAGGCGCCGCTCCTGACAGCATACGTCACCACATGGTCCGCCGACCCGTCGTTATAGAAGCCAATAGCCACGCCACGGTTGTTCACTCCGCCCAGAATCGTAAATGCGGCGCCGGGATAGTCCACCGCCTTGAATTCGCCATCCTCCCAAACAAAACCATGAGAGACGGAATTCGTGTCCTCGTAATAACCGGTCACCAGCCCGGCATTGTTGATGCCACTCGCCACGGCATAGGGTGAGCTCTCCGGGCCGATGGTAATCAACTTATAGTGCACGGCGGCCGGGTTCTCAGCCCCCACGGCGTCAACCGCCGGTTCGGCCTGCGGCGCAATCGGCGATCTGTGCGGCAGCCGGTGAGGCCCGCCTGAGCGCGAGCTAGCAAGCTGTAGTGGGTGTAGGGAAGAGAGAACACGGGAAGCAGAGTGAAGGTCCTTCCGCAACCAGGGCAAAGGCCGCGCCGGATGCCAATCCAATCGTGCCTTGCGACCCTTTCCATGAACCAGCACGTTGGCCTGGGGCTGTAGTCTCAGATCATCGAGGCGGAGACCAATCAGTTCCGAGACGCGTAATGCTCCGGCATAGCAAAGGTGCAGCATCGCACGATCGCGGATTCCGCTCCACCCGCCTGGGTCGGGCGCGTCCAGGATGGCCTGAATTTCCTCCACTGTCAGATGCCTGACCAAACGGGACTCGGTTTTCTTGACGGGAATTGCCAGGGTCCGACGGATCTGCTCCATCGCCGACGGCACGCGATATTCCATAAAGTGCATGAACGATCTGATGGCAGCGAGCCGAACGTTTCGGGAGCTTGGTCCATTGCGGCGTGCAGTTTCTAAGTCATTCAGGAACTCGACGACTAGTGGCGCATCGATTTGCTCCAGGGCCAACTGGGAAGGGGCTGCCTTGAGGCGCTTGCTGGCGAAGGTTAAGAGGAGTTGAAACGCATGCGCATAGGAGTCGCGTGTATTCTCGCTCGCGCGACGTTCGATGGGCAGACGCTGCTCAAAAAAGGTAGTAATGTGCGGGGCAATTGGTGTCATCGTTGTCCTCCCGTGAAAAAGGCTTCGGTGCGCTCGGCGATATCACGCATCAACTCCGGTACGGCTTCCAGATACCAATAGGTGCGAGCCGCCTTACTATGACCGAGGTAAGTCGAGAGCGCGATCATGTGTTTACTGATGGCATCACGTCCGTCCGGGCAGTTTTGCAAGGCTCTAACCGCGAAGGAGTGCCTCGAAGAATAGGGGGTGGGTCGAGCACGCGGCGCTCCGTGTGGCAGTCCGGCTTGCTTCACAGCCGTGTGGAATGCGCTTTCTACATCGGCCAGCCGGAGCGGTTTTCTTCTCAGGGACACGAACACATGGTCATCCAGTGGAGCATTGGGTCGCCGGTGCTGGAGATACAGTTCCAGTCCAGCCTGTGCCGTTTCATGCGACGGCACGAGGCGGCTCTTGTGGAATTTGGTGTCTCGAATCAGCAAGCCATCGGGCGTGATGTCATCAAAGCGCAGACGGATGGCTTCGGACACCCGCAGTCCCGTGCAGGACAGAAGTGAGAACAGGGTGCTGTAGGTCGCTCGGCGAAGCGTCCGATATCCCGATCGCGCAGCCGCCTCGACCAGTTGTCGGATCTGTTCCGCCGTCAGGATGTATGGGGCCCGCCGTGGCTGCCGCTCAGCGCCGAAGACCGCGGGCGGTACCTCATGGCGTTCATCCTCAGCCCGGAGATAGCGAGCGAACCGGATAATGGCCCCGAGCCGACGGGCGCGTTGCCACAGCGATGATGCCTGTCCCGCCCAGTCGATGGCAATATCCGAAGAGACATAAGATTGTCGCTTGGCCTCCGCGAACGCGGCGAAGGTTTTCAACAGAACGCCTTCGCACCTCAGTGCAAAACCGGCTGCCCGGCGTGTGGCCAGATAGGCTTCGACCAATCGAGTTAGCATGGCTGCACCTCCGGCCAGGGTTGCGCAATCTGCCGCAAAGCCGCGATATCGACCTTGGCGTAGATTTGCGTGGTCTCAACGGAGCGGTGGCGCAGGATGACTGCGATGTCCTGCAGCGATGCCCCTTGTCGTAGCATCGATGTCGCCACTGAATGCCGCAGCAAATGAGCGGCACCCCGGCTTGGGCGCACTACTTTGGCGCGCTTCAGCGCGCGGTCGACTATCACCGAGACGGCACAATGAGAGCCCAAAGCGCGAAAGGGTGCACGGCAGCGGACAAAGAGCGTATCGGTGTTGGTCCGAGGGCGGCCGTTCTGAAGGTAGGCGACGATCGCCTTGCCAATCTCCTGGGTCAGAGGCAATCGTGTGTGGCGTCGGCCTTTGCCACACACGTGAATCCACGCTTCTTTCCAGTTAATGTCATTCAGGCGTAGATGCTCGATGTCGCCTGCTCGAAGACCCAGGCGCGCCAGCAGGAGTAAAATCGCCCGATCGCGCCGCCCAACGGGTGAGCCTGGATCGCACGATGCGATGAGCCGTTCCACCTCTTCCGGCTGAAGGTATCGAGGCAGAGCGGCCAGACGCCAATGAGCGAGCGTGGGGATGGGCCCTTCTAACCCGACCCCGCAGTAACCTCCGGCGATCAGGAATCGCACGAACATGCGTAGCGCCGTTGTGTATTTCTTCGCCGCTGCCCAGCCGCAGGAGCGACTTTTTTCCAAAACAAAGGCTCGCAGCCTGCGGGCGTCAAACCGGCGGGGCTCCTCTCCGACCCTTCCGAGCAAGTCGCGAATATGGTTGCTGTAGTTGTAGAGCGTCGCATCACAAGTACCCCGCTGCCGGTGCATCCACTGAAGGAATTCCGCTAGCAGAACTGGATCGTGAGCAGGAGGCTTGAGCGGGTACCGAGTAATGATGCGGACACCTTGTAGATAGCCCAGGAACACGCGAACACCACGGACCGCATCTTCCTCGTTCGCGTGACCGAAATGTCGGCATCGGCATCGATTCAGGTGGAGTTCGAATGGTGCGAGAGACTGTAAGTTCAAGTCCTGCGCCGGCAAACTGTGCCGGCGGGTCCAGTAGATGAAGTGCTCCGCCGCTCTCATGTGTCGGCGAGCGGTAATGGTGGCGTAGCCTGTCTCCGATAAGGTTTGAGCAAAGCCCTCGAACAGGGCCCCATCACGACAGTCACGGAGTGCGTGAATCCGCGCACGTGACTCGAAGAATTTCGACAACATGACGTCCTCCTTTGAAGGGTGTAGTCGTACAGACAAGACGTCACGATTATGCGTTGCAGGACGAGCATCAAGATGCTCAGATCTTTAGGTAGGAAAGGGGAATCGGCAGCTGTTCGACAGCTCAACCCCGCATAACAATACTGTCCGCATTTAATACTCCGTTCTCCGACTGGGGCAACATCCTCTACAACACCACCATCGCCGCCGCCATCGCCGATCGGCTGGTGGAGAACTCCGAGATCTTTCTGTTGGGTGGAGAAAGCCTGCGCAAAGCTCAGAAGAGCCCGCCGCCTGCCGCTGCCTGAAGGCGGGTTCTTCTCAGGCGCCGCTCTGTGCGATAACCCATCACCGGAGGAGTCCGGCGGGTGAACCCCTCAACGGCGCTGCCGACGGGGCGGGGGCGACCGGCGCCCCCGTTCCCCTTTAACCCCCATGTTCAACTTCAGCGCCAATCATCTGTTCTTGCTCTCGCGGAAGGAGTACCGGTCGTGCGCGGTGTTGCTGCTCCAAGACCACGACACGCAGCGTGTTTATCGCTTGCATGACTTCACCAAAACCCACCACCTCGTGCCTGGCCAGGCCTATTGCGTGGCGGGCAAAGTCAATAGCGCCGATAAACTTTACCTGGTGATCGAATCGGTCCGGCCCGATACCAAGCACGCCCGGCCCTCCACCATTCCAGTTCCCGCTGAAGGCGCAGGAGAGAATCCCGTGGCCTGAACCCAATCGCAGCCGATCAGCCCGATACAGCGACTGCGCAGGTCGTCCGCCTGTCCTGCCCTCGTGTGCCCCGCTCACAAAAGCCGCGCCGCCTGCTGCTCGCTAAACCGGCAGAACTGCTGCTCTTTTCCACCGGCGCGGACACCGTTAGTGCCGAACTACTCAATGTTGGCGAACTCCGTGTCCGCAAAGTTGGGGGAGTAGGCAAGGAAAAAAAGACTTGCCGTGGAGGCGGCAGAAGGTACATAACGTGTGTTTCTCGGGGCAAAGCACCAAAACCAGACCAAAGACTCGTGATACTGGCGACTGTATCGTTCCACGGGATACCACTTTATCTTCGTTTTGATGTGCCCTCTGCGGCTTGGATTACGAGCGACGCTCCTGCTTAGGTGATATGGGTCCCCGACTCGCTGTTCCAATTGGGCGACCGATGAATCAGGCCAACGTCGCGCTTCGGATGATGCCTCTGTTGATGCTGATGGCGCTGAGGACCACTGCGGCTTCAGCGCAATGGCAGCGACTGCCGCGGCTAGAGTCCGGCCCGGGCATGGTGCTCAAAATTGAGAATCTCCGACCCGACGCGCGGTTCCTTAAGACCTATATCACGTTCGGAGGCGGCGGCGTGCTGGACGCTAGCAATTTGGCGAACAGCACTCTTCTTGTTAAGGGAGTGTCCTATGAGCTGAGTGAACTGGCGGAGGGCGTTCTCCTCCGGCGGTACGAGAGCGGACGCATCTTCGTCTCTTTGGGAGCTCCATTGATGAGCCCCAGCGAGCATAACGGGTACGCGCCGAACTTTGCCAATCCGTCGCTTGCCGATTTCACGACGCGCTGGGACAAGATCGAAATCACTTTCGGTCCCGGCGGCGAGGGCAGTTCCGGCGGGGCTAATCTCTCTGCGCAGGACTTCTTCGGAATTCCACTCCGGATCAGCACCAGCGGGGGCACTCAGACACCGGTTACATTGACCTGGCGTGCGAGCACCGCCGTTGTCTTTAGGGCACTCGGTCAACTCTCGAACTATGCCGTCAGTACCCCGCAAAACGCAACCGGCGCCATCGCCCTTGGGAACAATGGGGTGGCAGTGGCTGGCGTCAGCGGGGGCCCGGTGGTCCGCATCATCAGCCCGGCCAGCGTGGCGCCGGTGAATTCCCACGGCGACACCGTCTATCCCAGCTTCGCGGACTACATCAGTTACTTGCGCACCAGCAACCCGACCAGCCCCACGCAACCGCAACCTGTCGCAACGATTATTGCTGGAAATAACGGCCAGATTGTTTCGGGTGGCCCTTTCCAGACCTACAATCTCACGGTCACCATCTCCAACAGCTCGAAGTTAATCGGCAACACACGCATCGCAGAGGGCGACCTGGTGTTCGAGGGGACAGTCAACAATGGCGCAGGCCAAGTGCCCACGACGATTCTCGTCCCTGCCCTCAGCCTGACTGACCACGACATTTACGGCGCCAACCCTGATCCGCCTCCGAGGGTTATTCAGGGCGCCGACACTAACGGGATCGTAGCGAAGGTCGTAGCGGATTATTTTTCCGCTCTGAACTTCGGCTTTGCGGGCAGCCCTACAGACAACCCGGCCATGCCTGGCATCACGATTGGAGATTCGCCGTCTTGGACGTGGTACGGAAACAACCCGAGCGGACAGAATCAGCCAGCGTTACCCATCACAGATGCTTTCGCTTTTGCACAGCCTACGAACCCCGGGCGATTTAACCAATTTGCAGCTTACCTCACGGGCGTGAGCGACGCGTATGGATTCGCCTACAACGACCGGTTGCAATCACCGCTTGCTGCTTTGAGTGACGGCAGCACCTTGACCTTGTCGATTTTGCCGGACACGCAGTGATCGCACGGTGTCGAGAGGCCGTATGCAGGCGGCCATCATTCCTCATCTGCAGCGGAGGGTAGAGCCCAGATCCTAATCTCAGGTTTGCGATTCGGTGCAGGACAGTCTTTCGGCCAGCGAGGGCGGCAGCGCCACCCCAAAGAAAGGAGTACCTCCCATGCAAGCTCGAGATTGCCACAACCGGTCAATGTTGGTCAGAGCTCGAGGATTGCTTCTCTCCATGGTGTTGTGCCTTTGCGTCAATCACTTGGGGATGGCCTCGCCGCAGCAGGCCACTTATGAGCCCTGCGGCTCACAAGCGGTCGTACAGGGAGCAGCCACGAAGACCGTGACGCTCTCCGGCCCGCAGCCGGGCGCCACCGACCCGATGGGTATTCCGGCCGGGCGCTATCAGGTATATCCGGATCATGGCGTGGGGCTATTCCAACCAGGACTGGGGAACTCGCTTCAAACGCTGTTCTATCAAACCGATGGCGATTCGCTGCTCAGCCTTGGCAATTCCTCGGTCATCCAGAACCAAACCTGGAATCCGACGCCGATTTCCGCCGTCGCAGGGCGCATCCTGACTCCCGACCACGACAACCTGGTGTACGCCACGCGGGTTGGCGATCCGAGCCAGTACGGGCCCGTGGCCATCAGTTTTGCGCAGGAAGGACCCTCCGTGATGCTGCCGGATAACCTTTTACCTCGGCAGACGGATTCCACCGATTTCATCGCCATCGCGCAGGCTGATCTCGACAAAGTCGTCGATGCGAACGGCAATTTGCACAACGAAGTTGTGGTGGCCCACGTCTCCGGGCAGGGCGCAACCGACGGCGCCAATTATTACAAGTACAGCATCGATGTGCTTAATTACAGCTCGGGAAACGTGTCTTCCCCCGACATCACCAGCGCGTCCTTCATCGATTTCGCCCCTATCTTCAACACCAACCCTCAGAGCGGCCTTACGCACGTTCTTCCGGTCGACAACATCATGGCCATGGCTATCGGCGACTTCGCTGGAGACGGCAATCAGGAGATCGCGATTGCCGCTTTGGGCAACGCAACGATCCTTCTCTATACGTATCGCTACCAGACCGTAAACGGAGCTCATTCGCTCACTTTGGTGAACGCGGCGTTTTGGAATATTCTTTACAACGTCGCTCCGACCGGCGATTATCCCGTCGGCACCTTGTCCGCAGTAGCCGCAAATCTCGATGGGAAGGGGCCCGATGAACTCGTGGTCGGCTACTCGAAATGGGGATATTACCCGGACGGCAACCGACGAACTGGGACCTTTACGATCGGCTTGCTTATTTTCAAGTACTCAGGCACCACGCCCGCGCTCGTGAACTCGTCATTCCGCCTGACTGCCCAAAGGCCCTTCGACCTGAGCTTTGCCTACGAATTCCGGCCGCGCGTGCAGCTTGCCGCGGGCCAGTTTCTGTTTCAACCCCCCGATATCCCCTATGGGCGGCGCCAGCTAGCTCTTGCCTGGAATGATAGCGGACTTTCCTATGGTAATGACCTCCAGACTCCCCGACAACTTACTATTGTAGCCTTCCAGGTATCGAGCGACTTGAGCAAAGTAAGTTACATCGGGCTCCCCTATAGGATTCGGACAGGCTATCCTGCACCGCGGCAAGTCTACTCATTGGCGGCGGGCTCGTTCCAGGGCGTGTACACCAACGCGCCCAGCGCCCAGCCTCCGGGCCCGCCCGTCTCGTCGGTCGCTATAAGCTTCTGGCTCGGGAATACAGGGCTGCCCACCAGCGCTTTCGAGGTGAAAACGTTTCTCGTGGACCCGACCAATGGGCCGGTCCTGGCAAACACAAACACCCTCAGTCTCCCCATGACGGTTGACCCGACGGCGCGATTGCCTCTGGTGGCCTACGATCTTCAGGGGAAGACTTTTTACCTCGGGGGGGGTGTACACATGACCGTGTTCGGCGCGGCCAGAACAGACACTATTCTCGAGGAGCCCCCCAAGCACCTTTACTGGGACGAGGAGACAAGGCAGGTCGTCAACCTGACCCGCCATGACAACAACAACGTTCATCTGTACAGTGGTAACACCAGTAGTTTTTCTACATCGAGCACCGACGAGGCCTCCCGCAACACCGGCGGTTCGATCGCCGCATCCGTCGGCGGAGCCGTCGGGGTTGGAGGGTCCTGGTTACTGGGAAGCGCCAATGCCTCCGCGTCGGTTGACGCCACGCTTAGGGGCAGCTACGACTACGACGAGCACAAGTCTGACTACAATTCGGGCTACAGCACCCGCCAAATCAGCTCCGCCAGCAGCACCGACCACGACGACTTCTTGAGCGGCGAAATGCAGACGTTCGACGTCTGGCGCTATCGCGTCTACGGCGTTCCGCAGCAGGGTCCTACCAATACCTATTACGAACTCGTGCTCCCGGGGCCCGAAGAGCATTTCGCCAATGGAGGGCTGAATTACGACTGGTATCAGCCCGTGCACGAAAACGGCAACATCCTCTCTCACCCCTCGGCGCTTGGGCCGGCGCCGAATTTCTACACGCCTGCCGACCTTGGCACCTTCACTCTTCCCGACGGCACGCAGCTCACTGAGCCGCTCGTGCCCGCCACGGTGGCCTCTTTCGACGGGACCGGGGTCAGCTCGCAACTTTCGTTTTCGACCGAAGTAACCACAGGGAAATCCTTTACCTATTCGCATGAGCTCGCCGAAAGTGCGGATGTCAAGGTCAGTTACACCTCATCGGCGGAGTTCGCCGGGTTCACCAGCGAATTCCGCGCCTGCGGATCCGTCGAGTTCCATAACAGCAACAGTTGGGGAGGATCGTCATCCAGCAACGAAACCTCCAAGACTGAGACCGCCATCACCCTGAATCGCGCGGCCGGAAATCCCAGTTACGCCTACCCGTTTTTTCCCGTGGTCTACCTCACCCAGGACGGAACCCTAAAGATGGAGTCCGCGGTTCCCAATCCTGGCCAAAAGAGTTCGAACTCCAATAATTACCAAACCTACGCCACCCTTTACGGCGGCAAGCAAGATCCGGCGCTCAACCTGCCCTGGCGGTTTGACTCCTACATCATCACTCCCGAACAGGTCGGATGGCTGCCCAATCTTCGCACGATTCGCAAGCAGATGCGCGGCCTCTTCTTCCGCAAGCCGGATGTGGATGAGGTGACCGGCACCTACGATTTCCTCTCCCTCAACCCAGCGCCTGGTGACGTGGTCCGAGTCGAGGCGCGAATCTACAACTACAGTACCAACATTACCGCTTACGACATTCCGGTCCAGTTTGAGGCCATCCCCTACGACAGCGGGTACAATAGCGAAATCTGCGCGAATCCCATCAATGCTAAAGCGGGTACGACCGCCGGACTGGTCTGCCCGTCTTCTGCGCGCACGGTCATCGGCCAGATCACCATCCCGGCTCTCAGCCCGCTACAGTGGACCTGCCTGGATGGTACCGATGACCCGAACATCACGCACTGCGCCTCACCGGCGTACATCGACTGGGACACGACCCAGTTTGGAACTCCCTACCCGGGCACTGCAGAATATCGCATCTATGTGGTCCTGAATGCCGACGGCTCCGCGGGCGCGGAGACGTACGGGGGGGAGGGTGAGCCGGTGCCCATCACCAATGTGGCCAGCACCACCCCGCTCGAGGTAACTGTCCCCGGCAATCAGTTCCACCTGGGAGATTTCGTGACCATCGGAGGCGTCCAGGGACTGAACGAGGCCAACGGCATTTTCCAGATCGGATCATTCTCCAACAACGGCGATACTTTTGCTTTGAACACATGCCAGCCGAGTCCGCCTTGCGCTGCGTTCTCCAGTCCGGGCAGGATCGCCTATCAGGGCGGCGGTACGGCAACTCTCCTCGATCCTGGACAAAACAACGAAGGCTACGGCCTCATCGAAATCACCACGCCGCTGGCTCAGTCTTCGGGCGAGACCCCGGTGACTCCCACGGATTACCTGGAGACCAACTCGTTGGAGGGTGTCCGAACTATCGGGTCCGTGAGCGGGACCCTGGCGGCAGGTTGGATGCTGGCCTATCTGTACGATCATCAGCAGCTACGGTTCACTGCTTATACCAACACGATTCATGCCGACAGCGCACAAGCACTGCTCTTTGACGGCGATCCTGCCGCAGGAGCTCCAGCCATAGCATCGAAGACCATACATCCGGGCGCCAATGGCTCTTCCGGCGAGAGCGTTTGGTTCGATTGGGCGCCGACCACCCCGGGACTCCACAAGCTCTTCGCCGTGCTCTTCGATGGGACCGGTCCTCAGCAGAAGGTCGAGCTTGACGTGGACGTGACGAACGGGAATCCGGCCTCGCAGTAACCCGAGTGGAGTCCGAGAGGAAAGTGAGGATCTGCATGAGACAGAACAAAGGCCTCGCTGCGATCATATTGTTGATCACTTTGCTGGTGTCCCCCGACTTGGGCGGAGTGCTTCTGGCACAGACGGCTTTGCCCACGCCGCAGCAACTGGACCAATTGTTAGCCCCCGTTGCGCTCTACCCCGACTCACTGCTGGCTCAGATCACCACCGCCTCGACCAATCCGCAGGAGATCCTGGATGTGGATAACTGGCTTCACCAGAACCAGGGGCTTACGGGACAGGCCTTGACGGACGCGGCGCAGCAGCAGGGATTCGATCCGGCGTTTATTGCGCTGGTGAATTTCCCACAAGTACTCGACATGATGGCGCAGAATGTCGACGACTATGCCGCCATCGGGCAAGCCTTTCAGGCGGACCAGGCATCGGTGACGGCGTCGATTCAGCGGCTACGCGCCCAGGCCTACGCTTCGGGGGCCTTGCGCAGCAACCCGCAACAACAAGTCGTGGTGCAGCAGGCTGCGGGGCCGCCCATCTACGTCATTCAACCGGTATCTCCCTCCGTGGTCTATGTACCGCAATACGATCCCACCGTGGTTTATCTAAGGCCCAGCACTGGGGCGTTCGTCGCGGCGGCGGCGATCAGTTTTGGAGCGGGAATCGCCATCGGGGCACTGCTCGTTCCGCACCCCTGGGGATGGGGCGGGTGGGGGTGGGATTGGCGAGGGCGGCGCGCCTATTACAACCACGGATATTGGGGAGGCTGGGGGCCACACCCGTACCGGCCACCGCACCCCTGGTATCGTCCGCGGCCCGTGCCATGGGCCAGTCGCCCCGGCTACGGTGGCCGGTGGAATTACCGGCCCGACGGCTATCGGCCTCCCTACCAGCGGGCCCGAGGGTACAGGCCCACACCGAACCGGCCCAACAACGGCTATCGGCCTCCCGCAAATCGCGGCCCCAATCAGCCCGCGAGGCCCAATACGCCTAACCGGCCGGGATCGAACCCGCCGGCGAGGCCAGGAGAATACAACCGGCCCGGTTCGAGTCAGCCCAAGCCTCCGGGCGGAAACCCCAACCACAACGAGCACGCCCGGCCTGAGCGAACGAACCGGCCCGGTTCGCATCAGCGGCCTGAGTCCGGCAAGACGAACCAGCCCAATGCACATCAGCCGGCGAAGCATGAGAGCCGCCCGGCCTCGAAACCCCCGGCGAAGGAGCATGCGCCGGAGAAACGGGAGCCCGAACGGAAGAACAAATAACCTTGCACGCTGGGGGCGGCCCGTGTGGCTACGCGGTGGCCACGACTATCGCATTTGCGACAGGCGCTCTTCAGTCACCAGGGAGGTACGAAGCCGATGATGCAACCAGCCGAGACACAATCGAGTCGCAGGCGCCTCGTGGAGATGCTGGCCTGCCTCTCCATAATCACCACGTTTTTTTGGTCGAAGGCATCCGCGCAACAAACCACACTCCAGGTTGTCACGCTTTCGGCCAATCCTTCACCACAGGAAATATCATCTGCGAAACAGGCTCTGCAAAACGGCGAGATCGTCATGATGCAGGGAGACGATGCGGCCCAGTATGACGGGATCCTCGACCTCAGTCTGGAATTGGAGCCGGACCTGAACATCGAATCCGGGACCGCGCCAGAGGTGCTACAAATCGTGGCGGCATGGCAAGCAAGTAATGGCTCACTCCACAGCTACGAGTGCTACACGCCTGCGGGGTACCAGGACACTGGCGAAAACGCCGGCCAGAACTGCACTGCGGCTTTCCAGGCGTGGGTTGATGAAGAGGAACTCGAGGCAAGCGGAGTAACCGGCACTCCGGAGCCGCTAGCTCAGGATTGGACCGAATTGGGACGTCCCGACGTTGACTACTTCGATGCCAAAGGGAATAAGCTGTCGGACTACGTTCGTCTCTACCGCCTGAACGACAACAATTTTCAATACGACTGGTACTTGGTGGCAAGAGATCCGCTCTCGGTGCCCAACTACTATAAGTCCTGCTCGGGATTTACCGTGACGTGCGGTTATACCACAAACAAACGTGATTTCCAGACCTCTCTAAGCGCGTATGCTTCGAATCCCGGTTTCACGCTGTATGAGTGGGCGCCAAGGAACGAAATAAAACACGATACGGGCTCAGTCGATATCGGCCTTAGCCTCACCTTCGCAGTTCCGCACATTTGTGAGGGAAAGTTGACCTCCCTATCGGTCTAACCTCTTATCCATCAAAGCTGGCTTTTCAGAAGGCCGTTGTAGTGCCGACCTACCCTCTT
>Ga0209517_10001735_pt1 | contig 32094 bp, 27 predicted proteins | sample PeaSoiMetSII2010_FD_187695 | JGI IMG/M metagenome (GOLD analysis project Ga0209517, IMG submission 187695) | Peat soil microbial communities from Weissenstadt, Germany - SII-2010 (SPAdes) (version 2) | ecosystem: Environmental > Terrestrial > Soil > Wetlands > Peat | place: Germany... | reverse complement strand
CAATTGGTGCTGCACTAAAAAGCTAGCTTCAGGGGCTAAAGCCCGACCGTTATTAAGGCCTTACGCCGGGGGTGAAGCCCCGGCCTCCTGAAGAAAAAGCAAACCCATACAAACCCAAGAGCACAGTCAAGAGCGACTGTGCCGCAAGAGCAAACCCAAGAGCGGCCCGCCTCAGAAGGACGGGCCCTACAAAAGCAGGCACTACGGATTCCGGGCGAAACGGCCGGAAATCGGGCCAGGAAAGTCCAGTATAGCATGGGCGGCGGCAAGTGTAGTTTGACACCGCTGGCTACCCTTTCTATGATGCAAAGAGGGCGCGTTGGGACGCTTTCCCGAGAAGGAGAAAACCCAAGAGCGGGACCGGCTGATTGACGATATTGCCTAGCTGGGGCGCAGCATGCTGCGCCCCTACAAAGGCAAGAGAAAACCAAGAAGAGGCCGCTTGCTCTATGCGGCTCAGGGTAAAGAGGCAGACCCAAGAGACTATGTTGAGTGTTCCCCACATGATCGTGGTATTTCTGGTGGTGCTGTTGGTGTTTGGACCCCAGAAACTGCCGGAACTGGCGCGTAGCCTGGGCAAGCTAATGGCAGAGTTCCGGAAGGCTTCGACCGACTTCCGGAGCGCATTTGAAGAAGAGATGCGGGACCTGGAACGCCAGGCGCGGCTGGCGGAATTGCGGAAGCAGGCTGCCGAAGCGGTGACGGCGGCGACGATTGCCGAAACGGCGGCGCAGAATGCCAAGAATCCTCCTGAGGCGATGACGGCCCCGGCGAGCGGGATTGCAGCGCTGCCCGAGCCTTTTTCTGCCGAGAGACCAGCGACGGATGGGCCGGTGATTAGGCCGGTGGCCGAGGCCGTCCCCCGTACAGACGCCGCGGCGGGCGAAAGCGCTTCCAGCGAAGTAGGAGGCAAGGAAGCAGGAAGCAATGAAGTTGGAAGCAATGAAGTGGTGGCGAGCACGAGCGCACAGAGTGATGGTGCGAATGGGGAAAACACGAACGGCGATCGAGTAGCAGCGACGGAATCCACGCCCTCTCATGACCAACAGCAGCCTGCCTGAGAAAAACGCAACATCCATCATGAACCGGGGACAAGAGCCCGGGGGACAGATGACGTTTTTCGAACACCTGTCGGAACTCCGGAAGAGAATTCTAAATTCACTGTATGCGGTGGCCATTGGCGCGATGGTGGGGTTTTATTTGGCGCAGCGGTTCATCGGATTCATCACCCAGCCGATGCTGGAGGCGTTGAAGGCAGCGGGGCTGGAACAAAAGCTCATCTACACGCATCCGGCGGGCTATTTGAACATGATTATTACGCTGGGGGTGTACCTGGGGATTGTGATGGCGTCGCCGATCGTGCTGTACCAGATCTGGTTGTTCGTGGCGCCGGCCTTGTACAAGCACGAACGGAAAGCGGTGACGGGGTTTTTGTTCTCGACGGTGGCGCTGTTCCTGACGGGAATAGCGTTCGGGTATTACGTGACGCTGCCGTATGTGCTGAAGTTTTTGGTGAGTTTCAAGGGACCCGTGGTGCCGATGATCAGCATCAACGAGTACTTTGATTTGATCCTGATGATATTGCTGGGACTGGGACTGGTGTTTGAGCTGCCCATTTTGATTTTCTTTTTGTCGCTGTTTGGGATCGTGACGCCGACTTTTCTGTGGAAGAATTTCCGATACGCGATTCTGGTGATTGCGATTTTGGCGGCGATCATTACGCCCACGCCGGATGCGGGGACGATGCTGATTTTCATGTTGCCGATGGTGGGATTGTATTTTGTGGGGATGGCGGTGTCCGCGGCGGTGGTGAAGAAGAAGAGATTGAGAGACGAGGCGGAAAGAGGTGGTGGGGCGGGGATAGGGAGCCAATAACCATTGGCCAACCGCAGAAAGAAGAGATTTCACCACAGAGGACACAGAGAGCACAGAGGAAGAGGAAAAGAGACGGCACAGGAGAGTGAAAGAGTGAAAGAGATGCTTGTAGCGGACGGTGGGTGCCTCGATCCCTCCGCTGCGCGGCCCGACGCACCAGGAAACGGCGCGGAAGAGAAAGTCGGGCCGCTCCGGTCGGGATGACAGGTTTGGGCGGTTTGAGGAAGAGTTCAAGAGTAAAAGAGTGAAAGAGTGGAAGAGTTGAAGAACGAAAGTTCGGCGGTGACGGCTGCAGGGGTGAAAGCGGTGGCCCTGAGAGGCTCAGGGCAAGCAGGGGTGACTGTGCCGCAAGACAAAAGCAGATCCCTCGCTTCGCTCGGGATGACAAGTTTGGGGACGGGGCGGTCCGGGATGACAAGTTTGGGGACGGGGCGGTCCGGGATGACAAGTTTGGGGACGGGGCGGTCCGGGATGACAAGTTTAGGGAGCGGGAGATCCGGGATGGCAGGCCGGGGTACTGGCAGGGCTTGGGTGTCGGCGTTGGTGGCAGGACTGTTGGTGGCGGCGTTGGGGCTGGGATGCAACTCTGGGGGGACGACGGCGGCGCCCACGGCTACGACGGAGAAACCGTTCATGAGCGCGGTGGCGGGAAATCCGCCTGCGGTTGTGGAGGATGTGCCCGCGCCGGAAAAAATGGATGGGTTTGACGGGAAGCGCGCGTATGAGCAGGTGGCGAAGCAGGTGAGCTTTGGGCCGAGGCCGGCGGGTTCGGCGGCGTTGGGGCAATTGCAGAATTATATGGAGACGGAGCTGAAGTCGTACGGCTGCGCGGTGGAGACGGATTCGTTTTCGGCGGATACGCCGGCGGGGCGGCTGCCGATGAAGAATATCGTGGTGAAAATTCCGGGAGAGAAGCCGGGGATTATTCTGCTGGGGACGCACTACGATACGAAACGGCTGGAGAATTTTGTGGGTGCGGATGACGGCGGATCGTCCACGGGAGTGATGCTGGAGATCGCGCGGGTGCTCTGCGGGCAGAAGCAGGCGAGGAAGTATGCGGTGTGGATCGCGTTTTTCGACGGGGAAGAGGCGGTGAACAAGGAGTGGGTGGATCCGGACAACCGGTATGGCAGCCGGGAGATGGCGGCGCGGCTGGCGGTGAATGGCGACCTGTCAAAAGTCAGGGCGTTCCTGTTGGCGGATATTGTGGGCGGGCGCACACCGCACTTTAAGAGAGATGGCGAGTCCACGGGCTGGTTGAAGGATATGGTGTGGGGCGTTGCCGAGCGGCTGGGGTACGGAAACGTGTTTGTGAAAGAGAAGACGAATTTTGGGGGCGACGATCACTATTCGTTCACGGCGCGGCATGTGCCCTCGGCGGATATCATGGACCTGGATCCCGCGGATGTACCGTATTGGCATACGCCGGAGGATACGATGGATAAGATCAGCGCGAAGAGTTTGGCGATCGTGGGGCATACGATACTGGAATCGGTGAAGGAACTGCAACAGAAGTAGGCCTGCCTGGGGTAGGGAATCAATCACAAGTTGGGTTGGGAGATGCGGGGAGGGGTTTGTCTGCGCGAGATGGGGAAGGTTGAAAGTTGACAGTTGAAAGTTGAAAGAAAAGGCGAGGAGAAAGGCTATAACGCAGAGAACACAGAGGACGCAGAGGTCGCAGAGAAGAGGAACCCAAGACCCAGGTAAAAAATCGAACCTGGGGCACCCGGCTATAACGCAGAGGACGCAGAGTTTGCAGAGAAGAAAAAAGAAGAGAAGAGAGACTGAAGTGTTCGATCGTAAGAGCCCACCCTGACAAACCTAGGGTGGGGCACCCTCAAGTTCATTAGGTCGGTGGCGTTAGAAGAAAAGAGCTAGGAGGCGAAGGAGGGGTCGTGGGGGCGGGAGATTTGGGAGTGGGATTGGAATTTATCGTCGTCGCGGTAGGGGAAATCGGAGCGGTAGTGGCTGCCGCGGCTTTCTTCGCGGGCCAGGGCGCAGCGAGCTATGAGAATGGCGAGGGTGTGAAGATTTTTGAGTTCGAGATCGCAGCGGGCATTTGTTCCGGCTTGCGCGATTTCCATGGTTTTGAGGGAATCGAGAGCGGCTTTGAGTTCCTTGCCGTTGCGTAGGATGCCGACCTGTTTCCACATCACTTCACGGAGTTTTTCGAGTGCGGGGGAGGCCACGGGCTTGGCTTTTTGCGCGGGGGCGTGGTTGGCTTTACCGGGTTTGGGAACGAGACCGCCGGGGAGGTTGAGTTGCTTCTTCGTGGAGCCGGGCGCGTCCTTGGCCATGGCGATGCCGGAGCGCGCGCCGAAGACGAGGCCTTCGAGGAGGGAATTACTGGCGAGGCGATTGGCGCCATGGACGCCGGTGGCGGCGGTTTCGCCGGCAGCGTAGAGACCGGGGATGGAAGTGCGTCCCCAAAGATCGGTTTTGATGCCGCCCATCATGAAGTGCGCGGCGGGACTTACGGGAGCGAGGTCGCTGGAAAGATCCAAGCCGTAGCTGAGGCAGGTGGAATAGATGAGCGGGAAACGCTTTTCGAGGAAGTCCTTGGGCTTGGTGGTCAAGTCGAGATAGACATGCTGGCTATCCGTTTTGTGCATTTCGCTGACGATAGCGCGGGCGAGGACATCGCGCGGAGCGAGCTCCTGGGCTTCGTGGTAGCGCTTCATAAAGCGTTCGAGATGGATATTGCGGAGGATGCCGCCTTCGCTGCGGAGTGCTTCGCTGAGAAGAAAGCGCGGGGCGCTTTTGAGGGCGAGGGCGGTGGGATGGAACTGGACGAATTCCATGTCGGAGAGGACGGCGCCGGCTTCGAAGGCGATGGCCATGCCGTCGCCGGTGGCGACATCGGGATTGGTGGTTTCGCGGTAAAGCTGGCCGAGTCCGCCAGTGGCAAGGAGAATGGCGCCGGCGCGGAATTCGTGGAGGGAGAAATCGGTTTCATCGAGGAAGCGAACGCCGACGGCGCGGCCGTTTTCGAGAATGAGGTCGGTGGTGAAGGCGTGTGCGCGCAAGTGGAGATGCGGGATGGTGTGGGCGCGGGAGAGCAGGGCGCGGGTGATTTCGCGGCCCGTGGAATCGCCGTGGGCGTGGAGGATGCGGGAACGGCTGTGAGCGGCTTCGCGGGTGAAGGCGAGCTTGGTGCCGGCACGATCAACTTCGGAGCCCCATACGATGAGCTGGGTAATGTACCTGGGGCCTTCTTCGACGAGGAGAGCAACGGTATCTGGGTGGCAGAGACCGTCGCCGGCGGCGAGGGTGTCCTGCTCGTGGAGGCCGATTTCGTCTTCGTCGCTGAGAGCGACGGCGGTGCCACCGCGGGCGTAGGCGGCGGCGGATTCGGAGAGATCGGATTTGGCGAGGACTAGAACGCTGCCGGACTGGCTGAGTTCGATGGCGGCGCGCATGCCGGCGACTCCCGAACCGATGACCAGGTAATCGGCTTGGCAGGATTTTGCGGAGTGAGTCATGTGGGCCTTTTCGAGGCGAAGAAGTATGGTAGCACGGGAGGAAGAGAGTGCTCAGTTTTCAGTTGTAAGATTTGAGATTGGGAGAAGAGAGGTAAAGCGAAATCGAAATTCGAAAAGTGAAAATCGGGAACAGAACCAAGACGCGATGGTAGTGCCTTGATCCCTCCGCTGCGTGCCGCAGAAGGCGCGGCACTTCGGTCGGGATGACAGGTGGTGGGTCACGCAGAGAAATTGTGCCACGATCCCTCCGCTACGCGGCCCGACACGCCGGAAGGCGGCGCGGAGGAAAAAATCGGGTCGCTCCGGTCGGGATGACAATTTTGAGTCGTCAGGTGGAAGGGAGAAGAAGTATCAGCGACCAGATATCAGCGATCAGGAAGCAAGAAAAGGCTTACACAGAGATCGCAGAGGGCACGGAGTTCGCAGAGAGGAACGATAGGAGGAAGAAAGGCGGAGGTGCTTGATCGTAAGAGCCCACCCTTCGCACAAAACGCGAAGGATGGGGCACCCTCAAGTCCATGCGGGATGGTGATACATTGTGGGGAGAGGGGAATTAAAGAGATGAGCGCGGCGAAGAGGAAGAGGGCCGGGAGGCGGACTGTTTGGGTTAAGGCGGGTGCGGGGCGATACGGGGTGGTGTGCGCGGCGGGGTTGCTGCGGAGGGCGGGATGGGAGATTGCGGAGCTGGGGTGTTTTTCCAGCGTGCATGTGGTGAGTTCGCCAAAGGTGTGGCGAGCGGTGGGGAAAGCGTTTGCGGGGAGTTTCGCGCGAGGCGCCACGCCGGTGGTGCATTTGTTTGATGATGCGGAGACGGCAAAGAATTTGGCGACGGTGGAGTTGCTGACGCGGAAGTTGGTGAGGGCGGGGGCGGACAGGAGATCGTTGGTGATGGCGGTGGGCGGCGGAGTCATCGGAGATGTGACGGGATTTGTGGCGGCTGCCTATTTGCGCGGGGTGGCGCTGGTGCAGGTGCCGACGACACTGGTGGCGCAGGTGGACAGCGCGGTAGGCGGGAAGACGGGAGTGAATTTGCCGGAAGGGAAGAATCTGGTGGGCGCGTTTTATCCGCCGCGGCTAGTGCTGGCCGACCCGGAGGCGCTGAGCACGCTGCCGGAGCGGGAATTTCGTGGCGGGCTGGCGGAAGTGATCAAGTATGGCGTGATTGCGGATGCGAAGCTGTTCGCGTACCTGGAAGAAAATCTGGAGCGGATTTTGCGGCGCGAGGCGGCGGCGTTGGAGCACATCATTCGGAGATCGATTGAGATTAAGGCGTGGGTGGTGAGCAAGGACGAGCGGGAATCCGGGCTGCGGGAAATTTTGAATTATGGGCACACATTTGGGCACGCGCTGGAATCGGTGACGCGCTACCGGCGCTACCAACATGGCGAAGCGGTGGCTTGGGGGATGATGTGCGCGGCGCTGCTGGGATACGGGGTGGTGCACACGCCGGGGGACGCAGTGTCGCGAATCGTGTCGCTGATCAAGCGCGTGGGGCCGCTGCCGGGATGGCCGAAGACTAGCCCGAAAAAACTGTTTACGGCGATGCGCGCGGACAAAAAGGCGCGCGGAGGGAAAGTGCGTTTCGTGCTGGCGCCACGATTGGGGAAGGCGAGTTCGTATGACGATGTACCGGTGAAGATGGTGGAGTGCGTGCTGCGGTGCGCGCCGGAGTGTTTGCAGCGGCCGGTGGTGGAGATTGTGAGCGAGGCAACGGGGCAGGGCCGTGGCTGAAGGGCGAGCATTTCCGAAAGGCACACAACCGGAAGGCGCAACCAGCGAGCAGGACGCTTCGCAAAAAGTGCGCGAGATGTTTACGCGGATTGCGCCGCGGTATGACCTGTTGAATCACCTGCTGAGCGGGCAGATGGATAAAAGGTGGCGGGCGCGGACGGCGCGGGAGTTGCGGGGGATTTTGAGGCGCGCGGACGCGGTGGTGCTGGATGTGTGCTGCGGGACGGGGGATCTGGCGTTTGCGCTGGCGCGGGAGGCGAAGGCGCGGATTATCGGCGCGGACTTTTCCCACACGATGCTGGTGCGGGCGCGGGAGAAGGGCGCGGCGGCAGGGGATGGCGCGCGGGCGGTGCGGTTTTTTGAAGCGGATGCGCTGCGGCTGCCGTTTGCGGATGAGAAGTTTGACCTGGTGACGACGGCGTTTGGTTTCCGGAATCTGGCGAATTATGAGGCGGGGCTGCGGGAGATTCTGCGGGTGCTGAAGCCGGGAGGGACGCTGGCGATCCTGGAATTCACGGAGCCCGCGCCGGGAGTGATTGGCGAATTGTACCGGTTTTACTGCAGGAAAGTTTTGCCGGTGATTGGCGGGGTGATTTCAGGGGATGGGGCGGCATACCGGTATTTGCCGAAGTCAGTGGCGAGGTTTTACCAGCCGGAGGAGTTTGTGGAGCAACTGCGGGAGGCGGGGTATGCGGAGGCGCGGTACGTGTTGATGACGTTTGGGGCGGTGGCGCTGCATGTGGGGAGGAAGAGTGGGAGAGTGAAAGAGTGAAAGAGTGAAAGAGTTTTCAACACAGAGGGCACAGAGTTCACAGAGAAGAGGGAAATAGAAAATAGAAAATAGAAAAGAGAAAATAGAAGAGGGAAAATAGAAAATAGAAACCCAGGAGCACAGTCCCGTCGAACCTAGGGATAGACAGGCATGAGTGTGCTACACGGCGATTGTGCCGCGATTCCTCCACTACGCGGCCCGACGTGCCAGAAAGCGGCGCGAAGGAAGAAATCGGGCCGCTCCGGTCGGAATGACAATTGGTGCGTGGGGCTGGCATCGAAAAGTGGTGAGGAAGAAAAAATCGCGGGGATTCGCAGAATGGAGAAACCCAAGAGCACAGTGAGGAGTGACTGTGGCAAAGGGTTCGCGTCAATCTTAGGTACGGTGGGGCGGGGGTAATGCGAGGATCCATCCACGTATTCTCAGCGCGGATTTATAAGGTGGGGATCATCCGGTACGTGGATGTGCCGGCAGAAGTGTCTCGCGAAATTGCTGCGGGCGAGGTGAATGTGGCGGTGCAGGGAACAGTGGAAGGAGTGGCGTTGCGAACGACGCTGGTGCCGCGGGGACGGGGCTGCCACCGGCTGGCGATTCATGGAGAGATCCGCAAGAAATTGCGTGTGGATGCGGGAGCCATGGTGGAGGTGGCACTGGAGCGGGACGAGGAGTCGCGAGAACCGGCGGAGCCACCGGCGCTGGCGATAGCGCTGCGGCTGGCGCCACGGGCGCAGGCGGAGTACCGGGCCATGACGACGGCGCTGCGGCGGCAGATTGTGCGGTTTGTCACGGCCGCGAAGCAGGAGGCGACGAAGGAGCGGCGGGCGCTAACGATGGTGCGGAGGCTGGAGGAGCGGGCGCAGAAGAGACAGAAACGACGGCGGACATCCCGCCGATGATTTGCCAGGTGCTTTTGGTTTTGAGCCAGGTGTGCGTGATGCGGGTGACGTTGGTGGCGAGTGTGCCGTCGGAGGCGGTGCGGGTGACTTTGACGGCGTATTGCGTAATGCCGATGTCGCCGGTGGCGCGCACGGATTTTTCGAGGAACTCGTAGCTGACGAGACCGGCAAACAACCCGGCGACGCTATCGGCGATGCCGTCTTTCCCGACGGGATGAGGGCTGAAGCTGGGCCAGCCGAGGAAGTCCTCGTGGAAAAGGGTCATGAAGTGCGTGGCGTTGGCGGTTTGCTCGTCCTTCCAGAAGGTTTCTTCCATTTGCCAGACCTCTTTCTGGCGCGGGGATAGTTCCTGAGCGGAAGAAGGCGAAACGAAAAACAGAAAGAAGGAGAGGGTACAGGCGGCGCGAAGGATTGTGTGTGGCATCGGGGGGCTCCTTGGTGGGGCGGATTATATAACGGGCGGGGAGATTGGCGGACGAAGAGGAAAGAAAGAGGGACGGTAACACAGAGGTCACAGAGATAGGAACACAGAGATCACAGAGGAAGGAGAAGAGAGAAAGAGAAGAGAGAAAGAGAAGAGAGAAAGAGAAGAGAGAAAGAGAAGAGAGAAAGAGAAGAGAGAAAGAGAAGAGAGAAAGAGAAGAGAGAAAGAGAAGAGAGAAAGAGAAGAGAGAAAGAGAAGAGAGAAAGAGAAGAGAGAAAGAGAAGAGGGGCGGAGATGTCCGACCGTAAGAGCCCACCCTTCGCTGAAGAACGCGAAGGATGGGGCACCCTCAAGTACTTCGTTGGGCGGCGTAAGTAGGCAAACCCAAGACCTAGGGACACAGTCCGTGCCTGGGGCAACCGGCTCGAAAAGCGAAATTCGAAGAACGAAATTCGAGAAGCAGAGGAGGAGCCAAGACGCGTCGATGGTGCCGCGATCCCTGCACTGCGCGGCCCGACGCGCCAAAGAGCGGCGCGGAAGAAAAAGTCGGGCCGCTCCGGTCGGGATGACAAATCAGGGAGGGGTGCGGGAGTGTGCGGAGAGGGGTATTGACTGATACGAATGGTCTATTGTGCGGGGCAAGTGCGGTGAGTAGTCTCGGCGGAGCAGGAAGCTGCGATTGGAAGGGGAACGCCAATGACGATCGCTCCGGCCCTTGATGCACGAATGGAATTGCGAAGACGCATTCGCGCGAGCCACCTGGCTGAAGCGCTGGCGGAAATGTGCGCGGACTTGTGCATGGAACAGGTGGAACCGGAAGAGGCCTTGCAGCGGATACAGGAAAAGGCGCTGGAGCGGCTGGTGAGCCTGCTGGACACGAGGATATTGTCAGACACGGAAGCGATGGATGATTGCTTGGAATTGGTCGCGGAAGAGTCTGGGCGGATTGCGTGCGAAGCGCTGGAAAAGGGAATGGCACGGTTGCGGGAAGGGTTGGCGCTGCTGGAGAGACTGGAGAGCGAGGAAGAAACGGAAGGGCTTGGGGGAGAGTTCGCGGGCGGAAGCGTGAATTGAGGGGAGTGGTAAGTTTTAGGTTTTAAGTAACCCAAGAGCCGGTCTGAAGACCGGCACCTACAAGGGCGAACCCAAGCGAAGGCAGACCCAAGCAGAAATCGGGAATTAGAGGTCAGAAGTTAGAAGGCGGAAGAAACCCAAGAGAAAACCTCGGGCCTGAAGGCCTGAGCTACAGACGCGGGAAGAGAAAAGCAGATCCCTCCACTGCGTGCCGCAAAATGCGCGGCACTCCGGTCGGGATGACAGGGAGTTAGGCCGCGGTCGGCGTGGCTTCAGGTTGGCCGGGAGCAGGGTTGGCCGACAAACGTTGCAACTGAAAAAGCGGCGGCAAGCCGCCGCACTCCAAAATTAGCGGGCCCAGCCGGGATCGCCGTTGGCTTTGCGGAGTTCGTCTTCGAGGGCGGCGAGCTGCTCATTGAGGGAGTCAATTTCCTTTTTCTTGGCGTCGATTTTGGCCTGATTGCCGCTGATGTCGGAGCGATCATGCTGCTGCATCAAGGCCTTCTGTGGGTCGCTGTAATACTGGACTTGATTCTTGTCGAGTTCGCGCTGAAGAACGTCTAATTCCTTTTCCGCTTTTGCCAAATCGCCACGAGTTTTCTGGAAACGCTTGCGCCAGTAGGCTTGGGGGTCCTTGGTCTTTTCATCGTCGGAGCCGGCGGCGGAGGCGTCGGCGTCGGGGGCTTGCGAGGCATCGCCGGACGGCTTGGCGGATGGCGCAGGAGCAGGCTGGGGGGCAGAAGGGATGTCGTCGTTGGTGTAGATCTTTTTTGGTGGCGGGGCGTTTTTTTGTTGTTCGCGGGCTTTGCGGGCGGCGTCGGCGACGGGGTCGGCGGACTGGCCCTGCTGCGCGAGGGCGGGGAACGCGGCAAAAGCGGCGAGAGCGAGGAGAGCAGCGAGCCGCAAGAGTGTTGTGGAACGCATGTCGAATGACCTCCAACGGAGCAAGCGTAAAGGCTCGGGACCCGCTGGGAGTTCCCAAGACGAGGCGGCAATGCCTAAGTACATTGTAGCGCGAATAAGGGAGGAGGGAGAGAGGATGCGCGAAAGGATTAAGGGTGGGAGGGAGGAAGGATATCAGCGATCAGATACCAGCGAGCAAAAGGCAAGAAAAGGGTTATGCAGAGGTCGCAGAGAACACAGAGTTTACGGGGAAGAGCGGAAACGCGAAACTCGAAAAACGAAATTCGAAAAGCGGAAGAGGAGGCAAGACGCAGCGCTTTTGCCACGATCCCTCGACTGCGCGGCCCGACGCGCCACAAATCGCCGCGAAAGAGAAAGTCGGGCCGCTTCGCTCGGGATGACAATTGGAGGGTGGGGAGCAGGGAGGAGGACCCCAAGACCCAGGTAAAAAATCGAACCTGGGGCACCCGGCGGAGGCTTGGGAGGAGGGGTTAGAGGAAGACGTGCTGGAGGAGGCGAGGGAGGGCGAAGACGACGAAGAGGGCGGCGATGCCGAGGAAGGAGCCGAGGGGAAATTGGTATTGGGAAGCGATGACGAGGCGGAGTGAGTTGGCATTGCCGTGGCCAAGGCCGCGGCGGGCGGCGCGTTCGGCGAGATCGCGTTTCCAGCCGATGAAGTAGAGAACGACGACGCAGCCGATGCCCACGATGCTGCCGAGGAGGGTGCCGAAGAGAATGGTGAGGAATGCTCCACGGAGGCCGAGAAAGGCGCCAATCATGAGCATCATCTTGACGTCGCCCATGCCCATGCCATCGCGCTTGCGAACGAGTTTGTAAACGACGGCGGCGCCGAGGAGAAGCAAACTGCCCAGAGCAGCGCCGAGGAGGGAATCCACAACTCCGGCGACGCCGTGCGGGAGTTTGTGGGGCAAACGGAACCCCAGGCCATAGACGCCCAGGAACGAACTGGGGAAAACGCGCGTGGCGAAGGCCAAGGCGAGACCCAGGCCGAAGAAGTTGACGGCATCGGGGAGGAGCCGGACGAGGAGATCGGTGACGATGAGAACGATGACGAGACAGCCGAAGAAGAGCCATTTGAAGGTGGGGAGGGTGATGCCGAAGGCATAGTAGGTGAGGACGAAATAGGCGCCGGTGAGGAACTCGATGATGGGGTACATGGGAGAAATGGGGAGGCCGCAATGGCGACATTTGGCGCGGAGGAGAAACCAACTGAGGATGGGGATATTGTCATAGGGCTTGATGGGGGTTTCGCAGCGCGGGCAGTGAGAGGCGGGGCGGACGATGGAGAGGCCTTCGGGAATGCGCGTGATGCAAACGTTGAGGAAGCTGCCGATGACGATGCCGAAGAGGAAGAAGAAGAGGGGGATCATCAGGAATGACTGTGCCATAGGAGAAGAAGGGGTTGAAAGTTGAAAGTTTAAAGTTGAGGGGGAACAGTCAATAGAGGGGAAAGGTTATCGGCGATCAGGAGGCAGGATTCGAAAAGCGAAAAACGAAAATCGGGAACCGTGCCAAGACGCGGTGGTGGTGCCACGATCCCTCCACTGCGCGGCCCGACGCGCCAAAGAGCGGCGCGGAAGAAGAAGTCGGGCCGCTCCGGTCGGGATGACAATTGGTTGGTGAGGCGCAGGGAAAAGAGAAAAGCGAAGAGAAAAGAGAAAAGCGAAGAGAAAAGAGAAAAGCGAAGAGAAAAGAGAAAGAAGTGCACCGGGTTTGGGGAAAGACAGCGATGGTGCCACGATCCCTCCACTGCGCGGCCCGACGCGCCAAAGAGCGGCGCGGAAGAAGAAGTCGGGCTGCTCCGGTCGGGATGACAAATCTGGAGAGGGCGGGCCTGAGACGCACGCGCGCGAGCGGCTTGTGGGGCACCAGGCAGAGAAGAGGGACGGAGGTGTCCGATGGTAAGAGCCCACCCTTTGTGTAGAGCGCAAAGGATGGGGCACCCTCAAGCTCATCGTGGTGCGGCGCAATACACAAAACCTCGAGAAGAAGTGAACCCAATCGAAAAGCCGCAGGGATCCCGGACTCACCCTGTACCAGATGCTTTGCGATGGAGAGAGAGCTTTTGGGGAGGGTGGCTTGGTGTGCGTTACACTGAAGAACTATGGCGATGAGCTGGTATGAGCATTGGATACGACGTTACGAGCACCGGCGGTGGACGACCGACGATAACCGGATGGTGCGGCCGTTTGAGTGGGGATTGGAACACATTAAAGAAGTGGCGGGCGAAGAAGGAGGAAGAAGCCGACAGCCATTAGCCGACAGCCAACAGCAAGAGGAAGTGGTAAGTGGCGAGTGGCGAGTGGCGAGTGGAAGCGAAGATGAAACAAAAGAGGAAAAGGCGCGGGAGTTTCTGCGTGAGTATGCGCGGGAGGCTACGGCGAAGAGCGAGGAGTGGTATGCGGCGGAGGAGGTGCGGGATTACCGGATCGATGGGGAGAATGTTCTGACGTTTACGAGCACGGTGAAATCGGCTTGGACAGAGAACAATACGGTGCATGCGCAGTTTTTTCCGGGGAAAAAGATTGGACCGGCGGTGCTGATCTTGCCGAACTGGAATGCGAAGTGGCAGGGGCAAGTGGCGTTGTGCCACGGGCTGCAGCGGATGGGGATTTCGGCGTTGAAGATGAGTCTGCCGTACCACGACCGGCGAATGGCGAAGGGGCATGAGCGCGCGGACCAGTTGGTGGGGCCGAATATTGGATTAACGCTGCAGGCGAACCGGCAGGCGGTGAAAGATGCGCGGGCTTGTTTGACGTGGCTGGAACGGCGCGGATATGACCGGCTGGGGATATTGGGGACGAGCATCGGATCGTCGGTGGGATACATCGCGCTAGTGCATGACAAGCGAGTGCGGGCGGGGGGATTTTTTCATGTGTCCACCTATTTTGCGGACGTGGTGAGCCAGGGGATGACGACGAATCATGTGTGGGAAGGGCTGCGGCACGAGGTGAGCGTGGAGGAGTTGCGGGAATTTTGGGCGCCGATCAGTCCGATGCCGTATGTGGAGCGGGGAATGGGAGCGCGGCGGAATACCTTCATGGTGTACGGGAAGTACGATCCAACGTTTTTGCCGGAGTTGACGCGGGAGATGTTGGAGGCGCTGCGGAAGAATGGGGCGGAGACGCGGACGCTGGAATTGCCGGTGGGACATTATTCGTTGGAGCTGGCGCCGTTTAGTTGGGTGGCGGGGTGGAGGATGTTCAGCTATTTTTTGGAGGCGCTGGGGTAGGGGAAGAGAGATATCAGAGATCAGCGAACAGAAGGCGAGAAAAGGCTTACACAGAATTCGAAGAGAAGAGGGGCCGAGGCGTTCGATCGTAAGAACTCACCCTTCGCACAAAATGCGAAGGATGGGACACCCTTAAGTCCTGGTATGGGGTGCCGTAGGAAGGGACCCAAGACCCGGGTAAAAAATCGAACCTGGGGCACCCGCCGTCAATCAGGGGAAAAGTGGAGAGGTTCAAGAGTGTAAGGGTACGGGTGTTGCTCGGTGAGGTAGAGGCTCAGGCGAGCAGGGAGAGGAAGGCTTGTTTGTATTTTTCGGGGAAGTGTTTGACTTGGCCGGCGCGGCTGCAGGCTACGTGGATGGTGTGGCCGGTGGCGAGGAGTTTGTGGTCGGATTGGCGGAAGACTTCGTAGCCGAACTTCAGGGTGCGGGTCTTGGCTTCGAGGATGCGTGCGCGGACGGTGAGGAGTTCGTCGTAGCGCGCGGGATGATGGTAGCGGCAGTGGACGTCCGCGACGACCATGTGGGTGTCGTCTTCGATCTCCATGCGCTTGTAGTCGAAGCCGAGGGAGCGCATGAGTTCGACGCGGCCGACTTCGAACCAGATGAGGAAATTGGAGTGGTAGACAACTCCCATCTGATCGGTTTCGGCGTAGCGGACGCGGATGGTGACGTCGTAATGAGTGAGCATTGGTGGTGGGGATAGTATGACGGAAGTGGAGTGAGGGTTCAAAGTTGGGGAAGGGAGAGGGTTTTCAGCGATCAGGAGGCGGGGTCGAAAAGCGAAATTCGAAAAACGAAGATCGAAAAGCGGAGAAGGAGACAAGATGCGGTGATTGTGCAGCGATCCCTCCACTGCGTGCCGCAAACGGCGCGGCACTCCGGTCGGGATGACAAGCGGACCAGGGCGGGACTCGAGCCATTAATTAGTTTCTGGAACGAGTGAATAGCCCGGGGGAAGTACTGCTTTCTCAATGTGTACGGTGTCGTCCTTCACGGGAATGCGCAATTCGACTCCGTCAAAATAGCGAAGGATGATATCGAAGGATAGGGGAGTGCCGCGCAGGTCGAGGGATTTTTCTGAAGATCTGCCGGTAGACAAGGATACGACTGGATCATCGTAGTATTCGCGCTTCGAGACAAGTGAAAAGCACTGTTTTACCTTCCTGTCAGTGCCATATTGAAGCTGCGGTGGCTTTTCGAAATGTTGTTGATCGGGATATCCAAAAGCCACAAATCTAAACGCCTGTGGACCTTCTCCATCTCCCCAAACCCTCAGCAAATCTGAATTCGATGTGTATAGTTTTTTCCCGTCCAGCAGGTTGAAATAGGTGAAAAGGGTCGGGATGTCGCAACAACCCCAAGAGACCACTCGGAAAAATCGGTCCTGAACCTCCCCTTCGTTGCCTGATTCAGTGAGTATCCAGCGTTCCGTTCGGCTTCCTTGCTTTCCGATTGTCCAAGCCCTAATTGTTGCGGAACCTCTAGAGCCCTCGATGAAGTCAGTACGTTCGTTTCGATATGCTTTTTCCAAAAGTAGAACTGCTTCGTAAGATCCTGTGTCGCCCAAGACTTCGACGAATTGGAATGAGTGGTTGTCCGTGATGTAGGTATCGGCTTCTTCGGTTGAGATGACGTGCGCGGAAGATTCCGCACGGTAGGTGGGGCCCGTGAATTTCTTAGGAACGGGAGTGTTTGAGATCTGCGTAGCAAACGCGGCGATTATGATAATTGTCAGCAGGGGTTTCATCACGTGTACCTCACGAATTCAATACAGATAAACGGGCCGGCTAGGGTTTGTCGGGGTCGGAGGGCCAGACGGGTTTGCGCTTTTCGAGGAAGGAGGCCAGGCCTTCCTGGAAGTCGGGGGTGCAGCGCATGCGGGCGTTTTCGAGGATGGCGCGCTCGAGGTCGTGATCGAGACTGGCGGCAGCGGCGGAGGTGAGGAGGTGCTTGGCGCGGGAGACGCTGGCGGGGCTGGCGGCGATGATGGAGGCGGCGAGTTCGCGAGCGCGGTCCATGAGGAGTTCGGGGGCAACGAGTTCGTTGACCAGGCCGAGTTCTTTTGCTTCGGAGGCTTCGACTAAGCGGCCGGTGAGGAGGAGATCGCGGGCGCGCTTTTCGCCAATCTGGCGGGTGAGGAAGACGGAAACGATGGCGGGCAGAAAACCGATTTTGACTTCGGTGTAGCCAAACTTGGCTTCGGGAACGGCGAGAGTGAAATCGCAGAGCGTGGCAATGCCACAGCCGCCGGCAAGAGCGTGGCCGTTGACGGCGGCAATTAGCGGCTTGGAGTAGCTCCAGATACGACGGAAGAATTTGGCGATGCGGCGGGAGTCGTCTTGATTTTCGGCGGGAGATTGTTTAGCGATGTTTTGGAGCATGTCCAGATCCATGCCGGCGCAGAAGGCCGTGCCGGCGCCGGTGAGGATGACGACGCGAACGTGAGTTTTTTCCAGGGCGTCGAGAGCGCTCTGAATCTCGGCGATCATGGGTGTGGAGATGGCGTTGCGCTTTTCGGGGCGGTTGAGGGTGATGGTGGCGAGAGGGCCGTCGGTTTCGAGGAGGAGGGTTTCGTAGGGCATGGTTGAGGCTCGTCGGGAAGAGTTTAAAGTCAAAAGTTGAAAGTTGAAAGTTGAAAGAAAAGGCAAAGGCGAAGAATTACGCAGAGGGCGCAGGGAGCACAGAGTTCACGGAGAAGATGAAGAGCAGAGGCACCGAGGCGTCCGAGCGTAAGAGCCCACCCTAACAAACCTAGGGTGGGGCACCCTCAAGTTCATTGGATCGGTGGCGCTGGAGCGTGAATCTGAGAACACAGAGAGCACAGAGGTAAGAAAAGAGCGGAGAGGAGAAAGAGAAACGAGCGGAGGAGAGATTCCTCCACTGCGCGGCCCGACGCGCCCTAAAGCGGCGCGCAAGAGGAAGTCGGGCCGCTCCGGTCGGAATGACAGATTTGTGTCGGGCGGGTTGAGGATGGCCTCAGGAGGACAGATTGGAGGATGGGCTGCGAGCGAAAAGCGGCGGCGAGCCGCCGCACTCCAAGAAAGTTGGTATGACCCATTGGCGGTGGAGCATGAACCCAAGAGCACAGTCCCTTCGATGCTCAAGGCGAGCGGAATGAGGGGCTAGGGGGGAAGGATTGAGCCGCGATCCCTCCGCTACGTGCCGCATAAGGCGCGGCACTCCTGTCGGGATGACAGATATGGGCTGGGCGGGATGAGTTGAGCCGCGATCCCTCCGCTACGTGCCGCATAAGGCGCGGCACTCCGGTCGGGATGACAGATATGGGCTGGGCGGGATGAAGTTGAGCCGCGATCCCTCCGCTACGTGCCGCATAAGGCGCGGCACTCCGGTCGGGATGACAGATATGGGCTGGGCGGGATGAGTTGTGAAAGGCCTCACCCCTGAAGGGGTGAGCTACAGGTGAGGGGGTGAGCTACAGGTTGCGGTACGGGAGCGGGGTTAGTTGGGAGGGGGCTCGTGGGAGTAGGTGGAGCGGATTTGGTTGGAGAGATGGAGGAGGGGAGTGAGGCTGGCGGGATCGATGGGGGGAGTGGCGCCGGCTTTGGCGAGGGCGAAGAGAACGGATTCGGTGGGGATGTTGCCGACGAGATCGTCGCCGGCGAAGGGGCAGCCACCGAGTCCGGTGAGCGCGGAATCGAAACGGCGGCAACCGGCCTGGTAGGCGGCAAGGATTTTTTCTTCGGCGTGGTCTGGACGGGAATGGAGATGCACGCCGAGTTCAATTCCGGCGACGTGATCTTTGACTTGAGAGAAGAGTTCGCGGACGAGATCGGGGGAGGCGGTGCCGACCGTGTCGGCGAGAGAGACGGTGCTGACGCGAATGTCCTTGAGCCAGTCGAGAGTGTCCTGGACGATTTCGGGGCCCCAGGGTTCGTCGTAGGGATTGCCGAAGGCCATGGAAATGTAGATGACGAGATTTTTTTTGGCGGCGTGGGTTTCGCGCTTGAGGAGTTCGACGAGGGAGCGGGATTCGGCGCGGGTCATGTTGGCGTTGGCGCGGCGGAAATAGGCGGAGATGGAGTAGGGATAGCCGATGGTGGAGACGCCGGGAGTGGCGAGGGCGCGGCGGAGTCCTTTTTCGTTGACGACAATGCCGATGATTTCGGGAGGGACGGCGTTGGGGGGAAGAGAGGCGAGAAGTTGGGACATGACTTGCTCGCTGTCGGCCATTTGCTGGACGTGCTTGGGGGAGACGAAGCTGACGGCGTCAAGATGCTGGAAGCCGGCCGCCAGCAGTTCTTTCAAGTAAGCAACTTTTGTTTCGGTGGGGATGAAACCCGGGAGGCCTTGCCAGGCGTCGCGGGGACATTCGATGAGGGTGATGGGATCCATTGGGCCTCTAAGAGTTCGGAGCTAACAGCTCACAGTTTACAGCCGACAGCCATTAGCCGACAGCTTGGAGCGGGAAGAAGTCGAAAGTTGAGAGTTGAAAGTCGAAGGTTCAAAGAAGAGAAGAGGCGGCCCGACGCGGCAAGAGGCGACGCGGAAGAGAAAATCAGGCCGCTCTGGTCCCTCCTGCGGCGGGCACGCGGGATGACAGAGCAAGAAAAGAGAAACCCAAGACCCACCTTCACAAGACGAGGGTGGGCACCTGGCTACTAAGAAAATGACCGGAGCGCTGACGGGAGCAAAACGAGGAAACCGGAGGTCGAAGCGAAGAGATAAAGATAACGCAGAGGCGCAGAGTTCGCGGAGAAGAGAAACCCAAGACCCAGGTAAAAAATCGAACCTGGGGCACCCACAAGCAGAGAAGAAGAACCCAAGGTTCACCCACCCTCACAAGACGAGGGTGGGCACCTGGGCATGGCGTCCCGCGAGACGGGGGCTAGAGTTCTTTGTAAAGGCTTTCGGAGACGATGGTGCGAATCTTGTCCAGGTCCTTTAACCAATCCTGGTAATCCTTGTCTGCGCGCATTTTTGCATCGGCGTCCGCGTACGCCGCCAGGGTGGGGTATTCGATGGCGACGACGATGGCTCCGGCATCGGGGCCGGCGAGCGTGGCCCGCCAGACGCGTATCTGCGGCGTAAGACCGATCTTCTTCTGGATTTCCTTGCCCTTTTCCAACAACTGGAGATAGGCAGGAACGTTATCGGTCTTGATGACGACGACACGCAGGACGGTGGACTTTTGCGCAAAAGCGGCGCTGGACATTCCGAGGATCAAAACTAGCACCACGAACACAAACGCAGTATTCCTTAGCACAGTTGGACTTCTCCTTTTCAATGCGATTTAGAAAAATGACCTGAGGGGAATTTTGGCCGAATCACATGCCTGGGAGGAGACGTCAGGCTGGCTACCTCTCCGAGATGTGATGTGGGGTGACTATACAGAGTTCTCGCGAGGAGTCAAGGAATTACGGGGGATTCGGAGTGGGGAGAGGGACGATAACACAGAGGTCACAGAGGAAAGAACACGGAGGACACAGAGAAAGAAGGAGAGAAGAGAAAGAAGGGGAAAAGATTGCACAGAGGACACAGAAAGCGCAGATGACACAGAGTTCACAGAGAAGAGGGTCTGTGACCCCCGACCGTAAGAGCCCACCCTTCGCTGAGGAACGCGAAGGATGGGGCACCCTCAAGTTCAAGGGTGGAGTGGCGTGGGGAGAGGAACCCAAGACCCGGGCACACACTCCGTGCCTGGGGCATCCGGCGCAGATGAAGTGAAAGGCGGCGGAGGGATTCCTCCACTACGCGGCCCGACGCGCCAAAAGGCGTCGCGGAAGAGAAGATCGGGCCGCTCCGGTCGGAATGACAATTTCGGGTAAGGCGCTTGGGGAAGCGCGCGGTGATATGATGCGGGGAGATCTGCTGGAGGATTCCATGAAAGCATTGTTGCGAGGATTTGTGTTGGTGATGGTGTGTGTGCTTATGGCAGGGACGGGAGCGAAAGCAGCGGAGACGGCGCCTTTGCGCGTGGCGATTGTGGGGCTTGTGCACGGGCATGCGGACGGATTCCTGACGAATTCGGCGAAGCGGACGGATATCCAGATTGTGGGGATCAGCGAACCGGACCGGAAGCTGTTCGATCAATATGCAGGGAAGTTCGGACTGGATGCGGGGTTGTATCACGCGGATGTGGAAGAGATGTTGACCACAACGAAGCCGCAGGCGGTGCTCGTTTATACCAGCACGTTTGAACACCGAAAGATAGTGGAGCTGTGCGCGAAGCACCACATCTCCGTGATGATGGAAAAGCCGCTGGCGGTGAGCCGGGAAGATGCGCTGGCGATCGAACGCGCGGCTCACGAGGGAAAGATCCAGGTGCTGGTGAACTACTTCATCGATTGGGTGCCGAGCACGCACACGATGTTTGATGTGGTGCATGCGGGCGAAATTGGAGAGGTGCGGAAGATCGTGACGCACTTTGGCCATGAAGGGCCGAAAGAGATTGGCGTAGGGCCGGAGTTTCTAGGTTGGCTGACGGATCCGAAATTGAACGGGGGAGGGGCGCTGTACGATTTCGGGTGCTACGGAGCGGACCTGGCGACGTGGCTGATGGACGGGCAGAGGCCGCTGACGGTTACGGCGATAACGCAGCAGATCAAGCCGGACGTTTATCCGAAGGTGGATGACGAGGCGACAATTGTGCTGACGTATCCGAGGGCGCAGGCGATTCTGCAGGCTTCCTGGAATTGGGCGTACGGGCGCGAGGATACGGAAGTGTACGGAAAGACGGGCTATGTGATTTACGCGGGGCGGGACAAAGTGAGAGAGCGCCGGGCGAAGGAAGAAGAACAAATCGTGGAGGCGAAGAAGGTGGCGGCGCCTTACGATGACGAGTTGACGTACCTGCGGGCGGTGGTTGTGGATGGGGCCAAGCCGGATGGGATTTCTTCGCTGGAGACGAATGTGATTGTGGCGGAAATTATGGATGCGGCGCGGGAATCGGCGGCAACGGGGAAGACGGTGAGGATGAAGTGAACAGTTTGCAGTCGACAGTAAAGAGCAAAACCAAGAGAAAGGCGAAGAATTACGCAGAGGACACAGAGAGCGCAGAGTTCGCAGAGAAGAGAAACCCAAGACCCAGGTAAAAAATCGAACCTGGGGCACCCGACAGAGAAGAGGGACCGAGGCGATCGATCGAAAGAGCCCACCCTTCGCACAAAACGCGAAGGATGGGACACCCTCAAGCTCCGTGGTGGGTGACGTCTGAGTGGAAACCTTGGAAAGAGGGACTAAGAGTTATGCAGACGGCGAAGACGAAGACGATGAAGGACCAGGGAACTGGGCGAGAGCTGCCGGAAGAGCTGCTGCAGACGATTCGGGGATTTCAGGAGAGCCGGGTACTACTGACCGGCATTGAGCTGAACGTCTTTGCGGCGATTGGGGATGGAGCGACAGCAGGGCAGGTGGCTGCGAAGATCGGGACGGACGCGCGGGCAACGGAGATGTTGCTGAATGCGCTGGTGGCGATGGGGATGCTGACGAAGAGCAGGGGCGTATTCCATTGTACGCGGGTGACGGCGCGATTTTTTGGCGGGAAGTATGCGGATGATGCGCGGGCGGCGATGATGCACACCGTGCATCTTTGGGAGCGCTGGTCGACGCTGACGGAATGCGTGCGCGCGGGGACTTCGGTGACGCAGCGGGAAGCTGCGGGGGGCGGCGACGATTGGACGGAAGCGTTTATTGCCGCGATGCACCGCAATGCGCGAGGGCGGGCGCGGCATGTGGTGCAGGCCGTTGGCGTGGCGGGGGCGCGGAAGATGCTGGACGTGGGCGGCGGTTCGGGGGCGTATTCCATTGCGTTCGCGCAAGCCAACGAGAAATTGCAGGTGGAATTGCTGGACTTGGCGGAGGTGCTGCCGATCGCGCAGCGGCACATCGCAGAGGCGGGGCTCGGCGCGCGAATCAAAACGCGGGCTGGGGATTTGCGGAGCGATGTTTTTGGAAAGGGATGCGATCTGATCCTCGTTTCTGCGATTTGCCACATGCTGGGGCCGGAGGGTAATCGTGATCTGTTGAGGCGCTGCCATGCGGCGCTGGCGCCCGAGGGGCGCGTGGTGATCAGCGATTTCATTCTGGATGCAGACAAGACCGGGCCAAAGCACGCGGCGCTGTTTGCGTTGAATATGTTGGTGGGAACGCGCGAGGGGAGCAGTTACAGCGAGGACGAGTATGTCGCGTGGTTGCGCGAGGCAGGGTTCCGGAAGGTTAAGCGCGTGCGATTGCCGGGGCCGGCACATTTGATGGTGGGGACGCGTTAACGGGGCTTGTTGGCACTTTTTCCTGAGATCTGGAAAAACAAGAAAACAAAAAAGAGAAGCATCCCGAGAATTCCGAGAAGGCCGAGAGCCTTGTAATAGGGGATGGTGCGGCTGAGGGTGGATTCGAGGGCTTGGTGGCGGAAGAAGGATTCGTAGAGGCTGTAGAGCATGCCGAGGAGTAGGCCGAGGATGCAGATGGAGAAGGCGGTGGACATGGAGAGGAGTAGGAGGCGAGAGGGAGAGGTCATGGGTGGTTCTGAGTATAGTTTAGTGGGGAGGGTGGGGAGTTGTCAGTGGTAAGTTTTCGGTCGTAAGTTTCGGAGCAGAGAAAAGAGAAAAACGAAGAATTACGCAGAGGTCGCAGAGTTCACCGAGAAGAAAAGACCGGGAGAATAAAGAGGGCCGAGGCGTTTGATCGTAAGAGCCCACCCTTCGCTGAAAGACGCGAAGGATGGGGCACCCTCAAGTTCTGGTGTGGGAGGCGATAGAAAAGAAGACCCAAGAGCGCAGAGGTCACAGAAGAGCCCACCCTTCGCCGAAAAACGCGAAGGATGGGGCACCCTCAAGTTCTGATGTGCGGTGCCGTTGGAAGGGAACCCAAGACCCAGGTAAAAAATCGAACCTGGGGCACCCAGGATTTAGGAAAGACCGAAGCCAAAATGGGGAGGTACTTGGAACTTAAAACTGAAAACTGAGAACTGAAAACTGAGAACTACGTTTGGAGGACGCCGGTTTTGAAGGGGGGGATTTCGGAGTTGAGGGAGGCGGCGTTGAGGGCCCAGATTAAGGCGTCGCGGGTTTGGGCGGGGTCGATGATGGCGTCGAGCCAGAGGCGGGCGGCAGCGTAGCGCGGGTCGGTTTGGTGTTCGTAGGTGGCTTTGATGGAGTCGAGGAGTTCGTTTTTCGTCTTTTCGTCCAACTTTTTGCCCTCGCGTTCTAATTGCTTGAATTTGATTTCGGCCAGGGTGTTGGCGGCGGCGTCTCCGCTCATGACGGCGAATTTGGCAGTGGGCCAGGCGAACATGAAGCGGGGATCGTAGGCTTTGCCGCACATGGCGTAATTGCCCGCGCCGAAGCTGCCGCCGAGAATCACGGTGATTTTGGGGACGACGCTGTTGGCGACGGCGTTGACCATTTTTGCGCCGGCGCGGATGATGCCGCTCCATTCGGCGTCCTTGCCCACCATGAAGCCGTTGACATCGTGCAGAAAAATCAGCGGGATGCGGTTCTGATTGCAATCGAGGATGAAGCGGGCGGCCTTTTCGGCGGATTCGGTGTAGATGACGCCGCCGAATTCGATGCGCTTTTGATCGGAATGGGGCGCGTGAGTGGTGACGTGTTTTTTCTGGTTGGCGACGATGCCGACAGCCCAGCCACCCATGCGGGCGTAGCCACAAATTAAAGTTTCGCCGTATTCGGCGCGGTATTCCTCGAATTCGCTGGCGTCCACGAGGCGGGCGATGATTTCGCGCATGTCGTACTGCTTGCCGGGAAGATCGGAGAAGACGCCGTAGACTTCATCGGAGGGATAGAGCGGCTCGTGAGGACGCGCGTGGCTGAAGATGGGAGGATTTGGCGCGCCCATTTTGTCGGCGAGGGCGCGGATGCGCTTGATGCAGGATTCGTCGTCGGGTTCGCGGAAGTCCACGGTGCCGCTGATTTGGGAGTGCATTTTGGCGCCGCCTAATTCTTCGGCGGTGGATTTTTGACCGATGGCGGCTTGGACCAAAGCGGGGCCGGCGAGGAACAGGCCGGAGCCCTCGGTCATGAGGATGTGATCGCACATGACGGGGAGATAGGCGCCGCCGGCGACGCACATGCCCATGATGGCGGTGAGTTGCGGGATGCCGAGGGCGCTCATGACGGCGTTGTTGCGGAAAACGCGGCCGAAATCGTCGGTGTCGGGGAAAACGTCTTCCTGGAGAGGGAGAAAGACGCCGGCGGAATCCACGAGATAGATGGTGGGGATGCGATTGTCAATGGCGATGTTTTGCGCGCGGATGACCTTTTTGGCGGTCATGGGGAAGAAGGCGCCAGCTTTGACGGTGGCGTCGTTGGCGATCAGCATGAACATGCGGCCGGAAACGCGGCCGAGGCCGGTGATGGTGCCCGCGGCGGGGGCGCCGCCCCATTCCTCGTACATTTCGTAGGCGGCGTAGAGGCCGAGCTCGAAGAACTGCGTGCCGGGATCGATGAGGGCGGCGATGCGTTCGCGGGCGGTGAGGCGGGATTTTTTGTGCTGGGATTCGATGGCTTTGGGGCCGCCACCTTGGAGAATCTGTTCTTCTTCGTTTTTGAAAGTGGTGAGGAGTTCGACGAGGCGCTGGGAATTTTTTAGGAAGTCGGGGGATTTGGTGTTGATGGAGGATTTCAAGACGGGCACAGTGGACCTCAGATGGAGATTGGAGACGATTCAGTATAACGGAGGTGAAGGGATATCAGCGATCAGATATCAGCGATCAGGAGGCGGGGGGAAAAGTTGTCAGTTTTAAGTTTTAAGTAAAGAAAGAAAAAGATAACGCAGAGGCGCAGAGGTCCGCAGAGATAGGAGAAGAGAAACCCAAGAGCACAGTCAGGAGTGACTGTGCCACGGAGTGCGCAGAGAAGAGGAGCCGAGGCGTTCGATCGCAAGAGCCCACCCTTCGCACAAATCGCGAAGGATGGGGCACCCTCAAGTCCTGGTGCGGGGTGGCCTCAGAATGGAAACCTAAGAGCACAGTCCCTTCGCGGCTCAGGGTAAACAGGAGTGACTGTGCCACAGAGAGATGGTGCCACGATTCCTCCACTGCGCGGCCCGACGCGCCAAAAGGCGGCGCGGAAGAGAAAGTCGGGCCGCTCCGGTCGGAATGACAATTTTTGGGGGAGCGTTGGAGGCGGATATGCCGCGCCTACGGCGCTATTGATTGTGGTTGGTACCGAACCCAGCCCTCACGGGCTGGGCTAACTTGTGGCGCGCCTCCGGCGCTTGGCGAAGATGGGGGACACAGGGGAGGGGAATGGGAGTCACAGAAGGCAGAGGTTAGAAGTTGGAGGATAGAGGTTGGAAGACGGAAGACAGAGGTTAGAAATTGGGAGATAGAAATTAGAAGAGGGAAGCTCGGGAAAACGGAGGGAAGAATTGGTGATTGGGAGAGGACGGGAGAGGAAACGAGTGGGGTACACTCAGAGGATGGACACACCACTGTTGGATCTGGCATTGGCGCGGGAGATTGAGCTGGCGGAAGGCGAGGCGGCGGTGACTTGCGCGAAGATGAGGAAAGCGCTGCAGGCGGAGGCCGATAGCGCGGTGGCGGCCATCGCGGGCGGGTATGCGGTGTACTGCGGGGCGAATTCGCCGGTGACGCAGGCGGTGGGGCTGGGATTGAACGGGCCGGTGAGCAAAGAAGAGTTTGACCGGCTGGAGGAGTTTTATTTTTCGAGGAATGAGGCGGTGCGGGTGGAGACATGTCCGCTGGCGGACGCAACGCTGCTGGAACATTACAAGGAGCGGGGATACCACGTCAGCGAGTTTTCGAACGTAATGGTGCGGGGAATTGCGGGGGATGAGCGGATCGAGACGCCGGCCGGGGTGCAAGTGCGTACGGCGGGGGCGCAGGAAATGGATTTGTGGACGCTGACGGTGGCGAAGGGGTTCGCGGAATATTTTCCGGTGACGGCGGAGATGCTGGGCGTGATGAAGATGTTCGCGTTGGGGAAGAATTCGGAGTGCTATTTGGCGTGGATTGATGGGCGCGTGGCGGGAGGGGCGACGCTGGCGCTGCGAGGAAAAGTGGCGGGGTTGTTTGGGGCGAGCACGCTGCCGGATTTCCGGAAACGCGGGGTGCAGACGGCGCTGCTGGCGGCACGGTTGCGGCGGGCGGCGGAGGCAGGATGCGAAATGGCGGTGAGCCTGGCGCAGCCGGGGAGCGTGTCGCAGAGGAATATTATGAGGCAGGGGTTTCGGGTGTTGTATACGAGAGTGAAGTTTGAGAGGGAAGCGGGGAAGTAGGAGAGGAAGAGAAGAAAGAGAAGAAAGAGAAAAGATAACGCAGAGACGCAGAGGACGCTGAGGCTCGCAGAGGAAGAGAAACCCAAGAGCAGAGTCCCTTCGAGACTCAGTGCAAGCAGGAATGACTGTGCCACAGAGAGATGGTGCCACGATTCCTCCACTACGCGGCCCGACGCGCCGGAAGGCGGCGCGGAAGAACAGAATCGGGCCGCTCCGGTCGGAATGACAATAAGGGCAACTCGTCGGAGCGCGGAGCCGGAGTTGGTTGCTGGGGTGATGGAAGGCCTCACCCCTGAAGGGGTGAGGTATAGGTTTGAGACGGGCGCGGATGAGGTGTTCGACGCTAGCTGGGCAGGGCCAGGCGGTTATGGATGAAGGCGATGATGTCTTGGGTGGAGGTGCCGGGGAGGAAGACGGCGGCGATGCCGGATAGTTTTAGGGCGGGGATGTCGGCTTCGGGGATGATGCCGCCGACAAGCACGGTGACGTCATGCATGCCCTTTTCGTGGAGAAGCTTCATGAGCTGGGGGCAGAGTGTGTTGTGAGCGCCAGAGAGGATGGAGAGGCCGATGATGTCCACATCTTCCTGGACGGCGGCGGAGGCGATCATTTCCGGGGTCTGCCGGAGGCCAGTGTAGATGACCTCCATGCCGGCGTCGCGCAGGGCGCGGGCGATGATTTTGGCGCCGCGGTCGTGGCCATCGAGGCCGGGTTTGGCGATCAGGACGCGAATTTTCTTCTCTGGCATTTCTCTGTGACCTCTGCGCTCTCAGCGCACTCTGCGCAATTCTTTTTGTTCTGAAGGATGTTGTAGCACGAAACGTCTCACGCCGTCTTTGAGAATTGAGACGTTGAAGTTGATGAGCAACCCCAGCTTCTTGTCCGATAGCCGGAGGTAGGCCAGCACGGTTGCCTCGTGAACCGGGGCGATGGACTCAATGGACTTGAGCTCCAAGACGACGCTCTCCTCGACGACGATGTCCATACGATAGCCACACTCGAGTTTGATTCCCTTATACACCACAGGCACGGGGACTTGGCGACGGTACCTTATGTTTCGCAGGGTCAACTCGTGGGCGAGACACTCTTCGTAGGCGGATTCGAGCAGGCCTGGTCCCAGAAGGCGGTGTACTTCTATGGCGGCGCCGATTATTTGATGGGTTAGTTCGTTGTAGGTCATAAGCAAAGAACAAAGGCTTACGCAGAGTTCGCAGAGGACGCAGAGATCACAGAGAAGAGATTACCACAGCGTATATAAATTTATAAGTATTTGATGGTCTGTCCAAAACCGCTGACATGAGGCTAAGTGATGGGGACTTCTTGGTAGGGGCCGAAGACGGCGCGGAGGGAGTCGCAGATTTCGCCGAGGGTGGCGTAGGATTTTACGGCGTCGTAGATATGAGGCATCAGGTTGGAGGTGCCTTGGGCAGCTTTGCGGAGCGCGGCGAGGCGGCGAGCGACTTCGGCGTTGGAGCGATCGGCGCGGAGCTTGGCGAGGCGGGCAGCCTGGCGGTGGGCCACGGATTCGTCGATTTGCAGGATTTCGAGGGGTTTTTCCTTGGCTACATAGTCGTTCACGCCTACGATGATCTTTTCTTTTTTGTCCACGGACATTTGGTAGCGGTAGCTGGCCTCGGCAATTTCGCGCTGCGGGTAGCTTTTTTCAATGGCGGCGACCATGCCGCCCATGGAGTCGATGCGGCGGATGTAGTCCCAGGCGGCTTGCTCAACTTCGTTGGTGAGGGTTTCGACGAAATAGGAGCCGCCGAGGGGATCGACCGTGTTAGTGACGCCGGTTTCGTGGGCGATGATCTGTTGCGTGCGCAGGGCGAGGGTGGCGGCGAATTCGGTGGGGAGGGCCCAGGCTTCGTCGAGGGAATTGGTGTGCAGGGATTGCGTGCCGCCGAGAACTCCGGCGAGGGCCTGGATGGCGGTGCGGACGACGTTGTTCATGGGCTGCTGCGCGGTGAGGGAGCAGCCGGCGGTTTGCGTGTGAAAGCGCAAGGCGAGGCAGCGCGGGTTGGTGGATTTGTAGCGCTCGGACATGGCTTTGTACCAGATGCGGCGGGCGGCGCGATACTTGGCGATTTCCTCGAAGAAATCGTTGTGGGCGTTGAAGAAGAAAGAAAGCTGGGGAACGAAGTCGTCCGCGGGAAGGCCGCGGCGCATGCCCCATTCGACGTATTCCATGCCGTCGCGAAGGGTGAAGGCAAGTTCCTGAATTGCCGTGGAGCCGGCTTCGCGGATGTGGTAACCGCTGATGGAGATGACATTGAATTTGGGCGTGTGCTTCATGCCGAATTCGAAGGTGTCAATGACCAAGCGCATGGAGGGTTCGGGCGGGTAGATGTATTCCTTTTGCGCGATGTACTCCTTGAGGATGTCGTTCTGGAGAGTGCCGGAGATCTTTTTCCAGTCGGCGCCCTGTTTTTCGGCGACAGCGAGATACATGGCCCAGATGACGGCGGCGGGGGAGTTGATGGTCATCGAGGTGGTGACATCGGCGAGGGGAATCTGGTCGAAGAGGACTTCCATGTCTGCAAGGGAGGAGATGGCGACGCCGCATTTGCCGACTTCGCCTTCAGCGAGGGCGTGATCGGAATCGTAGCCCATGAGCGTGGGGAGATCGAAGGCGGTGGAGAGGCCGGTCTGGCCGTGGGCGAGAAGATAACGGAAGCGCTGGTTGGTGTCCTCGGCGGCGCCAAAGCCGGCGAACTGGCGCATGGTCCAGAGGCGGGTGCGATACATGGCGGGATGAATGCCGCGAGTGTAGGGAGGCTCGCCGGGAGAGGAGAGGTCGCGGGCGGGATCCCAGTTCGAGAGGTCGGCTTCGGTGTAGAGGCGGCGAATGGGGTAGCCGGAGACGGTGGTGAAGTCCGATTGGCGCTCAGGGGATTTGTGGGTCGGAGCGGACATGGGGAAGAGTCTACAGTTTTCGGATTTCGGATGCCAGTTGGGGAGAGGAGGAATATCAGAGATCAGCGAGCCGAGGTTAGTGAGGCAAGGGACGTAAAGGAAGCAAAGAAGTGGCAGAAGAGAGAAGAGAAAAGACAGCGCAGAGGCGCAGAGTTCGCAGAGAAGAGCGAAGCGAACTACTGGGAGAAAAAAGGAATGGGGGAGAGGGATTCCTCCACTACGCGGCCCGACGCGCCAAACTGCGGCGCGGAAGCGACAATCGGGCCGCTCCGGTCGGAATGACAACTTGAGGAGGGGTGCAGAGTTTGCGGAGAAGAGGAACCCAAGACCCAGGTAAAAAATCGAACCTGGGGCACCCCGGCGGACCGCCTCGGAAGGCGGTCCCTACATGAGAAAGAGAAGAGGGGCAGCGTGGACGCAGGGGTGGTGAGCTGTCAGTTGTAAAAGCGGCGGCGAGCCGCCGCACTCCAAATTAGCGCTGGCCGTGGGCGTTGGACTGGTCGAGGGACTTGAAGAGTTGCTCGGTGCCGACGACCTGGCCGTTGAGAGTGCCGGGGATCAGGGTGTCCTTTTCGATTACACCCTTTTGTGCGCCGGCGATGGTGACGCTGTTGACTTCGAGGGTGCGGCCGAGGGCGCGCTCGTAATTGGCTTTGGCTTCGGCAAGATTGGCCAAAGCACGGAGTTCGGTGCCCTGAGCGGTGATGAGGTCGCGCTGGGTGAGGATGACCTGGTAAACGGTGGAGGCGCCGAGTTCGTATTTTTTGCGCTCGGCGTCGAAAGTCTGCTGCTGGAGTTCGCGAGCCTTGCTGGCGGCCTGCACCTGAGCGCGGCCCTGTTCGACGGCGATGGTGGTGTTGCGAACGTCGAGGAGGGCGTTGTTCTTGATCTGCTGGGTCTGCGCTTCCATCTGGCGCTTAATGAGTTGCGCGTGGACGTTGTCTGCCTGAGCCGCACGGTTGCGCAGGGGCAGAGATAACGTGAGTTGGGCGGCGTAAGTTGGGAAATCATTGTGGAAGATCTGCGACTGTGCGGTGGAGAGGCCGTCTTTGGCGGTGCCGGTGATAGGGGCGAAGGATTGTGGGAGGAAGTAGCCAGGGATGGCAGCACCGCTGCCATTGACAACGGGCTGACCAGCAATGATGGAGGACGCGCCGGTCGTGAAAGAGTTGCCGGCGAGACCTGCTGAAGAGTAGTAGGCGGAGAGAGTAGCCGTGGGCAAGAGTGCATTCTTCGTGGCGCGGACGTCCACATCGGCGTTTTTGAGGTTGTAATACTGTTCCTGAAGATCGGGGCGCTTGGCGTAGGCTTCCTTGACGGCATCCTCGAAAGAGGAGGTGGAAATGGAAGCGGGGGAATCGGGCTTATCGGTGGGGATAATCTCGACGGTGATGAGGTTGGAAGCGAGAGGATCCTTGGAGATGTAGTTTTTTAGGACGAGTTCGTCCTGAAGCTGGATGGTCTGGGCGACAATGAGATTCTGGCGGTCGGTGGCGAGTTCGGATTCTGCGCGAGTGACATCGAGTGGCGCCATGGTGCCGATATCGAGCTGCTTCTTGTTGTCGCTATAGAGCTTTTCCGCGACGGTGACGGCTTGCTGGGTGACCTTGACGTATTCGCGGGCGTAAGCGAGTTCCCAGTAGGCGGTGATGGTATTGGTGGTGGTGGTGATGGCCTGTTGGGCGAAAGCGAGATCGGCGATCTTGCGGTTGTTGTCGGCAATGATGATGTTGCGGCGATTAATGAAGCGGCCAGCGCCGGCGAGGAGAGGCTGCGAGATGGTGACGGAAAGGAGGGATTGGACGTAAGGATTGAAGAAGTTGTCCGCGTTGGAAGAGGAGCGGGTATTGTTCCAAGCCGCGGTGAAGGACGTGCCGGTAATGAAGTTCTGCTGGTATTGGGTGTTGTAAATGGCGCTGTGGCTGGCCAGGCCGAAGACTCCAGAACTTGTGGTACCGATACCGGAAGTAAAGACGTTGTTGATCGGGGTGGTGGCATCGGCGATCTGGATGGTTTGGGAAATGAAGGGGTCGTAAAGGAGCACGGGGAGATTGGCGGTGGAACCGACGGAGATGCTCCCCGGCGTGCCGTAGCTATAGCCGCCTGCGCGCGTTTTGAGGAGGCTGACGTCGGCCATCCAGGGGTTGTAGCGCGAGACGACGATGTCCATGCTGTTTTCGAGAGCGAGGGCGATGGCGTCCTGGAGGCTGAGGCTGAGCTTGCCGTCGTGGATGAGCTGCTCGAGGCGCGGCGAATTGGTCAAGACGCCAGGGTCAACGTACTGATTGATGTAGGGCGCGAAAAGATTGGGGAAGGCCTTGGGGGCGTGGGTATAGTCGTGCTTGGTGACGCCCAGAGAGATGGGCACGGCACCCTGCGCCACGTTATGCGTGGCGGGAGGGGACGCGGGCTCCTGAGCAAAGGTGGTAGCGACAGGCGAGCCAGCTAAAACGCCAGCCAAGATAGAGGCGAGCAGCGGTCTGCGGAACGGCGTCTTCATAGGATCCTCACAATTAGAGATGGAACATGGTTCGCAAAACCCGCGATTCGGG
>Ga0209517_10001734_pt1 | contig 32100 bp, 29 predicted proteins | sample PeaSoiMetSII2010_FD_187695 | JGI IMG/M metagenome (GOLD analysis project Ga0209517, IMG submission 187695) | Peat soil microbial communities from Weissenstadt, Germany - SII-2010 (SPAdes) (version 2) | ecosystem: Environmental > Terrestrial > Soil > Wetlands > Peat | place: Germany... | reverse complement strand
GGCCCCGCTGTCGCCGCCAGTCTACTCCCTGTTTTGGGTGAACTGAATCTCAGATGTGTAGCTTAACTTCCGGTCTCAAACGGTCCCATTTCCGCTGACGTGGCACACCGCTATCTGATCGACGGCATGCTCTCCCATCCCGTGCCCACACGGCCCCTGCGCGAAATGGGCGCAGACCGTGTGCTGGCCGTACACTTGAAGGGAACATGGGCGAATGGCAGCGCGCCCCGGCATCTGCTCGATGTGATCGGGCAATCGTTCGCCATCGCGCAGAATGCGATGTCGAGCCTGTGGCGGCAGGCGGCCGACGTCGTGGTCGAACCTGACGTCGGGGACTTCGCCTATGACGACTTCAAGCACGCCGACGACCTGATTCGCATGGGCGAAGTGGCGATGCGTAAAGCCTTGCCGGAAGTGCAGTTGTGGCTGGAGTCAAAAGCCGAAGCGTCCCCTCACGGCGTCGAACGCCGCCGCTCGCCCCGCAGCGCTCCCATGCCCGCCGACTGAGAATTCTCCCCCTCGCTCGAAAAGCGCCCAGCCGCATAGGCCCGCAACACGTTACCAAAGGCGTACTTAACCCGCGCGGATGCGTTGACTTACAGGTAACTGCCGTTTAGTATTCGACGTTCTAGCGATGGCGCGAGGCAGTTCGTGTGACCGCGCATGGGGTGGTTTATCTCGTCAGCGGCTCGCTGCTGGAACGTATTCCCCCGGAGTAGGAGGGTTGGAAGCGCTATCGTTCCGCAGTATATGTCACGGCGAATTGCTTGGGCCGCATGGGTGCTCGTCGTCATTCAGGTCGCTGGGTTCGTTTTCCTCAAGCCCGGTTCGCCGCGGGCATTGCTTTCCAACCTCACGCAAATCGCCGCCTGCTTCACCGCGGCCGGATTTTGTCTCGCCGCGTCGCGCCGCAGCCGCGACATGGCGCGCACATTCTGGGCCCTGCTGGCCGTTTCCCTCGCCTCCTACGGACTGTCCAACGTTGTTTGGACCTTCTACGAGAACTGGCGGCAAACCGCGGTTCCTTTCTCTCCCATCTCTCAATTCCTCTACCTTTGCTATGACGCGCCTCTGGTGATGGCCCTGTTCCTGCGCGAGAGCGAGGATCCTTCCGGTCTGGACTGGCAGCGTTCCCTCGACTTCGTCCAGATGCTGATGGTGGCCTTCCTCATTTATTACGACTTCCTGTTCCTGCGCGCTCTCCATCGCGGCCTTCACAGTCTGGAGCTGATGGAGCAGGCCATGACGAACATCCTCAATTTCGTCTTGGCCGGCGCGTTTGTTCTTCGTTCCTTTTGGGGACGCACTCCGCTGGTGCGCAGCTTGTGCCGTCGCGCGTCCGTTTACCTTGTTGTCTATGCACTGGCTGCTGGCGTGGGTGATTATGCCCTCACCTTCATTCACGCCACTTCGGGAGCCTGGAGCAGCCTGGCCTGGACCGTGCCCTTTATCGTTGCCGCGATCCTCGCCGCTGGATTTGATCCCTCCGCCGAGACCGCCAGCAAGGTTCCCGCCGAGTCCTGGAACCAGCGCACCTTCCTGCTCAAGAACATCGGACTGGCCGTCATGCCGCTGACGGTGTGGGCTCTCGCCTTGCGTGCCGCCGATCACGACCGCATCGTCGCCTACGGCACCGTGATCGTCTCTCTGGTCTGTTACGGGGCGCACCTGACCATCAGCCAGTATCGCAATCATCAAATCGTGGAAGCGCTCCGCGCCTCCGAAGAACGTTACCGCCTGGTGTTCAAACAATTGCTGCAAGCCGAAAAAATGCAGGCCATCGGACGTCTGGCCGGCGGCGTCGCGCACGACTTCAACAACGTGCTCACCGTCATCCTGGGATATGCCCAGCAATTGCTCGACAACAGAACCCCAAGCGCGGAAATCGTCCATCGCAGTGCGGGTCACATTCTCACGGCCGGCGAACGCGCCGCTTCGCTTACCCGCCAGCTGCTCGCCTTTGGCCGCAAGCAACTCTTGCAGCCCACCGTCCTCAACCTCAATGTCGTCCTCGTGGATATTGACAAGATGCTGCGCCGTCTCATCAGCGAAAATGTCGAGATTGTCACCAAGCCCGCGCCCAAGCTTGGCTCGGTTAGAGCCGATATTGGCCAGATTGAGCAGGTGATTCTGAATCTGGCCATCAACGCGCGCGATGCCATGCCCGGCGGCGGCACGCTCACGCTCGAGACCGGCAATGCCGATCTGGACGAGAGCTACGCCCAGGAACATGCCGGCGTGCGTCCGGGTTCTTACGTAATGTTGGCCATCAGCGACACCGGCATCGGCATGGATGCCGAGACCCAGGCCCACATCTTCGAGCCCTTTTTCACCACCAAGGAAGACGGCAAAGGCTCCGGCATGGGCTTGGCCACGGTCTACGGAGTCGTGCAGCAGAGCGGCGGCCATATCTGGGTCTACAGTGAACCGGGACGGGGAAGCACCTTCAAGCTTTACCTTCCCCGGGTCGAGGAAGCAGCCGAAACTGCCGCCAAAACGCAGGCGCCCGCACCCACGATCCGCGGTACGGAAACCATTCTCGTGGCTGAGGACGACCGCCAGGTGCGCGACCTGGCCGTCGCTATTCTGAAGGCCTGCGGCTACCTCGTGCTCGTGCTCGAGAGCGTTCTGGAAGCCGAGCGCGTATGCCAGCAGCACCAGGGCAGCATCGATCTGCTGCTCACCGACGTGATCATGCGCGAAATGAGCGGTCCCGATCTCGCCCAGCGCCTCAAGAAACTGCGCCCGCGCACCAAAGTCCTGTTCATGTCCGGATACACCGACGCCGCCATCGTGCATCAGGGAGTTCTCGACCCCGGCATCGCCTTTCTTCCCAAGCCGTTTACGCCCTCCTCGCTCGCCGGAAAAGTCCGCCAGGTGCTCGACCAACCTAAGGCGTGATGACGCTCAATGGAGGACTTCTGCCTCAGCACGCTGGCCTCCCTTCCATAGAGGAGAACACCCGGGGCCAGGGTCACTCACTGACGCCAGTGATTCAGATCACACAGCCGTGTGCGGAAAATAACCCCAAACTTGGCTGTGGACTGACCTCCAGACCTGGGTCGAAGTTTAGGGTCATCAATTAACTTCTTTTGTTTCTTCTACATGCCACCATTGCCCGCGTGAGTGTTAGAGCCGCTCAATTGGTTGCCAACCTGCCTTTACCCATACGTAAGCAGGGCCAGGCGACAGTGATTCCTGGCTGGCCTTTGGCCAAAAGGGGGTTTGGAATGCGTGCTCCTTACGGTCTGAATATTCTTGATAACTGCGTCAGTTGCCCGGTCCGGGGAGAACATCTTTTCTGCAATCTTTCTCTAAACGCCGCTCAGCGCCTCAACGAGATCAAGTCCACCGCGGTTTACCCCAGAGGTGCCATGCTTTTTATTGAAGGGCAGCAACCGCGCGGCGTGTTCGTGCTTTGCAACGGGAGAGTGAAGCTTTCGACCACTTCGCGTGAAGGCAAGACCATCATCACCAAAATATCGGAACCAGGAGACGTCCTCGGGCTGAACGCCGTCGTTTCCAACCGCCCCTATGAAGTCACCTCCGAGATGATGGAGCCCGGCCAGGGGAACTTCATTCCCCGCGACTCGCTGCTGCAGCTGATGAAAGAATTTCCTGAAGCCGCCATCCGCGTGGCCCAGCAGTTGAGCCGCAACTACTTCACCGCCCACGAAGAGATTCGAACCCTCGGCCTCGCCATCTCGCCCTCGGAAAAATTCGCCAAGCTGCTGCTGTCCTGGTCAACCTCGGTCCCGCAGAATGACGGCGCTTCACAACTGAGGCTGACGTTAACTCACGAAGAAATTGGAGAACTCATCGGCACCACCCGCGAAACCGTCAGCCGCCTCTTCTCCGACTTTAAGAAAAAGCAGTTGCTGCAGTTGAAGGGAGCAACGCTCGTGATCCGCAGCCTTCCGGCTCTGGAGAAGATTATCCATTCGTGAAGGATCATCTTTCCGCTGGAGAGTGGCTGTGGAGGCCCGGACGCCCTCGTCCGGGCGGGCGAGCGAAGCACGCCGGGGCAGTCGTGAAGGATCATCTTTCCGCTGGAGTGAAACCAGAGTGGCTGTGTCCCATCCGGGGTCGTGGAGGCCCGGACGCCCTCGTCCGGGCGGGCGAGCGAAGCTCGCCGAGGCAGTCTTTTCCGGATGAATGGCTCTTGAGATTTGGTCGCGATTGACGAATCCCTGGGAAGCGTGACACGGGCTCCTTCTCCGGGAATCGCAAACGCGTTCGGGGATTAGACGGGTCCTATTCATGCGGCAGCCGCTGCTTTTTCCGCCTCCTCGCGTATCCTCTTCCACGCTCTCTCCACATGCCGCGCCTGCGTGTTCGTCTGCCCCACGCACAGGCGCAGCGTGAGCTTGCCCTTCAGTTTGGTGTGCGTCAGAAACAAATCCCCGCTGCGGTTCAGCCGGTCCATGATGCTCTGATTAACAGCGTCCTGATTCGCCGCGTCTCCGCCCTTGTGCCGGAAGCACACCAGATTCAGCGGCGCCAGAGCCGCCAGCTCGAACCGATCATCTTCCCGCACCCACTCCGCGAACTCCTGCGCCAGCCTCACGTGCTCGCGAACGTGGTGCCGCAGGCCTTCCACCCCGTAATGCCGGATCACGAACCACAACTTCAGCGACCGAAAACGCCGTCCCAGCTGGATGTGCCAGTCGCGGTAATCGATGACCGCGCCCGATTCCGTGGCCTGGTTGCGCAGATATTCCGGCAGGATGCTCAGCGTCTGAATCAGCGCCTTGCGGTCAGCCACCCAGAAGCAGTTGCAATCGAAGTTGGTGAACATCCATTTATGCGGATTGAAGTTGTAGCTGTCGGCCAGTTCCACTCCGTTCTGCAGATGGCGAAATTCGGGGCAAAGCATCGCCGTACCCGACATGGCCGCGTCCACGTGCAGCCAGAGATTGTGCCGCTGGCAAACTTCCCCGATCGCCGCAATCGGATCCATCGCGTTCGAAGACGTCGTGCCCACCGTCGCACACACGAAGCAAGGCGTGAGGCCGGCGCGCTGGTCGGCCTCGATCTGTCTCGCAAGCGCATCTGGGCGCATGGCGAAGTTGTCATCCACGTCGATCAGGCGCAGATTTTCTGTGCCGATCCCGGCGATCATCGCTGCCTTCTCTAAGGACGAGTGGGTCTGCGTCGAGGCATAAGCAACCAGCCGTCCGTTGCACCCTTTCTTGTTGCTCGAGTAATTCGTGGCGCGTTCGCGCGCCGCCAGCAGCGCGCACAACGCCGCGCTCGAAGCCGTATCCTGAATGACCCCACCGCCGCTCTTCGACGACAAGAACTTCTCCGGCAGCCCCAGCATTCCGACCAGCCAGTCCATCACGTGGGTTTCCAGTTCGGTGCAGGCCGGACTGGTGGACCACAGCATCCCTTGCACGCCCAGCCCGGAAGAAACCAGGTCGCCGAGGATTCCCGGCCCGGACGCATTGCATGGAAAATAAGCGAAAAAATTGGGCGACTGCCAGTGCGTCACTCCAGGCAGAATCAGCCGCTCCACATCTTTCAGCAACCACTCAAACGGCTCGCCCTGCGCTGGTGGATTCTTCGGCAGCGCCGCGCGAATCTCTCCCGGCTTGACCTGCGAGAGCACGGGGAACGATTCAATGCGGGAGTGGTAGTCGGCAATCCAATCCACCGCGGCATGGCCGTAGCGGCGGAATTCGTCAGACGTCATATGGAAACTTTTCTCTTCGGACATTTGGTCCTCAGCCTTCACTTCAATCTTCCAAAATACACGCGCGTGTTGTATTCGACCGCCACGCGTCCTTCCACCTTGTTTGCCGCGAACACCTGTCGCAATTCTTCCAGCATCTCGGCATGCCTGGGATGCTCCGGCCCCGGCGCGTATGAAGACGACAGCAGCCGCCCTTCCAGCCCGGCATAATCGAATTCCTGCCGCATCCGGTACACGCGCTCCTGAAATGGAGCCGGATCAAAGAACTCATTCACAACTGCCGTGGTCCGTTCATGTCGGACTTCCTGGTAGTCGGTGCCGAACCTCAACAGCAGTTGCTCGTAATCCCGCAGAAACGCAGTTGCATCGGTCAGCCGCTCGTTCCAAAGCAGCACCAGCCATCCACCCGGTCTGAGGATGCGAATGAACTCACGCCGCGCCTGCTCCCGCTTGAACCAGTGTGCCGCCTGCGCGGCCGTGACGAAATCCACGCTCCCGTCGTCTAGCGTTGTCGCCTCTGCCGTTCCCGCAACGCTCGTAAACCGCGGGAACGCCGCCAGCAGCCGTTCCCCCGCCTGCCGCATCTCGGCGTTCGGCTCAACGCCTATCACACGATTGCCGTTCTCCAGCAGCATACGCGTCCAGATTCCGGTGCCCGAGGCAACATCGGCGATTTCATCCTCCAGCTCCAGGCCGCAGTCGTCTTTCAAAACTCGCAAAGCTTCCGGCGGATATCCCGGCCGGTAGCGGACATAGTTCTCCACCCGATCGGAGAACCGGTTGGTCGCGTTCGCAGCGGGCATAAAAATCATGTAGGGACAGCCGCCCCCGGCTGTCCAGTCGAGCGAAGCTCGACGGTGCCTCCCCTCGTCACCGGCAAAGCAAGACACTTCCCAAGTTTCCTCAGCCTTGCCAGAAAGCCATTCTAACGGCAGGATAGAGATACTGTCCCTATGCGCGTCGTGATCAAAATCGGCACCAGTCTTATCGCCCCCGGCGGGCAGATTGACCCCAATCTGCTGCGCGCCATGGTCGATCAGTTCGACCTCGCCAAGAACGAGTACCTGATCGTCACTTCCGGCGCCATCGCCGCCGGCATGTCGAGTTTGCGTTTGGCAAAGCGCCCGGCCGACGTGCCCCGCATGCAGGCCTGCGCCGCCGTCGGCCAGAGCCGCCTCATGCACACCTACGAGCGCCTGTTCTTCGGCAAGAAGGTCGTGGCCCAACTCCTGCTCTCCAGCGACGACTTCACTTCGCCAGTGCGCTATCGCAATCTGCAGAATGCTCTGGGTGAACTGTTGGCGCTGGGCGTCGTTCCCATCGTCAATGAGAACGACAGCGTCTCGGTGCGCGAACTGGAAGGCGCCTTCGGCGACAACGACGAATTGAGTTCGCTCCTGGCCACGGCCGTCGGTGCCGACTGGTTGCTGCTCCTGACCAACGTTGACGGATTCCTGGTTCCCAACGGGCGCAAGAAACCCCGCCTGCAGCGGGTGATTCGCAAGCTGACGCCCGCGCTGGAGGCGCAATGCAGCGGCAAAAGTTCGCTCGGCCGCGGCGGCATGGTCTCGAAGCTGCGCGCGGCGAAACTGGCCAGCGAAGCTGGCGTCCACGTCGCAATCGTCAATGGCAGGCATCCGCAAGCGATCCGGCTCGCCATGGAGCGCAAGATCGGCACTTACTTCCCGCCCCGGAAGGAAAGCTGATGGCTGCCACTCTCAGCACCACCACTTCCACTCGCGACAAGCTCCTCCGTGCCCGCTCCGCATCCGCGCCTCTGGCGCAGCTTCCCACCGAGGACAAGGACGCGCTGCTCCTCAAGATTGCCGACGCGCTCGAAGCTCAGGAAAAAAGCATTCTTGCGGTTAACCAGAAAGACGTCGAGACCTCCGGCCTCGACGGTGCCATGCGCGACCGCCTGCTTCTGACTCCGGCCCGAATCCACGACATGGCGCGCGGCGTGCGCGAGGTCGCAGCCTTGCCCGATCCTATCGGTGAGACCCTCGCCGAATGGACCCGACCGAACGGCCTCCGCATCCGCAAAGTACGCGTGCCGCTCGGCGTGATCGGCATCATCTACGAGTCTCGCCCCAACGTCACCGTGGACACGGCCGTGCTGGCACTTAAAACCGGCAATGCCATCGTGCTGCGCGGCGGCAAGGAAGCGGCCCACAGCAATCAGCGATTAGTCGAAATCATGGCCGCCGTACGTGGCATTCCCGAAGGCGCGATCGAACTGCTTGATTCCAGCACGCGACATTCGGTCGAAGAGTTGATCAAGGCTCGCGGCCTGGTCGACGTCATCATTCCCCGCGGCGGTGCCGGCCTCATCAGCTTCGTCACAGAGAGTTCAGTTGTCCCTGTGATCGAGACCGGAGCGGGGAACTGCCACGTCTTTGTGGACGAATCTGCCGACCTCGACATGGCCGACCGAATTGTCATCAATGCCAAGACGCAGCGCCCATCAGTTTGTAACGCGGCTGAGAAATTGCTGGTGCATGAGCGTATCGCCGCCGAATATGTGCCTCGCATCGTGAAGAAGCTGATCGCAGCCGGAGTCGAAGTGCGCGGCGACGGCAAGACCCGCACGTTGGCCGCGGGATTCCAGGTTGGGGCCACCAACCAGCAAGACTGGTACGAAGAATACCTGCGTCTCTGCATGGCCATCGGCGTGGTTGCCGACGCGGACGAGGCGATCGCGCACATCAATCGTTATTCCACCAAACACTCCGATGCCATTGTCACCTGCGACGAAGCCAACGCCCGGAAGTTCCTGCGCGGCGTGGATTCCGCCGCGGTCTACTGGAACGCTTCCACCCGCTTCACCGACGGTGGCGAATTCGGCTTCGGCGCCGAGATGGGCATCAGCACCCAGAAACTCCACTGCCGCGGCCCCTTCGCGCTCGCAGAGTTGACGTCTTCGAAGTACGAGATCGTCGGGAACGGGCAGGTGAGGTAGACGCTCCGGCAGGGAGTTTGCGGGAGTATACAAAATCCGCCAGATAGCGGTCGTGCTTCTCGCTCACGTCACGGAAACCGCTGCCGCCCTTTGGCGTGATCTTCAACGTCTTGGGTTTTCGCCCCATGGCCTGACCGTAACACATCGGCTTCGACGGCGCCTCCTTGAATTTGCGTCAAGCGCCAGCGACTGTGCTACCTTACTGACTTTCCACTCTTACATGCCGATGAAACTCCTTTCTGCCGCACTTTTTTCTTCCGCCCTCTTGCTTTCGGCCTCGCTGACCACCGCCGACGGACATCCGCCAGGTGCCTCCAGTTCAGCTCCCGCCATCTTTGGTTTCCGCGACGCCACGGCCGAATCCGCCGTCGAAGTGCGCTTCCTTGCCGTTCCCGACCCCAAACTCGCTGAGCAGCATCTCCGCATTCTTACCCAGGCCCCGCACATGGCAGGCACGGTCGAAGACAAAGCCACCGCCGACTACGTCGCGCAGAAATTCCGCGACGCCGGGCTGGACACCGAAATCGTGGAGTACAGAGTCTGGATGAACTATCCCGCGGAAGTCAGCGTGGACCTGACCGCACCCGCCGGAGTCACGATGCACGGGCCTACTCGCGAGCACGTGGACAGCGATTCGTTCCAGGACGATCCCCGCGTCGTCATGCCTTTCAGCGCCATGTCGCCCTCCGGCGATGTCGAAGCTGAGGTGGTCTACGCCAACTACGGCACGCCGGATGACTTCGAAAAGATCGAGAAGCTGAAAGTCGACGTGCGGGGCAAGATCGTGCTCGTACGCTACGGCCAGAATTTTCGCGGTGTAAAAGTCTTTGTGGCCCAGGAGCGCGGTGCCGCCGGCGTGATCATCTACTCCGACCCGGCCGACGATGGCTGGCGCCGCGGCGACAAGTACCCCGATGGCCCCTGGCGTCCCGACACCGGCGTACAGCGCGGCTCGGTGGGATACATGTTCGAATTCCCCGGTGACCCCACCACGCCAGGTATTGCATCCACTCCGTCGCTGCCGGATTCCCGCCGCATTTCTCCCGGGCAGTCTGCGCAGATGCCGAAAATTCCTGTCACGCCGCTCTCCTACCACGATGTGTGGCCTGTGCTCGAGCATCTTGACGGACCCGCCTCGCCACGCGAGTGGCAGGGTGCGCTGCCCTTCACCTATCACGTCGGTCCCGGACCGGCGAAGGTAAAGATGCATCTCAAGCAGGACTACCAATTCCGCACGCTCTGGGACGTGATCGGCCGCGTGCGCGGCAGCGAGCTGGCTGACGAATGGGTGGTGGCAGGCAATCATCGCGATGCGTGGGTGTACGGCGCGGTAGATCCCAACAGCGGCACGGCGGCGATGCTCGAAGCAGTGCACGGAGTGGGCGAACTGCTGAAATCCGGCTGGAGGCCAAAGCGGACGCTGGTCTTCGCCAGTTGGGACGGCGAAGAAGAAGGACTGATCGGCTCAACCGAGTGGGTCGAGCAGCACGAAGCCGATCTCACCAGCGCCCCTGCCTATTTCAATATGGATGTCGCCGTTTGTGGGCCCAAGTTCGGCGCGTCGGCCGTGCCCAGCCTCAAGCAGTTTCTGCGGGATGTAACCAAGGCTGTGCCCAGCCCCAAAGGCGGTACCCTCTACGACGCTTGGCTGAAGTCGTCGCAGCCGGATGCGTCCTCGCCACAACTGCCCACAGAAGCGATTGCAGACAGCCGTCGCCTTCCCGCGGCGCAATCCAAGGACGATGTGCCGGTCGGCGACTTGGGCAGCGGCTCCGATTACACCGCCTTCCTTCAACATGCCGGCGTGCCTTCGACCGACGTGAGTTCGACCGGTCCCTACGGCGTGTACCACTCCGTGTTCGACAACTTCGCCTGGTTCAAGAAATTCGGCGATCCCGACTTTACCTATGAGCAGGAGATGGCCCGCGTCTTCGGGCTGGAGGCCCTTCGCATGGCCGATGCCGACATCCTGCCTTACGACTACGAGGAGTACGGAAAGGAAGTTACCCTCTATCTCGACGCGGCCCAGCACCGGGCCGACAACAAGTTCGGCGAGCACGGGCTCGACTTCGGTGCAGTGAACACGGCCGCCCGGCGGTTCCAGGCCACCGCCGGGAAGATTCTTGCCCAGCAGAAACATCCACCGCGCGATGCAGCGCGTCTGAATCAGGCGCTGCGAAAAGCGGAGCGCGCTTTGCTCACGCCGCAGGGACTGCCCCATCGTCCCTGGTTTCGCCACGCCATCTATGCCCCGGGAGAATATACCGGCTACGCCGCCGTCGTGATTCCCGGCGTCAACGAAGCCCTCGACAAGGGCGACAGTGAACAGGCCCGCCAGCAGTTAGCGGCGCTGGCCGCCGCGCTCGATCGCGCCGCCAAAGCGCTGGAAGGATATCGGTAGCGCATGACTTCCGCCCACGCTCTCGGACATTTTCTGCGCACGCTGCCACTTTCGGCCACGGCGACGTTCCTGGCACTGTTTCCGATCGTTAATCCCTTTGGAGGTATCCCCATTTTCTTCACTATGACGGCTTCCTGGACCGCGCAGGACCGCCGCCGCACCGCGTACAAGACCGGCCTCTGGGTCTTCGTCATTCTGGTGACGTTTCTGTTCTTCGGCCGCTTCGTTCTGTATTTCTTTGGGATCTCGCTTCCCGTGCTCAAAATCGCCGGCGGCCTCATCGTCGCCAACACTGCCTGGGGAATGGTAACCTCGACGGCCCGCATCACGCCGGAGGAAAGCCACGAAGCCAAGGACAAAGACGATATCTCCCTGACTCCGCTGGCCATGCCATTGCTCTCGGGGCCAGGCGCGATCGGCGTCGTGATGGCGCTCGCCGCCCACGTGGATAACGCCGCTGCTTATCTAGGCATGATCATCGGCATTGCCGCCATTGCCCTCAGCGTTGCGCTCTTTCTTTGCCTCGGAGGCCCCCTGGTGCGGCGGCTCGGGCCCGGTGCGGTCGGTGCCGTCAACAAGATCTTCGGCTTCCTGATCCTCGCCATCGCGGTGCAGTTGGTCTGGAACGGTGTTGCCGATTTCCGAAATTAATGTGGCGCGGGCACTCATGTGGGGCGGGCACTCTTGCCCGCTAACTGCGTCGATCCTGGGGGACTGGGGGCGCCAGTGACGCCGCTAGCTGGGTTGCCCCACCCTTGTCGCGCCTTTTGCGACAGAGCCTGCCCTGAGCGGAGCCGAAGGGGTGGGGAAGTTGACTTGGACGTTAAGATTTGGAACGGATTGAGAGAGTCAGTGTTCCCACCCTGTCCCTGCAAAGAACGCAGGGACAAGAGTGGAGCAACCGCAAGAAACGCGAAGGGACAAGCCCCCGGTATATTGCGATGCCACAGACAACGAGTGTACCGTTATTAGCATGATGCTGCTTAAGGATTATCCGGGCATCGCACCTGGTGCGTGGCCACCGTCACCCGGCGGTGTATACGCGCCTCACCAAGCCTTTCCTGTCGATGAGAAAGTACTGGTAACCGAGGTATTTCCCGTCGTTAACGAGTTCGTCACGTTCACGTGTGAATTTCAAGGCAACCAACACACCTACGATCTGCAGACCACAGATGCAGAGATAGCAAAGGAATTTGCACGTCTACTGAAAAGGCACGTGGGAAAGACGCTCGAAAAGTTCGGGGAGTTCCGATTGGACTACTGACAATGAAAGCCCCTCGTTGGAGAGTTGTTTTTTGGGCGCTCCTGTCTGCTAGCTTCTTAGTGGCGCAGCATCAAGACCAACCCAAGCGCACGCTGTACATTCAGGCGCCTCCTGACGCTCAGGCAATCAAGGAAGAAATTACCCGGAAGCTAGTTACGTGGAACGGCGTGTCTATCGTGACATTACCCGCAAATGCAGATTTGGTCCTCGAAGTTGTGCAAAGTGGGAAGCTGAACGTTATGACGGGCTCGGGCGACAAAGGCGCGGCTGTTCTTAGGAATGGCCATACAGGGGAAGATCTGTGGACTGACAGCAGGGGTGGTGGTTGGTCGATGCGCGGTTGGAGCAACAGGGCCGTTGGCCGGAAACTGGGAGCAAAACTGGTTGAGTTTCTGCAAGGTTACGTCGAGAAGCCGCTCGCACCTACCAACCAGTAACCGCGGTCGGATCTAGTAGCCGCAGGTTGCTCGAAAAGCCGAACGTGTGGTCCGCTACTTCAGCGTGACCAGCTTCTCCACCAGCTCCGAATAATCCTTCTTCTCGATCCCATGAACTTGCTTGTTGTACTCGTCCACCTTCGACGAGTAATTCATCGAGCAGAACTTCGGGCCGCACATGGAGCAGAAGGCCGCTTCTTTGTAGTAATCGTCGGGCAGGGTTTCGTCGTGCATGGAGCGGGCGGTCTCCGGATCGAGCGACAGCGCGAACTGTTTCTCCCAGTCGAATTTGTAGCGGGCGTAGCTGAGGGCGTCGTCGCGGTCGCGGGCGCCGGGCCGCTGGCGGGCGATGTCGGCGGCATGGGCAGCGATCTTGTAGGCGATGATGCCGTCTTTCACGTCTTTTTCATTGGGTAACCCTAAATGCTCTTTCGGCGTGACGTAGCAGAGCATGGCCGCACCGTACCATCCGATCATGGCCGCGCCGATGGCCGACGTAATGTGGTCATAGCCGGGCGCGATATCGGTCACCAGCGGGCCCAGCGTGTAGAACGGAGCCTCGGAGCAAAGCTCGACTTCCTTGTCCACCTGCTCCTTGATCTTGTCCATGGAAACGTGGCCCGGGCCTTCGATCATGACCTGCACATCGTGCGCCCAGGCCTTTTTCGTGAGTTCGCCCAGAGTCTTCAGTTCGGCGAATTGCGCTTCGTCGCTCGCGTCGGCCACGCAGCCCGGACGCAAACCATCGCCCAAAGAAAAGCTCACATCATATTTCTTGAAGATCTTGCACAGGTCGTCGAAGCGCTCGTAAAGAAAATTCTGTTTGTGGTTGTAAGCCATCCACTGCGCCAGGATCGCTCCGCCCCGGCTGACGATGCCCGTAATGCGCTGCGCAACCATCGGCAGATACTGAATCAGCACGCCGGCATGGATCGTCATGTAGTCCACGCCCTGCGCCGCCTGCTCTTCAATCACTTCCAGCATGATCTCCGCGTTCAGGTCCTCGACACGCTTCACCCGGGCAATGGCTTCATAGATCGGCACTGTCCCAATCGGCACCGGCGAGTGTCGCAAAATGGCTTCGCGGATTTCGTGAATCTCGCCGCCCGTCGAAAGGTCCATCACCGTATCTGCGCCGTAATGGACTGCGGTGTGCAGCTTCTTGAGCTCCTCGTTGATCTCAGACGTCACGGCCGAGTTGCCGATATTGGCGTTGATCTTGCACAGCGACGCCACGCCGATCGCCATCGGCTCCAGTTCGGCGTGGTTGATGTTCGCCGGAATGATCATTCTGCCGCGGGCGACTTCATCGCGTACCAGCTCAGGCGCGAGCTTCTCGCGCTGCGCCACGTATCCCATTTCTTCGGTGATCACGCCCTGCCGCGCATAGTGCATCTGGGAGAAGTTGCCGTCGGCATTTGCCTGCTTGCGCCGCGCCAGCCACTCCGCGCGCGGTTTGGGGACGGTATAGGCGTTGCCGTTCGTGCCATTCGTGGAAGTCATAACCAGGCCTACCTCGAAAGAAGTTCTCTTTGACTTTGAATTATAACCGCGCGGAAGGCGCAGAGAGAGAACAGAACGGCCGTGGGTGCCTTCCGGTCAGGCGTCATCCCGAGCGGAGCTGTTTTTCCAGCGGAGCGAGGGATCTCCCCTAGACAAAGTAGCGGCGCGGGAGATCCCTCGTCCCGCTCGTAAGAGCGCGGGACTTCGGGATGACGCACGGAGTCATGGAGGGTTTTCAAACTGGGGAGGAGGGCGAGCGCAGCGACGTTCAGCCCGTCAAGTTCACCAGGTTCTGCTCCACCTGGTCCGCCGTCTTGAGCGTGGCGAGATCCGCTTCATATTGCGTTTGCGCTGACGTCATCGTGAGCATTTGCGAGCTGAGATCCACCACGTCCACGTTATTCTCGTTTGCCGACCCGCCTCCCGCGCCGGCAATCCCGGCTGCCGCCGCGTCCAGTTGATACTCCGCCTGTTGCAGTCCCTGTAGGGCGATAGATGAAGGATCCATGCTTCAGCTATCGGCACGATGCCTGGCGGACTTTACTCGATCCACAACGCGGGAGGCACCGTTCGTAACTATTACCTGCTCTAATCTGAGCGTTATCATTCCGAGCAAAATAGGATTGCACGGGGTGCCCCACCCTTCTCGCGTTCTTTGCGAGAGGGTGGGGATTTTGACTTTGATCTTTGCAATTCCCGGAAAACCGCGGGCTGCCCCGCCCCTACTTCAGACACACTACAAATGCCCGCATCTCGCGCAGCACGTCTGCCTCGTTGCTGAGAAATACGTAATGATCGGCCTGAGGCAGGTCAACCATACGTACGCCACCTTTCGCATTCAGAAGGTTTTTCTTATTCCGCTTTTCGTAGACTTCGGTTGCCGCGTCGAACTCTTCGATGGCTGTGCGTTCTTGAGCGTCTTTTGGTTGATACCGATAGTTGATACTCAGCGAGCTGAAAAACGCCAGTATGGGCACACGGATTCGAGAATAATCGCGGGGCAGGGCTCCCCGACCGATCGCGTTGTGGACCTCATTGGAAGTATTGTAACGACCCACCGAACCGTCGGGATTCTGGTTGAAACTGGCGCGCAGTTGGGCCTCCGGGTATTCAAAGCCATTCTGCCGCACCTTGAAATCATGAAAGGCTTGAAACGATCTTAGGTTCGAGGCGTCTGGCGGGGACCCGTTGGCGCGCATGGCTGCCGGCAATTTGTTAAAGAGCGCCATATAGGCCGGACTACTCCCTGGGTAATCCGTAGGGTCGGCCGTCGCATCGAGGTAGACGATCCCAGCCAGGCGATCGGAGTGCTCGTCTCCCAGTGTTGTTAATTCCTCGCCAGACATGGAGTGACCAGCCACAACGGGCGCAACCAGTTTCAGCGCGTCGAGGACCTGCAGCACGTCGTCCGCGAGCCGCTGTTGGTCGTAACCCGAATCGGGATGAGTGGACGCGCCAAACCCGCGTCGCGTGATGCCGTAGACGTGGCAGAACACAGAAAGCTTGGGCGCGAAATCGTCGAAAATGTGTGTGGTGTTTCCGGAACCCGCCAGCAGCACAACCGGCCGTCCCGTTCCGCCCCAGTCGAGGATTTCCAGGCGCGCGCCTTCTTCTACGGTGACGAACTGGACCTTGTGAGGCGACGGATCATGCCAGGGGGCAGCCTGCTGCCCCGGTACCGTCGGCGCCAAGCACATAACCAGAGCGCAAAGACCCGATTGCAGCGTGCGACTCATAAAGTTCTCCTCGTTTCTCGATGATCAGGCCGGACCAGAGCGTTCCGCTTCGCAGCCGGCTGCCCACCCTTCGCGGTTTTCGAAGGGTGGGAACGCCGCCGAGGGCACCTTTACAATTCCGGCGTATCCAGGACGACCCTGGCTCCCGCCGCGCGGCACACGTCGATCACATGCACGACATCTGCAAACGGCAGACTGCCGCCTGCCGTCACGAGAACGACTTTGTTCTCCCGATTCTGAAAGACTTGCCGGAGCGCGTTCGGCAGGGAAGTCAAGGGAATCCGCTGATTGTTGATTTCTACCATCGACCCCTGTTGCCCCGAGTCGAGTGCGAGCACCACAGGCGACTCCGAGCCGGCCGGCGGACCCACCAGCACCTCCAGACCTTTCGGGGGAACTATAGTTCCTGGCGCTGCCCGTTCCGGCTGAGAGGTGAGCAGAATCGGTGCTGCGAATGATGCCTCCCGGCCAGCTTCGAGGACCTTCTCCACACTGGCGAACGGCACACGCGCGTCGGCCTTGACGTAAAGCTTTTGGTCGCGGTTGCGAGGACGACTCTTCATTGCTTCCTCGAGGCCCGCGAGCTTGACCGGGTCGGTTCCGAAATACACTTTGCCGTCATCGGTGACCGCTACGATCCAGGCGTTCTTGTTGTCGGCCTCGGGCATGGCCGCTGCGTTGCTGGTGACGGCCATTTGCACGCTGACGCCTTTCTGCAGCGGCGAGGATTGCATCAGATTGCTCAGCGCGAGCTCTCCAACCACAGCCAGAGCAGCCGTAAGAGACACGGATAGTAAGCACCTCATTGGGATTACTCCTTTCGACGTTGTTTAGTTTGAGTTAGGGTTTTGCCCCGCCCAGAGACGCTGTCGCCAGCGTTCCGCCCAGCCCCATCGTTTCGACGGCGGATGACGGCACGATCACCATCGAGCCGCGCTCCTTGATCGCTTCGTACAGCATGTTCATGGCGCGCAGGTGCAAGGCCACGGGATTTTCCCTGTAGGAAGCTGCGGCCTGCACGAAGCTATCGGCGATTTCCTTCTCTGCCTGCCCCAGAATGATGCGCGCCTGCCGCTCGCGCTCCGCCTGCGCCTGGCGCGACATGGCATCTTCCAGGCCCTGCGGAATCTTCACATCGCGAATCTCGACCGATTGCACCGTGATTCCCCATGGATTCGTCTTCTCATCAAGAATCCGCTGCAACTCGCGCCCCAGCGTCTCGCGCTCGGTGATCATCTGCGCCAGTTCGTGGCGGCCAATGGACTCGCGCAGCGCCGTCTGCGCGCTCATATTGATGGCGTCCACGAAGTTCTCCACTTCGAGAATGGATTTCTCCGCGTTCCACACCATCCAGAACACGATCGCGTCCACGTTGACCGGCACCGTGTCCCGCGTCAGCGTGGATTCCGCCGATACGCTGGCCACCCGCACCCGCTGGTCCACGTACGGGCTCAACGTTTCGATGATGGGAAAAATGTGGAACAGGCCGGGGCCGCGCAGCCCGACGTAGCGGCCCAGGCGCAGCAGCGCGACTTTCTCCCACTGCCGCACCACCTTGATGGCAAGGAGAAAATAGAGTCCGACCAGAGCTCCTGCGATAGCAAATGCCGGCTGCCGCGTGGCTTGCGCTATCCCGATACCGGCGATCAAACATACCGCGAACAGCAGAAGTGCGACTCCGTTGATTTCTTTGGGATTGATTTTCACGAGCATGACTATCTCCTTTGTGCGGGGCGAGGCAGCAGTTCCCGCAGACGATCAATCAAATCTTCCACCGTGAATCCGGCAGCGCCCGCGCGCGCCGCAACTTCACTTGCCATCTGGCTGAGTTGACGTTCCCGCTCGGCCGACGCCTTTTCTACCTTCTTGTTCGCGATGAACGTCCCCGTGCCCTGATGCGTTTCTAGCAATCCGCCCAGTTCCAGTTCGCGATAGGCCCGCATCACGGTGTTGGGATTGATGGCCAGATCAACTGCCAACTGCCGCACCGTAGGCAGTTGATCGCCCGACGTCAGCGTGCCGGACGCAACGCCGGCCCGCACCTGATCGATGAGCTGGCGGTAAACCGGCACTCCGGTATGGAGGTCGAGCGCGAACTCGAACCCCGCTCCGTTCGTGGTACTCTTGCCCATGTGTGTCAGTGTACTATATAACTAGTACATTATGTCAAGTACTTTTTTTCGGAGCCCGGAAAATCCTCGAACCGCGACGGGTCCGGCGGGCATAATCTGGTTCGACAGGAGGTCTTTATGACGGAACTACGGTCTGGTGGTGCTCCAGCGGTCGATGGCGGCCAATGGCTGAGTGCGGCCGCTGCGCTGGCCGTGGGCGCGGCCTTCTTCGCACTGTGGTTCTGGCTTTTGCCGGGATGGCTCGGCTTCCGTGTGGCGACAGCCGGCGCGGCGCGCTGGCGATGGCTGGCTGCGATTCCATCGGTGCTGGGATTCGCGGTTGCCTTGCGCTGTGTTTGGGATTTCGGCTGGACCGGCCGCGGAACTCCTGCGCCGATTGTTCCACCCAGGCGATTGGTCGTGGTCGGCTTTTACCGCTACGTGCGGAATCCGATGTACGTGGGTTTCGCGGCCGGATGGATCGGCCTGTGGATCGTTTTCGGACACCCCGACCCGCGATTGATCGCCGCTGTGGCAGCCGTCGCCCTGGGAGTGCATCTGTTTGTCGTCTTCTATGAAGAACCGACTCTGCGCCGGAAGTTCGGCGCCGACTACGAGAACTATTGCCGGAATGTGCGCCGATGGCTGCCGCGCGTGCGAGGCTGGGACAAGTCGTAGCGCTTGGAAGCCATCCGGCAATGTCTCAGTTTGCGCAAACAACTTTGTGGGGACAGCCGCCCTCGGCTGTCCAGTCGAGCGCAGCTCGACAGCGCTTGTCCGTGCGCCGCTCCTTTCGAATCTTGATTCCCGCGTCCGCCACGCGTAGAGTTTTCCCTGTGGGGTGCATCCCCTCGGGGTGCGTGAATGTCGAGTCAAACTAATATTTATTTGAAGTTCGGTGGCGCCACGGTGGTCATCATGTTGTTGCTCGGCTACCTGGCCTACACCGGCGTCCAGGACAGCAAGAGCTACTACGTCACCATCAAGGAACTGCGCACCATGGGCGACAGCGCCTATTCGAAGAGATTACGAGTAGCGGGAAATGTCCAGCCGGGCTCGATCAAGCGCACCGGCACGCACGTGCAGTTTGTGCTGGTGGAAGAGAATCAGAATCTGCAAGTGGATTACACCGGCGCCGAAGCTCCGCCCGATACTTTCAAAGACGATTCCCAGGCCCTGGCCGACGGCAGCTTCGGCCGCGACGGCGTGTTCCACGCCAAGCAACTGCAGGCCAAATGCGCCTCGAAGTATGCGCCGCAGCAGCCGGGTCAGCCCGGCAACCAGATGCAAGCCGAGCCAGCCAAAAGCATGACGCAAGCGCAGCCTGCGGCCACGAGCGGCATTTCGAATTGAATCAGTTTCGGCAGGTCTCGGCGTGGCATCCCGTTATTGCTTTTTCATCTTAAGTTCGCCATCTTTAAGCTCTGTCATCCTGAGCGGAGCGAAGGACCTCTGCACCGAGCTTGCGCAGTGCGCAGATTTCGCGCCTCCAGTAAACTCAGGGCTGGACTGATCGCCCAACGCCTGTGAACGATTCCGCCATCCCAACCATCGCCGTCCACAACGTCATCAAGCAGTTCGGACGCTTTGCCGCGCTGCGCGGCGTGACCGCCGAATTTGACGCGGGACGCTTCCACGCCATTCTCGGCGACAACGGCGCCGGCAAGACCACCCTGCTGCGTGCGCTGGCCGGCCTGGCGCAGCCCACGCGCGGCGAAATTTCCATTTTCGGCAAGACTCCGAAAGCTGCCTGCCGCGACATCGGATATATGGCGCACCCGTCGCTGCTCTACGACGAGATGAGCGGCATGGAGAACCTGCGCTACTTTGCCGGGCTCTACGGCATTGCCTGCTCTGATCGTAATAAAGACAACCGCTGCGCCGAGGTGACTCGCGCCGTCGGACTTGATCCCGAACTGACCCGGCCGGTCGGGCAGTATTCGCAAGGGATGCGCCAGCGCATGTCGCTGGCGCGGGCCATTCTGCACGATCCCAAAGTTCTGTTGCTCGACGAGCCCTTCTCCAACGTGGACGTGCACTCGGCCCGCGAGATGGTCAGCCTGCTCAAGGGCATGCGCGACGCCGGCAAGACGATTTTCGTCGTGACCCACCAGGCCCCGCTGCTCGAAGGTGCGGCCGACGAATTCGTCTGGATGCAGGCGGGGCAAATCGTAGATCGGACGGCGAGCACCGCGCGCCCGGGGTCAGTTTCATGAGTATCCTTCTCCACGCGAAAGGGATCATGGAGCGGCGGATGCCCCCGTCCGCCGAGCCATTGCCAGAGAAAATGCCTGCCGCCCGGGCTCCCCGGACGAGGGCGTCCGGGGCTCCACCTGCGTCTAGGGTTCTGGGCAATTTCAGATTGCAGATTCCCGGCCGGAGACCTTGTTCCGTCGAGGACGAGCGATGAGCTGTTGGTCCGTCACGCTGGCCACGTTGAAAAAAGACATCCGCCTCGAATGGCGTTCCAAAGACGCGCTCAACTCGATGCTGTTTTTTTCCTTGCTGGTGGTGGTGATCTTCGCCTTTGCCTTTGATCCCCTGGCTGAGGAATCGCGCCAGATTGCCGGTGGCCTGATTTGGGTGGCGTTCCTGTTTGCGGCGGTGGTGGCGCTCAATCAGACCTGGGCGCGCGAATTGCGCAATCAGGTGCTGGATGCGTACCGGGTGTCTCCCGCGCCGGCCAATGCGCTGTTTCTGGCGAAAGCGCTGGGCAATTTTATTTTCGTCAGCGTACTGGAAGCGCTGATGGTTCCGCTGTTCGTGGTCTTTTATAACTTGCACGTTCTGGGACCGGCGTGGCAGTTGATCCCGATCGCGATTCTCGGCACCTGGGCGCTGGTGGTGAACGGGACATTTTTTGCGGCCATGTCGCTGCGCACGCGCAGCCGCGAGATCATGCTGCCGCTCTTGCTGTTCCCGATTTCCATTCCCGCAGTGCTTGGCATGGTCGCGGGCACGACCGCAGTGCTCACCGGCGACAATCCCGCACACTTCTACATCGTGTTGCTTCTCACCTACGATGTAGTGTTTACTACTGCATGTCTGGCGCTGTTTGAGACGGTTCTGCACGCGGAATGAAACGGCTCTTCCCCATCCTCGCGGTGCTCACGGCGATTTTTCTCGCCTATGCGTTGCATTTGGCGCTGGGCAAAGCTACGCCGACCGACGCGCAGCAGGGCGACGTGTACCGCATTATTTACTACCATGTGCCTTCCGCGTGGACGGCGTTCCTGCTGTTCTCGATCAACTTCGTCGCCTCCATCACCTATCTGATCCGGCGCAAGCCGAAGGCGGACATGGTCGCGCTGGTGTCCGCCGAAGTGGGCGTGGTTTTCTGCACCATCGTGCTGGTGACCGGGCCGATCTGGGCCCGGCCGGTGTGGGGCATCTGGTGGGCGCCGGGGGACATTCGCCTTACTTCAACCCTGGTGCTGTGGCTGATCTACGTGAGCTATCTGGTGCTGCGGCGCTTCTCCACCAGCGCCCAGACGCAGATGCTGGCCGCAGCCCTGGCGGTGTTTGGAGCGCTCGACGTGCCCCTGGTGTATTTCTCCATCTGGTTCTTCCGCACCCAGCATCCGCAGCCAGTGATCGGCGGAGGCGGCTCGATGGATCCACGCATGTTGCACGTGCTGCTGATCAACTGGCTGGCATTTCTCTGCTTCGCCTTCCTGGTCTGCTGGTCGCGCTACCGCCTCGAGCTTTTGCATCGCGAGGTGGAAGAAGCCCACGCCATGAAGTCTTTGGAAAGCAGAGCTCCCGCCAAAACCAGCCTCCCACTCAACCGGGGCCCGCAATGAACGCCCTCAAGTTCCTCTTCGCCGCCTACATCGCCACCTGGGTGATTCACGCCTTTTACCTCGGCACGCTGGTGCGCAGGTTTGGCCGCCTGCGGCGGGAGTTGCAGGAATTGGGCAAAGAGAAATAGTGGTTATGTGGGGCGGACACTCCTGTCCGCCGCTTTTGACTTTATTTTCTTGGGTCCGCGGCCCTCGGCAGAATCAGAAGCAAAAGCAAGGGCAAGAGCGGCGGACAAGAGTGTCCGCCCCACACGGCCCTCAGTTATTCGCCCTTCATTTCCTTCTGCAGGGCGCTGAGCAAGTCGGGGGCGCCATTGGAGCGGAGAAACTCGTAGTCCTCGATCATGGCCGCCGTTCCCACCCGTGCCGAGGGCAGCGGCGACTCGACCCGGATTACCCGCGCGTCGAAACGCACCCGCACCGCATCGGTCAGCGTGATGTGCGGGGGAAAGGTCAGGGTCACTTCCAGTTTGGTTCCAGCTTCGACCGCGCGGTCGAGATAGAAGTAGACGCCGCGGGCGCTCACATTCTGGGTCTCGGTATGGAACTCGTCTGCGCCTTCCAGGCGTACGATGGCAGGCAGGCGCATGTCGAAGCGCCGCATCATCCGCCGTTCCTGGGAATTCAGTTGCATGCCAGAACGCTCCGCCACAAGCGTTTCAGTCGAAGAAAAGCAACCGCTACCAACGGCAAGAGCCCCAAACCCTGAGGACCGAGTCCGAGCAGACAAGTCTCTACTCCCCTCAATGTATAGAATTATCAGCAGTTTGCAACATTAAAATCGCCAGAAGAACTGACTCTGTTAATCTGCTCAACCCGCACACGACGTCTTTGGGTGAGCTCTGGGGAAGGACGCTCGCATGACCCGAGCGCTGAGCATGAACTAGCAATCGCACGGCCATCGGGCTCAAGGCGAATCACGGGTTTTCCCGCACGGAATCAGTAGCTTGCGCGGCCATCCCCGGTCGTGCCCGCGCCGCCTCATGCAAGCCGTTGCAGAGATTCAGAGATTCTCGCGGTCCGAATGCCACGTCGCAATTTCATTCCCGCCACTTTTGTGCCAGTGTCCGGCATCTTTCTTCGCGCTCGAACGCATCTGAGGGAACTTGGAACTGATATCCGGGGGCGTGCGTGCCGGGAGCAGCGACTCGCATCAGGGCATCGCTTCAGGGATGCCGCGCACTCAAACGGGCGCGGCTCGGGCTGAACTTTGACCGCTCTTCCGACGGAGTCATCCTTACCAGGGCCGTTTCTCAGAGGAGCGAAGATCCTGTCTTCGGCGAAGTCGGAGCGATCTTGCGCCGATCGGCATGGCCTGAGGAACCGAAACCGACCCGCAACTGCCCCGGTCGCTTGACTTGTCTATCCGTCGGATGTTTAAGTAGTTATTTAATTTTTCCGCCAGTTCCAGTGACCCAGTCAGCCGCGAGCAGCTTCGCCCAGCGAAATTCACTGGCGCGAGGCAAAAGGTTCGTGCGCCGTCTCCAATTTCACCACTGATCTGAGGAAAAACGATCTGGACGAAAAACGACCTGACGAAAAACGATCTGAGGGAAACGGTCTGAGACATAAACGATTCGGGCCAATGAAAGACCTGAGCGAAGCGAGGCATCGGAGGGAACCTGTGAACGAGAATTGCCGTGGATTGGGAACATCTGTCGTACGACTTCGTTTTTTGGCCGCCGGACTGACCTTGCTGGTGGCCGGATGCGTAGTTCTGGGGCTGGGTTCCCGTTCGCTTCCGACCGCCGCGAAAGCAGTAGATCAGTTCTCGCCCCAACCGACGCTGGCGGCTTCTCTCGCCCCGACCGAACGCGTGGCGGGCTTCGCAGCCCGTGCGCGCAGTCTCTTTGCCGGTTTGCCGCTGATGTTCGAACCCAACCAGGGCCAGGCCAATCTCGACCCGGCCGATCCCCATGCCCGGTTCCTCGCCCGCGGCTCGGGATATAGCCTTCTCCTGGGCTCGGAAGGCGCGACTCTCAGGCTTTATTCCCACGCTCGGTCAACCCACGACTTGTCAAAGAACAGCTCTTCCTCGGTTCGTGTCGAATCCCTGGAGATGAAATTGGCAGGCGCGAATCCGGCAGCCAGTCTCACCGGCACGGATCTTCTGCCCGGCAAGACCAATTACCTGCTGGGCAACGATCCGGCGAAGTGGCGGCGCGGTGTTCCGCAGTTCGCCCGCGTCCGCTTTGAACAGATCTATCCCGGCATCAATCTGGTTTTCTACGGAAATCAGGGTCATCTGGAATACGACTTTCAAGTGGCTCCGGGCGCTGATCCGGCACAGGTCGAAGTGGAATTTGACGGCGCCCAGCCGCTTCAGTTGAATGATGGCGCTCTGGTCATTCCCTGCGCCGGGGCCCGGGGCGAAGGCGCCAGCGTCCGCCTGGAAGCTCCGCGCGTTTACCAGGAAATTGCCGGCCGCGAGCAGCCGGTCGAGGCGAGGTTTGTGCTGCGCAACGCGCACCGCGCTGGATTCGCGATTGGCGCCTACGATCGCTCGCGCGAGTTGGTGATTGACCCCGTGCTGTCGTTCGCGACTTATTTCGGCGGTGCCGGCAACGAGCTGAACACTTCGGTTGCAGTCGACGGCAGCCAGAACATCTACCTCGCCGGCTCGACCAATTCGCCCAATCTCGCGACCACCGGCGTGTTGCAAACCTCCCTCGCTGGAGCGCAGAACGTTTACATCGCCAAAATCACGCCGCCCCTGGGCTCAACCCCCGCCGCCCTTGACTATGTGACCTACCTCGGCGGTACTGGCACCGACTATCCGGTCGGAATACAGGTGGACGCCGCGGGAAACGCATATGTGGCCGGCACCACTGCTTCGCCCAAATTTCCCACCACAGAGACAGCCTACCAGACTGTTCCCGAAGTCCCCGGCACACACGTTTTCGTGAGCGTGCTCAACCCTTCGGCTTCTGCGCTGACGTATTCGACGTATCTCTCGGGCAATAACACCGACATCGCCAGCGGCATGACCATTGATGCCAAGCAAAACGTCTATGTTACAGGGACCACCTATTCGAACGACGTCCCCAGCGTTTCGGACCAATTCCCGGCGAGCACGTTGCCAGAGCAGCAGGCGTACCAGTTTTATCCGCGAGCAAAGATCCAGTTCTTCCTGACGGAGGTCAGCACAACGGCGACTGGAATCGGCAGCATCCCGTACTCAACCTACTTCGGCGGCGGCGCCTTCTACACGCCCACTCCCATCGCCACCGGCGGCGGTGTCGCCGTGGACGTCAACCAGAACGTCTACTTCACGGGCACGACCAACTTCGTCTACACCGGAACGTCCTCTACCACCGACTTCCCCATTCTCAATGCTTATCAGCCCTGCCTCGATCAGCCGCCTCCGACAGTCATTGTCGGTACTCCCACCTGCTCCAACACGTCGACCACCAGCAACTCCGACGCTTTCGTGGCCAAGCTCAATCTCAATTCGAGTGTGGCCCAGGGCGCCCAACTGCAGTGGTCCACGTACCTGGGAGGCACGCAGTCCGATTACGGCAACGGCGTCGCCCTCGACCCGACCGGCGCAGCCAATGTCTACGTGACTGGAACTACCAATTCGCCGGATTTTGTCCCTCCCAGCACTCTGTCCCAAATTGCCTCGTTTCAGAAGTGTCTGAACAATCTCTTCACTGGGAGCGGCACTGCAATCACCTGCACGACCCAGACCAACCCCGCTCCCAACGACGCATACGTGGCGCGCTTGAGCAACCCGACAAACTCGACCACCGGCACGCCAACCAACGTCTCCCTGACCTATTTCTCGTACTTGGGCGGGCAGGACAACGACGAGGGGCTGGCCATCACGGTCGATTACGCCAACGGCGCCCTGATCACGGGCTGGACCCAATCGCCCACGCAGCAGACCCTGGCCTCTCCCACTCCCCCGGCGGGTAGCTTCCCCGTGTTTCCCTATCCCAGCCCCATCCAGAGCCAACTGAACGGCACGCAAGACGCCTTTATCGCCCGGCTGAACACCGCCGCCAGCATTACCGGACAGACCACGACCGGCTCCTGGACCACTTACTACGGCGGATCCACACCCAGCACCGGCACTGGTGCACAGGCTCTGGGTCAGGGCACAGGCATTGCGCTCGACACCAACCAGAACTTGTACGTCGCGGGCAGCACCAACGCTACCGACCTGCAGCTGGCCAAGCCGCTGCAGGCCCAGAACAACGGCGGCTATGATGCCTTCGTAACCCAGGTCGCGACCGCGGCGAGTCTGTCCATCACCGGCGTCCTTACCCTGGGCCCGAACCAGACCTACATCAGCGCCGGCAACCAGGCAACCTTCACCTACACGCTGACTAACAACGGTCCCGACCTGGCCACCGGCATTACCGTCACCGACAACATCGGCCCCGCCATAACCGGAATCTCGCTGAGTTATGTTTCTGGCAGCGCTGTCCCCGGCGGGGACTGCAGCTTTGCTTCGACTTCATCCATCGTGACCTGCAGCATACCGTCGCTGCAGGCGGGCTCAACCGCGACCATCACCATAACGTTGGCGCCGGCGGCCAGCGGCAGCGGGACTCAGGCTGAGTTCAATGGCGGAGCCGTCCAGGCGACCGCGCTCAACGCCATCAACACTGCGACGACTTCAGTCCCGGCGCAAATGTCAGACTTCACCCTCAGCGTGAGCCCGGTCAACGTTGCCGTACCTACCGCCGGGGATACCGCGGTCTACCAGGTTCAGCTGATCCCACATCCGGTCTACGGAAGCGGTATCTCGCTCTCGGTTTCGATCCCCGCCGGCCTCACCGGATCCACGCAAAGCTTTACCACCAGCCCGGTTACTCTGCAGGGGACCAGTGGCGCGACTACGACGCTGAACGTTACCACTACGGCGCGGCCCATCACCACGCCCACGGCGAGCCTCTGGACGCGGCCTTTCTATGCCGTGTGGTTCGCAGTTCCCGGATTGGCTTTGCTCGGCTTGCGAGGTGACCGTCGGCGCAGGCGCATCGCTGGAGTCCTGCTGCTCAGTCTGGTCTTCGCCCTGATCTTGCTGCAGCCCGCCTGCAGCAAGACCTCGACGCCGCCACCTGTCAGCGGGACACAAGCCGGCACCTACACCCTGACCATCGCTGCTACTTCCGGCAGCGATACCAAGAACACCAGCATCGTCTTGACGGTTCCGTAAGGCAGGTGCCAGGGAGCAGGGCCAGCGGGAAGCCATTTCGGTTCCAGGGGGAAGTTCTAAGGCGGATTCACAGTTGCCGTACCCGGGGCCATGGAGGCCCGGACGCCCTCGTCCGGGCGGGCGAGCGCAGCTCACCATTCTTTGTCCCGATACAACTTCTCTGAATTCGCTGTAGCCCCTGAGGTCACCAGGGCGAGTCTCTCAGCAAACTGTTTGGCCGCTGTGGATCCCCGGCCTTGCTCTTACGCCCCCGCCGAAAGCTTGTGGTGGCTCTTGCCCTCCGCCAGGCCATACTGGCGGATCTTGTACAGCAGAGCCTTGTAACTGATCTTGAGAATGGCCGCGGCCTGCTTGCGGTTCCAGTTGGTCTGTTCCAGGGCTCGGGAAATGGCCTGGGCTTCCGCCTCGTCCTTGGCCGTGCGGGCCAGCGACTTCAATCCTCCCGGCTCAGCTCCTTTGGCGGCGGCATCTCCGCGCAGGCTGCCATTGCCGTCGTCGCGCGGCAGCAATTCCGCCATGGCCAGCTTTTCGTCCCCCAGAATCAGATAGCGTTTCAAAAAGTTGTTCAGTTCGCGCAGGTTGCCCGGCCAGGAATGTTCCTGGCAGGTCTGGAGTAGCGCCGGCGACAGCGGCAGCGGAGGCCGCGCATACTGTTCCGCCATGCGCGTCATGGAGTGCTTCAGCAGGATGGGGATTTCTTCTTTCCGATCGCGCAGCGGCGGCAGGTGCAGGGTGAAGGCATTCAGCCGGTAGTACAGATCCTCACGCAGCCGCTTCGCGGCCAGCGCCTCGGGAATGTTGATGTTCGTCGCCGCCAGGATGCGCACATCCACCTTGATCACCGATCGGCTGCCCAGCCGCGAGAACTGCTGGTCCTGCAGCACGTGCAACAGCTTGGCTTGCAGCAGCGGCGGCATCTCGCCGATTTCGTCGAGCAAAATCGTGCCCTTGTTGCACAGCTCAAACTTGCCCGGCTTGGCGTGGGTCGCGCCCGTGAACGCGCCCGGCTCATAGCCAAACAGTTCGCTTTCCAGCAAGTCCGCCGGCACCGCCGCGCAGTTGACTTTCAAGAACGTGCGATGGGCCCGCGGCGAAAGCTTGTGAATCAGACGCGCCAGCACTTCCTTGCCCGTGCCGCTCTCGCCCAGCAGGAGCACCGGGATGTCCACGTTCGCCACCAGCGCTGCTTGCGAACGAATCTTGCGCATCGCCGGGCTGGCCGCGATGAAGAATACGTCATCGGCGAGTTCTTCCACTTCCCCGCCGACTATTTTCTTCCCCTGGCCCAGGCACAAGTCTATGACCGCATCCAGTTCCGCTTTCTGAAACGGCTTGGTGAGATAATCCTGCGCCCCCAGCTTCATCGCCTGCACCACTTTGCGCGTGTCGCTCACGCAGGAGAGCATCACCACCTTGACGCCGGGGCGCTTCTGGCGTAATTGCTCGAGCGTCTGCAGGCCGTCCATGCCGGGCATGAGAACGTCGAGCAGAACCAGGTCGGGGTGCAGGCCTTTCTCCACTCGCTCCAGAGCTTCTTCGCCGCTGGCCGCGGTTTCCACTTTGTAGTCGTCCACCTCCAGCAGCGTCTTGATGTAACGCAGCATGCTGGGCTCGTCGTCGACCAGCAGGATTTTCGACGTTTCCTTCATCGGCCCTTTCCTTTAGCGGCGGCGGTCAACGGCTTGTACGGAACCAGGAACGAAAACTTCGAGCCTCCTCCGGGATCGTTCTCCACCCAGATCTTGCCGGCCATGCCATGCACCAGCCGGCGCGCAATCGACAGCCCTAATCCCATGCCTTCCTGATCTTCGCTGGTGGGCAGGCGGAAAAAATCGTCAAACACTTCCACATGAAATTCCGGCGGAATGCCCGGCCCCGTATCCGAGACACTGACCTTCACCGAATTCGGATGGCTCAGGTTCTGGCGGCGGCGCTCGGCCGCCGACGGCAGCGCCGCGGCGCGACGGTCCCACATATGCGGCTCCGCGTGCAGCCACACCGTTCCACCCTTCGGCGTGAATTTGCAGGCGTTCTCCAGCAGATTCGAAACCACCCGCTCCACCTTGGGCGCGTCCAGAGGAAAGATGGGTAGTTTTTCGTTGGCCAGAAAATAAAGCGCCAGCCCTCGTTCCTGGAACCGGCCGGACCACAGGCGGCACACTTCCGACAGGCAATCGTTGATGTTCCCCGGCGCGAACTGCATCCGCAGCCCGCCCGTCTCCAGCGCGCTGAAGCTCAGAAAATCCTGAATGAACCGCTCCAGACGCTTTCCGCTGGCCTGCATGTCACCGAGGACTTCGCGCTGGCGATCGGTGAGCGCGCCCAGCTTCTCGCTGTGCAGCAGATCGACGTAGCCGTTCAAAATGGCCAGCGGGGTTTTGAGATCGTGCGCCGCCGAGGCCAACGCGTTGGTGGTGCGCTGGAAGCGCTCGCGCAGTTCGTTGTATTCCTGCAGCAGGTTTTCCGGACTGGGAACGTCCGCCGCCGCCGGCGGCACGGAACTCGCCGTAGCGTTCGGAGCCGCAGCAGTTCCCGCTTCCTCCGACACACACGTGTTCTTCTGTGCGGTGGCCATCAAGAAAACCACAGATTCACGGGGAGGGAACAGCCTCAATTCGTCGTCGAGTGCTGTCTGCAAAAAGACTATTGCACCCCTATCTGCTTGTCAACGAAAAATGCCAACGGAATTACCCAAGTGTAGCAAAAGCTTGCACTTTTACCAGGCAGTGCTCCCTGGGAGCGGCTTTTCCGCACCCGAAGAAAAAGCGAAACTTGCACCCGGAAATTCCGGTCCTGGAGCTGGTTTCCGGGTCGGGAGTGCCGAAGCCTTCCGGCTTTTGGCCGGGTTGTGCGGGAAGTTAGCCAGGATTTGGCCACTGAGGTGCTTGAAAGATAGGGGTTATTCAGGCCGGGAGGGGTGTGCATGAAAGCGGCTAGACCGGGAACTGAGCGGAGGAAGTGGTCCCGGCTTCCCCTGGCTATCCCGGTATTTGTCCGCAGCCGGGACGAAAAGGGCAATGAATTCTTGGAGTTTGCCACCGCCTTGAACGTGAGCGCCGGCGGCATGCTGCTCGCCCTTCGCCGGATTCTGCCCTCCCATCGCCAGATCCAGCTCGAGATTCCCAGCGCCCCCGTCGCCCTGAGCATGATGCCGCGGGTATCGCGCAGCCTGCGCGCCCGGGCGTTACGCCACACCCCCGCCGAAGGTTTTTATCTGCTCGGTCTGAAGTTCTCCCGTCCGCTGCTTGGTCCGGGCAGCCACAACGGTTCGCGCCAGCGGAAACTTGTTTCTGCTGTGTGAAAAAGTTTGGCAATAATATCCTTGAGACACCTGACACACCTGAGTCTAAGCCCGTCAATCGCGTACGTGTGGTAATCTGATTCCTAGGGAGTGCGCGAAGTTTTTCCTAAAAAGGCGCTTTTCCGAAACCCCATGAGAAGATGAGCGGCAAGATGGCCGCTCTATCCCTCACGCCCCTCGGTTTATATTGAGAAAGGTTCTGCGGAACCTGTCACCGAGGAGAATCTCGTGGAATTCCATCTGCTTTACAGCGGTTCCCTTCATAGCGAACGGCACGCTCAGGAGCGCAGCGAGAAGCACGCAATACGCAAGTCGTTCCATAATCAACTAAAGCGCCTCTGGCAGGTTAATTCGTTGTTAAAAAGAATGGCAGAGATAGAGGGCAGAATCGAGTATGCCGAAAATCTACCAGCGCCCCCCGAACAAGCGCCTGAGCTAGCGGAAAGTGAAGCAATACCCAAGGGACTCGCTCGGATGAGTAAAAATTGGAACAGGAACAGTTTCGATTTCTTGCCCTTAGTTACAGCAAAGTTGTGTTTGCGCTGTCGTCTAGAAATTTTGTTCTTGCGGCCAGAAGAAAGAAATTACATTCGACAAGGCGGCGATTTGGATAGGCGGTTGATAACCCTCTTCGACGCTATGCGTATACCAGAACAAGCACAAGATTTGCCACCGGGGGCAGGCCCTGAAAACCACGAGTACCCATTCTTTTGTCTGCTTCAAGATGATGAGTTGATCTCCGAAGTGGAGATCAAGGCGGCCCCGCTCTTGGTGTTGCCAGAAAAGAAGCTGCTCGAAGCCCACGACGTTTATTTACAAATCAACGTTTGCTTGAACACAACTCGCCCGAACACCTACTCCTGGGTTTTTGGGTGAGCGTAAAAATGAAAGAACGGGAGGCGATTCGTGAGACAAAGAATCTGGATCATTTTGGTTGGTGTTCTATGTGTAGTATTGCTGGCCAGCGGCCAGAGAACGGCTACTCCTACGAGTACGTCAACGACATCGCGCTATCAACTCATTATGGCACAAGCCGAGGAGGGAGAACAAAGCGCAGTACATCGCGTGTTCCTGCTCGATTCTTATAAGGGGCGGATTTGGATGTATCAACCCGCGTTTCAATCACAAGCTGCGAAACAAACCGTTCCCGAGTCATTCGTGCCTATTGGTATTGGTGAGCCTGTCGTGGGCGCTCCGGGGTTCGGACTTAGAGAAGCACCCGAGAACTGAGCAAGTGAAAAAGCCCGGATTCCCGTCCGGGCCTTGTGAAATCTTGGTCAGCAACGACCTGTAATCCAAACTTTACAGGTGGTCATTATGGTGCGTCAAGCTGGCCTTGAAACCCCAACAATTACTGAAGAACACATAGATGGCCCATGGATCATCACAACTTGGGCAAACGGATTGAAAACAGTTTCTCCAATAGACTCCGAGCGTTTTATAAGAGATTCTCGAATCCTTCGGGTGGTGGGGTATCGCGAACCGAAGCCTGAATCTGTTCGCGCTGAAATACGTGTGTCTGCCCACAGTACCGACAAGGAATCTTGAAGGAAAACGGCGCTTCAATTACGGCAAAGCTGCCGCCGTTGTCTCCCGTGCAATGAATGTTTAGCGCCGGATTTGTTGGACAGTGAATTGAGTGTATTGATGCAGCGGCTCCGAGTGCAAGGAGCTGCTGGCGAGCTTGGGCGGGCGTGAGGTAGCCCAAGCGTTGGACGATCCA